>Ga0209299_1000189_pt1 | contig 34354 bp, 47 predicted proteins | sample S_140806_MF_Meta_FD_187326 | JGI IMG/M metagenome (GOLD analysis project Ga0209299, IMG submission 187326) | Freshwater microbial communities from Lake Simoncouche, Canada to study carbon cycling - S_140806_MF_MetaG (SPAdes) (version 2) | ecosystem: Environmental > Aquatic > Freshwater > Lake ...
AAACATCGTGTTCACCAATGGCCACATGATGCTATTGCAGCGGCACGGCAGGGAAATGGAAATGGGGCTGGACGATAAACTGTTTATTCCTGTAGATATTCTCAAAATAGCCCTGAAAATCTTCAAAAATAGCGATATTCAGGTTGCACGCCTGCCTATGGACAATAAATTCCCTAGGCACACCTCAAGCGCCGATGGCAACCCCGTGATCGAAGTCACATCGCCATTGCACGCCTATCAGGGCACGCGCTTGTTGTTTGAGTACATGGCGCACGATCACAGCTATGTTGACTACCACCGCGCGGGGAAGGATGCCCTGGAATACCTGAAACGGGGGGAGGATGACAAGCGCAACGTCAAAATCCCAACCCTGGCCGAATTGGTGCATCAAGAGAAGCTAAGGGCAGCACGGGAACATGGCGCGCCTATCCCGTACACCGCATTGCAACCGCCCATTTTTGAGGAATACAACGGCAAAAAAATCGGCTTTTCCTCAGTGTATCTAAAGGTTCTATTGGATCACGGGATTACCGAACTGGCCGTGCCAGCAGGCGGCGATTGGGGCGTGGAATGTTATTCACCTTGCGCGGGCAGCAACCTACAGTGCCACCCTTTCGATGGCCTGGTGGCCGTGCTGATGCCCATGCGTAAATAACCACGGGGGGGGCATTGTGTAAGAGCTTTGCCCCCGCCACCTTAACCCAACAAAGGAAAAACCCATGACTAAATCAAACCCTATTCAAGATTTAAGCGCGATTGTTAATTGGTACAATTGGCAGCACGTTTCTATGCACTCTGGCCTTAAATCAACCCGTGACGCTATCAAATTGTACAGATACGCGAGGCTTAAAAGCAACCAGGAGTTAGTGGAATTTGCAGACGAATGGCCGGCAAGTGAGCGAATCAAAGCGCTTGGCTATGACCCCATGAACACCAATCAATAAGGATAGCCAACCATGACCAACAAATTCACCCACAAGCAAAGCTGGCCAGCAGCTAAGGCCAGGATCGAAAAGAACCTTGCGAAAGTGCAGGCCAAACTACAGAAAAAAGCCGCCAATGGTTGCCACCTGGCCGCCGATACCCTGGCCGCGCTTGCCAATGTAAACCGTATAACCACACCAGCCAACCAATAGGGGGATCAATCATCATGCAATCAGTTAAACCAGAACAAATCAAAAGCGCACGCCTTCAGGCTGGCCTAACACAAGATCAAGCCGCAAAGGTTGTGGGTTGTGCCAAGATGACTTGGTGGAAGTATGAAAAGGGATTGCACGCGATGCGCCCTGCCCTATATCGCCTATTTTGCTTGCATTGCTTTGGGAAAATCAATCCCTAGTATATGTTGCCAAAACTTGCCCCATGTTGTTTTTGCTGATAATCTAAAGAAACAACGACTTAGGGGGGGGGCTATCATGGCTAAAGTGAATAAGGCGGGCTTGACTCTTAAAGAGGAATTGTTTGTTGCCGCCTATGTTGAGGATTATAAATTCGATGGGGCGCGTGCCTATCGTGCAGCGTTTCCCGATGCGTCACATGATTCTGCCCGCAATGCAGGCGCTAAGATGCGGCACAAACCTCAAGTGGATGCAGCAATCAGGCGCGCTATTCAGGCATTAGCGGCGGACAAGGTATCCTTAGCGCGGCGGGTGGTAGAGGAACACCAAAAGATTGCCTTTGCCAATCCCACGGACGTGCTAGAGAAAATGAACACACACGGGTTGCAGATCAAAAGCCTGGAGGATATACCCGCCGAAGTGCGACCGCTTATCAAGTCTTTTCGTAAGACCGAACACGGCCTAACCCTGGAATTTTACGATAAGCAAAAGAGCTTGACGGAATTAGCGCGAATTCTAGGATTGAACGATGACAGCGGGCAGAGCTTTGGCGGCAAGTATGAAGATCTGGTGACGCAAATCAGGGTGATTGAGAAGGTGGAAGCGGCGGAATAGTGGAACATTATGACAACATTACAGCGGCTAGAGCGCAACAAAATTACAAAAGGCGGCTATCATGATGGAAAAATGCCCGATCACGGCGCGATTGATCAACGACCTGCCCTACTATGCCCGCTATCAGTTAAAGGCAAAGGACAAAACGACAGGCGCTTATGTTCCCTTCACGCTTAACAGGGCGCAACAGTACATCCATCAGCGGCTTGAGGAGCAGAAGGCTAAGACGGGCAAGGTGCGGGCAATCATCCTTAAGGGACGGCAGCAGGGCGTTAGCACCTATATCGGGGCGCGGTTTTTCCATAAGACAGTCACCAATCGGGGCGTGCTAACTTTCATTTTTGCGCATGATTCTTTCGGATCGCAAAACCTGTACACGATGGTGAAGAACTACTACGAAACGGCAACAGACCGCGCCTTTCTGCCCGCGCTTGGTGCGACCAATGCGAAGGAATTGTTGTTCCCTTCTCTGCTAAGCGGCTACAAGGTAGGGACGGCGGGGACAGGTGAAGGGCTAGGGCGAAGCGCAACATTCCAAGCCGTGCATTGGTCAGAGGTGGCCTATAGCCCGAATTGTGAGGCACACAGCGCGGGGTTGCTACAGACCGTGCCAGATGCGCTAGGTACAGAGATCATCCTGGAATCAACCGCGAATGGGCAGAACAACTACTTTCATAGGGCGTGTACAAAGGCGATATCGGGGGTTGGCGATTACATCATGATCTTTGTGCCTTGGTACTGGCAACCCGAATACACACGGGACGCAACGGGCATGGAATTGGACAACACGGAAAGCGAACTGTTGGAATTGTATGGACGCGATGGTTTGACGCTAGAGCATTTGGCATGGCGGCGGGCTAAGATCATCACAGACTTTCACGGGGACGAATACCGCTTCAAGAAGGACTATCCATTTCATGCACAAGAGGCTTTCGAGCAATCGGACGACCTATCGTATATCAGCGCGAATCTGGTCATAAAGGCGCGGGAACAGGAACCTATCACCATTGGTGCTGATCCGCCTTTGATTATCGGGGTTGACCCTGCCCGTATGGGTAAGAACAGCTTCAGGCTGGCGTTTCGGAAGGGGCGCAATTTGGCAGAGGCGCAAACATTCCCGCCATTGCGTGTTGACCAGGCGGCGGACAGGCTTATCCGATTGATTAAGGAGCGCGAACCAGCGCGGGTTTACATCGACACGGGCGGGCTAGGTGTTGGCGTTTATGACTTGTGTATCGCAGCGGGCTTAGGGCGGGTGGTAAAGGGCGTTGCATTTGGCAGTAAGCAGGTAAACTACCCAGACCGCTTTTACAACAAGCGGGCGGAAATGTACGGGATGGCGCGTGATTGGCTGGACGATGCGCCTGTATCAGTACGGTTGAGCCTAGAGGATGGCGACCAGTTGCAGGCGGAATTGAGCAGCATAAGGGTGAAACGGTACGATGCCAACAATCGCCTGTTGCTGGAAAGTAAAGAGGAAATGCTTGATCGCGGTGTACCATCGCCCGACCTTGCGGATGCGTTTGTGTTGACCTTTGCGGGCAGCGTGACAGAGGACAAGGCGAACATTGCGCCGATTATATCCAAGGCTATTCAGACCGATATATCATGGAGCCCCTTTTGATGCAGCGCGGGCAGGGCATGGATGACTGGCCAGGGATGCAGGATTGGCTTGTGGTATTTTGCCAAAAGCTGGACAAGGGCAAGGCACATTGGGCGCATTGGCTAAGCGGGCGGGAATGGGCGCATGTTTGGCTTTGTGGATTCACGGAAGCGGGGCTGGTCACAATCAATCCTAAGGGTCACCATACGCTGATTGCGGTGACAAAGCCGTGCAGCATGGAAGAGGTGTTGGAATACATAGCGGCGATTGATGACGTGATTGCGGTTGTTGGCGTGACAAAGCCAGCCATGCTTGAACGCAGACAGGCGCGGCAGGTCATCTTCTCTTGTGTGTCAGTGGTTAAAGATATACTAGCCATACGCGCTACCTTTGTCATATTCCCCAGGCAACTATTTGACTTATTGCGTAAAAATGGGGGTGTGCTATATTACAGCAGGAACCAGCGCGGGGGTGATTGATGGGCAATATGAACAAAGTCAAAACAAAAGCATTTGTCAACGCCGCAGATGGTGCAGATGCAGCAGATTCAAACGCAGCAGCCATTCCCGCTGTTGAGGATACCAGCACAATTGAATCACGGCGGACGGTTACAAGAGGACGGCGTATGCGCGGGCAATCCCTGTTATCGGGGCTAGACAACATGGCGGCGACAACCACACGAACCACACTAGGATAGGGGAACCAATGGGCAGCTTTTTTTCACCACCTAAGCCCGATACATCCGCAATGGACAAGCAGCAAGCCAGGCTTGAGGCGCAGGACAAGAGGACGATTGAGCAGGAAAAATTGCAAAATGCGCGTGATGCAGCGCGGCGCAGGACAGCAAAGGGTGCAGGTGCAGGCGGGCAATCGCTGTTGACTGGATTAGAAACTGGATTAAGGGACACGTTAGGATAATGGCCGCAATCGAACCAGATAAATTACTTGCACGCGCCAAAAAGGCGCAAGAGTCACGCGATCTGAACCGCAGTGTGTTTGAGGACTGCTACGATTACTTGTTGCCCCAGCGGAATACCTTTCAGACGCAGACAGATGGGCGGTTGAACAAGGCTTCAAAGCTGTACAGCAGCGCGGGGATGCACTCTGCAAGCAACTTTGTCAACACGATGCAGGCCAACTTTACCCCTGTATTCCAGCGATGGGCGGAATTTAAGCCAGGGCCAGGCATTGCGGAGGAATCCAAGCAAGAATGGATTGAAAATCTTGAGGATTTAACTGAAACGGTTTTTACCTATCTGAATAACAGCAACTTTGCCACGGCCAGCGCGGAAATGTATTTCGATTGGGGCATTGGCACGGGGGCATTGTGGATTTTTGAAGGCGATACCAACCAACCTTTGAACTTTATCAGCACGCCATTGTCGCAATACGGGCTGGAAGAAGGGCGTTTTGGGGAAGTCAGCGGAATCTATAAGGAAACCATGATTGCGGTTGAGCTTATTCAATCCACCTTTTCGGCTTTTAATCCCAAAATATCAGAGAATCTGGCCAGGAAAATTCAGGATAGCCCGCAGCAAAAAGTCAAAGTACACGAGTGTTTGTATAAAGACTACGATGATATGGTTTGGCACTATTGCGTGCTGTTGGAGGAGGGGAAAGAGGAAATTGCCAGCAAGACCTTTAAGGAGGCTATTTGCCTAACCCCGCGCTGGCTGAAAATACCAGGGTCACCATACGGTGTTGGGCCATTCATGATGGCAATGCCTGATATTAAGACCTTGAATAAAATCAAAGAATTGATGCTACAGAATATGGCGTTATCGGCCTTTGGTGTGTACACGGTAGAAAACAATGGAACCTTCAATCCGAACACAGCAGTCATCAGGCCAGGCATGTTTATCCCTGTTGAGAGCAATGGGGGGGGCAGAGGTAAGTCGATTGAGCCATTGCCCCAGGCAGGCAACTTTCAATTGCAAGAGTTTGTGTTGAACGCACTTGTTGATGACATCAAGAAGATCATGCTGGACACCAAAATGCCTGATACCCAGGCGCAACCGCCAACAGCCTTTGAGCTGGCGCAGCGGATTAAGGAATTTCAGCAGGACATTGGATCGGCCTATGGGCGTGCCATTTTTGAGTTTGTGATACCGTTGTTTAGGCGGGTGGTACAGATTCTAAGCGACATGGGCAAGATCAACCTGCCCCCCAACTTTGACATTGACCAGTTTTTGGTGAAGGTGCAGGTGGTTAGCCCCATTGCCCAGACGCAAGCTATGGCAGACGTGCAGCGGTTTATGGAGAGCTTCCAAATGGTAGCCAGCACGGGCGGACAAGAGATGGCTATGATGAGTTATAATCTTGATAATCTTGCAAAATTCTTGCTTGACAAGATCGGTGGTCCAGCCGAAATGTTGAGGGATGAGCAGGGCAGGTCACAGGTGGCACAAAACATGGGAGCGATGATGCAGTCTATGCAATCCATGCAAGGTGGCGCTGCACCACAAGGTGCGACAGGTGCTGCACCTATGGAACAGCCTGAAATGATGGGGATGGCTTAATGTTACCGATGGCAGGGAAAAACGTCAGGGATCCTCTTGGCTTTGGACAGGAAGTGGAAACCACCGACACTGCACGGGCAGAGTTTGAGCGCAAGCATCAAGAGGTGGCAGAGCTTGATTCTGCATTTTTGCGTTTGTTTGATTCAGCGGATGGCATTTTGGTGCTGGAATTTTTGAAAAAGAACACCATTGAATCGGTCACATGGTCATCCGCCATTGCCCAAAATTCATCCCTAGATGCGGCAGTCGCACATGGCTATGCACGGGAAGGGCAAAACGCATTGGTGCGGGATATTATCGCCCGCATTGAGTTTGCAAGGCGTGCTTTGAAAGAAGGGCGCGAGATTTACAGCCACAAACCACAGGGGGAATAAAATGGCAGTACGGAACTTTTTACCATTAGCAAACAATGAGATGTCAGGAATTGTGACTTTCGGCGTGAAGGGGTTATTAAATGGCGACCATGCGGTATTTATGGTTCCATCCCGCGCCTTGTTACGGTCAGTCCACATTAGCGGTGTCATTGGTGTTGGGGGATCAATATCAATTTACGGATCAAACGACATCGAGAATGACGGCCAAACAGTTTCAACCCCTTCCAGCTTGCCGACTCGCTACGTCATTTTGAAAAACATCAATGGAACGGCGCTAACCTTTACAGCGGTTGGCCTTGAACAGATTGCCCAGTCCACTAGGATCATGGCGGTGCAAGTGACGGCAGGGGATGGAACGACCAACCTCAATGCCTTTTTCAACTTTGATTAGGAGTAGTTTATGACTGTAGAAAATTTTGATTCATTGCTTGACATTGAAGTGCCAGGGGATGCCGATGTTGACGGTGGCCTTCCTACAGATGATGCACAGCCAGTTGCTGGCAAGCCAGAATGGTTGACTGATGACTTGTGGGATGCAGAAAACAATTCCCCGATTGTTGATAAGCTACTGGATAAGCTGCAAAAAACAGACAAGCAAGCAAAGGATTTGCGCGAAAAACTAGGGCGGCGTGGTGCGCCCCCTGAAAACTACGAAGAATACAAGGTCGATTCTGAAGGTGCGGAATGGGCTGAATTGGTCACCGATGACGATGAGGTTTTGACTGAAGCCAAAAAGATGGCACAAAAGCTAGGTTTGACGCAGGGGCAATTTGCACCCCTTGCTAGGATCGTGATGGATTCTATGTACAAACAAGCTACGGCTGCTGGTGAGGAAGTCCCCGCAGAGTTATCGGAGGAAGAAAAGGCAAGTCTGATTAAGGCAGAACACGCGAAGATTGGTCCAAACGCCCCAGCGGTTTTGAAGGCTGTTTCTGAATGGGTAAAGACAATCGAGGCACAGGGTGTTTTGAGCAGAGATGATGTTGTAACCTTAAAGGATATGTGTATAACGGGCGAGCAAGTGCGGGTGTTGAACAAGTTGCGTTCACTCTCTGGCGGTGCGCCTGTTCCTATGGCCATTGTTGATGGGGTATCAATCCAAGGCTTGCCCAGCGACCAGGAAATCTCTGATTTTTTCAGGTCAGCGGAATTTCAAAGTGGCGATAAAGCGGCGCACGCCAGATACCACAAATGGATGGCCATGCGTAAAGAGGCAGGGCGGCCACCCACTCTACAAACTCGCTGGTAAAAAGTATTGCGTTACCGACAGTTATCGGTTATAGTACAATCATTAAGGCGACCCGCAACGGTACAGCGGCTTTATCGGACACCCGACCCGCATTTTGAACTAGCGGCTTTATCACCAAGATAAAGTAACAATTTTTTTCAAAATGAGGCTATAAATGTCTATTCAGGCTATTAACTCCCATATCGACAGTTTTGACCCCCAGGTCAAGCTAGTCGCCCAATTAGGTGGAAAACTTGGAGATACCGTCCGCATTAAAGATAATGTGATTGGCAAGTCCCACACCTTCCCTGTTTACGGTCGTGGCGTAGCTACTCCCCGTATCACGCAAACCAACATTGTGCCGATGAACATCGCGCACACCAAGGCTACCGCCAACTTAACAGACTGGATCGCGCCAGAATATGTTGACAAGTACGACATGGAAAAGATGGAGTGGTCAGAGGTCAAAGCATTGGCTGAAGTGGTTGGAACGGCAATTACCCGCCGTGAAGATCAGCTTATCATCAATGCTCTGGTTGCTGGTGCAAATGCCACCACCATTAACACCGATGTTGGTGGTACTGGTACTGGGTTCAACCTAGAGAAACTGTTGCGTGCCAAGCGTTTGCTGGATGACAACAGCATCCCTGATGATGGTGATCGATACTTTGTCACATCCTATCGCGCTATCGAACAGGCATTGTTGATCTCAACCTTCAATAGCGTGGATTACAACGTCTTGAAACCTTTGTATGAGGGAACTTTGTCGGGTTATGCTGGGTTCAAATTCAAGATGATTGAAACCAGGTCGGAGGGTGGTTTGCCCATTGCATCCAACCTTCGTAGTCACTATGCCTACCACAAGTCTTGTATCGGTTTGGCGCGTGGCTTGGATATGAAAACAGAAACGAACTACATCCCTGAAAAGACTTCTTGGTTGATCAGTGGATTGTACAGCGCAGGTTCAGTCGTTATTGACAACCTGGGTGTGTTTCGTATTCAAACTACTGAATCTTAATAGGAGTAATCATTATGGCTTATATAGCTCGCAACTTCTCTGTTGGCACACCTGCCGCAACGTCTGGTGTAGCCCCTACAATCCACACTTACGCTACCACTGATGCGGCGGCCACTGTTGACACCAGCGGTTACTTCAATGATGCCTTTGACTTCTTGCAAGTCGGTGATTTGATTTATCGGGTGACGTTCACCAGCACTGCCTTTACCACCGTATCAACGGCTGGTTTTCACACTGTCATGACTAAGACAGCATCAACTCGCGTGATTGACGTATCCGACGCAACGGTTTCGACAGTCACCAACACCGACTAGAAATAGTCACTAGGTGCGGCGGCAGGGTAGAAATGCCTTGCCGCCAATCCTTATAAGATTTAACTGCTTGCAAGCGTGGGGTAGAGATGGCTCAAACAAAAGAAAGCATTTCATCTCAATCCCTTATTTTGATTAACGAAGTGCCAGTCAATTCCTTTGATGAAGGTTCTAATGCAGCCAAGATTCTAACAGAATTGTACGATACCTGGGCGAAAAACATCCTTAGCATCCATCCCTGGGCATTTAACACCACTCGCATACAGCTTATTCAAGAAGATAAAACCATCCCTGGCTGGCAGTATTTGTACAAAATACCATCGACCGTGTTGCGTGTTCATGCTGTCTTTGCGGATGGCGAGATATTTACCAATCCCGTGAGGGTTTTCAGGATTGTTGGCGACAATGAGAGTCAATACGTTGCCACCAATGAGCCGAAATGCTTTATAGAACATTCCTTTTACTGCACTGAAGCAATCTGGCCTAGCTGGTTTGTGGAATTTGCTAAGTATGATTTGGCTGGCACACTGGCCATGCCCATTGGTAATGATGCCGACTTGGCCAACAGCTTTATGAACAAAGCCAAGCAGCAGTTTTACACGGCTACTGCCATTTCAGATCAACAGAGTCCACCCCAAATGTACCCAGAGAACGAAATCATCGCGGCAAGGTTTAGCTAATGAAGTTCAAGGTCATTCAACAGCGGTACACGGCGGGCGAAATCGACCCGACCATGATAGCGCGATCCGACTTTGATGGGTACTACAGTGCCGCCGAAACCATGACAAACGTCAAAACCTTTCCACAGGGTGGGTTTAGGAGGGCGGATGGCCTGGCTGCACGCGATAGGGTGCTTAAGCAATTAACCCGCGAAACCAGTTATTCCGTTACCGCGCCCAATGGAGGGACGGGGGCAAATTTGGTTGACGACAACATCGCCACCACCCTTGTCACCACCACGGCTATCGGAACCACCAACCCCTATGTTGTGGCCGTGTTAGCCCTTGGGTCATCCAAGGCTATGGGTAAGATTGAGGTGCGCGGCCTGTCATTATCCAGCGGATCATCGTCGGAGTTTTTCATTCAAACCAGCCCCGACAATACCAACTGGACAACAAGAGGAACCGCTCTATCGGTCACGACAACAGCAAAGACCTACACAAGGCGTGCGTGCGCCTCTGCACAATATGCTAGATTGGTACGGATTGGCAGCACAAACTTGGCGGGCGTGACTGTCACCGTGCAGGACATGCAGATTTTTATTGAGGGCGCACTCTCTGCCGTTCAGTTGATACCATTCATTTTCAATAACGACCAAACGTATGAGCTTGTTTTTACGGATAAAAATATCGCTATCTATAAAGACAAAAACTATGTGATTGACCTACGAGCGGATGATTACACCCACAGCATAATCAAGAGAATCAATGCCACCAGCTTGGCAGACACTATGGTTATCTTCAATTCAGCAGTGCCAACCAAATCATTGGTGCGCGGTACAGCAGATGATATATGGACTCTATCCAATGTTACCTGGGCTTTTACGCCTTACTATGATTTTGTGCCGACCACCATCACGATTGCCGCGACCCTTACCCCAAGCGCGGTTAATGGGAATATCAACCTAACCGCCAGTGTGGGTGCGTTCACGGTCAATGATGTGAATCAGTATGTTGAGGGCAATGGCGGCAGGGCTAGGATAACAGCCTTTACCTCGGCAACCGTTGTCAAAGCTGTTGTGGAGATACCGTTTGCAGACACTACCGCCATAAGCTCTGGCAACTGGTATGTGCTTGGCGGGTATGAGCAAGCATGGTCAGCGACAAGGGGATACCCCGCAACTGGTGCTTTCCATGAGGGACGGTTGTATATCGGTGGCAGTCGGGATCGACCCATGACCATTTGGGGATCGCGGGTGGATGACTACTTTGATTTTGATCTTGGTCAGCTTTTGGATGACGATGGAATCGAGTTCACCATCGGCGGTGATTACAATGGCATAACCAGAATCTACAGCGGACGCGCCCTGATGGTGTTTACGGCTGGAGGTGAGTACACAGTATCCCAAAACTTTGGCGAGCCTATAACCCCCCTTAAAATGAATCTGAAGCGGCAATCATCAATTGGGTCAGAAGCAAACTTGAGGACGATTGAGCTTGAGGGCGCGGTTATGTACTACCAGCGCGGTGGGCAATCCATTCAAGAATTTATTTATGACAACACGCAGGATGCCTACACCAACAACATCGTCAGTCTGATTAGCAGTCACCTTGTCAAAAATCCTGTTGACATAGATGCCCGTAAGGCCACATCCACCGATCAGGGTGCGTACTTGCACATTGTGCGGAGTGACGGAACCTTGTCGATTGGCAACATCCTACGATCTCAAAAGATAACCAGCTTTGTGCGGCGGACAACCAATGGCTCTTTTATCGCGTGCGGGGTTGAGGATGAGATTAGCTGGTTTGTGGTGCAGCGGATTATCAATGGCGAAACCCGCTACTGGCTAGAAACCTTTGAGGAATCCCATTTATCAGATGCCAGCGTGCGGCTTACAAGCAACTTGCCAGTGGGAACCATGACAGGGCTAAGCCATCTAGAGGGGAAAACAGTCAAAGTCTATGTTGATGGATTTATTGACAGCACCGCAGCCGTTGTGACCAATGGCAGCGTAACCCTCAACAACAATCCAACAACAAGTATTGAGGTTGGCTTGGCTTTTGATATATTAGTCAAAGATTTACCAGCGGAAAACGTAAAGATTGGATCAACAATCGGGATGACAATGGGTATTAGCGAAGTGTCAATCAGGATGCGAAACACGTCAGACGTGGTGGTGAATGGCACGCCCATCTTCTTTCGGGGATTTGGACCTGCTGGCGGAGGATCGCCTCTTGATTTGCCGCCGCCGCAATTTACAGGAATCAAAAACGTCAAAGGCTTTCTTGGGTATGATTCAACCGCGCAGGTGACTATCACGCAAAGCGAGCCTATGCCCATTGAAATTCTAGCCGTCAACAAGAAAGTGAGGGTTAAATAATGCCACTATTTGCACCTATAGCCGCAGCGGTTGCAGCACCAGCAGCAGCCCCTTTAATCACCCCAATGATGGCCTTGAGTGTTGCCATGATGGGGATGAGTGTTTTGTCCTCAATTCAGGCTGGATATGCCCAGCAATCCATGATGAATTTTCAGGCCAGGCAATCCTCTCTTAATGCCCAATCGGAGGAAATCAAAGGACGGCAGGATGCGTTGAAGATTAAGGAAAGCAGGGATAAGGCGATGGCCTCTCTCAATGCTGGATTTGCAGCCAGAGGGGGAATTACAGGCAGTGGCACGCCAATGGCCGCCATGATTGAAAGCGGTCGTGCTGCCTCGGAGGATATTAACATGGCCTTGTTTGGCTCACAAACCCGCGCAGCCAGTGATATTTCACAAGGCGCACAACTAAAGGCAGAGGGGAAAGCGGCTGTGCGCGGCGGATACGTCAGTGCCTTAAGCACGGTGGCAAAGTCATCCCCAGTTCAAAACAAACTTAGCAGTCTATTGGATTAACGATGCCTGAACCTTTACTGCCCTATGTTCAGCAAGTCAGTGGGATCGAGAGGATGCCCACGGTGCAGCCTGCTGGCCAGACAGCGGTAAGGAATTTGCAGAACCTAGCGCAGGATACATCGCAATTCAGCGAAGGTTTGTATCAGCGGATCAAAACCAATGAATTGCTGCAAGCCCAGACCAAAATGGCGCAAGGCATAAGTCGCATTGAAATGGAACACCAGGGCGACCCAGGTATTATGAGCCAAGCCTTTGATAGCTTTCGCAAGGGTTTGACGCATGACATACAAGATCAAGAAGTCAAAGCCCAAATAGATGCCCAGTACCAAACATCGGTACTGCCAGCAATCAATCGGGCAACCGCGCAATACAAGCAACGGACGGACGAAGAAGCGGCTTTTAACACGAATCTACGTCTTGTGCAGTTACAAGATGATGCAACCACCGCCGCTAAAGAATCTTTCAGTGCAGACCCACAGATTGCCCAAAATGCCCGCATTAGAGCTTTTGGAATTACAAAGCAAATACAAACACTTGTTACGCAAAAAAACAGCGATGGCAATTTTATGTTCGGCGCGGATCAAGCGGCCAAGATGTTTGTTCAAGCCTATGACAATGTGCATGTATCTTTATTAGAACAAAGGATTAAAGAATCAAAAAATCCATTGGCAGAAGCCGAAAGGCTTATAAACGGGGGGATGGCTTACACAGTACCAGGAAGCGAACAGGGGTTTGCTGGGATAAGTGGTCAATCAACCGAAAACATTTTCGACAGCATGGTACAGGAAGAAAGCGGTGGCAATCAAAATGCTGTATCACCAAAGGGCGCGGTTGGCGTGGCGCAAGTTATGCCAGGCACTGCGCCAGAGGCCGCTAAACTTGCTGGACTGCCTTGGGATGAAACCCGTTACCGCACCGATGCCGCTTACAACAAAGCATTGGGATTGGCCTATTTCAAAAACATGCAAGAAAAATTTGGCGACAATACTCTTGCAATTATGGCTTACAATGCTGGGGCAACAACAGTTCAAGATTTTATTGATGGCACAAATGTTTCTGGCAAAAACCCTGGAAAAGACAAACTTGGCGATCCGAGAAAAGGTGAAATTACCGACAGTGAATTTGCGGCACAATTCCCTATCCAGGAAACCCGCGATTATGTTCGCAAGGTGAAGCGAGGGGTTGGTGTTTCTACGGTGGATGTCATGGGTGCATTTTCGCCAGCAATGCGTCAAAATGTACAAAATAGCATTTTGAAAATTGCACAAGAAACAGCAGCCGAAAGAAGGAGAAATCGAGAAGCAGAAGAGGCCGATCAGAAATTACAAGCTCAATCAGTTTATGATTCTCTTTTGGGTGGAATGAGTAAATTGCCAAGCCAGGAAACAGATCCAATCGGACGTTCAAACGCTGTGAATCAGTTGCTAACCAATCTTAACGCATCTCGCAATATATTGATGATTGGCGGCAAGGAAAAAGAAGCCGATGCTTTGTACAAAATGATTGTCAGTGGCGGAGCATCGCAGGATGATCCAGTGACGGTAACGTCAATTATGAACCTGCAACAATCTGGCTTGGCAGCGGACGATGTTATTCAAAATGCCATGCTAAATGGAAAATTGACAAACCAGACAGCAATGGCATTTTTGGACATATCAAAACTATCTGGTCGCCAAAGCGCATCATCAGCAGAAAAAGAAGGGCTTGATAGAGTATCGCAAGCTCTTAATTCGCAACTAACGAAAGACCCAAACAAGGGCGCACAGGTGGCTTATGCACAACAAAAATACCTTGAGCGGATCAATAATTGGAAATCCCAAAATCCAGGGGAGCCACTTACTAGAGAAGTGACCAACTGGGCATCAGCCGACACACTTGAAGATACAGAATTTTTCAAGGGAACGCTTTACAGTTATGGATTCCCATCTTTTATTGACATGCAGATGCTTGACCCTCAAGTTTTGTATGCAAAAAACCCTGAAGCTGCATGGGATTTGGCGGTAAACAGATTAAAAAATGCCGCCAAAATTCATTTTCAAAATAAACATAACGGCAATAAAGAAGAAATGATGAAAGACCCTGAAACCAAACAATTTGATTCTGCTCTTTTAAGAGCAGAATCAGCTATCCCAGTAATAATTGCAAACAAAAAAGCCCAAGATGCTTATGAAAAAACCATTAGAGGAACAAGTAAATAATGATTGATAACAATTATTTGCAGCAACAACCCACAGCACCACTTCCTGACGATTGGGAAAGCAAAACTGCTATTGCAGATGCCGAAGAAAGGGACAATGAATCTAAACTAAGGGCGCGTCTTGATGAAATACTTAGTGCAAAAGATCCATTTGCACAACCAGGTGCGACTGATGGCAATGCCCCTGCAACACCTGCAACACCCGAAACACCTGCAATACCCGCAACACCATCGCCCGATGCGGCCATCGTGCCTAATCCATTGCCCGACACCGATGTAAAAGAGAGGGCGGCAGATGGCACGATCGTTGACACCATTACATCCCTACCCAGCGCAGTAGGTAAAGATGTGGTGCGCGGCTTATCTGAAGCCCCAAGAAAGGTTGCCCGTGGGGTTATTATGGGCTTTAACGAGATAAGCAACTTGGCTGGTTATTTGCCTGATTTATCATGGCGTACAGACACAGGCGAACCATTGCCGCTTCTTAGCCGCCCAGAAATCACAACGTATAAAACGGCAGTCGAAAGAGTTAATAAAGGCAGAAAGGCGGCGGGTGCAAATCCAGTGCCTATGATGTTGTCACCACAATTGCCTGTTCCAGCAAAAGCAAAACAAGATTCTGTCACGGGAGATATTTTAGAGTATGTATCCCAGTTTGCCGTTGGCGCAAAAGGCTTGGGGAAGGTTGCCAAGATTGCGAAGGGCAAGGGGTTTACAGAAGGTGCGAAAATTTTAACGGGGCAAGCTGGTATTGGATCGCGTGTAGTGCAAGGTGCGGGCGCGGAAATGATTGCTTTTGCCTCTGATTCTGAACAACGTCTATCTAATGTATTGGCAAAAAACCCATCCATTGTTCAGCCTGTCGCCCAGTTTCTTGCTGCAAACGAAGATGACACTGTTGTCGAGCGCAAGTTAAAACAGGCACTTGAGGGAGCTGCAACCAATGTTGTCAGTGAAGCCTTTATCAAAAGCCTGAAATTCATTCGCGGCATCCGCAAGGTTAATCCCGAAGCGCAGTTAGAAAGCGAAATGCAGGGCGCGGTAAAATCAATGTCAGAGGAACAGATCAACGCTCAAGCATTTTCTGAACTTGGCGATGTAAATAACGAGGCGCTTTACGTCATTCAACCGAAAGCTGCTGCACCATCCTTTGCAGACAAATTAAAAGCATCAGCACAACAGGTTGCGGGCATCACCCCGCAGGAAGTTAAAAAGCCACTGCCCCCAACGGGTGCGGAGGAAATACAAATAAATTTCAACAGGATAAACACATCAGACGACATTAAAAATCTAATATCGCAAATGGCGAATGACTCGCGCTTGATTAGCGGCGTTCAAAATGCGCGGCGCGGTGTGCAGTCATTTAAGATGACCAAGATAAAAGCCAGGGATATTAACGGCTTTGATGAATTGATAGGCAGACGGCAGGGCGAGGCATTTAATGCGGAGCAGATAACGGCTGCGCGATTTGTGTGGCACACGGCTGGTCAGAAACTTATACAGATCGCCAAGAAAGCATCGACACCCACAGCGACAGAGGTTGACCATTTCAATTTCCGCAAAATGATGGAGGTTTACAACGTCATCCAGCAGGAAGTACTTGGTGTGCGTGCCGAAGCTGGTCGGGCATTGGCTGCTTTCAGAATAGAAGTTGGGCAATCAGGCGTGACAAACAAGCAATTAGACGAGGTATTGCAAGGTTTTGGTGGGGTTGAACCCACAAAATTGCTGGCTCAAAAAATCACAGCCTTAGATAATATCGGAGAGGTGACACCAGAAAAATTGGCTATCATAGCTAAGGGAGCATGGAAGGCGAGAACCTACAAAGCTATGGAATCTTTGTGGGTAAAAGGTTTGCTTACCAACCCAGCGACCCATGTTGCTAATTTGGAAAGCAACTGGGCTACAGGATTTCTTATGGGGGCAGAACGTGCTACCAAATCATTGATTAGCGGTTCCGATACAAATCTTGAAGAAGCCCTGCAATTTTTTTATGGATTTTTCCAATCTCACCGCCAGGCAATAAGCAATGCAAGCCAAGCATTTAAGACAGGCGAAACGGGCATGGGGCTGGGAAAGATAGACGAAAGTTTTGTCGATTCATCTTCGCTTGCCGCGCTTGATCCAACCAATAGTGCAACGGGTGCAAACTGGTTATTGACTAGGGGCTTGGCTGGATATGGGGCTGTCCTTAATAAATTCAGCACGAACCTGTTGGCGGCTGGTGATGAGTTTGGAAAGACGATTATCTACAATGCAGAATTGAGGGCGCAAGCCTATAGAGAGGGCATTAACCAGGGATTGCAAGGTCAAGAACTTAAAAAATTTATTGTTCAGGCAATCACCGACCCTACCGATAAAATTCGCACTCCAGCAATCGAAATGGCAAAATATGCTACCTATAACAAAGCATTAGATGGGGCGGCAAAAGATTTTCAAAAACTAATGCGCTATCCTTTGGCACGAGTCATTGTGCCTTTTGTGCGAACCCCAATTAACATTTTTAAGTTTACCTACGAGCGCACGCCCCTAGCATTGCTTAGCAAAAATATCCGCAACGATCTGAACGCAGGTGGGGTGAGGCAAGCAGAAGCCCAGACACGAATTGCCACAGGAACTTTTTTTATGATGATGTCGGTTGATGGGGCATTTCAGGGATATATCACTGGCAAAGGACCAACTGATCCGAAAATCCGCCAAAATTGGATTGATGCAGGAAACCAACCATACAGTTTCAAAAATCCCATGACAGGGAAATTTGTTTCTTATGCACGACTAGAACCTTTTGCTACTTGGTTTGGTCTTGGTGCAGATATGGCAACCATCATGACCAACGGTGAATACGCTGGATGGAAAGATCATGAAGATGTTGATGAGTTAGCGACCGCCGCTATTGTATCAATGGCCAATCAGGTCTTAGGAAAAAGTTTCTTGCAAGGTGTAATTGATTTTACTCAGTTTTTGGGCGACCCAGAAAGATATGCCAAATCATTTCTTGAAAAACTTGCAGGCAGCGTAGTGCCAAGCGCTGTTGCTGGAATGGAAAGGGTTGTAAGCCCAGAGGTTGAACAAGTTTTGAATATGCGAGATGCAATCTTTGCAAGGATTCCTGGAGCGTCTGATTATGTTCCTAAAAAATATGATGCTTGGGGAGGAGAACTTAAATCATTTTGGCCTGGCAATAATTGGTTGAGTGAGACTGCTGGCGCAACTGCATACCAAATGTTCAATCCGCACAAATATCCAACTGGTCCAGTGAACGAGATCAGCCAATACTTGCTAGAAAATGACCTGCCGCCACCAAACATCCCCAACAAAACTCAAACTTTTACGGTGGTGCAAGATCGCAAAACATACAGCGCGGCGGTTGACTTGCGAGATTATGAGGATATTTATTCGGAATTTTTGCAGTTGCGCGGCGCGGTTGTGCTTCCTCAATATGACAGGAAAACACTCCCTGAATATGTTGCAAGTCTTATCAATGAACAATCCCGAAACCGTCAGTTTTTTAGGCAAAAAACCTTAGAGGAACAGCAAAAGATTTTGACTGATATTTATTCTGATTATGATTCAGCAATACGGCAAGAATTGGTTAAACGTCATGATGTGCTTCAAAATGCCATAATAAAAGAAGCTGAAAAAAATATAACATCCGACACAGCACAAAGCCAAGAAAGATCAATCAATGCCCCAACCCCATTCCTCACAGAACCCATTGTGGTAAAGCGATAATTAAGTTACCCTAATTCAGGAGATTAGAATGACCCAGCCAATTAACGACGGTTTTGTACAACTCATTGCGACAGGTGGCGAAACCAGTTTGTCTTGGGATTTTAAGATTGGCCAATACACAGACATAAAAATCATTAGGACAAGATCGGGGGTGAAGGCCACCCTTGTCTTAAACACAGACTACACGATCGCCGCAAACCAGCTTAATCAACCTGGTGGAGGAATTGCCAACCTAATTGGAACGGCAACACCCGCGCTAGCTGGTGACATTTACACTTTGTTGCTTGACACTCCGAGTCAACGACTTGCCGATTTTTCCCAGCAAGGCGCATTTCAGGCTGCGACTGTTAATGCTGAATTGGATAATCTTACGCGCATGGCTCAACGGCTTACCCGCGACACTAACAAATCTTTGAAATATGACGAAAATCTGAACATTCCAAACGCGATTATCACTGAAGCAATCGACGAAAACTTTGCGATTGTTGGCGGCGCAACGAGCGGAACCTTTAAGAAAGGGCCATCGACATCCCAAATTTCCAATGCGGCGGCCGATGCAATATCGGCTGCTGCCTCTGCTGCTACTGCCCAGGCTGCGTCTGTTGCGGCACAGGCGGCCAATGGTGGTATTGGTCGGGTAGTCCGCTTGGCAACCAGCGGCAACGTCACCTTGTCGGGATTGCAAACGATTGATGGTGTTGTCGGCGCGGCGGGCGATAGGATCCTGGTGCGCGCGCAAACCACATCTTCTCAAAACGGCATATATCTCATGGCCAGCGGTGCGTGGACAAGGGCGACAGATGCGAATACCTGGTCGTCGTTTGTTGGGATGATTATCACGGTCGCTGAAGGGACGGCACGCAAAAACCATGTGTATATCAGCCTGGCAACACAAGGCGGCACACTTGGCGCAACGGCAATTACTTTCGACACCGTTCCCATTGATGGGCATGTCACCACTCCAAAGATTGCGGATGGTGCGGTTACAGCGGTTAAAATCGCAGATGCAAACGTCACCACTGCAAAGATTGCGGATGGGAACGTAACTAACGCAAAACTGGCTACCCCTCCTCCTGTTTACAACGGCGGCACAGCTGGCGGCACAGCCAACGCTCTTACGCTAACGATACCTGGATTTTCTTCAACAATAGGCGCAACCATTGTATTTTTTGCAGGACTCTATAATACTGGAGCAACAACTGTAAATATAAATGGAACTGGAGCAGTAAACGTAGTAAAACCTAGTTTTGTTACAGGGACAACATCATTAAGTTCTTCAGAATTAATAACTAATGTTCCATATATAATAGTTTATAATGGCACAAACTATGTATTGCAAAATCCACTCCTTGCCAATTTTGGTTGGTTTAATTATCAAGGTTTAATTATCCAATGGGGTTCTGGGTCAGTTCCTGGATCCACAACATCGACATTCAATTTTGCCACAACATTTCCCACCACGGTTTTGACTTGCGTGGTCGGCCTTGGAATTACAACTAATACTGCCGTTCTTATGAATGATAGCACGGGAGGAGGGTCTATTAGCACATCGCAATATCAGGTTCGGCAGGGAGCGGCAACCGGGGCAAACAGACCTTTTCAAATGATTGCAATAGGATATTAAAATGGCAAAATTTTATGCTTTCAGCACATCTGGCTTTTATGATGATTCTTTAAATTCCAGCATCCCAAATGATGCGGTTGAAATCACGCAAGAGCTTTATACAGAGCTTCTAAATGGCCAAAGCGATGGCACAAAAGTTATTGTCGAAGGCGCGGATGGGCTGCCAGAATTGCAAGATATTCCACAGCCACCTCCTCAAGCCCCGACCTTCCCCATCCTCACACCTGGAGAGTTTCAACAAGGCTTGGTCAACATGGGGTTCCTGACGAAAGGTGATATTCTGGCTGCTGTAAAACAGGCGGAATTGCCATATCCCCTCAAACAGATTGTTGATGCAGCGGTTGCGGGGGGAACGCCAACAGTCGCGCAGTTGCAGGCCGAGCCGTATAACTTGCCAGAGCTTATGGCGACACCCGTTGCCCAAGCTATCGCTGGCGGCCTGACCCTGACAGCGGCGGATGGTGAGGACATTGCCTGGAGCTGGGTCACGATGGTGCAGGTTGGCCGCGATTATCCCCTCATCGTCCAACTGCAAATGGTGCTTGGAATCCCCGACGTGCTTATGGATCAATTGTTTTTAACGCGAGGCCAGTTTAATGGTTAATGTTTGGGCAATCCTAACCATTTCTTTGGGTACGCCCGATGACCAGGGAAAGGATTGGTATGGCTGGATCACCAATCAACTAGGCCACGCCATGCTGGGTTTGATATTTGGCGGAGCCATTCTGCTGGCGGGCGGCGGTTGGGTCGGGGCGATTGTTGGCAATCTGGTGTTGGCTGCAATTAAGGAAATTTACGATCTGTCCAAAAAGAATACCGACAAATGGGCGGCCATTCGAGACAGTATCCAAGATTTGTTTTTCTGGATCATCGGTTCATTGCTGGCGGTAGCGGTATTTTATGGGAGCATAGCCACCTTTGCGGTTGTTTTTGCATCATTCATTGGATTGGCGGCTTCTGGCATCTGGCCACGCGCAATCCGCGCATACAAAAACTTGCAGGGGAAATAGTCATGGATGTGTTGCCAATCGACCCCACAACCTTGGTAAACAATGTAAGCCATGCTGGCCCACTGGTTAGCTTCTTGCTGCTGGACATTTTGGTTTTATTGGTGGCCGTGCGCGTATTGTTCAATCGCGTCATGAAGGTTGGGGATGATAGGCAAGCTGACTTGATTGCCAGCACCCTGGCCATCAACAACAACACAGCCGCCCTAAACAATTTGGCAAATGTTTTAGGAAAATCAAATGGTTAAAGTGTTCAACAAGATTGTATCGCGGCTAAGAGATTTATTTTTCCCATGCGAGAAAACCCTAAGCGCATTGGTCAATGACCTTTTGGTTTCGGTTGAGGATAACACAAAGGCTGTCTGCAACTTGAACGCTGTTTGCCACGGTTGTAATCTGATGCAACAGTTTTCCAAGAAGTCGAGGGCAGGGAAATGATAAATAACTGGCGCACCATTGCCGCCGCGCTGGCCGTCTTATCGCTATCCTACATCCTGCATCGCCTGGACGTGTACCGCCTAGAGGATCGCCACCGTGCCGCCCTTGCACAACAGGCTGATTCGATTCAGAATGAATGTAAGGCCGCACAACTTGTAACCCAAGAGGTATCCCGTGACTATCAAAACGCCATTGTTGACCTTAATGGCCAGCTTGCTTCTGCTAAACGGTTGCGCCCAAACGCCTGCATCGCCGTGCATAAGCCCAACCCCCCCTGCCGATGTGATGGTTCCACCACCTCAACAGAGTTTTCTGGATCGGATGTTGGTGTTGCTAGATTCGACCTCCTCGACTTCTCCCGTGACGCAGAACAAGTGAGGCTTCAATTGAAAGCATGTCAAAAATTTGTCGCCCGCACAAACACTCCCAACCCCATTAACTAACAGAAACACCCATTTTCGTTACTTAGAAAAAACATCTAACATTTGTGAAAGAAGGCAATGCAAGATTTAGAAATACTGGACGTAGTTTCTGATGCCCGCAAGCGATTTTGGGCTCTTGAGGCCGCTTTGGATATGCGTAAAAATTGCAAAAAAGAAGTTTCTGCCACACAGTTGGTTGACGATGCAAGCGAAATATATCGCTTTTTAATCAACAGCAAGCCCGCTAAGGTTGTAAAATTAAAAACCGTTAGGAGTAAAAATCCATGCAAGCCATCATAGCCCAGCAAGTGCAGATCACCGAAAGCAGCGGAAATGTTTTTGAGGATTTAGGATTGGACAATGCGACAGAGCTTTTGGAAAAATCCAATATCATGATAAGGATTCTTAAAAAATTGCATGAAAAGAAAGTTGACCATGCAGAATTTTGCAAGGACGTTTGCCTTTCAGAAACTGGCCTTGACCATGTTCTAAATGGTAGGTGCAACAAGTTTGAGAAGGGAAGATTGCAGGATATGCTTGACACCTTGACAAGCCAATATGGATGATTGCCATCATCACATTGTAAAAACCACACTATGGAGGACGAAATGCCATTGAAAAAAGGCTCAAGCAGCAAAACCATTTCCAGTAACATCAAAACCGAGATGAAGGCTGGCAAGCCGCAAAAGCAAGCCGTTGCCATTGCGTTAAGCGAAGCTGGCAAAAGCAAACCGAAAAAGAAGTAATGCCAATCCCTAGCCCCATTATCGACTTCATCCTGCGGCATGAGGGGGGCTATGTGAACGACGCCGACGATCCTGGTGGCGAAACAAACCTTGGTATCAGCAAGCGGAGCTATCCTAACCTGGATATTAAAAGCCTGACCCGCAAGCAAGCGGCAGAAATTTATGAACGCGATTTTTATAACAAGGTTCGCGGTGATGATTTGCCCGTATGGCTTGCCCTAATGGTGACTGACTTTGCGGTAAATGCTGGGATTAAGCCAGCGGTTGCGATTCTTCAGCGAATAGTTAATGAAACGGATGACGGCATTATTGGCAAGAAAACCATCGCGGCCTGCAAAAACAAACCATCGCGCACTTTGCGCCAAGCATACACCAAAAGCAGAGAAGAATACTATGCCGCGCTGGCGGCCAGAAAGCCTGCTATGAAAAAATTTCTTGATGGCTGGAAAATGCGAACAAAAGATTGTGACAGCCTAGCAACATTTTTAGACTTGCACCCATAGCCACTTTTCCGTATATTCCTTTTGGACGCTTGGGTTTTCTTCCTCCTGTTCAATCTAGGTAGGAATGTTCCTGGATAGATTCCCAAGTTTTGTTATAGGTGGTGCTGGAACATTGCCGCTGCGATGGAACAGCGCCGCCTTCCACCAAGTTAAGGTGCATCCATGACCCTTCTGCCGCTTCTCCCCTTCGCCACTGCCCTTGTAAGCCGACTGCGCGGCAGGGGAACGCTGGGTAACCAGCCTGACCGATTGATTGTCGCGCTGGTGACGGGGCTTCCGATCCTGATTGCCGAACAATACCTGGCCTATGGGGCGTTCTCTTTCCTCACCTGGGCGGCATTTACACCTGGATGGGGTGTTTGGATGAATGTTCGTAACTGGCGGCAATGGTTTTTCATGAGCTTGCGCGGGGGATTGATCACCCTGCCCTATGCCTTCCTGCCATTCTTAGGGGCGTACAGCAACACAACAACATTGTTTGCACTGACTGGCCTGGCAATGGGTTCGATATACTTTGTTGGCCGCCGCATGAAGGAATTGAAGGCATTAGATAGCCTGTCCGATGATCCTATCGCCAACAGCGAGGTTATGTTTGGGTTTTACCTTGGCTTGGTAGCCCTGACTGCGTTCAGCCAATCTTGATTGATTTTTTGATTATCGTCTGACCACTCCTGGGTAGTTAATCACCATGTCGCTGCCATCTTCCACCAACCTATCCTGCACCATCTGATAAATTTCTTTTGTCTGAATTAGTTTATTATCTAATATATAACCACCGTTCACAATCTTGACCCTGTTGCCAAACATATTTAGAACAAACGACACCAAGTCGAAACTCTTTGGCATTTCACCTAATGGCTCGCTGACAATATGGCCTTTATGGGAATGAGGTTTCTTAAAACTTTCTTTCAAGATTTCACCGTTTGACCATTCGATTATTATTTCCTGAATTTCAGGGTTGGCGTAGCGCATTTGTGCGCTGTATGCACGCAACGCCTCTGCCGTTATGTTTAACTGCTTGCCCGCCTCGTAAAAGCTAATGTCATACTTTTTGAGGTACTGTTGGATGTTCATGCTGCCTATCCCTTATTCTATGTAAGCCGCTTGCAACCATGCGTACAGTGCATACTTGCTGCCAATTAGATGGTTAAGATGCCCCATTTGAAAAATGGATACTACCAGCTTCTCCGTTGGCTTAATCCCAACAATGCAAAGGTGGCGGCCATCTTTTGTCCACACCATCACCACATCCCCATCGGGTTCTGGCACAAGCTCTGGCTTTTCAACATCATCAGGAAGATTCATGACAAACTGCTTGGCTCGCAGAAAACTTTCTGCATTGACTGCGTTGGCTCCATATCCATCCCAATCTGGGTGCTGGTCAAAAAGATTTTGTAAACACTGCACGCACACCGACCCATCAGTATTGGATGTATAGTTATCATGCTCGCATGGGTTGCGGTCTGGGTAATAATCAAACCACATATCTCTTACCAGGTTCTCCCAAACCTCACTGAAATCTGGCTTAGTCATTTTCTTCTCCATAAGAAACATTATAAATAACATAGGTTGCGATTATCCTGTCGCCTTCCTCGTCTTGCTCCCATAATTCTGTTTCTATTTTGCCGATAGCTTTTTCACCAAGTGGGCGGGGTGTCATGCTATGCAAAAGGTTTTCAAAGTATTCCCAACTGAAGGAAAGGCACAGTTTTCTTGCGATTCCCCTAAATGTGGTTACAAAGTCTTTTCCCCCTATTCCGCGTGCAAACCCCCCAAATTCCGTAAGTCCCAGGTGCTGCCTTTTCTGCCCGCATGTGCTGTAGCAGGTCGCGCTAACTCTGTATGTTTTAGCCATCATTCATTCTCCTCTGTTGTTGGTGGGTAGCACCAGTGGGTTGGCATGAGGCCTTTTTCGATGTCGTATTCAGCCCCCAAAAATCCCGCTACTCGCCCTAACGCCACAATACCCCAGTCGTAAACCCACCCGTGGGGGATGACCGAACGCCCCATTTCATCTAGTACCGCTTCCGCCCAAGGGTGTTTCCCCCAACGTGCTTTTACCGCACCATCCCAGTTTGGATGGGTGATGAAAATCGGCGTGCCATCTTTTGGCGCTGTGTCGATGGTTTGCCAGTTTGTGTTAATCATCCTTCTTCTCTTTCTTTTGAGCTTTCCATAGTAAACGCGGGAATTGGTCACCCGCCACAAGGTCTTGCAGCCAGCTTGAAACGGCCAGCACCAGAGCAAATGGCGCGGTAATAATTGCAATCACAATCCACAAAAATAGTCTGATTTTGCTTGGTATAGAAACAGGTCTTTTGCGCTGTTCCGCCAATTCCTTTTGGCGTGCCTCAACATCAGCCTCCGCTTTCTTTTTCATTGCCCATTGGTCAACCGTATATTCGATCCCCTGAAAAACGATTTGACCATCGCGCTCTGTAATTTTTGACCTAGCCATCGTTGTTCTCCTTATTAGCCAATTCCAGCATCACGTCGGCATGGCAATCTTTTTTACCCCAATTAGGCAGTGCTAGTGAGCACCAGCAAGCCAGGTTTTTACCCCTAAGCTCGTCAAGATAACTTTGTGGCGCGTGATTAAGCGCATATTCTGCAAACATTCTTACCGCGCCCATACGGCCATATTCATCAGCAGAAAACGGATTCCCCCACTTGGTAGGGCGGCCAACATAGACCACTGGCAACCCGTTGGGGCTGGCAGCTTGCAGGTTAAAACTTTTGGTGCGCTTGCGCTGGATGCGTACTGGCTTAGTCATCAGTCAGTCCTTTCACTTCATCCACTATCGTTTGCGCTGCGTCTGCCACTGGTTTTGTAACCAATTGCGCCATATCAGCCAAAACTTCAACTGGGGCTGTAACCACGCGAGTCACATCCTCCAAAACGCTAAAGATGCTCTTAAACATCAATCAGTCCTTTCAGTGCTTCAAGGGTAGGTTCCAAAGTCAAAATGTCGCACAGGTGACACACAGAATTTTCAGGGCATTGGTCGTGCGATGACGGCATAATATCCTCAATAGCCTGGACGGCGTCTTTGATGATTGATTTGTGTGTCGGGGCGCGATCATTCCACCTTAAAATGGCCTCCTCTGGTGTTTTGAACCAAGGGAAATCCCAAACGCATTCAGCGTTGTTACATATTACTGTAAATCCATCAAAATAGTCAGTTTTTTCCTTTGCTGGCGCGCCGCACGGGCATGGATCTAATGCCATGCGACCGTCCATGTCCTCAAACAATTCGGGGATTTGTTCAAAAAGTTCCCTGATTATCCATTTGGGGGTGACGTAGTAATCAGATTGGTGGCGGTCATACCCGCGTAACGTGCTGCTCATGTTTGCCTTCTCCTTTGCTTAGTGCCAGGGATGGAATCAAAGGTATAAATCCCAACCCTGGCGGCTAGCGTTATTTGTTTTCAGTACGCAACACCCCACCTCTAGCTGGGGAACGCTAACCTAATCTAGCATCTCATATTCCATTGTCAACATAATTGTTGCAAAAAAGTTTGCCGCTGTTATAATGGCTTATCGAACCTTTGGAGGAAACCATGAAAGAACCTATTAAAATTACCCAACGTAAGCGCGTGCAGATCAAGGTGAAGCCTGAAGTGCATTTGCGGTTTAAGACAGCAGCAAAACAGAATGGGTTGGCCGTCGAGTATTTTATCGGCGACTTGCTGGAATTGGGGTTTGAAGCATGGCTTGCCAAAACCAATCCTTGATCCAGTGAAATTTCACTGGCGATCCCGATGAATTTTCATCGGCTTGTTGCGACGGGGGGTAGTGGCGCGTTTGCTGGGTATTTGGGGGGTGTGAGTGTGTTCCAGTGAAATTTCACTGAAGGCCAGCGCGTTTTTATATTTTATAATCATCTCTACATGCGGTGTTTTTGGATGCACTGCACCTCGACTAACCACGCCAAAATCAATGTACTGATCATCCAACAACAGCCCTACATCCACCAAAATATCGGTGACCAGTTTTTCAAAATTGAAAATGTCGGTCACTCTATTATTTGGGAAATGATAGATAAACATAATGCTATAACTTGGTTTAATCCGAACATGCTTATTAAGCCGCTGCGGGTCGCATTTTTTGTTGGGTGAAATTGCATCACGAAAAATTACCGTTTTATGACATAGGTCTTTATTCGCATTTACAACGCCTCTAAGGTGGGTTAGGCAAAGCGTGGTATAGTCAACCGCCCTTTTGCTCTTAAACCTACGTCCTGCCCTCTTGGCGGTGGCGTAAGCCCCATTGGTGGATGGTGGTATAGGCAGGTTGAATCTAATCCGCACTCCAGTTTACTTCCTCTTGATCGAGATTTGGGATTGGCAGTGATCCGTAAACGGCGATGTGCATCAGGTCATACAGTACCGCTTGCAATCCCTGTACAGGTCGCCCTTCGGGGTACAGCTCCGTCAGCTTTTGCAAATTGGCGGATGACATTGGTGCTTCCCGCAACATCTGTTGATTGATAATATCCCAGTTAATCCTGCCTTCGTTGACAGCCTCGATGATGTAGTCCTCGGTTGTCATGTGCTGGTTAGGCGATCTGAAACGATAGTCCGCATGGTTGGGATTGTTGCTATTGCGCTGATACTCATCAACCAGTGACAGGATCGCGCTCCAGGTGTCAAAGTGAGCCTTGCTTTGATAGGCACGCACAATCTGCGCGGCTGTTTCGGTTAGCCTTTTATGGCCTTGGTGTTCTAAGGCCGTGCCGTTGTTGGGTCTGAAATTCCTGTAGTCCATCCATTCCACCACCTCCCTGAAACTTTCTGGCCAGCGGGCAAGTTCCAAATACCAGTCTGCTGCGGCCTGCAAGTGTTCTGGCTGATAATTCTCTAGCCTCTTTCCCCATAAGGCCAGCACACCTTGAGGGGTCGCGCCAACTGGCACACGGGGATTGCCAAGGCTTTCGCGCATAACGAATAAAAAGTTTGTTTCAAAATTAGGGTAACGCTGTTGTGGCTGTTGTGGCTGCATGGCTAATCTCCGTTGGTTAGCAGGGCTTGAAATGGGTCGGCTTGTTCCTCACGTTTGCGGTCTGCCTCTACCCGCATAATGGCAACCTCAAAGGCATCCATCGACTTGACCGTGGTGTTCATGGCATCTTGCAATGCCTCTGCCGTGAATCGTGTATTATTCAACCAGGTAGCGGCGTGAGGGATGTACATAGGGTTTTGCCATTGCTTTGACTTTGACCAAATTCCAACAGCCCTAAGAATCTCATCCAACCGCTTATCCAGTTTTTGCTTTTGCCATGATGACCATGCCCGTGCCTTATCCTGTTTGCGTGGATACGCATCCCAAAATTGCTCAAACGCATCGGAGTGTTGAGAGTCTTTTTTTGTGGGGGATATATAGGGGGTTAATGATGGTTCTATGGGGGTTATAGTATTGATGGTTCTGTGTACCGTTTTTGGTACTCTTAAAGAGTCCCGTTTTTGGTACTCTTCTATGGAAAAATTGGAACTGTTCCGTTTTTGGAACTGTTCCAAAATTGGTACTCTTTCAATCAACAATTTATAGACTTTTGTTTGCTGCGTTAATCCTTTTTTGGTTCCCGTGTCAATAAGGAATCCGCAACTAATCATATCGGCTATTGCCAAGATGATAGTCTTTTTGTTCAGGCTGGTTTTTGCCACCAATGTTTCGATGGTAGGATAGATTTCCATTTCCTCGTTGGCATAATCGGCCATTGCGACTAGCACAAATTTGGTACTGGATTTGGGAATATCTGCTTTGAAAGCCAGATTCAGCGCGTAAATAGACATAAAAAACCCCTTAGCGATGATGTGCGGATGCAGGCACACACCATCCCTAAAGGGTCTTAGCACTGCCCTGCAAACAGTCGATACACCATACGCATTTCGCACGATAAGTCAACATCACAAATTGGCATCCGTGCTATTGACAGCATGACACAAATTTGATACCTTCCCTTTATGCAACAGCTAACGGAGAATTGCAATGGCTTTTAACATCATGGATGACATCATCAATACCGACATAGACGACTTTCAGATGGGCGTGAATTATGCGCTGGCACGGGTGCGTAAGGAGCCACTGTTGTGGTGCTATGTAGGCGATTGGGAGAATGACGATTACGGACTGGAGATTGAAAGGCCAACCTACGACAAGGCGTGGGACACGGCCTATATAAAATTCAGCCAATGGTATGCGGAGAACGGTTCCAGCTTTATCAGTTGCGTGACCTTTTACCGATACTATCAGCATCCCAGCGGCAGAATGGCCATTGTCAAAAAAATAGATACCGTCATCGAACTGGACAGATAACCATGCCAATCATCAATATCGAAAACGACAAACAATGGCGCGACATGCGGCTAAACCACATCGGCGCAAGCGAGATCGCGGCCTTGTTTAACGAAAGCCCGCACACAACAGTCAACGAACTGTTCCACATCAAGCGCGGCAATCTGACAGGGGTAGAGGATAGCGTCCTCATGGCCTTTGGCCGCCTGATGGAGCCTGTTATCGCTGCCCTAGTGACAGAGCATTACCAATGGGAAATGATTAAATGCAAACAATACCACTCACACCCAGAATACCCTTGGCTTGGTTGTTCGCTTGACTACTACTGTATTCACCCAGAATTTGGTGAGGGGATCGTGCAAATAAAGAACGTGCAGAATTTTGCGCCTGGATGGACAAAGGAAACTGCGCCTAATCATGTTGAATTGCAGGTGCAGCACGAGCTTTTTGTCACCAATGCAGCGCGGCAAGAGATGGGATTGAAGCCGTTTACATGGTGCGCGATTGCATCCATGCACGCTGGCAACCCAGAGGACATCCGTGTCATGTTCCGCGCCCAGGATCAAAAGATGGTGCATCACATTGTCAAGCGGTCGAGCCTATTCTGGTCGGACTTGCAGAAAAATGTTGAGCCGCCATTGGTAGGGGCGCAAGACTATGACCATGTTGTTGACTTGTTCAAAACAGCAGAGGAATCGCCGATTGAGTTTATTGATTTCACTCGAAGGGAAGATACAGACGATTTTGAGCAATGGTGTCTTTCGTATTTGGAATCGCACGCCAACAGACTGGCATCAGACAAGCGCGAAAAGGAAATGAAAGCGCGGATCATTCATGCCATGACAATCAGCCATCCCGCCCTTATCAGGTACATGGTGGCGCACACTGGCAGGGTATCAGCCCATGTAAAGCTATCGTCAAATGGTGCGCTGCGCCTGACTGTGAAGGAAAATATCACAAATGATGATTCTGGTGTTGACAGCAATCAACATATTTGATAACTTGGCAATGCAACAACGGAGGAACCAATGACACAAAACTTTGCATCTGCACCATCTGATAGACAGATAGTGAATCGCGTCCACACTGAATTATCCCCCCAGCTTAACAGGTTTGCACCTGCTTTGGCTGCGGTGCTACCGCCCCACATTAAACCAGAGGCCATGATACGGTACGCCCTGACAGCGTGCCAGGATACTCCCAAACTGTTAGAGTGCAACCGCGATAGTTTGTTTCGGGCTATCATGACGGCGGCGGTGCTTGGCCTTGAAGTGGATTCTAAAATTGGCTTGGCCTATATCCTGCCGTTTTACAGCCGCAATGGGTACATGGCGCAATTTATCCCAGGCTATAAAGGGTACATCACACTGGCCAAAAATGCTGGCTTTGTGGTCGAGGGCAACGTGGTGAGAGCGGGGGATGAAGTGAGCTTTGAATACGGATCGAACGCCTTTCTGCGCCATGTTCCAAAAGACCCATTTTCTAGCAACCGTGGGGAGATTGTGGGGGCATACGCCATTGCAAAAAATACAGAGGGGGCAAGCATTTTTAAGGTGTTAAGCATGGAGGACATTGCCCAGGCACGCGAGAGCAGTGCATCATGGAAACAGCACAAGAAAAATCCCAATACGCCAACGCCTTGGATAGAAAACCCAGCGGCAATGTACATGAAAACGGCTATCCGTCACCTTGCCCCGCAATTACCAACCAACATCCAGCGGGCGGCAGCGATAGAAAGCCACCACGAACGGACAGGTAATTCGGCTTACATCATTCCAACCACGGCTGGAACACAAGAGGTTGTTCTTGAGGATGGCACGACAAATGCTTATACCAATTCCAACAATCTCAAAATCTCTCAAACACTAGGACTGGAGTAAAAAATGAGTAAATTTCACCGCGATTTAGAAACCGACGATCAGATTATGACATGGGCGCAAAGCATTTTATGGATTATCGCCAGCGATGATACCAAGCAAAGCCACGATGATTTTTCCATACCGATTGGCAGGTTAGAGAACCTTCTGGATCACACCGTCGATCTGATTATGCAGAAAAAGGCACGCCAAATTTGCGAAACTGGTATTGCTGTGACTGAAATTTCCATGGATGACCTAGGTATAGCTGTAAACAGCTATACTGTTGCGAACGAACATCTTTACGAAATGGAAAAGGGGGAACCAAAGCACACCATCATGAAGGCTATAGAGGCGGCTGACCAAGGCACGGGAAGCGGAGCAACATGGGTGCAAATCAGAGATGCGCTGAAAGAAAAAAGTCAACAATGCTCCCCTCCCGTTATATCCAAATGGATCAAAGAGCTAAAGACTGGTGGCCACATCGTGGAAGCCTACGTCAATGAAAATCGAACAACCAAAACTATGTACATTCTGACCCAAGAGGGGGTGCAATTCCTGCGGGCATAGAGTATAGTTGATAGAGCTTAGGGGTTGCACTTTTGGCGGAATCGAATCCGCCGACTGCCCTAAGGATAGGGGGGGGGATTTCTCTCCGTTTTATCCCCCTCCCGCCCCTTAACTGGATAGACGTTAATTACATCGCATTAACTGGATAGACGTTTCTCGCACGCACGCACGCGCGGGCGCACACACGCACGCACACACACGCGCGCGCACGCACGGGGTGGAGGGAGAGGGCGGCAGCCTTTATCAGCGGGTGTTTTACCGTTTCTATAGTATAACTATCGCATACTTTCACGGGGTAGTCAATAGGAAAATGGAAAAAAAAATAAAAAAAATTCACAACAAAATTGTTGACAACGGGGGCAGGTGTATGCAATAAGGATAAGGAAGGGATGCAACCCCTTTTTCAACAAAACTAACGGAGTGCAAAAAATGCAAGTTTATCAACAGATTACCCAAACCATTATTGACGCAATCAATAATAACCCTACTGATTGGAAAAAAACCTGGCGCGGCCTGGCCATGCCTATCCGGGCAACAGGCCAAGCATACCAAGGGGTCAATATCTTGAACCTTTGGGGTGCAAGCAATCAAGCGGGTTATGAATCACCGCGCTGGCTCACTTTCAAACAATGTATAGACCTTGGCGGCAAAATCCGCAAGGGCGAGAAAGCAACCACAATCGTTTACTCAAAGCCAATGGCTAAAGAATCGCTGGACGATGCAGGCAACGCCACCACCGACTACTATCACTGCATGAAGGCTTATCAAGTGTTTAATGCACAGCAGGCGGACGGCCTGGCCGCCGATGTTGTTGCCTTGCCAACCGCTAGTGATATCAATCCCGATGCACGCGATGCGCGGATCGATGGCTTGATTGCCCGAACAGGTGCAACAATCGAACATAGGGGCGGCGCGGCGTTTTATAGCGAGCAGTCAGACAAAATCACGATGCCAGCTTTTACCGCGTTTTTCTCAAAGGACGACTACTATGCCACCATGCTTCACGAATTGACGCATTGGACGGGTCACAAGTCACGGCTTGCCCGTTTCGATGACAAGAAAAACACCAGCAACCTAACGATAGCAGAGCGGGCGTTTGAGGAATTGATCGCCGAACTTGGCGCGGCTTTCTTGTGCAGCAAATGGCAGGTCACGGAACAGCCCCGCGCGGATCACGCGGCCTATATTGCCAACTGGCTTGGGGCGCTCAAAAAGGATCAACGGTTTATCGTTAAGGCGGCCAGCGCGGCAACCAAGGCGGCGGAGTATATAAACGCTTTATAAAAACTTTTTTGTTGACATACCCAAAACGGTATGCAATAAGAATACAGAGGGGGGGCAATCCCCCCCTTACCACCCAACACAAAGGACAAAATCATGGCCTGGAAAAAATCAAACACCACCCCCCACACTTGCACCCCCTCTTGTGGCGCGGTGTGTACATGGGGGGAATGGTAAGATGGGTATCGTCAAAGCAATCGCCCTACGCCTGTTGCCTGGCCTGATTATCGGGGCGTTTCTAATTGCAGCTATCGCCGCTATCCCTGAAAGCAAGGTGCAGGCGGCGCGGGAAGCGCAACACCAACGGATAGGGGAGGGCATGGATCAATAACCTGGCGCGAGCCAAAAACTTTCAATTTTCAATTCTTAAAGGAAAAACCAATGGATTTCTTAACTTCAACACTTGTCACCTTAAGCAACCTGGCCAGCGTCAGGCCTAAGGGGTACGAAAAAGCAACAGCCAACGGCCGAAGCATCATTTACAACTTTAACCACGGGGCAATCCGAACCGAACATGCAGGCCATGCCAAGGTCATCATTCCCCACGCTTGCGGCGTGCCAGCGGGCGAGTATCGCCTTGCCGAATTGGCCTTGGGTGTAACGGAACGGATTGAGAACCCAAACTATGTTGAACCTGGCCTTGACCGTGACGACTACGTTGCGCTGGAAAAACCCTTCACACTGGATCGGCGCTTTGTCAAAACGGCTATTAAATTTGGCCGCGTTTCACATCGCCCGCATATTGAGGGGGTGTTTATCGATCCGAAAAACATCGTGTTCACCAATGGCCACATGATGCTATTGCAGCGGCACGGCAGGGAAATGGAAATGGGGCTGGACGATAAACTGTTTATTCCTGTAGATATTCTCAAAATAGCCCTGAAAATCTTCAAGAATAGCGATATTCAGGTTGCACGCCTGCCTATGGACAATAAATTCCCTAAGCGGACAGCAGGCGTTGATGGCAACCCCGTGATCGAAGTCACATCGCCATTGCACACCTACCAAGGCACGCGCTTGTTGTTTGAGTACATGGCGCACGATCACAGCTATGTTGACTACCACCGCGCGGGGAAGGATGCCCTGGAATACCTGAAACGGGGTGAGGATGACAAGCGCAACG
>Ga0209299_1000196_pt1:0-17500 | contig 33877 bp, 29 predicted proteins | sample S_140806_MF_Meta_FD_187326 | JGI IMG/M metagenome (GOLD analysis project Ga0209299, IMG submission 187326) | Freshwater microbial communities from Lake Simoncouche, Canada to study carbon cycling - S_140806_MF_MetaG (SPAdes) (version 2) | ecosystem: Environmental > Aquatic > Freshwater >...
GTGTTTATAGCGTATTGGAACCACTCCGATCCATCTCGAACTCGGTTGTGAAACGATACAGCGGCGATAATACTATGAGGGATACTTCATGGGAAGGTAGCACGATGCCAAGGTACAATTTATTTTTGTATTGTTTTTGCTTATTAACTATTTTAGTAATAAAATTATAAAATGAATTATGCAATTGTAGAAGCGAGTGGGAAACAGTTCTGGATTGAACCAGGAAAGTTTTATGATCTTAACTATGTTAATTTAAATCCAGGAGATAAAATAGCTTTAGTAAGGGTTTTATTAATAAATAATAACGGTAATGTAAGCGTAGGGAAACCTTGCTTAGAAAACGCTTCTGTGGAGGCTACGGTCTTAGGTCACATTAGAAGTAAAAAAATCACAGTTTACAAAATGAGACCGAAAAAGAAAACAAGAAAAAAACAAGGGCATAGAAATAATTTAACAAGAGTTATGATAAATTCTATATCTTTATCAGGATCGAACATCGTCTAACATAAATTATTTACACACACATTCTTAATATGGCTCACAAAAAAGGTAGTGGTAGTACTCGAAATGGTCGTGATTCTAATGCTAAAAGACTAGGAGTTAAAAGATACGGAGGAGAATACGTTTTAGCTGGAAATATCTTAGTAAGACAAAGAGGTACAAAGTTTAAGGTAGGCAATAATGTAGATATTGGCCGTGATTATACTATTTATTCTTTAATAGATGGAAAAGTTAAATTCGAAATTTCAGGTAAATCAGAAAAAAAATTAAGTGTTTATCCAGTGGAATAACCCTTTATTTGTTTAATTCACTATCTTTCAAAAAAAGTAGATAGACTGAAAGTCTATTTACTTTTTATAAAACATATAATCCAAAAATTTTAAAGATTCGATTAAAGGATTGTAAGCTTTTGTAAAAGTAGCTTGCTGAATAAGTTCTTCAGAATAAAAATTTTTTGAAAGGAATCCCTCTTTTGAACAGATAAAAACCAAATAAGTATAAGTATAAAGTTTCCTAATTTGTATATAGATGTTTCCTATGGAACTTCTCCAATATAAATAAAATTTTAGATTAGTAAGAGTCTCTTTAAACATTGCAGAATCTACTACATAATGGGAAAGAATAAATTTCGGAATTCTTCTGCTAGAAAACAATTCAAATACGAGAATATTGCTAAGTTTTATAACTAAATTTTCTACTAAACAAATTATTAATTTAGGAGTACTCCTTTCGTTTTTATTTATTTTTGAAGATTGTATCCATTCTATTATAGTAATAAATGATCTATATTCTTCGAATTCTATACATTTTATTATCCAATCGTTTTTCCTATATAACTTGGTGAAATTATTTTTTTCTTCTAAACCAAGTTTCATTGCTAATTTTCGTTTAGAAGATAGTAACAATACCCTAATTAATTTATCTATGAAAAGATTATAATCATTAGTCTTCAGTGAAAATTTTAATAGGCTATTAAAAATTATTTTTAATTCTAATGCTACCGAAATGCAAACAAGTATTTGTAATTCTTCTCGAAGAAATTCTAAAGGCATCGGTGAATTTGTAAGATTTTTTGTACTTGTACAAAGCTTTAAAATTATTTTGTTAAATAAGATATCTAGTTCTAAAGAATTAAGGGGCATACAGACATATTTTTATGATAAAAATTGTTATTCATTAATGTGTGGTGAAACAAATAAAGTTAAAATTTCTTTACTAAAACTTTCGGATGCTTTGGATCTATATTTTTTAGGATTTACTATAATAGATAAAGTTCGTTTTATTATGATATCTTCTATCTTAACCCATTGTAGTACACCAAGTTCTAACTCTTTTGCTATAGCAGAAACTGACACAAATGCAGCTCCTAATCCAGATTGTACGGCATTTTTTATAGCTTCTACTGAATTCAACTCCATTTCAATTTTAAATCTAGCACTGTCAATTCCATTTTGGTTCAAAACTTTATCAATTACTTTTCTTATGGTAGACTGCCTATCTAAAGCTATAAATCGCAACCTATATAAGTCTTCTTTTTGTATGCTGTTCAAAGATGAAAAAGGGTGCGATTTTGGTAAAATTAAAGCTAATTCATCCTCTGCGTAAGAAGTCACTTGTAAAGTATTCTTAAGTTCTAAAGGAACTTCTCCGCCTATAATAGCTAAATTTATATGCCCATTAGCAACACTCCATGCAATTCTACGAGTCGAGTGAACTTGTAATTGGACAGCGACTTGTGGGTATTTCTGACGAAATAAGCCTATCAACCTAGGCATTAAATAAGTTCCGGTAGTTTGGCTAGCTCCAACAACAAGAGTTCCACCTTGTAAATTATGTAAATCATCTATAGCTCGACAAGTTTCGTCACAAAGGGATAAAATTCTATTTCCATATCTTAGTAGCATTTCACCTTCTTCTGTAAAGGAAGCTTTTCGATTCCCTCTATCAAAAATAAGAACATTTAATTGTTTCTCCAAATTATGAATTTGTAAACTAACCGCAGGTTGTGATATATATAAACTATCTGCTGCTTTCTTAAAGCTACCTTCAGAAGCAATGGCTTTTATAATTCTTAATTGATCTAGTGTAAATGGTAAATCTATCATTTTTATTTTTAATTTATCTATGTTTTATACACTATCTAATAAGCTGTTAGGAAATATATTGTTACTTTTAGATACTTAGTTAATCCATTTTTTATCTATATAATGAAATTCTCTTTTATAAATACATACCATACATCTCATTAGCTATAATATTTAGGAAAGATATACCATAGGATTATGTTATGGACATGCGACTTTTAATAGTTCTTTTTCCCGTTTTAGCAGCAGCATCTTGGGCAGCTTTTAATATAGCGAGAATTGCTCTAAGACAACTAAGCCGTTTAGGCTCTCGATAAATAAATTTTTTCTAAAAAATAATTGTTTCTGATAACAACGAAATTACTCAGATCTTTTATTTTTTAGAAATTTCCCCATTATTTTACTTGTATAATAATGTGGTTATTTTAATTTTCTATTCTTATATATAGTTCACTTGTTATCAAAATAAAATATTACAGAAGGAAACACATATGGCCGTTCCCAAAAAACGAACTTCTAAATCTAAGAAAAACTCCCGACTAGCGAACTGGAGTAAAAAAGCAAATATTCAAGCTAAACGAGCTTTATCGTTAGCGAAATCTATTTTAAGTGGGGAAACAACGAGTTTTATTTCTAATTTGGAACAAAGCACTACTGGTACCGTTAAATAAGTTTGAAGATGTATATTTATATACATCTTTTCAGTTAAAATATTAATTAATCAAATTTCAGTAATTATTTATAGTACTCTATTATTAGTTCTAATCATTTCACTTGGGGGGAATTGTCTTGAAACTTGCAGTTTATGGGAAAGGAGGAATTGGTAAATCTACGACAAGTTGCAACATTTCGGTTGCATTAGCAAAGAGAGGAAAAAAAGTTTTACAAATTGGGTGTGATCCAAAACATGATAGCACGTTTACGTTAACTGGATTTTTAATTCCAACAATAATTGATACATTACAAGCTAAAGATTATCACTATGAAAATGTATGGCCTGAAGATGTCATCTATAAAGGCTATGCAGGAGTAGATTGTGTAGAAGCTGGAGGACCACCTGCTGGAGCAGGTTGTGGAGGTTATGTTGTTGGAGAAACTGTAAAATTATTAAAAGAGTTAAATGCTTTTGATGAATATGATGTTATTTTATTTGATGTTTTGGGAGATGTTGTTTGTGGTGGATTCGCGGCCCCTTTAAATTACGCAGATTACTGCCTGATAGTAACTGATAATGGCTTTGATTCTTTATTCGCAGCCAATAGAATTTCTTCTTCAGTTCGAGAGAAATCTAGAACTCATTCTCTAAGACTTGCCGGTTTAATAGGTAATCGAACGGCTAAACGAGATTTAATTGAAAAATATGTTGATACAGTACCAATGCCTATATTAGAAGTATTGCCATTGATCGAAGATATTCGAATTTCTAGAGTTAAAGGGAAGACTTTATTCGAAATGTCAGAATTAGATTCTTCATTACACTATGTATGTGACTATTATTTAAATATAGCCGATCAGCTTATTGCTAAACCGGAAGGCGTTATCCCAAATGAAGCACCTGACAGAGAATTATTTAGTTTATTGTCAGATTTCTATTTAACTCCAGCAGATAAAAATTCCGCTGAAAATTTAGTATCTCAATCCCCATTAGAGTTAATGGTTCTTTAACATCAGAAATGTCAATTATGAATTCAGAAATCCTGATAAAAAATGAAGAAACTATAACGACTTTTGAGTGTGAAACAGGAAATTATCACACTTTTTGTCCTATAAGTTGTGTAGCTTGGTTATATCAAAAAATAGAAGACAGTTTTTTCTTAGTCATAGGGACTAAAACTTGTGGGTATTTCTTGCAAAATGCAATGGGAGTTATGGTATTTTCTGAACCTCGATATGCAATGGCTGAGCTTGAAGAAGGTGACATTTCTGCAAAATTAAATGACTACGAAGAATTGAAACGATTATGTTTGCAGATAAAAAAAGACCGAAGTCCAAGTGTTATTTTTTGGATTGGGACCTGCACAACCGAAATTATTAAAATGGATTTGGAAGGAATAGCCCCAAAACTGGAAAATGAATTAGGAATCCCTATCGTAGTTGCTCGTGCTAACGGATTAGATTATGCTTTTACACAAGGAGAAGATACTGTACTTGCTGCGATTGCACAAAAATGTCCGGAAGGAGATACTAAACAAAAAACCGCTTCTTTTAATAGTGAGGATTATTATCACGATCACCCTCCGTTAATTCTTTTTGGATCAGTACCAGATTCTGTTGCGAATCAGTTAACTTTAGAATTGAAACATCAAGGTATAAAAGTTTCAGGGTGGCTACCATCAAAACGATATAGTGAATTACCTATTATTAATGAAGGATATTATGTTTGTGGAGTAAACCCTTATCTTAGTCGTACCGCAACGACTTTAATGAGACGGCGGCGAACAAAGCTCATTGGAGCTCCCTTTCCAATAGGACCAGATGGAACAAGGGTATGGATACAAAAAATATGTTCTGTGTTTTCTGTACCAACTGTTGGATTGGAAGAAAGAGAAAAAAAAGTATGGGATTCCTTAGAAGACTACTTAGATTTAGTTGTTAATAAATCTGTATTTTTTATGGGTGATAATTTGCTCGAAGTTTCGTTAGCCCGTTTTTTAATACGTTGTGGAATGATTGTCTACGAAATAGGCATACCTTATATGGATAAAAGATATCAAGCGAGTGAAATTCTATTATTAGAAAAAACCTGTAAAGATATGGGTGTTAAGGTTCCTATAATAGTAGAAAAACCAGATAATTACAAACAATTAGAACGAATTCGTGTACTGCAACCAGATTTAGTAATAACAGGAATGGCTAATGCAAATCCATTAGAAGCTAGAGGTATTAATACTAAATGGTCTGTAGAATTTACATTTTCTCAGATACATGGATTTACAAATTCTAGGGATATTCTAGAATTAATTACAAGACCTTTGCGTCGTAATGCTAGTCTTCATCAACTAGCATGGAATTCTTATAGTTTACAAAATTAAATAAATGCGGATCACATTAACATTTTTGTTAATGTCCGCATATATTTTAAATATTATCTTCTAAATGTAAAATCCTGCGTATAGGCAAATTAGCTATAAGTGCTGTCATTCGACTATCTGTTCGTATAGAAAATTCTAAACTTTCTGTGTCTAACTCCACATACTTGGAAACTACTATTAAAATCTCTTTTCTCATCTTTTCTAAAGTTGAAGCGTTAAGAGTGGATCTATCATGTGCAAGAACTAGTTTAAGACGTCTTTTAACATCTTCTCGACTTCCTCGACTATTATTTACGAATAGTCGTTCAAAAAATTCTGTAATCATACAAATCGATATACTATACTATTACTTAAGTTGTCGAAGATCCTAAGAAAAAATTTCGCAAACGTTTTAAGGGCCCCTTAGAATAAGAATCAAAATCTATAAAATCTACTTGTTGTCCGTCAAGTCTATAAGCCGTATTTTCAAATGCAATTCCAGGAAGAGACAATTTTTTTTCTAATACCAATGGTTCCCCTCTATTTGTTGATATGATGACACATTCATCTTCTGGTATAACACCAATTAAAGGTATAGCTAAAATTTCTTTAACATCTGCCACAGACATCATATCATTTGATTTTACCATTTCTGGTCTAAGTCGATTAACTAATAAGTTAATTTTTTGAATTCCGTTTGCTTCAAGTAATCCAATGACTCTATCGGCATCTCGTACTGCTGCAATCTCCGGAGTAGTGACAACTATAGCTTCTCTTGCAGGACCTATGGCATTATGAAAACCAGTTTCAATACCAGCAGGGCAATCAATTAAAATATAGTCATATTGTTCTTCCATCAAAGAAATTAAATATTTCATTTGATCACTGGTAATAGAATCTTTATTTCTATTTTGTGCAGCGGGCAGAAGAATCAATCCTGGTTGTCTCTTATCTCTAATAAGAGCTTGATCGAGTCTGCACTCCCCAGATAAAACTTCTAGTGCAGTGTAAATAACCCTATTTTCTAATCCCAGTAAGAGATCTAAATTTCTCAATCCTATATCTGCATCAACCAAAGCTGTTTGATAGCCTAGTTGAGCCAATGACATACCTAAATTGGCAGTCGTCGTAGTTTTCCCAACTCCTCCTTTTCCAGAAGTGATCACAATAACGCGAGTCATGTTTATTTATCTCATATAAAATTCTATTTGACAGATCTTATTTTACTAGCGTATGGAGTCAATTCTAAGATTTTTTACGATATCCAAAGAATTAAGTTTATTTAGTTTTTATCGAGTCCACTAATTTTAAATTGTGTTTCAAATTTTACAATTTCAGTTTGTAATGCATCCAGTACATTTAGAACATCTTTCTCAAAGAAATACGTTGCTCTGTTAGTGTTGCCATAGACATATAATTTATCTTCTTTTTTTGTTGCCCAAACTTGAAAGTAGGAAACATAACTTAAAAAAACACTAAAAATTAAGAAAGAAAATCCAAAATAGACTAATATTATTCCTGGGTCTGATTTTACCTGCAATCCAGTTGAGGGTAAAATTTTTTGTATTCTTATTTGAGTTCCATCAATAAATATTTTTTGTCCAATTTCGAATTCTCCTAAAAAATCTTTACTTGGGGTATAAAGTAAATATTTTCCCGTTAAATCTTGTAATACCAAAAGGATTTTAGTTTTTTCTCCTAGTGAACCTATCCAAAATCTTGAATTGTTCGATACATTTATTTCTTGAAGAGGAATGTCAATAACTTTTTTATTGTTTAGAATGGCCTGAACATTTAGTATATTCCAATCTGTTTGATAGAAGGTCATTCCATCATAGCGCAAAGGTTCATTGACAAAAATTGTTTTTCTAGAACGTGTGCTTAATTTTTCATCTAAAATTCGAATATCTGAGTAAAATTGATCTACAATTCCCTGTTCACTATAAGCAATTTTAAAGTCATAAATGTATCCTTCGAAATCTTGTCGAATATAACTAAAAGGTCCAGAAGTAATAATATTTTGTAAATGAAATATTTCTCCTTTTGGTATTAGTTCTTGGACCATGAAACCAAATAAAGAACCAGTCATGGAACCCAATAGTATAAAAATTATACTTGCATGCACCAGTATAGGACCGATTTTTCCCACTAATCCTTTATAAGCATATAAATAGGGCCCTTGCTGTACTACATTATAATCTCTCTTTCTTAAAATATATGAAAATTGGTTTAAACTAGTATTTGGCAGGTTAAAACTTAGACCAGGTTTATCAAACTTTTTATTTTCTTTGAAGAATTGCCATAATGTTGCTAATTTTAATGAAGGAAATTGACGTGACAACGTACAAGAAAGTAAACTTCCTCCAAAAATTATAAGTAAAATTAAAAACCATCCTGTTGTGTATATGTGGTCTAGACCTAAAAAAATAATCAAATTTGAATCTATAAAACCAAGTATAGGTTTAATAGTAGGATAATTGGTTTCATAAAAATTAAGTGATTTTTCCTGTTCTATCACAGTTCCTAATGAACTCAAACTTGCAATTGTTAGTAAAAGTAATATTGCCAGTTGTAAGTTTCCCAAAATATAAATAAATTTCCATATTAATCGGTTGAGTTGCGTAGACATATTTTTATTTTTACAAGTTTGCTCTTAATCCTTATTGTTACTATAATATTATAGACTCCCCAGGTAGGACTTGAACCTACGACCAATCGATTAACAGTCGATCGCTCTACCACTGAGCTACTGAGGAAAATTATATTTCTGAACTTTGCCTTTATTGTATCATATTACAAATTATTTGTTTATAGATAAAATATTTTTATAAAAATATAAGTAGAAGCATATTAAAAAGATATTTTCTTTTTTATATACTTCTGTTATATTATATCTGTGATACAAAAAGCGGACGTGGCGGAATTGGTAGACGCGCTAGATTTAGGTTCTAGTAAGCTCGCTTGTGAGAGTTCGAGTCTCTCCGTCCGCATTAAAAATTTTTTATCTCCATCTTTGGAGTGTTAAACGAATACTTCCATTCTCTTGTTTTAATTCTTCTATGGTTTGAAAACCTTGGACCTGAGTAACTTTCACTATTGAATGATACGCGTATCTTTGTGTCACTTTATTGATAAATAGTTCCACAGACCAAGGTTGCTGCCAAAATTGTAGATCTGCAACCAACTGATATTCAAACCCATTCCAAGTAAAACCTATATCATAATTATTATTTTGTTTGATTACTAGATTTGCAAAATGATTTTGTGTTTTGTAACCTTTTATTGTATTAATTTCAGTATCCCAATTTACTCCTAAATCATTTAATGATTTTTGCAATAAACTTAAATCTTTTAAACTCGTTTTAATTTTGCTAAAATGTGACATATTTAATCGGGAATACAACTTCGTAGAATCTAAATTTTACTTTTCATTAAAAATATTGACTATATCTTAGCATAGACAATCTAAATACTTAAAAATATAATTATTTTTTATTATGCTGGAAGAGAAGATGCTAACCTAGCTCTACCTGAGGCAGCCCATTCTTCTAAATAATCTATTTTTTCTTGATTTGTATATGCTAATGGAACAAATTGACTAATTGCTTCTGTAATATCCGATTCGGTAAATTCTCGGTTTTCGCTAAATGCGGTATGCATTGATTCCACGATTACTTCTTCAATTTCTGCACCCGAAAATCTTTTTGCCATTTCACCTAATAAATCTATATTGTAGGTGTCCCAAGATTTCGGACGTAGTCGACTTAAGTGAACTTTAAAAATCAATTTTTTTTCTTCCAAATTGGGTAATCCAATAAAAAATACTTCATCAAATCGACCCTTTCTTATAATTTCAGATGGCAAAGCGTTAATATTGTTTGCGGTAGCTACGACGAATACAGAAGATTTTTTCTCTGATAGCCAAGTGATAAAAGTGGCTAAAACTCGACTTGTCGTTCCACTATCTCCTTTGTTATCAGTTCCGGCAAAAGCTTTATCAATTTCATCAATCCATAAAACACAAGGGGCAATAGCTTCAGAAAATTGAATCATTTGCCTCATTTTGGATTCAGATTCTCCAATAATACCCCCAAATAATTTACCTACATCTAATCTCAATAAAGGTAATCCCCATTCATTAGCAATAGCTTTAGCAGTTAAAGACTTTCCTGTTCCCTGTATCCCGACTAAGAACAGACCTTTGGGGGAAGGTAGTCCGTATTTTTCTGCTCTTAATGATAAAGCTCCTGCTCTTTTTTTTAACCACTTTTTAAGATTTTCCAAACCTCCAATATCTGACATTTTTTCCGTTACTGTATAGAATTCCAATATTTTTGTTTGACTAATGATTTGTTTTTTTTCAACAAAGATAATATCCAAACTTTCAACGTTAATTTCTTTATAAGTTGCAATTATTTTGGACAAGACTTTTCTAATACGTTCTAAAGATAGCCCTTGGCAACACCTTACTAAAATATCTACAGAAGTCTCAGGTAAAGAATGACCTAAAGACTCCTGAACTCTTAAAAGTTCTTTTTTTATTTCTGAAGGTTGTGGCAATTTAAATTCTAAAATTGTTACTAGATCTTTTAATGAATCAGGGATTATGACTTCGGGAGAAACAATTACAATTGTTTTAGATTGATTTCTCATAAACCGAGCTAAATTTTTTAATTTCCTAGCAACAGAAATATCATTTAAAAAAAGGTGAAAATCTTTCAAAATAACAAGAGCAGGGTTTTCAGGAGTTAGTTTTTCTATCAATTCCAGAGCTTGTAAAGGGTTTCTCGCACCAAACCCATTATCACTTGGATTTCCCGTATACCCATCTATAAAATCCCATGTATAAATTCCTCTATTAATCGTTGAATCTTTCACACACGATTTGATTGTATATTCTAACCTTTCTTCTTCGGTTGTAGTAACATATAATATAGAATATCTAGCTTTTAGGAGCAACTTGAATTCCTTGGTAAAACTCATACTATTTTCAGAAATAAAAAATATAAAACTAACATAGATTTAGTTTTTTTATGAAAAAATTTCTTTCTCATAGTATCTATGATACTTAGTTCTGGAAGTAAAATGGTTGTAAAAAAAAATTAAATAAAAACAGGTTGTTTCTCTAATTATATTAAATAAGAAAAGAGAAATACAACCATTTAGTTAATTTATAGACAAAGAATGTCTTCCTTTAGCTCTTCGTGATTTTAAAATTTTTCTACCAGAACTAGTTTTTATTCGAGCTCTGAATCCAGATGTCCGGGATCTTTTTAATTTAGTACCTCTTAGCGTTCTCTTTGTCATATAGATATAATTTATTTTATTGGTAGTCTTTATATTGTTGTATTAACTTCGGAATGTCAAATTAATTCTAAAATTTTATCCAAACTACGTTTTTAGTATAGGCTGAGATCTAAAAATTAGATATACAACCGAGTGTCTTATACTAGTAGTCATAGATAAAAAGAGGCTATAGGCTTCATTTTTATATTCAATTAATGGATCTTTTTGTCCGTAACCTCGCCATCCTATTGTTTCTCGAAGTGTATTGATTTGTTGTAAATGTTCTTTCCAAGCAGAGTCTATTTTCTGTAATAAAAATGATCTTTCAAGTTCCCTCATTAAACCATTCTCTATTAAATCAATCTGACTCTCTTTTAAATCATAAGAAACTCTTATTTGTCTAAACAAAGTACTTTTCATTTCTTCCAGTGAGTAATTTGAAAAGATTCTTCGATCAATTCCGTAAGGGAGTCCTAATAAATTTTCTACTTTGTGTAGTAGTTTATCCTGTTCAGTTAAGGAGAAGTTATCTTTTTCTAAGTAATAATTGAAGTAATCTAAAACCGTAGTTTCCGCATACTGAATGACCCAATCTCTCAAGTTATTGGATTCTAATATTCGTCTTCTTTCAGAATATATTGCTTGGCGTTGATAGTTTAGAACTTCATCGTATTCGAAAAGTTGCTTTCTAGCATCGTAATAATAGGCTTCCACTTTTTTTTGTGCAGATTCTAAGCTTCTATTTAACAACATAGATTCAATAGGTATATCATCATCTACTTTTAATGATTCCATTAATTTTCCAATCCGATCACCTCCAAAAATTCGTAGAAGGTTATCTTCTAAGCTTAGAAAAAATCGTGAGGATCCCGGATCCCCTTGTCTTCCAGATCGTCCTCTAAGTTGATTATCGATTCTCCGTGATTCATGTCGTTCTGTACCTATAACATGTAAACCACCTAATTGGATAACTTCGTTTCTTTCCTTAAGTATTTCTTTTTGATATTGTTCCAATAATATATGATAAGTTGCTCGCAACGTTATAGTTAATAAATTATCTGTAAAAATTTTTTCACAAGCGATAGTAAGATAGTTTTCTAAATCAGAATCAGAAATTTCTGATTTCTTAATCTTGGATTTTAAAAACTCGTATAAATTTTGTAGTTCAAATTTAATATTTTTTTCTAGTTTAGAATCAGAGAATATAGAATCTAGAAATAACTTTAATGTAGCTTTGGCCATATAATCGGCATTCCCACCCAGAAGTATGTCGGTGCCTCTTCCAGCCATATTCGTCGCAATCGTAACTGCCCCTTTTCTTCCAGCTTGGGCAATTATTTCAGCTTCTCGTTTTAAATTTTCAGGTTTCGCATTTAAAAGGTTATGCGGAATTCCGTATTCTTGTAATAAAGAAGACAATAATTCTGATTTTTCAACACTTGTAGTTCCTATTAAAATAGGCCTCCCCACAATATGAATATCTAAGCATTCATCTGCAATTGATTTCCATTTAATGTATTGATTCTTATAAACAAGATCAGAAAAATCTTGTCTAACCATTTTTCTATGGGTTGGGACACAAGTAACCTCTAGTCCATAAATTTTATCCAATTCTCCTTCTTCGGTTTTAGCAGTTCCTGTCATACCAGATAATTTTGGGTAAAGAAGAAAAAAGTTCTGATAAGTTATAGATGCTAAGGTTTGAGTTTCATTTTGTATAGGAGCACTTTCTTTAGCTTCTATAGCCTGATGTAATCCATCACTCCATCTTCGCCCGACCATTATTCGTCCTGTAAATTCATCAACTATTAAAATTTCTTCATCTTTGAGAATGTAATGAACATCTCTTATAAATAATTCTTTTGCTTTTATAGCATTAAATATATAAGGTGCCCAAGGATCTTGAACGTCATATAAATCTGTTACATTTAATTCTTTTTCAGATTTCACTACACCTTCTTCAGTTAATAAAATATTTTTAGCTTTTTCATCAACTTCATAATCTATGTCTTTTAATAAAAGTTGGGCAATTTTGTTAGCTTCTATGTATTTTATATTTGGGGTTTCGCCCGCCCCAGATATTATTAAAGGAGTCCTAGCTTCATCAATTAGAATAGAATCAACTTCATCTAAAATAGAAAAATAAAAAGGTTTCTGTACAATATCTTGAAGTTGAACAGCCATATTATCTCTAAGATAGTCAAATCCTAATTCACTATTAGTTGTATATGTAATATCTTTTGAGTAATTTAATTTACGGTCTCCTTGAGACATATCTTGTTGAATTAATCCCACACTTAAACCTAAAAATCTGTGGACCTGCCCAACATACTCCGCATCTCTAGAAGCTAAGTAGTCATTTACTGTGACTACATGTACACCTTTTCCCGTCAATGCGTTAAGATAAGCCGGTAAAATCGCTACTAATGTTTTTCCCTCTCCTGTTTTCATTTCGGCTATTTTTCCCTCATGAAGAATTAACCCACCAATTAGTTGGACATCAAAGTGTCGAAGGCCAAGAATCCTACGAGATGCTTCTCTGACCACAGCAAAAGATTCAGGTAAAAAATCCTCCAATGTTTCTCCATTAGTTATTCTATCAATAAATAAATTTGTCTGATTTTGCAATTCGGTATCTTTTAAATCTAATACCTTGTTTTCTAATTTGTTTATTTTATTAATAACTTGTGAATAATTTTTAATTTTTTTCTCATTTGGATCACCAAAAAGGGTTTGAAACATACTATTGATTAAATGTATTTGTATAAGGAGTTTCTATTACTTTAAATATTAACACAATAGAAAAATAACTCTTAGAAAAAAAATTTAGCTCTTTCGGTTTATTCAGACAAAACTTCAGGTTGAGTAATTTCTTCTGCTATTTCAAGAATTGCTCTAATAACTGGTTTAATTTTAAAATCATCCATAATGTCAATATCCTCATAACGTTTTCTTTTTGCTTTATTAGCAACTTGAACCGTAATTCTATATCTATTTGAAGCTGCATCTAGAAGTTCTTCCGTTTTATACAAAATCTCTAAAGAATTAACACTTTGTGATTGTTTTTTCATTTCTAGTTATGATCAAAATTTAATTGTGAATTTTATTATTTAGTTACAATTTTAAAAGATTCTTACTCTATAATGAATTTATTATATTATCTATTCTAGGACTAGTTCAAAAAGAAAATAAATTAAATCATACTTTTCAACTTATGTCACATAGCGTTAAAATTTACGATACATGTATCGGTTGTACCCAATGTGTTAGAGCTTGCCCTTGTGATGTTCTAGAAATGGTTTCTTGGGATGGTTGTAAAGCTGGGCAAATTGCCTCTGCACCTCGAACTGAGGACTGCATTGGGTGTAAAAGATGTGAAACAGCTTGTCCAACTGATTTTTTATCAGTAAGAGTTTACTTAGGTGGAGAAACGACTAGAAGTTTGGGATTAGCATATTAGGAAACTATAAAAAAGATTATTAGAAAAACTCAGCACTATATAGTAGTTTTTCTAATAATCTTTTTAATTTAAAAGACCTACATAAGTTAAACCCAAAATTATACCACTTCCTACAATGTGACCTAAGCTTGTGCTAGCTATTAACTCAGGTAGAGTGAAGTTAGTGAATGAACCAGTTAAAGGAATGGATGGTCCAACTCCTTTTATTTGAATTGAATATCTACCTGCAACGATACAAAATATATTAGAACTGATCATTATGGATGCTATTTTAGCAGACCATACGACCGTTTGTGGAACCACTGATAATAATAATTCTGTGTTCATATTTTTTAGTAATCAAGCAAAGTTAGTTTGTAGATGAGAATATAACTATTGTAAAGTACTTTTTAGTTCGATGCAACCTAGTTTTTAGAAGTCACAAATCAGTATGTATCTTTTCTTTTACATTAAGTAATTATATGACCCACCCATAACTATGCAAACCTTTTCCTAAAAAATTTACCCCTAAGTAGCATATCCATACAACTATAAATCCTACTGATGCTAAGATTGCAGGCCTTTTACCTTGCCAAGATTTTGTAATTCGTGTGTGAAGGTATGCTGCAAAAACTAACCAAGTTATTAATGCCCAAGTTTCTTTTGGATCCCAACTCCAATATGACCCCCACGCTTCATTTGCCCAAACAGCTCCTGAAATAATTCCAATTGTTAATAAAGGGAAGCCTAAACCTATAATCCTGTAGCTCAAATTATCTAAACTTTCTAATAAACTTAGTTTATTTCCTAAAATTCCATTGTAATTGTCAGCTGTGACTCTTTTGGTATAATCATCTCCTAACTCCAAGCTTGAAGTTTGGAAATTTAGATTACCTATGGAATTTCCCTTTAACGTAATATTTTTCCCTTTTGTTAAAAATAAGAAAACAATTGATAATAAAGAACCTATTATCAAAGTTGAGTAACTTAACATCATAATGCTCACATGCATCATTAACCAATTAGATTTTAGAGCAGGTACAAGAGGAGCTGCTTTTTGCATTCCATCAGGTAGAGATAATGTTGCAAAACCTATAACAAATAAAGAAAGTGGACTTACAACAGCGCCAACTAAATTTAGAGATGTTGTAGACTCTAAAATTAAGGTTATTACCGTCATACCCCAAGTAAAAAATAGCAATGATTCATATAAATTGCTAAGTGGAAAGTAGCCATTCTCAATCCATCTCCAAGCTAGAATAATACTGATAAAAATATTGGAAAACAAAATGCTATTAAATCCTATTTTATTTCCGATTTTAATATTTGGGAATGCCATAGTTACCCAATAAGCAAATAAACTAATAAATAAACCCAAAAATACCAAATTATCCAACGAACTTTTTAGATATCTCAGAAAAAAATCCATATATTTTTTGTTTAAAGTTAACAATAGTGTAATTGTATATAAAAAAGAAAAGGTCTTGTATAAAAAAAAATAGATAGTTCTTTAAAACATAGAAAATGCTGTTTTACTTAAGTAAAACAGCATTTTTTTCGTAATTAACCAATAGCAGCGCTAACTTTGTCGAAGTAACCAGCAACTTCACTTGCTAGACCAGAACAGTCACCTTGAGGTGTAGATAGTTTGCGTTGAGAAGCTGTGTTGTTAACGAATGCAACAGCACAAGCTTTCATAATGCTAACAGCTCTTGCGTTAGAGTTAGCTGGAACTCCTAGAGAAGAGTAAGTTTCTTTTAGTCCGTTAAGACAACGATCTTCTAAAACAGAAGAATCACCAGATAGTAAAGCGTAAGAAACGTAACGAAGGATAATTTCACCGTCACGTAGACATGCAGCCATACGACGGTTTGTGTAACAGTTACCGCTAGGAGAGATTAGGCTTGGGTTTTCACAGATGATACCAGATACAGCATCAGATACGATACAGCTAGCGTTAGAAACTATAGAGTTAACAGCGTCTAAACGTTTGTTACCTTCAGAAATGAATTTTTTAAGAGCTTGTAGATCAGCACCACCTACATAAGCTGCTTTTGCGTCTGCGTTTGTAACTACTTTAGAAAATGCATCAAGAGCCATAATACTTCTCCGTATTTATAAAAATTTAAACTGTTTTAACTGTTAAATTATTTAATCAGTTATTATTTTGATTTTTGTATCACTCATAATCATAAAACATAAAGTACAAAAGAAGGGTAGAAATTTAATAATACGTAATAATTATAATTATTATCAACTTCCCAACTTGAATGCTTCGACAAAAAATCCATAGAGGAGTCCTATTTTCAAATTATTTAGAAAATTCATGTATAAAATTAATTTTTTATTTAAAGGAGATGAGTGTAAACAAATAATTTTTTTTTAGTTTTATATATAACCCTACTTATAGTTTCAATAAAAGCTGTAAGTAAACCTGAAGATAAAATACCCCAATCTCCAGTTTGACCTAGAATGGTAGATAAATTGATGGCGAGAAAAAATCCTAATAGAATCGCAATAAAGTTTAAGAATATTAAAATGGTAAAGTCGTGAAGTTTAGACATTTTCTTGAGGTTTTAATCTTAATGGGGGCATAGAATAGCATAAAAAAAGCCCTGAATTAACAGGGCTTTTTAAGGGAATATCGAGATTATCCAACTACAGCAGGAGCTGTAAGAGCTACAGGTAAAGATTCACCAGCAGCAAGGTCTAGAGGGAAGTTGTGAGCGTTACGTTCATGCATAACTTCCATACCTAGGTTAGCACGGTTAAGGATATCAGCCCAAGTGTTAATTACACGACCTTGACTATCAACCACAGATTGGTTGAAGTTGAAACCGTTAAGGTTAAATGCCATTGTCATAACACCTAAAGCTGTGAACCAAATACCTACAACAGGCCACATTCCTAAGAAGAAATGAAGTGCACGAGAGTTGTTAAAGCTAGCATATTGGAAAATCAAACGACCAAAGTAACCGTGAGCAGCTACGATGTTGTAAGTTTCTTCTTCTTGACCGAATTTGTAACCATAGTTAGCAGATTCGTTCTCAGTAGTTTCACGAATTAAACTAGATGTAACTAGAGAACCGTGCATAGCAGAGAATAGAGAACCACCGAATACACCTGCAACACCTAGTTGGTGGAATGGGTGCATAAGAATGTTGTGTTCAGCTTGGAAC
>Ga0209299_1000196_pt1:25000-33877 | contig 33877 bp, 29 predicted proteins | sample S_140806_MF_Meta_FD_187326 | JGI IMG/M metagenome (GOLD analysis project Ga0209299, IMG submission 187326) | Freshwater microbial communities from Lake Simoncouche, Canada to study carbon cycling - S_140806_MF_MetaG (SPAdes) (version 2) | ecosystem: Environmental > Aquatic >...
AATCGATTCTGGAGATAAAGTGTCAAAAACTTTTGAAAAAGTTTTTAGTGATTTGTTGTAAATTTGATTTTTAACAAAGTTATTTAATAGGCTCAGTAGGATTCGAACCTACATTAGAGACTTAGAAGGTCCCTGTCCTGATCCCTTAGACGATGAACCCTTATTAAAAGTAATAGTTCAAGGAATAAATACATTGGGCGGTACTGGATTTGAACCAGTGACCACCTGCTTGTAAGGCAGGCGCTCTACCGCTGAGCTAACCGCCCTTTTTTTTATTCTTTTATTCTCAATGGAAATATAATAACACTTCGTACTCAATTTATGCAACTTCTTTTTTAGAATGTTCTAAATCATATTTCATAGAAAAATTTCAGTAAAAAAAAACTCGGCTAAGGAATAGAATTTTAAAGTAATTTTATGGGAAATAAAAACATAGGTTCGCGAACTTCTAGCGGAAATTTGTCCACGTAAATACGCAGAATAACTTCTAAATCCGATTATTCTTTAGATACAATGTTATTTTTGCCAAGTATAAAAATAATTGTAATAGAGGAACAATTTTAATTTAGAGCATTTCTATGGCTTTATCATAAATCCATAATCATAGCTGGTAAAGGGACTTGAACCCGCAACCTACTGATTACAAATCAGTTGCTCTACCAATTGAGCTACACCAGCGTTCTTCTCATGTGAATAAGTATACAATAAAATGTTTTAGATAGTAAAGTATTTTTTCGTTTATTATCTTGAGTTATTATATCTCTATTAATTACTTTAACTAAATATAAGAAAAGAAGTATATTTGCTTAAAGAATAAAAAAATTTCCAAAATTAAGAATATTCTTGTTTTCATGTGTTGTTAAATAAATTTTATATTTAAAGGAGAAAAATTTTTTATGTCTAGATACAGAGGAGCTGTGTTACGAATTATTCGCCGATTGGGAGAATTACCAGGTCTTACTAGAAAAGTTACAAAAAGAACTACAAGACCTGGCCAACACGGAGATCAAAACAGAAAACCTTCGGAGTACTCTATACGTTTGGAAGAAAAACAAAAACTTAGATTTAATTACGGTTTAACAGAACGACAACTTTTAAAATATGTAAGAGATGCTCGCAGAATTAAGGGTTCTACTGGAGAAGCTTTACTTCAATTACTTGAAATGAGACTAGATAATATTATATTCAGATTAGGTATGGCCCCTACTATACCAGCAGCTAGACAATTAGTTACTCATGGCCATATTTATGTAAATGGCAAAAGAGTTTCTATACCTAGCTACCAATGTCAAACAGGTGATTCAGTTATCGTCAGAAGTAATTCTAAATCTAAACAATTAGTCGAAGGATATTTATCTTTCCCTGGCTTAGCCAATATTCCTACTCATTTAGAAATGGATAAAGCTACTCTTACAGGCAAAGTTAATGGAGTTATAGAAAGAGAGTGGGTAGCTCTCCAATTAAATGAACTATTAGTTGTAGAGTATTATTCTCGTAAAGGTTAACTTTATTTCTTTATACGTAAATGAAAAATTTGAATTTATTTTATAAATTACCAAGAGTTTTCTTCACTTGGTAACGTATCTGAAGTAAAAAGCCATACTATTCCTTTGTAAAAACGTTGTAGATTCTGTAATTTTAATTTGCTTTTGAACACATACTCTTCTAGCAGATTGCTACCAGATTCGGAAGTCTTTTTCCCCGAAAGTTTCCAATTTTCATAGGATTCATAAGGTGGCACTAGACTGATGTCTATTCCTCTAGAAAATTCGTTATTTTCCAAATCTAATAGCAGGCTCTCGAGATTATAGATTTCCAAATTTGGTTCTCTTTCAAAAGATTCACTGGAGTTTTTTGATACGTATACTTTCCATGCTTTAAGAGCATCTTCCCTGTTAAAAAAGATAACTTTTTTTTCAATTTTAGGATCAAAATAGTATTGAGAAAGCATTTTTTGTCCTAAAGTTTTTTGTAGTTTAAAGCTATATATTGGAGTTCCTTGAAACCAAGTTTTTGAGTGTTTTTGTTTTGGGTTTATAATGCAACTAGAAAGAGAGCTATATTTTGTAAGAATTAAATCAATTTCTTTCAAATCGGCTATAAGTCGAGTTTGGGTTTTAGGGGCAGACGTTCGATTAAATCTGTAAAAAACATCTAAACCTACCGTTTTTATAGATAACCCCAAGGTTTCCGACTCTTTAGGTTCTTTTTTACAAATCTCGTGCAAATAAGTAGCCGCATCTTCTTTATTCATAAAAAATAAACTCAGAGATACTGATCCATTATCACCAGTCCAAAAAAATAATTCATTGCATTGATTCTGGATCCAATCTAAAGAATTACTCTCTTTATATTCTCTTGGAGATGCTGTAACAATTTCATTTTTTTTATTAACTACTGTGTAAACAGGAATGAATTTTAATTTTTCTAACAAATGTTTTTGCTCTCGACTAGGGAAATTTGGGCATCGTTTATTTGAAAATAACTGCACTATTCTCCCAGGTGTAGGTAATTTGAATTCTTTTTGATGAAAATCAGCTTTAATCTGTATGAAAGTATTTTTTTTACTGTTATTTAAGATTAAAGTATCGTCTTCTGTAGATAATTTTACTGTGATGTCTTTTCCGGAAGATAATTTTTCTATTAATAAGGGAATAGGATCTTTCATTCCCTGCAATTGTGCATAAAATGCTTGCTCTTTGAATTGATTTAGATCATTATTCATAGGGTTTTTAATTTACTGTTACTTTTTTCTTAAAATCTAGTTTGTACTTATTATTTGTTATTTCTCATCTTCAAAGCAAGAATTTTTTGAATACAAAAAATGAATATTTGGATTATGCAGAATTATAATAAATGGATTGGAATTTCTTACTTAAGATATAGTCGGATATGATTATACTACGTTTAGTTTCTTTAACTAGTCTTTTATCTGAAGATAAGAACAGTTACACATAAGTTAAACTTATAACACTTATAAGCAAAGTGTTGGTTTTATAGCTTGTTTTCTTGCTATTATTAAATCAAGGTAACAATTAATAAGTTATTAGATCTATTCAGATTCTTAACTACAAAAATATTGTGAAATCATTAAATTCGTTTAATATAATCACATAGTAAACTTTATCGACTATAACCTTTACAGGAGGAATGTATGTCTCAATCCGTTGAATCACGGACTCGAATCAAAAACGAACGTTACGAATCAGGCGTTATCCCTTACGCAAAAATGGGTTACTGGGATGCTGATTATAACATTAAAGATACTGATGTTCTAGCTATGTTCCGTATGACACCTCAAAAAGGTGTTGACCCTGTTGAATGTGCTGCAGCGATTGCAGGTGAATCTTCTACAGCAACTTGGACAGTTGTTTGGACTGACCTTTTAACAGCATGCGATCTTTATAGAGCTAAAGCATACAGAGTTGACCCAGTTCCTGGTGCAGCTGATCAATACTTTGCATACATCGCTTACGAATTAGATTTATTCGAAGAAGGATCTCTTGCAAACTTAACAGCATCTATCATTGGTAACGTTTTCGGTTTCAAAGCTGTAAACGCATTACGTCTAGAAGACATGCGTATCCCAGTTGCTTACCTAAAAACATTCCAAGGTCCTGCTACAGGTGTAATTGTTGAGCGCGAAAGACTTGACAAATATGGTCGTCCTCTTCTAGGGGCTACTGTTAAACCTAAATTAGGTTTATCCGGCAAAAACTACGGACGTGTTGTTTACGAAGGTCTAAAAGGTGGTCTAGACTTCCTTAAAGATGATGAAAACATCAACTCTCAACCATTCATGAGATGGAGAGAACGTTTCTTATTCGGTATTGAAGGTGTTAACAGAGCTGCAGCTTCTGCTGGCGAAGTTAAAGGTCATTACTTCAATGTTACAGCAGGTACAATGGAAGAAATGTACGAGCGTGCTGAATTCTCTAGAGAAATCGGATCTGTTATTTGTATGATCGACCTTGTAATCGGTTACACAGCTATTCAAAGTATGGGTATTTGGGCTCGTAAAAACAGCATGATCCTGCACTTACACCGTGCTGGTAACTCTACTTACTCTCGTCAAAAAACTCACGGTATGAATTTCCGTGTTATCTGTAAATGGATGCGTATGGCTGGTGTTGACCATATTCACGCAGGTACAGTTGTAGGTAAACTAGAAGGCGACCCTCTAATGGTTAAAGGTTTCTACAATGTTCTATTACAAAACAAATTAGATGTTAACCTTCCACAAGGTTTATTCTTTGCTCAAGACTGGGGTTCTTTAGCTAAATGTTTACCAGTTGCTTCTGGTGGTATTCATTGCGGTCAAATGCACCAACTTATTCATTACCTAGGTGATGATGTTGTTCTACAATTTGGTGGTGGTACAATTGGTCACCCAGATGGTATCCAAGCCGGTGCCACAGCAAACCGTGTAGCTCTTGAATGTATGGTTGTAGCTCGTAACGAAGGTCGCGACTACTTAGCTGAAGGTCCTCAAATCCTTAAAACTGCAGCTAAAAGCTGTGGACCTCTTCAAACAGCTCTAGATCTTTGGAAAGATATTACGTTTAACTACGCTTCCACAGATACAGCTGACTTTATTGAGACAGCTACTTCTAACCGATAATAGTATTAAGTAGAAAATTTAACCAAAGGAGTATAAATCGTGAGATTAACACAAGGTGCTTTTTCCTTCCTTCCTGATCTAACTGATGAACAAATCGTTAAACAAATCCAATACTCTATTAACAAAGGTTGGGCTCTTAACGTTGAATGGACAGATGATCCACATCCTCGTAACTGTTACTGGGAAATGTGGGGTCTTCCACTTTTCGGTGTAAAAGATGCTGCGGCTGTTATGTTCGAAGTTAACGCTTGTCGTAAAGCTAAACCTAACTGTTACGTTAAAGTTAACGCATTTGATAACAGCAGAAGTGTTGAAAGCTGTTGTCTTTCTTTCATCGTACAAAGACCTACTTCTAACGAACCTGGTTTCACACTAGCTCGTACAGAAGATAAATCTAGATTCATTCGTTACACTATCCAAAGTTATGCTACTAGCAAACCTGAAGGAGAACGTTATTAATAACGTGTATAACTTAAAATAAAAATAGAGAGGCTATCCTCTCTATTTTTATGTGGCAAAGTTAAGTATAGTGACAACAAATTACAAGCATATTAATATTTTTTTATGAGCGCTACTAGTGGATCATTACAATCAAATCAAGGAGATGTGTTAGTTAATCTTCAAGAAGAATATGAAAAACGTCAGATTCAAGAAGTTTTAGATCAATTAGATCAAGATTTAATTGGGTTAGTTCCAGTAAAAACTAGAATTAAAGAAGTTGCAGCTTTATTATTAGTTCATAGACTACGGAAAGCATTAGGTCTGACATCTTCTAACCCTGGTTTACATATGTCTTTTACAGGAAGTCCCGGAACAGGAAAAACAACTGTCGCTTTAAAAATGGCAGATATACTATTTAGATTAGGCTATGTTAGAAAAGGACATCTCATAACAGTTAGTAGGGATGATTTAGTAGGACAATACATAGGTCATACTGCTCCTAAAACAAAAGAAGTGTTAAAACGTGCAATGGGCGGTGTTTTATTTATTGATGAAGCATATTATCTGTATAAACCCGATAATGAAAGAGATTATGGTGCGGAAGCTATTGAAATTTTGCTTCAAGTAATGGAAAACCAAAGAGATGATTTAGTAATCATTTTCGCAGGGTATAAAGAAAGAATGGATAGTTTCTACACGTCTAATCCAGGATTATCATCTAGAGTTGCAAATCATGTGGATTTTCCAGATTATAGCCCCGAAGAATTATTAGAAATAGGAAAAATGATGTTGGAAGATCAACAATACGTTTTAACACCTGAATCTGAAGTTGCTTTATTAGAATACATAAAATTGCGTGCTCAACAGCCACATTTTGCAAACGCTCGAAGTGTTCGAAATGCAATAGATAGAGCTAGAATGAGACAGGCAAATCGGATGTTTGCTGCAGGTGACCGGGTATTAACGAAAGCAGATCTCGTAACTATTCAAGCTGAAGATATCAGAAAAAGTAGAGTTTTTAGATCCTAACTTAAATATATTAATAATTTTTCAAATCTATACGTAAAAAGAAAAAAAGTGTATGATTATATTAACTGAAAATTGTTTAGGCGGCATGGCCAAGTGGTAAGGCAGTGGATTGCAAATCCTTCACCCCCGGTTCAAATCCGGGTGCCGCCTAATAATTGGGGGTGTGGTGGAATGGTAGACACAACAGACTTAAAATCTGTTGACCTTTTCGGTCGTGAGGGTTCGAGTCCCTCCACCCCCATAAATTAATTACCTAACGCTCTGAGAAACTCAGTATTAACTTTAGATTCTCTTACTAAAGAAATTTTTCCAGTTCTTGCTATTTCCATAATACCAAATGGGGTTAAAATTTGCTCTATAGCCATCATTTTTCCAGGATCTCCTGTAACTTCAATTATTAAAGAATTTTCAGAAAGATCTACAACTCTAGCTCTAAAAATCTGGACAATCTCAAGAATTTCAGATCGTTTAGTATTTGGAGCATTTACTTTTAGAAGAATTAACTCCCTCTCTACACATGGAACATTGGTAATATCTTGCACTCGTAAGATATTAACTAATTTATAAAGTTGTTTTGTCAATTGTTCTATAGTTCTCTCTTCGGCAGGCACAACCATTGTGATTCTGGAAACACCAACTTGTTCGGCTGGCCCAACAGCCAAGCTTTCTATATTAAATCCTCGTCTGGCAAATAGACCAGCAATTCTAGTTAAAACTCCAGATTCATCTTCCACTAAAACAGATAGGGTATGTCTCATAATATTAATTTAAAAATAATTGTTATTAACTTATGAATTGAGACGTCTAAATAAGTGAATTAGGGTTTAAAGGATTGAAATTTTAAGTTTACTAAACTTGCATCCGGCTGGGTTTGAACCAGCGTTGTCTCTTACGAGAAACGGATTATGAGTCCGGTGCCTTCGACCGCTCGGCCACAGATGCTAATAATTTTAATGATAATTCTAAATTGGAACTGGTGGGAATTGAACCCACGTCCACTTAATTAAGTATAATAAATTCTTTCACAAGTTTATCTTTAATCTATGCCTAAAGCAACTATTTTCTTGTCTTGATGTAGTATACTTGGAAAATGAATATATTTTTCAGAGAATTTCCAAATTGTAGTTACTTAATTTTATATAAAAAAGGTTTATATTTTATACTAAAGCAAGCTTACGAGTAAAAGGTACGATATTGTTTACATTTATTTTGTGAGTTTTTATTACAAGAGAACTCACTCTTGACTTGCATCATACTATTATATTATATGAAGTGTCGATACCGGAACAGCCCCATATGCTCTAATATTAACATATTTAATATGAAATTACATCTGTTTTGATTGGATACAATCACATTTCGGGCGTTCTAAGCATGGCGGGAATTGAACCCACGACCACCAGGATCGGAATCTGATGCTCTATCCACTGAGCTACATGCTTTTTTTATTAGGTATAAAATATTATATATATTTTTTACTTTAATTATTTATCTTTTTCGAAGAATAGGAGTTAAATTTACCAATAATTCATACGGAGTAATTTTTTTTCTAGTCAAATTTAGAGATAAGTATCCGAGACCATTGCAAATCCGACACTTCCGACTAAACGCATCATAAATACTTTGGCCTTGTCTTGCTCTAGTTAATTCTACTAGACCCAATTCAGACATTTGTATAATATTACATTTTACATGATCTTGTTTTATTAATTTACTCATATATCTGAGTATCTTCATTTGATCCAACTGGTTATTAGAATCTATAAAATCAATGATTATAATTCCTCCTATATTTCGTAGCTTTATTTGATGAACTACTTCATGGACTGCTGCATAGTTAATACACAAACCAGTTTCTCTAGAGTTAGATAATATTGTAAACGAACCTGAGTTAACATCTATAGTTGTTAAAGCTTCAGTTTTTTCAATTACTATATACCCTCCTTTATAAAGATTTACTCTCGGCTTCATAATTTCTGAGATGATTATATCAATTAAATATTGCTTAATTAAAATTGAACTGTCTTTATGATATTCCAACCTTATGCCATTAATATGTTTAGTAGGGTAAATTTTGGAAATGATTTTTCTTAATTCTAGGCATCCTTCGTAACTATCTATGGCAATAAAATTAAAAGGTATTTTATGATAGTTTTCAAAAATTGTATTCAAAAATGGTTTTTTTCTACTAACCAGAGATGGAGATAATATTTTATTAGATCGATAAATCAATTTTAACCATTTAGTTTTCAAGAGAAGGGTTTCTTTTAACAAAAAATCTATATTTGCATTTGTAGCTCCTACTTTTATTAAGATAGCCATATTACTAGGTTGCAATAAATGTCCGATTGCATAAAGGTAATCTTTCTCTTTATTGTTAGAAAATTGTTTCGCTATATGTATTCCTTTTGAGAAAGGAAATAATGCTATATATTTTCCAGTCAAACTTATATTAGTTGTAACAGTTGGTCCTTTATTTCCACGAGGTTCTCTGATAATCTGAACTAATATATTTTTATTATCTTTATTATAGAAAAGTTGGTTTTCCTTCTTTAATTGGTCAAAGTGAATAAACCCATTTTTTGCAGATGAATTAAGTATTATAAAAGCAGCATTTATACTAGGCATTTTGGTCGATAATTTTCCTAGGTAAATGTCATTTATATGATAAATACTATGTTCCATTATTATACTTAGTAATTTGGTCTTAGAATAAATTAAAGCTAGATAACTTTTTTCCAAAATGATTAATTTATAATTCATAAGTTTAGAAAATTTTTAGTCAA
>Ga0209299_1000197_pt1 | contig 33830 bp, 56 predicted proteins | sample S_140806_MF_Meta_FD_187326 | JGI IMG/M metagenome (GOLD analysis project Ga0209299, IMG submission 187326) | Freshwater microbial communities from Lake Simoncouche, Canada to study carbon cycling - S_140806_MF_MetaG (SPAdes) (version 2) | ecosystem: Environmental > Aquatic > Freshwater > Lake ...
GTCTATAACCTTCTCGCTTCTCTGTAATTGTAGGGCTTCCTCCTTTATCATCACTATAATAAGATCCACACCCAAAAAGAGAATGATATCCACCTTTTATTTCATGTGCGCCACAATTTGTGCAGGTTTTAATATTGTTATTCATATTTTTACTTTACCACACACTTTACAGAAAGTCAAGGCAAATTCAAAAATTTTTTACAAAATCGCACTTGTCAGCATCATTCATTCTAGCACTGATACCATCACACAAATGTAACAACCATGCTGCTTTAGTCTTTGGCATCACCGGACTACCCCACTCACGCTGTCCGTGATGTGACAAAATGTTGTGGGTAACACTATCAGCATATTTACCATAATTGAAACTATGTTGAATACACGCACTGTTCCATACCAATGCACTGCGGCTGATATGATGAATCAATCGCTTGTGTTCATTACCATGCCAACGGCTATAATCCACTTCGTATGACGTATCATGGCCTCTTGGATCAGAAGTGTCTTCGATGTGTGGGTCATAATCCCACATCTTGCCACAATCGTGAAATAATGCACTCAAATACAATTCAATTGGGTCAACATCTAATTTCAATAGCATATAATTAGCAATACACAATTCAACTACTTCATACGTATGTTGTATCAAACCACACTTACCATAGTGATGTTGATGTTCTTTACTACTACCACTCCACAATTCAAATCGTGGATCTGCAATTACCACAGAAGCAATATCATATACGCCCAAATTATTTGCTCGGTCAATCAAATGTTGTTTATAATTAATCATAGCCTTACTTTACCACACACTTTATAACAAGTCAAGTTTTTTCTGAAATGCGCTACCTTTATCTTTCCAATAAATATTTGGAATGCCTCGTTTATCCGCTACAAATTGAGATACACCATCATACTTTTGTGATTTATACATCTCATACAACTTTGGCAGTTCACTATATGTTACAGGTTCAGAATCAGCAGCAGGAGCAAAGTAATCATTTATATTAATAAACAACCCTGTACATTCTTGTTTGTCACATTTGTCAACTGCTGAACCAACAAACAATATACTTTCATCCAATAGGTAAGCAGCCATACTTTCATAGTCTGGCTCCATCTTGCCATAGATGTCATAATAATATGTGCGGTTATCAGTCATATAGTTTATCCTTGAATATGTCTTATGCCATCTTCAAAATTTCTTTTTCTGGTTTCTTCATCAATGGTTATACCTATGCCCGCCTCGTTTAAGATTTCACTTAATATCTTAGGCCACGGAATATCTTTTTCATCATCCACAATAGTCATATCAAATTCATTGATATTGCATAATTCACCATCTTGTCTTTCTTCACCTAATTCATATCCTAACTTTAGTTCATAGTCGTGTTCGCATACACGGATACCTCTTGCTAAGATAATACCTGATTTAAGCCATCGATTATAAGCTTCTAAAGTATACCTTTTACCAAAGCAGTCATCATCAAATACTTCTGTTCCCGCCTTAAACCAAGTATCTGGTTTGGCAATTAGTTTAACATATTTCATTGGGGAAACATTTTGATACGATTGTATTTTATATCTACATTGACACTAAACACTAATACCCCCAATGTCAAGCGTAAACAGGCATAAGTATGTTTGTCAATTGCTTCAATATCATAGATGATCTTTGGAAATTGAAGTTTGATTCCTAAAAATAATCCACCACCATTTCTACAATGCCATTGCGGATATATACTTAAATATTTTGTATTCATATTATTTTGATATTAGTATCGTAATCAACCAAACCACCCAAGCAGTTATAATAATTGGAACTCCAATTAACGTTGAAAGACAAAAATCCAACCAATTACCATCTTCAACGCAATGTAAAATCAACAGACCAATAAGTGTTAGAATAGTAATTGCAAGTGGAACCATCCAAGTTCCTAATGTTAATGTAATAGTCATTTTAATACTTTTCCCTCATTTATTTGATTGATAAAATCAATAGAAACAAATACAAGATGAACATAATTTAATTTTTCGTCCAATAATACTCCTAGATGCATACCTTTATATGATCCTTCATTATTATTAGGATGTAGATTCCACATATATTCTGCGTTTTTGAAATGCCTAATCTGTTGTTCTGTTAACTCAGATACATCTTTGAATCTGCCAGCAATAATTTTAGGCTTATCACTCTTCAATAAAGCGTTTACTCTATCTATAATATTTGAGTCTGTCATATATTAATTATTTTAATATTGAGCAGTGTCACTTACTTTTTTAATAAGCCTCATTCTTAGACATTTTGGCAAAATTAAATGTTTAAGTAGCCACGCATAGAAGAGTTCATATATCAGTATTGTTTAATTTTTCCGTATTGAATATAATACTCGTTTTTGATTGTTGGTGTTTTGTTTAATTCCTTTATATTAGAATAACCAACTTCCCAATTCATATCCAAATCTAATTGAACACAATTGATTTTGTCAGCGTTGAATCTAAATATAATATTAGTGCCACGGAATTGCATATTTCTTTCTCTTAGAAATGTGTCTAGTTCTTTTAGTTTCTTTAATTCTGTTTTAGTCATATTGAATCACCGGGCTTTTTTGGTTTATGTATTCTCATAGTCACGCCAGCAAAGCTAGGTATTATCTCCCGCTTTTCTCCCTTGGGTAATTTTGAAGTAATAGAGTCTGCATATTCCCACATCTTTTCAAAGTTTTTTAAATGATAATAGTCATTTATTATATCTGATTGTTTGTCGGTGAATTTGTGATCTATATAATTGACAAAACCTACAACCTCTGGTAAAGGTTCGTCACTCGACTTCAGCGGACCATGAAAATCAACGGTGTTGCCATAATAGCCGCCGTTTCTCTTCACCGCAAGAACTTCTTCAAAAGTTTTTTTGATCTCATAAGCAATTTTAGCATCGCCAATTTCTAACGCATTGTAACCATAACTTGAGCCGCGAACTGATAGTTCAGGCAACGCAAAAGATCTAATTATTGTAGAAATAGCTGATGACTGTTCATGCTTTATTTTGTAATTATAAGCAATGTCAAGTGCCATATCAATCTGTCCAGACTTTAATCTATAATAAGTCTCAAGCGCGGCATTAATAACAGAAAGATGAGTATCTGTTAGGTTGACGACATTGATATCTTTTTTCAATTGAGGATTGGCATCAAGAATTGATTGTTTGATTTCTTTTTCGGTCATTTTATTGACCTTGTCTATTACTTTTTTGTATATTTTTTTGCTCATAAATTATTATTAACTTTGATCCACAAATCATACGCATCAGCAATTTCAATTTCTGTCGCCCAAGTGATTTCATGCGGCGGACCAATAATATTAGCAAGATTATTTCCAGCGTCTTTTAGTTGCTTGATGCGGTTGTTAGCTTCATCAAGCTTCCTAGTCAGAAATATCACCTCACGCCTCCGACATACCTCGGATTGTGCGGCGCGTTTGAATTCCGCATCTGACCAAATTATATCTTGAACGGTTTTACACTCGTATGTAGCGAACCCGCCATTCTCTGACCTAAGCGTATTGCCGCCGTGAACTAGAATGCTAGACTCACAGAACGGACATTTGTCTGGTGCTTTTTTCACGGCTTAGGCTCCTTAAATTCCATATATATTCCCCACGCATCATCAAGTTTATCGGTAACGGCTTCCAAAGTTTCATCCAGCCGCTTTATGCGCTCATTTGCTGCGGAAAGCTTTTCACGAAGATACGCGTTCTCTACTCCAGCTTCTTGCCGAATTTCACTAAGAAGACTTATCTTCTCCGTCAATCGATCAATGAGTTCATCAAGCCGCTCATTCCATTCATCCCGTTCCTTGATACGAACTTGCGCTTGTTTTAATTCTTTTTCAAGCATATATGCTTTATTTTCTGCAAAAGCTTCGTTGGCTATAGCCGTATTTAACTCAATCTCTAGCTGGCGAGCAAATCCCACATCTACCATCTCAAGCGATTGTGGCGGCTCCGAATCGTAACTAAGATACTCAGCGTCATCTGTCCTCGGGGTATCGCTGATTTTCATTTTATTTTCTTCAGAATCCATTTTGATTCACGATCTTCGCCCCAAAACCAAGCAAAGTCAAGGAAAAATGCCAATAACCTTCTCGGTCATTTAAATAGTAAATTTCTGTCGGGAAACTCATTTTAAATCCTGAATAGTATTCATCAGTCCATTCATTAAACGCGTCGATTTTACCTAAGCTTGGAAAATGCAGTTCAATAAATAAAAATTTAAAATTCTTTTCGTCGTTTATAATGTTTATTTTCATGCTAGTATAAATAGTATACTATCCACGCCCAAAAACCAATAGGAAGCCCCACAAAAACAAAAGTAATTAACCCCAGCATTATCTTTTGGAGTGTTGTGTATTTTTTAGTATTTGATTTCATAACGTAGCGTCACACGCTTCGGATTGCAAATGGTTATTGTTTTAATATTAATTTAGGAGAAGGGCAAAATTTAAGAAATGGGCAATCTGTGGCCCATGCGTCACAAGTTAAACACTCACCATTATGATCAAAGCTCTTAGGTTTATGACAAGGCCACTCATTCAAGTTGCCAAGAACTTCGATAGTCATCAACCTCCAATAATCCCATTGATAACCTCTTTCATTATTCCAATCTACAGGTAGTATTTCTTCTTTAAAGCCAGCGGGGCCAAAATCAAATATGCCACGAATAACGTCGCCTTCGTAAATGGGTTTGCCATATTTATCTTTCATTCCAGTGTATTGCTGGATTGGATATTCGTCATTAGTTAAATATCTATCAGAATAATCAAAGTCATTAAGCCCAAAATATACAAATTTACTAAACTCTGGTATATATACTCGGTATTTTAGTTCTCTCATGTTGTTTTTAATAGTTCTTGGTGTTCAAAAATATTGCCAATTATTTCAGGATAATGTTGCTGAACAATATGGTTTAATGCCCAAAACTCTTCTAAGCCGCCATCATCAGTGACAACGCACCCAAAAGATGCGCCATAATAAATTACTTCAACTGGCCCAGTTTGCTTGTATCTGGCAGTAAAGTCAAGAATATCTCCCTCGTAAATAAGATAATTCTTTTTATCTCTAATTTCAGTACATTGTTGAACAACATATCTTTTTTTATCTCTTAAACATTCGCACAATGGTATAGGACATTGCCAGCCACGATCAGGTTCGTAAAAATGAAATTCGTCATCTTGATTTAGATAAAATTTCTTTTCAAGATCCCAGACTCTAAATTTAAATTCTCTCATACTTCTTTATGTTCGAATACATTACTGACAACTTTCATAATATTATAATCAGCCGCTGGGCCTTCAAAGGTTGGTACAAAGAACCAATTGGGTTTTATAGTTTTTAATTTGTAGTAACGGTCCCAATACATTTCATACAATCCACAATGATTACCTTTGACACCTATGGCATGATCGTTTGCTGCTGTATGTAGCTCAACTATGTCGCCGCAATAAATTTCTTTGCCATCTTTGTCTTTCAGTCCTGTATATTCTTGCGGCTCACTTACGCCGCCAGCGATACCTTGAGGTACTCCTTCGTATACATCAAAGTAAATAAAATACTTAGAAAGAAAAGAATAGATTCTGAATTTATGTTCTTTCATATCAAATACATTTCACCTTTGCTCTCTCGCTTACATCATGGCGGCTAGAATCGCATTCGTCAAGCGAAGATTGCAGAAAAATTCGCCTTGTCAAGCGGCGTTTTTCGGTGTAAGCAAATATATATGACAACCTTAGAACAACTCCTCGCAGATCAGGCAATTTTAATCCAAAAAATAATTGCAGAAGCTAAAAATGAAGCATTAAATGCTGCGGCCAAACCAAAATCTACAATTGGAAATAAAGATCTTTTTTCTCACATCTCTTCTACCTTCGATAATTTAATTAAAGAAAAGAAAGAAAAAAATATACTAACACCATACTCCAATCCTTACAATTGGCCCCGTAATAACAACTGCTGGGCGAAAAGTATTGATCTAACTGGATACGCCGCTTGCATTGTTCCTCTCGGAGGAGTTGGCGGTGGAACACTTATAACCAAGAAACATGTATTATTATCTAATCATGTGCCTTATTCAAATTCGCCATTTATGATTTTCTTTGTTAACAATAATAACGTGTCACTCATTTATAATGTTGTTAAAACAAAGAGAGTCGCCAACACTGATATATTAATTGGTGAACTAGATAAAGAAGTGGATTCTTCACTAAAAGTTTGCAGTGTGTTGCCCGCTAATTATCTTAAATATTTTGATGGTGACATTAATTTTCCTTTATTATATTCTGATCAAGAAAGAAAAGCTTTGATTGGCGAAAATGGTTTAATTAATATTACTTACGGATCAACAAATACATTAATAAATATGTCAAAAGACACTAATAGAGCGCAATATTTTGAACCAGTTATTGGTGGCGACAGTGGCAATATTGTTTCTACTATTATTAATAATGAGGTGGTATTAATTGGTGCTTGGTATATGACATTCGGAGCTATGGCCGGTTTAGGCACAAATATTCCTAGTTATATAAACGAAGTAAATAATACAATAACATCATTAAGTAGCGGATATAAACTTAATGAAGTTGACTTGAGTGGATTTAAGATGTATTAAAAAATCTCACTAGAAGTAAGTCTTTTTACAGAACGGGGCATGAAGCCCCTTGTCCTTCTAATGAGATAAAATTATTTAAAGAACTGGATGACCATGACTTGCGAATATACGAGGATTTCACTATTGTTCCATATATTATGGAAAATCAATACATTTACTTTCGAACATATATGTACTTTTTTTCCAAATGTCTTCTCGTTCAATTTCAGTCTCCCCTACTGTCTTGTAGCGTACTATAATTCTATTATACTAATGGTCAAAATTAATACCCATTTTTTTCTCAGTGTAAAGTGACTCAAAACAAGATCACTTGGGCGCACTGTATGTTTTTTGCAGATCAGGTCGCTCAGTTGCTTGATATACCGGATTATTTCCAGTACCACAAACTACGTCTTAGTGACGACTGCCCTCATTGCTGCAAAATTGTATTGCGGCTTGGGTAATTACTCCCAAACCGCAACTTTTCCTCAGAGACCATCCGTAACAGATTTCCAAGTCCGTTATCATGGGTTCGCTTCTTGGTAGCCGGGTGAATCGTGTTGGAAAAATTTATAAAAGAACAAAAATGGTAGGTGCAGATGGATTCGAACCATCGCTTGACAGATTTTAAGTCTGTTGACTCTTCCGCTGGTCTATGCACCCATTTTGGTGACCCCAATGGGCTTCGAACCCACAACCTATCCCTTATAAAGAGATTGCTCTGCTCTATTGAGCTACAGGGTCACTAAAAAATACATAATAGTCTCTGTGGATCTTACTGGACTTGAACCAGTAACCAACAAATTATGAGTTTGCTGCTCTAACCAATTGAGCTAAAGATCCATAGAAACTACTACATATTAAATTTTAAAAAGAACTTCTTGTTTTATGTAGTTACAAGAATAGGATTGAAACTAACCAGAATCAATAGACCAAAGATCCCGCTACAATACCTTATAATATCATTGCAAAAACAGTTTGCAACTAATTATAAAAAGAATGAGCGGGGAGGAGTTATTTCCTCAAAATACTTCTAACACACATTAGAAGTAAGTGACTTCACCGCTCAAAATTTTAAAGAACAAAAAATGGTGCATCCGGTGGAATTCGAATCCACGGCCAATCGGTTAAAAGCCGATTGCTCTACCGCTGAGCTACGGATGCGTTTGTTTACAGAGACTTTCCGCTGACCTACTCTGCTTACATCCTACTATGGGCGGGGCTGAGAAAAAGTCAAGAGGAGCTTGAAATTTTTTTTAGGGGAAATTTGGAGCCAAAGACAAGATTTGAACTTGCAACCTTTACTTTACAAAAGTATTGCTCTACCGTTGAGCTACTCTGGCCCTGAAATTAATTCTTAATTATTCTACCACCAACAATATTACTCTTCTTAAAAGACTTAAAACTATTATTGTCATTAACGTCATGTCCTTTGACATAATACTTGTCCTCTTCAAGGATATCTATCTTGCGCCAATCTGTTTTGCCGTCATCTTTCTTATACACAAATTCTACAACATTTGGAGATCTTACTTCAACTGCGATAAGATCCTGTGAATAGTCTCGGTTTTCTGTGTTTTTGACAGCAACTGTTTTAATTGCAGAGTGAGCAAATATAATAAAATCAACCATAACCTCGGCAGGATTGCGATGCTTGGGTTTAAAAGTTTCTAGGAATTTTTTTAGAGCAGTTTTGCTTGGGACATAAACCTCCAAGATTGGAGAGTCGCAGTAGTCTTCTGATTTAGTAATGAATTGGATGTGTGCTTTCATGTTATTCTTCTGGCAAAAATTTTTCTATAATTAGAAACAAAGCCAAATTAACAACTACCCCAGCCAGCATACCGTAAAATACGGATACAACTAGGCCAGCCGCGACAGTCGATAAAATTGCAATATTATAAATCTTCATAAAATGGTTGGGGATAATGGAATCGAACCACTACAAAGAGCTTCAAAGGCTCCCGCACTGCCATTATGCAAATCCCCAGTTGGAGCGAGTAGGTTGAATTGAACATCCATGTCGAATTTGGAAAAATCGCGCTTTACCATTAAGCTATACTCGCAATAACTTACTTCTTCTCTTTCCTTCTCTTATCTTCTTCTCTTATTTTATGATCTGCAATCATTTTGTCTAATTTTTCATAAGCACTTTTTTTAGTAACGCAAGTAAAGCCATCTGCTCCCCAGCCATTCGAGCTTGGGTAATATTCGCTCGCTGGATAAGTCTGCCCGCCAATCGCGTATCCATTATGAGATAATATTTTTATTACCTCGTAGTGCTTCTTTTCCGGTGTGCTGTCGTGATATCTCTCATAAATAGCAAATTCTTCTTCTCTATGGATTTGCTTATGAGTGAAGCTCTTGCTAGTGAATTCTTTTTCTATTTTTTTCATTAGTGTTTCTGGTTGTAACGATTGATTGCTTCTTGACACCACTTCAATGGATTGCCTGAAAAATTATTCCATCCAATATGACCTAACTTTATGGTTGGGTCAATTAAAACTTTTCCGCCGAGTTCGCGCCAGATTGAACAAAATCCCCAATCTTCGCTCTCGTAAATTCCATTATTGACTCCTGACCTAAAGAAATTATAAAAAGTATCTAATTGACCATAGCCATCAATGTCATTTTTATATTTTAACTCTGGTTTATTAGAAGCTATTTTGATAAAGACTTCTCTTTTTATCATCAAGAAACCAGTAGGGAGATAAGTAGTTTCAATTAGGCCGTCTTTATTAAAGGAGACTTCTCCTCCGAACGGATAATCAACAGCTTCTTCTCCAGCTAATACTCTGTCCCACATATAGTATTTTTTTGGATAAACTCCTGCGATCACTTCTTTATTATGCCTCAGAAGTTTCACCACCGACTCTGGCTCAAACTCAATATCAGCATCAATAAATAACAAATGACTACAATCAGAATCAAGAAAATGAGCAGCGGCAGCATTTCTTGCTCTTGGAATTAAACTTTCAAATACAATAGGATACAAACAATAACTAATATCCCTGTCTCTTAAGAGATGGGTCAACTGAATAAGACTAATCATGAACTCTGTGTTTGCCATGTGGTTATAGCAAATTATAGGGATAAAAATTCTTTCTTTCATTTGTGGTAATATTACTTATCTAACATTTTGAAAATTGCGAGATCTTTTGCTTTTAATTCAACATCCCAGAATACTTCTTTGTCATAATCTGGAGGACTATGTAAAGCGTAGTCAGCGTGTTTTCTTGTGCCATCAATACCCTCGCTGTAGTGGAATACAGGAGCCGTGTTCCAAGTAGAGTGAGCCATGTCCATAGCTTCGCGCTCAGGAACACCATGATGGCAAAAGGAATGATGCAAGTTATCAAAAGTAACAGGAATGTTAGCTCTCTGATAATAAAACTTATGGAGATTCTTGATGCTCCAAGATCCTTCTTTGTTGTCATTGACCTCCAGTACTAATCTATTCTTGACGTTATCTGGCAATTTGTCAAAGTTTTTTAAGAAAGAAGATGACACGGTTTCTGGGTCGCCGTCTTGACGACAGTGAATGTTTAGAGGCGCGTCGTAAGACTGGGGAAGGCCAATGAGATCAAACAACTCGGCGTGAGAAGAGAGGTCTCTGATGCTATTGAAAATCACTTCTTCTTTGGGGCTAGTTAAGCTTATGTATTCAGAAGGATGCGCTGAGATTTTTAATCCCGTCTCCTTGACGGCTTTAGCGATAGAAGACAAAGACTCAAATATCGCAGAAGCGTTAGGTAAGTCTTGGAGCTTAAGATTAACCTCTGGATGGTCAAGGACTGGAGCCAAGGTTGAAGATAACCTGTAGCTGCTGAAGCCGCTGGCCTTACAGTACCGTATGATTTTTTCGGTTACAAGAAAATTGTTAAGAATTCGAGTGGAAAGAATCTCTAAGGCTTTCTGGCGTGGCAAGGCAGAAAACCTAGAAAAAGTCATTGTTTGAAATTTATGCCCCTCTTCTTGGAGGCGCAAGGAAATACAGCAGAGTCCCAGTCGCATGAGTGCAGTGTGCCTCAACCCCAAGCGAAGTCAAACAAAAAAATCACATATTGTAAGTGATTCTTTTAACTGCAAATATTTTTTCTTTTAAGGAGGAATTAAGTTCTTTGCACTTTTCCTTTGCGTCAATTTCCTCGTTGTATAATCCTAAATTAATGCAAACCATGGGGATGTTGCTAATTCTGTCTTTTGTTTTTACAGGAACTAACTTCACTATACAAAATGCTTTCTTTAAAGAAGCTTTCTGTAATTTAATTATTAATTTGGACAAAGGGCCTTGATCCGCCAAGTCAATCTTGTAGTCTTCTTGAACAAGCCTTCTTTGCTCTTCTGCTAAGTTATAAAAACCCGCATTATTAAGAACTTTATAAGATAAAATAGAAAAACTTTTATCAGGAATAGTTTGATCGTCTATTTGCACCAAAAGGCCAACATCTTTTCCGCTGTTTAAGGCCCACTCGACAGCCCGAGTAGCAATTTCGAATAGAGTATCTTCGTAAGTAGATTGGTATTCTACTTCCAATTTCTTTTTCCAATTACATGAAGATACTACATATTTTCCCACAAGTATAATTACACTTTTAAATTTCGGATTCTCTTTTTCTTGTTGGCTTATTAGCTTTTTTTTTCCTATTTAAATCTATTTTTTCAAAATTAAAAGTCTTTGGTGTTTTAAATTTATTGAATTTAACCTTTTTCATATTAATTTCCTTGATTTGCAGCTTTGTAATCTGTTATAGCCTCAAAGAAACTGCAAAATGCTAAATAATCATGAAAATCAGCTTCATTGAGATCCATGGCTTTTAAGTCTACGTTAGCAAGATACTCGGAAATAATATCTGCGTAATAAGATGGTATAATTATACTCTTACCATCAAAAATTAAATCGTCATTTTTGACAACGACATTATTCTGAGACTTTTCTTTGATGTACAAATCTTTCTGCATACTGTTATTATAGCAATGCAGGAATTGATTTCAAAAAAAACTACTCTCCCTTTTTAAAAGAAATCATCAAATCTCTTACGGCTACGAGCATTTTATCAAGAGTAGCAACTCTATTAGAGTAAAGTAATTCTGTTTTTTGCTGCTCCGAGAGAATTAACTTCTCTAATTGTTTGATTTTCTTGTGGGTTTCTGTCGGTTTTGTTCTTTCAAATTCAGAAATATTCATTTGATTGAGAAAAATTTTTCAACAACATAAATGTTTGATTGCAAAAATCTAAGAACATTACCGATCTTACGGAATATAAACCTTACAAAACGAGAATAAGGGCCTAAAATGTACCTATATTTACGAGTTTTTGTAAAATCGTGCCATTCTTTAAGTTTTTTCTTGAATTCTTCATCTTTTATTTTTCTTGCAGAATTATCTTTTGCTTCGAATTCAGTAATGTTAATTTCATCTACAATGCCATCTATGAAAATAACTTTATATTGTATAAAGTAATCATATCCGCTTTCGCTTGACTCTTTGTAGTCATACATTTCCATAGTTAAAGTGTCATAAACAGGCTCTAACCATGTTCTAGTGACCTCGAAACGGCCAATCTTATCGAATAGTCCTTTGGCTTCTTTGTCTCCTTCGATATAGTTGCCTTCTCTCTTGTGAATAGATAGCTGACCATTAGCCGCTATCTCATAAATATCCAAACCGCAATCTAAATGCTTGGTTTGGAAGTCTTCGCTGCCAGCGTAGCCTTTCGGGTCGCTTGGCATTGGTAGTGGATATTTGCAAATAACAGTGTCGTACATTCCCATAATTTTATTTTTTATTATTAAATCCGCAACTTGGACAGGTAAAGTAATTAATTAGCATTTTTTCTTTGCAACTTTTGCATTTTTTTGTTTTTTTGCCAATTGATTTCTTGGAAGTTTTTATCATAAACTTTTTTATCTACTGGCCTAGGCTTGTCTCCTTTTCCCGCGCTCATAGTTTTTCTAGTTCTTTTATAGCAAATTCAATATCTAGGGTTATTTGTCTTGGCTTTAGATCGGCTTCTTCCATTGTTCTATCATCCTCTCCAGTCCGCCATTTATTGAAAGCCAAAAGCCTTTCGGCAACAGCTTTGCTTGTCATTGGCAGAGCGGAAAATTGTTTTAATTTAGAGTCCTTGTTTATTGACATGGAGTTATCTATGGTATCTTATATGACGCTTTATCTCGCTGAAGGTTCTCTATCTGAAACTTTATGAATCTTTCGCTTTGACGGGGACTTCTCGTAAGAAGACCTATAAATGCCGCCTTCGGCTTGTTTCCAAGCTTGGAAGTCTGCAAAGAATTGCAAGGTCTGAGACATTTGTAAAGAAAAATCTGTAGAACGATAAATTACACCGTCAGAAGGCTTGTCAAAAGGCTGATCGCACTTCAAGTTCTCAAACCAGCGCATCCAACCATCGCTGCCGGGAGGATACTTTTTACTTAATTCAGAATCAAAAAGAGGACTCAAAGGAGATCCTTGAGGATACTCAGCGGTAGCATGGCAACTATAGCATGAACTCATTGCGTTGTCAAGGGGGCCATTTAGTCTACCGTTCCAGCCTAGGTGAGTGGGAGGAAGCTCTTTAGTGTCTGGATTTATGATTGTTTCTTTAAGGTTGGTGTTAATTATAGTAACTGTAGGATGAGGATTTGATTGATTAATATTGTTGGTTGGATCTTGTCCCCACATTACGCCAACTGGAATTAAATTATTCCATTTGTCAGAGTTATTAAGTTGACCATTGTATTGGAAATTACCAAGCACCCAACCAGAGGCGGAATTAGTATCTCTTATCATAACATCCATTTGAGTTAAAACTACTTGGATCTTTGATCTGGTCAAAGGAGCGTTATTAAAAACATAATTACCATAAGCATCCCACCAAATGCCGTTTGTTAAGAAAGGAACTTGAGACTCGGCAATGTCTTTAGGGAAAGAAGTAAACAAAAGCTTAAACAATACTGCTCCGTGTTTGAATCCTCCTGCCATCTTGGTGACATCAGGGTTTTCATGGTCTTCCCAAACTTGACCAATTGTATAGCCAGCTACATCATTATAAAATCCAACTGCCCAAGCACCAGCAGTGGCATAGCTTTGATTTGGAGCAAATTGATTTGTTCCTACTGGAGCTTCTCTTGTCAAACCATGATAGCCTTCTCTGCCGTTAGCAGAGTAATGTTGAAATGGCATGTGATACCAATTACGAGTTTTATTATTTTCAACTCTGAAATTAACTCCTGTATTACCTTCGTAGCAATAAGACCGGATAGAAAGAAGATACTTTCGCCAATCTTTCTTATAATCAATGCTATAAAACTCTGGCAATTTATTCTTCGGAAGAGTCTTCGGGTAATTTTGACTTAGCTTGAACACTTCGTTAATGTTTGTAATCTCATTAGCGGGAGCCATGTAGCCAAAGTCTGGAAACGGCTTTTGCTTCTTTGACGCAACAGAAAACGCTAAAGAAAACGAGGCGATAAAACAACTTAAAATTAAAAGATATTTTTTCATAAAAAAAGAGCAGCGCGAACCGCACTACTCTTTATTCTAGCCTCTCCCAATATTAAAATCAAAAATTAATTTCTATTATAGGAATTTATGTAAGATTCAATATTTAATTTTCCAATTGGATTCATGCTGTGAACAATGTATGGGGGGTGTTTAATTCCACGTTCCATGCAGTAATTTACTAACCATTTAGCACAATCATATCCGGTTTTTTCATCGTAAGAATAAGGAATTTCATCAATTATATACATCGCCATCGCTAGATCGTGATCGTAACAAACATACTTCGGGACTCCCCTCAACGTGATTAAATCTACGAATTCCTTGTAGCTTCGTACAACAGAATAATGTTGATCAACTGGTATATTAACCCAAGTAACATCGGTTGGGACACGAATATCATCAAGAAAAATATTATATTTAGTTATCATAGCTCAAACGCGGCGATTGTATGTTGGAAAGGGTTGCCTTCGATATTCTTTACTAGATTTAACATCTCAGCAGCGATCTCTCGGATTTCTTTCTGAGCATCAGGCTTGTTGCGAAGCTCAAGGAAGTGATAAAAACTGCGCCAATTAAACATAACGTCAGCTTGAATTTGAGAATTATAAGCCTTAAAGAATCGAGCAGATTCCTTAGCTCGCTTGCGACCTAAAGTTGGTTCAAGATCTTTAACGCATTGATGATAAAGAGTATTACCAAGGTGAGTATAATCTTCAAGTATTGTAGTCCATTTACTATTTTGGACTCCTTCTTTATCAAAGGTAGATTCAATATCTCCCCAATCACTAGGAATTAAATACTTATCTTCTTTTATCTCTTTATACCTAGCGGATTCACCATTAACAGAAGTGCCAACCCTATGTTTTATCAGATGAATGTGGGAAGCTATATCAGTATCAATTAAAAAATGAATACTAGACTTTTCAAAAGGAGTGTGATGTCCCGCATCAGCAAGCATCTTAAGGAGTTTAGGAATTCTAGCTACTTTATCTTCATTCAAATCTCGGCTTGTAGAAGTCCAAGCTGAACAAGCGTGAACTTGATCGTTGCCATAATAGCCAAGTAGCTGCACTTTGTTATCGTTCTTGTCGTTAATCATGTTTAAGAGTTTTTCTAATTTGTGCGTGAATTTTTTTGTTAACTTTGCAATTACAACTATCCATCTTAGAATTACCGGGGCCAATTAATACCCATTCCCAATTGCGGCAATAATGCCAGCCTATACTTATCTCTTCAGGAGTTAACCAATCTTCACAAATTCTCTCTTCCACGGGTCATCCTTTGGTTTATGGATTACGATAGTGTTAACGGTTTCGTTTTCTTTTGGGTCTAACCAGCGTATTTTAAAATCACCGTTCTCATCTCCTGCCATTTCTAGCATTCGATCATTAACATGGAAAACAATACCTTCAACATGGAGTTTAGTCCTAGGTGTGCTAGTTCCTAATCCAACGTTACCTGATCCTCCAATGCCAAGATCGCCATTTTCATCAATTCTTAAAACTTCTCTGCTGAGTGATAAATCTTTTGCTGATTGAGGAGTCTCTTCTGCTTTGGCTAGAGATACGGTAGAGGCAGCGACAAAGCCTCCGAATAGAGTCTTGAAAAAACTTTTGCGGTCCATGCTCATATTATATCAATCTTCTTGCTCTTCAGCAAATTTTTGTTCAGGATGGTACACAAATTCTGGGCCATTATATCCATATCCAGTGTCACCAAAATCATTATAATCATCAGGGAATTCGCCATCATAGATTAAATCTTCAAGATATTTATTTCCTTTTTGATCAACGCCGTATTGAATTTTTAATTTATTTGGGTCGAATTCGGTAAAGTTGTTCCAGAAATAGACATAATTAAATTTCATGTCGTGCGACCACCAGATATTTACTTCGCCTAATTTATCTGGAGCCTCCGGTACATAATTAGATCTGCCGCCTTTCTCAAATTCAAAATCTTCCCAATTAGAAGTCACAAAAACAGGCTTCTCATCATTAGAGATATTATCATCGCCTCCTAAGTAAACATCAATAGAATCTCTCTTGTCATTATCAAAATAGGGGCAAGTCTCATAAACATCTCCGCCCCAATAACAATCATCGCTTTCTTTGAAAGCTTCTTCGAATTGTTCTTGTGTTTGATCGATAGTAGGGCCGGGAATGGTGTCTTGACTATATTCCATAGTCCCGCGCATCCAGATTTGAATTTTTAACATAATATTTAAACAAATTTAGGGCCATTAATCCAAGCTACTAAACTATGTCTAGTGCCTTTTGTCACAGGAAGAACTCTATGCACAATAAAGCTAGGAAAGAAAATCATGGTTCCTCTTTCTCTAGGGACTTTGCCAATACTAAACATTTCAAAATCTCCTCCTTCGTAATCTTTGTCCTCGCTAAGTTGAACGACTAAAGATAGTTTTCTAGGGGAAACTGCATTTGTAACATCTACATGGTAATCATAATGGCCCTTGTACTCGGCTTTATATTCTGTAAATTGCAATTGATCAAAAAAACCATAAAGACTAAAGTTCCAATTCATGTTTTTATTTGTAGCAACAGCAAATTCGTGAATCTTTTCGTAAACCCAAGCTGAATCATTGTTGAATGGAATCCAAGCAATCTTGCTCCTTCTCATTCTTTTTTCCTCAGGAACTTCGTTGTGAGCTTCGCCTTCTACGACTCCTTGCTGAGAGTCGAATTTATTTCCTAGAGCTATAATGCGATCACACTCTTCTGGAGAGAAAGCTTTCCAAAAGTAATAGTTGTTATAGACGACTTTCTCTCCATCATCTAAGAACGGAGTATAATTGTAAGACTTAATCATAAATTAAAGAGTTTTCCAGTTAGAATTAGTATTATCGGAACAATTAATAGTATAAGTTACATAAGGGCTAGGATTGCCCCAAGGATAAGGTATGGTATATGGTTGATTATTATAACCTAAAACGTTTTTGAGTTGAGAATAAAGGTCTCTTGCCTCTTCCATTGATAAGACAATTTCTTGGTCTTTAATTTTGAGGCTTATTGAAATTGCAACAGATCGAGAATCCATATAAGAGTTATAAAATGAATCTTTAATTTTTACAAACTTAATCGTGCAAACTTATGTATCTAATAGAAAGCTCATCGTGCAAAAGGATATTGATTGCGTCAAGAGCTTCATCTGCGGTTTTAAAGTCGTGGCCGTACTTACGATAGCTGCGTAATTTTTCTGAAAAATGACAAACAGCAGCAAACATATCTTGAGATTGATTTGCCCTCTTATACTCAGTTGTTTCTTCAGGTAGATTGAATTCTAGTGTTGCTTTCATGATTTATTTTTAACCCCATTGACTTGCCATAGCCTGAGCAAAACCTTTAAAAGTCTTGGATCTTTTTTTCCAACGATCTTTAGTCTCTGGTAAGTTATACCATTGGGGAATTACTTTTCCACTTTTTGTGGTATGTTTTTCGCCCTTGCCTACTATTTTTGTGGGAATAAGTAAAGGTAAATTCTTGAGCCACAAACAAGTACCCTTAGAGATTTCATGCCCAAACATCCAAGGATGAACAATCTGATCTGGCTGGCGAATCTTTGTTGAGATGACGCTAACTGGATTTTCTAATGCAATCTTTTTTATCGGAGCGTTCAATAGCAGTCTAACAAAATCAAGAGCTTCTTTTTGTTCTTTTTCTTTATCCTTAAACCATCTTGCTCCGCTGGTGGCTAAATGAGTGCAAGGGGGGTGGGCTATCATCAAGTCCCATCCTTGATCAAGGATTTGTAGGACATCTCCTTGAATATGCGGACCTTTGGAATCCGTAGGAAGAAAATCACAAGACCAAGCATCATGGCCTTTCAAAAGAAAGGCATCTCTTACTATTCCGCTGTATTCACAAGCTATTAAAACTTTCATTTTTGTAAAGCTAATGTAAAAGATGTTACTTTTTAAACACACTATCTGTCATGTTTGATGACTATGAAATATCTATTATACACGATACTCCTAGGTCTCTCGCTGACAACCTTAGCTCAAGATGGACCCAAACCGCCAAAAAGTCAAGAAAGAAAAGGCCCTCCCAAGGAACTTCTTGAAAAATACGACACAAACAAAGACGGAAAGTTAGATCAAGAAGAGAGATCTAAGGTTTCCCAAGAAGACAAAAAAAAGTTTGCGCCTCGTCGCAAAGGGCCAAATGGACCGCCTCCCCCTCGCCCTCATAAAAAAGACTAATAAAAAACCCACAGAATTAAATCTGTGGGTTACTTGTTTGTGGATACAATTACTTAGCGACTGTCTCGGGATCGGTGTCCGAAGCAGCTAGAAGACGATCTGCTTGAGCGTTTACCAAGTCAGCGGCGGCTTGAATAGCCTCCTCAGTAGGATGTGGGGTGTTTAGCACCTTTACGGCTTCATCAGTGATTGAAGATAGACGGGTGATGGCTTCTTGTAGATTAGTTAATGACGACATAATATGATGTATTTGTTTTTGCAATGATGATTGTTTTTCTAAAATTTCTTTCATCTGTTCATTTTCACTCAAAAATATAGACTTAAGAGTTCTCAAAAAAATTTTCATCATCATTATATTATACACCATAGAGCCGATTATTAAGTTACAAAAAAGTTAAAATGTGCAAACCTATAGAAATTTAACCAAAAGAAACATAAGGAATTTTTATTTAAGTGTAATGGATTTTAATGAAAAGGCTTTTAATTTTGTTTATGGGTTTATTGCTGTCTGGTTGTTTTTCGACAATCAAGCCTGCAAAACAAATAGATGATAATCAAAAAGCCATAGCTAAAGAAGAGAAGAAAGTAGACGCTACTGTAGTAGAGATAGAAAAAAACGACAAGGGAAAAAAAATACAAACCTCTGCTCTAGCTCAAGGCATTCAATACTCTCTTAATCAAGTAACTAATCCGCCAATTCAAGTAGACACGGCAAAATCTTTAAATGAAAGAGTCGTTTCTATTGTTGGTTCTCCCCACATTGATGAAATAAACAGAATAAAAGCTACAGTAGATTTACTTAATTCAGCAGTAGAAGAAGAGCGGAAGAAAGGGCTAGAGCTACTTGCTAAAAGAGACGAGCTAATTAATAAATTACAAAAAGAAAAAGTAGAGTTGAACGAACAATACGATGATCAACTTTGGCAATTAACTGACAAAGCCAAAGAAGTCGCCAAAGAAGCAGATCAAAATAAAGCTGTACTAGATTCAATGAGCGGAATGTTTGGTCTTAACGCTGTTTTTTGGGGATTAAAGAAGTTCGTTTTTAGCGCTTTAACTGCAATACTTATATTTACGGTAGTATTTGTTATTCTTAGGCTTCTTGCAACGGTTCATCCTGCTGCTGGCGCGGCATTTTCAATATTTAATATGTTAGGGTCTTCGGTTATTTCTGTGGTCAAAATGCTAACTCCTAAAGCTTTTGAAATGTCTAATTTTGCGACAAAAGAAAACGTAGAAGAATTCAAATCTCCTCTTGTTAAAATTGTAGATGTCATTCAAGAACTCAAAGAAAAACAAAAAGAATCCCCAGACAGAGTTTATCCATTAAGCGAAATATTAAAACGTTTTGATAAAGAGATGGATAGCCATGAAAAAGATTTGATAGAAGAAATTTTAAAAGAACAAAAGTGGATAAAATAATATGACAAATACTCAAGAAACATCAATCGGAGCTTCAGCGCAGACTTCAACAAAAGTTGGCGGAGTTAATTTAAATGCAGAATCTAGCGCAAGTGCTGGAGCTTCAACACAAACAGAAGTATCAAAAACTAACGTTTCTGCAAGCGCAGAAGCCGGTGTGAGCGCAAACGCATCTGTTGGAGCGCAAACACAAGTGGGTGGTACTACTTTAAGTTCTGAAGCTCATGCATCAGCAGAGGCCAAAGCAAGCGCAGAAGCTAGTGCTGGTTTTGACGGAAAAGACGCTAGAGTCGGAGGAAGTGCTGGAGTGGAAGCTAGAGCAGAAGTTGGTGCAAGCACAAGCGTAGAATCAGGAGGAGTGATAACAACAGCGCAAGGAGGAGCTTATGCAGAAGCTCATGCAGGAGCAGAAGCTAATGCTCAAATTGGGCAGCATGGCGCTGCCGCAAATGCTGGAGCTAGTGCTGGCGCTGGTGTTGGGGTAGAAGGGTCAACAACTGTTGGCAATAAAAACGTTTCTGCAACTAGCGGCGCTGGAGTCAGCGTTGGAGTACAAGCTGGAGCGGAAGTTGGTGGTGGTGCCACTTACGAAAATCATAAAGTGACTGTTGGAGCAGAGGGAGAAGTAAAATTACTAGCTGGAGTAGAATTAAACGCAAGCGTGACAATTAATACTAAACCCGCAGAAGACGCTGCTAAAAAAGCAGCCGAAGAATCAAAAAAGCAAGCCGAAGCATTAGCTAAATCCAAAGCGGCAGATGAAGCCAGAAAAGCCGCCGAAATTACAAAAGCAGAATCAGAAAGACAAGCAAGAGAAGCCGCAGCAGCCGCTCAAAGATTGGCAGACGAACAGGCCAGACAAGCAAGGCAAGCAGCAGAAGCTGCTCAAAGAGCACTCGAAGAGCAAGCGAGGCAAGCACAAAATGCTGCTAACAAAGCCGCTGAGGATGCTAAAAATGCAGCAAATAAAACAGGGAATTCAATTAAAAAATTCTTTAGATTTTAAGATTGATTCATGAATAATTTAGTTTTAAATATAAAGAAATATTTATTCTTCGCTCTTCTGCCAACTGGCATTATAGTTATCCTTGCTATATCTAGTCTTAAAGATATAGAACAGGGCTATGCTAGGTTTAGATTTGGAAGAGACATTACTTTATATTTGAGGAAGTCAACTGATCAATTAACTTATTTAGGAGCCGCTTATACTGCAACATCTGATAAAAAATTCTTAGATCAATTCAATAGCCACTTAAAAGAAAGAGAAAAATACTTCAATGAAGAAATAGTAATAAACAAAATGCTAACTCAAGAAGAGCTAAAGGAGTTCCGCAAAGGTCTTGATATAAGTAATGATTTAGCAAAAGACGTAGAGAATGCTGCGTTTGAAAAAATGGATAACAAAGCCTTCTTCGGAGACAAATACTTAGACTATAAGAAAAAGATATACGACAACATTAATTCTTTCAGGGGTTTAATTAATGATAGCTCTGAAAAGATTATTAAAGATGAGGCTAAATTATTAAATATATACCTCTATTGCTTGGCGGGAATAGTTTTAGCTCTAGTTTACTTAATTAAACAAGAAAGCTTTACTCCTACAAAAAACAAACCCATAAAAAAGAAGCCCATAAAAAAGAAAAAACAATAAATATGGAGCAACTTCAAAAAATGGGCATCCAGATAGGGTTTTTGATAAGCGGAATGTTCGGTGCCATATTAATGGCAACTAAAAACGATAAAACAGATACAAAATCTGTAGTTCTTTCTCTCGTCGGAGGAATGTCTGCGGCGAATTTCTTAACTCCTGTTCTTGTGGATACCTTAAATATTGTTAATATTAAGCACCAAAATGGTGTGGCTTTTATTGCTGGTTTTTTAGGGTTAAAATTAGTTGAATTAGTAAGTGAAAAGCTCTTAGAAAAAGTTGGAAAACCAGATAAAATTCAAAAGAAAAAAACAATTAAAAAGCGCGTCCCGAAGCGATAAAAAAAGTGTAAATACATGTACTTATGCCAGAAGAGTATCGCCAAAATAGTTACGACGCAGTGTTCTCTAGAATAGAGGCTAAATTGGATAAAATCTCCTCTGACGTAACAGAATTAAAGGACAGCAATAAAGAAGTGCAGAAAAGAGTTGCTGCTTTAGAGTTTTTTAGATATTATTTGGCAGGAATTGTGGCGGCAGGAGGAGCGGTGGCGGGCTACGTTTCCTCTAAGATTATCAAAAGTTAATCAAATTTACTTTTTATTTTAGGGTTGGGGTTGAGAGATTTCATAATTTCTAATCTTGTCTTTTCAGAATAAGAAGTCCAATCTCTGATCTGCTCCCAACCCCTCCCGCAGCCCTCGCAAACTCCGTCTTTCAATTTGCAATATCTAATGCAAGGAGTAGATATCTTTTTGGATTCCGCCACAGGTCAATCTGGTCTCGAAGGATATATTCCTTCGGTGCAAATTATATATTTCATATACACAAAAGAATTATTATTTTTGCTCATGACCTGATTACTTAGATTTGGCAAATTAAAAGTAGCATGACCATCTCCCCCATATTGAGTTCCCAATAAAGAGAATAGAGCTTGATTTTGGTTTATCTGAATAGTTTGTCCTTCACAATATTGATATCCTTTAGGACAAAATGTTCCAGCGAATAGTTTAATGTCTCCAATGTATTCTTCCATAATTTTTATTACACTTTTATTTTCTTACTTGTATTTATTTAAAAAGTCAGTTTTAAATTGAGAAAAATCTTTCCATAAAGCTTTTGGTGCAGAATAATTCAATTCTTTAATTCCGCGTTTCTTATCGTAGATGAATTTTTTAAGCCATTTTGAAATATTATCTGGAGAAGATTCTGTGTAAATGATAGCTTCAGATTTCTGACTAATGCAAAAAGTATAAACTGGCTTGACTTGCTTCTTTTCGTAGCCAGATACTGTATCGATAAAGATGTCTGGATAAGGGAAAGACTCTACGCTAGAAAAAGAGACGTCTCTACTCTTGCATTCGCAAGGCATTTTGCTTTCGCCAATCAAGATGTCTTTATCTTGTGCGCCGTACTTTTTACGAGAAGCTTTTACATCTTTGCGAGTAGAAAGCCACTCGTCATATTGTTCATTAGAGCAATCATCTGGATTGAGTTCTAGCCCAATAGACTCAAAAAAGATAGGAATGCCATTTTCTTTTAATTTTTTTGCTAAGATTGATTGAAATTTTAAACCAGTTTGAAGTTCTTTATAGAATAATTCGTGGTTATCTAGCCAGTTTTTTTGATTCATTATAATTTTCTCAATACTTTATTGTATTTATTTACTTTTTCTTTTAGTAGTCTATTGTGTTCGTTAAGCTTAACGTACTCATCATCAACCAGATGAATTAAATCACCAACCAGAAAATCTTGACCTTCTTTTAGCAATTTGTAATTCTTTTCTTCTTTTGCGGAAATTTTTTTCATGTTGATTGGTTTATGGTCTTGCATATTAAGATTTTTTCGAAGATTTACTTTCTATGTTCTTAATGGTGCCGTATTGATTGAAGATATAATCAAAAATCCAGTCTTCAGATCGCTCGCTCAGATTAAGTTTATCGAGCAGATTGGCGTATAGCTCGCTCTGCTCGACTTGTATTTTGTTTATTTTATTGCGAGTTTCTTTGATCAGTTCGCGTTGTTCAGGTGTAAATTTCATATCCAAAGGGCTTGAATTGCAACTATAATGGTGCAAAAAAACAACAATGTCAAGGTTTTCATGCTGATTTTTTCATTAAAATGAAAAGAAGTTAAAATCGTAAACAATATAATGCCTACGGTAAAAGTCAACAATCTATTAGGCCAAATTAAACCATTGAAATGTTCGTTAATTAATTTAATAGCACGAATGGATACTAATGTAGTAGGAACGCTTATCCATATCAGGTAGTATTGGTATTTATTAAACCATTCTGATATAAATTGTCCGTGCAATTGATACCATCCAATTACATAAACTAGGCTAAGTAATAAAATTCCTAAAAACAATTTCATTATATCCAAAGAGTATCGTAATACTTAGCGAAAAGAATCAACCCGTTGTTTTTTCTATCATTAAGCTCGTTGGCTTTTTCCATATATTGTTTCCAGCTTTCTTTCTCTTCTATGCTTTTTTCAGAATTAAAATCGAGATCTTTCGCCTTAAAAGAAAGACTCTCTGGCAATTCGCAAAACTTATCTCCATCAATAATATACTCAAAAGCGAAAATCATTTCGTCCAGAGCGTCACCCATTTCTTTTACGCCTTTTTCTTCAGCGGCTGTTTGCTCCTCGTCTTTTAACAGATGAAAGTTATCTGGCAAAAAACAACAAGGAATTCCAGTTTTGCCCTTCTTCTTAAAATACTTAAGTCTAGGCAGGACAAATAAAGCAATATTATATCCTAAAGAATACACATCATCGTCGGAAACCCCATAGCGAATCTTCTGGTATTTGCATTTTGCCCACCATTTAATTGCTCTGGGCCAATTTTTTGCCCTCCAACCCCATCTGAAAGGAATAAGATCGAGCAAGAAATCTACATATCTATTGTAGACATAGTCATCATTAGAGAACATATCGTTTAAAACTTTTTCGTTTTCTTCAGATATTTTTCTTTGCTTAGCGATCTCCTCTGGAGATCTAAAATCAAATTGTAATTGTTGGCTCATATTTATTTTACTCCTGCTTCAGAATAGGACATTTTTACTTCTTTTTTGTCAATAAGAATTTTTCGATTGCTTAAGTGAGCTTGCGCGACTTTATCTTTGTTTTCTCCATTGTAAGCTACAGCGTAATTATGCCAAATTAACCACTCATTAAGCGAGGTATTGTCTTTCGGATTAATAACCTTCCCGAGTAAACGGCCAAACTTTTCTTCGCTGTCGCTCAGCACCGTCTCAAGAATAATCTGACCTTCGCACTTGTCAATGAATTCTTTTACTTTTTCTTTGCTCAAATTTCCAAAAACTTTTTCTGCCTTATCTGAGGTTCGGCTTTCTGGGGTGTCGATGCCAAGAAGGCGGACGCTCTGATTAGATAAAACTACATTAAAGCCAAGATCAAGATCAACATTAATAGTATCTCCATCTATAACTTTATTTACTCTTGCGTGATATTCGAATGGCATATGTTACAGATCTTTATAGTTTTTTATTTCAAATTTTCCATTTGTTATTGTCACCCATTCATTTAAGTCAGTATCAATGCAGTAATTGCCTGTATTTCTCCACTCAGTGACTTTGCCGCTTTTGCGATAGGTGTGTCCAACTATTTGTTTCAGTCCTTCAATAGGGGCGAATTCTCGATCAAAATCAAGCCAAACTAAGCCGCCTTTCTTTTCTGTTCCTCCTCTAGCTTTCCCTGCGCCATAAAACCAGTGTAATTGGTCTGTTCTTATCTTTATGTTGGCATCATTTGCTTGATTCGCAAGATATTCATATACATCTTCATTATTCTGTATTGTTGGAGGCAAAAAGTGATTGCTTAATCCTGCATGTGTACATAAATATTCATCTATAAAAACAAACCATTTGAAGCTGTCAACTACTTTATTAATATCTTTGCCGAGAGCTTCTTTGATTATATCCCGTTTACGGTTTTCATAACCAGAGCAATAAGTGTATTTATTATTAAAAAAGTAATGCAAGTCATGATTGCCAAAAAGAGTTATGTTATTAGGCTTAAATAAAAACTCTTCTTTAAGTTCTGCTGAGGCGGAAGCGCAATCAGAGTCAGAATCCAAAAAGAAACTATCAAACCAATCTCCAAGGCAGATATTGATATCGGCTTTTTCATGGGAGATTATTTTGGTAAATTTTTCAATGTTTTGATGAACATCTGAAAAAATTAAAACTTTATTTCCTTGACTGTTTATTTTCATTGTGCTTTACAATTTGCCCGTTTTTATCGCTATACCAAACTTCGCCAATATTAAACTGATAGATTAAACTCAAACATCCGGGGCAAGGTTTGCTCATGTTCAATTTGTTTTTTCTATCTACCCTGAGAACCAGCATTTTATAGTCTCTCAGGTCTTCTTTGTCAAGTTTTAAAACACAATCAAGTTCAGCATGAATTCCAACATAACCTTCGTGATATGGGTGTTTTGAGATTTCTGGGTGGGTTCTTCTTTTATTTACTCCTATTTTTTCTATGACATTAGATTTTATCAGAAATGCTATATGGCTAGTTCGGATCTCTCTGTTTATTGGGCAGAGTGAATGGGCTAGTTTTACAGCTTTTTTAATAACCTCTTGTTTCATTAAAAATTTTACAATTGAGTGCCGTTAGGATTAAAAGTCACCCAGCTTATTTTTGATTGATCGCTTAAATTTACGCTAGGAATATGGTAGGTTTTTAAAATAACATTTTTTTCGTCGTAGATAATTAAATTTTTATAATCAGAAGCGTACAAGAACCACGAACAATGTTCGCATATAGTTTGTTCAAAAATATTTCCATCTGCTATTGTTTTATATTTTTTATTTTTATTTGAATTGTTTATTATTATCAAATAAAATTTGCCATCTTCGACATTCGAGGCTAGGCATATCCATTCTACGGCATTAACGTGTTCAAGTCCAGCAGATATTGATTTTTTGATTTCCTCATAAGGTTTCCAATAAATTTTTTCAAATGGTAGAAAACATCTTTCGAATAAAAGCTCATAAGTCCTAAAATTTTCTATTGAACTTTTTAATTTTTCTTCAGAAATAATAAGATTGTCTAAATTAAATTTTGCCAAATTTATACTGCTCGTATCAGCAAATAAAGCTTGAAGAGTCTTGTTCTCGAAAGAGTCTCCAGACGTAGTCTTGTACCTGACAGAAGTGTATTCAGAATCTTTAAGAATTTTATAATTCTCATCGTATTGATCTAAATTTAATACATTAGAATCATAATCAATAAAATGAACTATATTTTTATTAATAAATTTACTAAAAAACAGAGCGCTGTGGAAATAATAACAAGCTAGTGTTGAATTACTAGAGTAGAATTCTTGAGACTCAACGTAAAGCAAATTATTCTTGTAGCAAAGCCAACCTTTGTATTTATTCTCGTAAAGCAAATGATTTCTATTGTCATAAATACAATAGTCAACCATCTCTTGAAACTCGACAGGAATCTGGTAGTGAGATATCAATAGTACTTGTTTGTTTCTTTCTTTTAAAAATTTAATTAAATTTCTTGTGTAGTCCTTGATCTTCTGGTTGATCATGTAGGTCGTTACGCAATAAATTTCGTCATCAGGCATACAATACTTTTATTGTGATCAAAAAAATCAAAAAGTCAAGTTGAATTTTGAAAATAAAAATTGGAATGTTTTAAGAAAAAAAATAAAATAAATAGGAATTCACACAATTCTAATATGAGCTTACTGAAAATCTTATTTGTGGCACCGCACTTGTCCACCGGAGGCGCGCCTCAGTATTTGTTAAAAAAAATCCAGCTCTTAAAAGACTCTTGCGATATTTATTGCGTCGAGTACGATGACATTACTGGGGGTGTTCTTGTGGTGCAAAGAAAGCAAATCCAAGACCTTTTGGGAGAAAGGCTAATTACCCTTGCAACGGATAAGAACGAGCTTGTCAAAATAATAAACACAATTAATCCAGACCTTGTCCATTTTGAGGAAATGCCAGAGTATTTCTGCGATCACGAAGTAGCGAGAAATATTTACCATAAAGATCGAAAGTACAAGATCGTGGAGACCTCTCACGATAGCAGCTTTAACGCTGAAAATAAGGTTTTTTATCCAGATAGCTTCGCTTTTGTAAGCGAATACCAGAAAAACGCATTGTCGTCATTAGATGTTTATGCCGAAGTGGTTGAGTACCCAATAGAATATAATATAAAACAAGATAGAGAAAAGTCTCTCGTTGCGTTGGGGCTTGACCCAAATAAAATACATTTTTTGAATGTTGGATTATTTACATCAAGAAAGAATCAAGCTGAAATCATAGACTATGCTAAAAAATTAATTGGCGAGAATATACAATTCCACTTTGTAGGAAATCAAGCAGACAATTTTAAATGGTATTGGGAGCCGCTAATGAAAGACTTCCCAAGTAATTGCAAATGGTGGGGCGAAAGGAAAGACACTGGAACATTCTATAACGCAATGGATGTGTTCTTGTTTACTTCTAAGGGAACAAATAATGACAAAGAAACAAGCCCTCTTGTTTTGAAAGAAGCGATTGGCTGGGGAATGCCTGTTCTAATGAGAAGATTAGATGTTTATTGTGGAATGCATGATAAATACACTAATGTTAAGTATCTTTCAGACGGCTTTGACTCTAATTTACAAATAATTAAATCTTATATAAAAAAAGGATCTCGTCTTAAGGCTTGGTACGAGGAGTCTTCTCATAAAATTAATTACGAAATAATTAATAATGGAATAGAGCCTAAGGCAAAAAAATTAATTTTATTAGATGGGTATAATAGACTAACAAACAATTATTTTGATATAGGAGTAGAAAATTCAAATGGCTGGATTCTGTCTAATGCAATAAGACAAGATATTAATAGTTTTGTTTTACAAATCTTTTCTGAAAATAATGAGTTGATAGAAGAGCAGCTGGTCGTAGATTTCAATAGACAAGAAAAATTGATCCCCAAGATAGGCTCTTCAGAAGTAATAATGAAGCATTCTCTATCTGATTATTCTTCTTGGTGGTCTTTTTGCGAGGTTTTTATTGTTGAGTGCTACGGGGGAATAAAAGAAGGCGCTATAGTTGTAGATATTGGAGCAAATATCGGAATGTTTTCTGCTTATGCTTTGGGCAAAAATGCTTCTAAAGTTTTTTCTATTGAACCAGATTCCAAAACATTTGGTTACCTAGAGTCAAACTTAAAGAATTTTAAAAATATAACACTAATCAACAAGGGGGTTTCAGGAAAAGACGAGCAGTTAAGGTTCTTTTCTTCTGAAGCTTCTAGTGTGTCTTCAATTTGTAAAGATCAAAACTCAAATATAACAGCATCAAATGAAAAAGATATTAAAGAAACAATAATTGACTGCTTGTCGCCTAAAACATTATTTGAATCTTATGGAATATCAAAAATAGATTTATTAAAGATAGATTGTGAAGGCTCAGAGTTTTCTTTTTTTGAGGCTATAGATGAAGATTTCCTAAGGAATAATATCTCTAAAATTGTTTGCGAAGTTCATGCCTTTGCGGGAACTCAAGAAGATTATAAAAATAAAATTAAATCTAAACTAATCAAGTGCGGATTCGAAGTTCAAGAAAATACTAATTTGTTGTTGAATTGTGTTCTGATGTTTACGGCTAGTAAAAGAAAGAAAATCAAAATAGTTCATCTTTTGAATAATGTAGAATCAGAAAGAGAAAAGGCTTCTATAAATTCATTAAAGCAGCTAGAAAACTTTGGATTAACATACGAGCAAAAAATAACTGCTGTTTATAAAAATAAACCGCCAATTGAAAATTGTAATCGTCCAGATATGGTAAGCCTTGTTCCCGGAGATCATCTTTTGTCTCCCGGACACTATGGGTGTTATCTGGCCCATAAAAATGGCATAACAGAAGGTTTAGGTGATGATGTTGATGCTATTTTTTTAAATGAATCAGACAGTATTCTTCAATTCAAACCAGAAGAAATGTATGAAAAAATTTATGAAGCTTACGATTTGTGCATTAAACATGACTTGGCATACATAAGTTTTGGTAAACAAGTAAAAAATTATGGTCATGATAATCTAGAAAACGATTTATATTCGGCAGAACGCCTTTCTGAGGCTCATTCTTTATTGATTCCTAAATGCAAATTGGAGTACTTCAAAAACAAGTTTGAAACTTGCAAATGGGACGTTGCAGATTTGTGGTACAACACCTACATTGAAGAATTTAGAAGAGGCATTTTCAGTCGTCCCTACTCTTTGCAATATCCAAGCTTTTCTGAAATAGACCACAAATTTAAAGATGGAAACATTTTAGAAATAGAAAACAGTTTGCTTGCAAATTTTGATAACTCTGACATATCTGTAGTAATTCAAACTTGCGATAAAGATGAATTTTTATGGAAAGGCTGGTTTATTACATTCATGAACAACTGGGCGTGGGAATTGGGCTGGCCTGTTTATTTTTGTAGTGAGAAAAAAAAGCTTCCGTTCCTCAATAAAAATATAAAACTTATAAACTCTCCAGCTTCTGAAGACGCTAACGGATTCTCCACTAGGGCCGTAGACATTTTAAATAAAATAAAAACAAAGTATGTCTTTTATCTTCAAGCCGACATGTGGCTAGACAAGAAAGTAGACAAACAAACAATGCTGGAGGCTTTTTACAATATAAAACACTTCGATTGGAATTCTTTAAAAATACATAATAGACTTTATTCCAACTATTCTTTGAGCAGAACTAATATTTTCGCCAATGGAATAAGAATTCTAAAACAAAACAACGATAGTGAATATTTGTTTTCTCATAATCCTTCCATTTGGAATAGGGAATATCTTTTGAGCGTTATGGAGCCAAATGAAGATCGTTGGAAAAACGAAGGGCTAATATCAGAAAGAATTAGAAACAATAACAAAGATGCAAGAATATATCATTGTGATTATGGTTTTTATTTGCCCCATTCGATAGCTAAAAACGATGAGATGACTGAATACGGCTATCAATTAATAAAACAATTAACGACCCAAGAAGAAAATAAAGTAAAATATAACTTTTAATAAAATGAAATTAAGTATTGTAACATCTTTTTTTAACTCGGAAGCTTACATAGAAGAACAGTCTAAATCTATATTATCTCAAACCTACCAAAATTGGGAGTGGATTATCGCTGATGATTTTTCTAGCGATAGCACTAGAGAAAAATTAATAGAATTACAGCAAAAAGACAGCCGAATTAGGTTGGTAGAATTAGATCACAAAAAACAACTCTGGTGGAATCCTCAATTGTTTTCTATTGGAGATATTGTGTGCCCAATCGATGGTGATGATGCTATCTTGCCAAGAACCTTCGAAAAAATACAATATTACTTCAACAAGTTCCCAGAGGTTTCGGTTTTGCATTTTAATGCTAATAAATATAAAACCACGCTTCCAGATTGCCCAGAAAAGTATCTTGAGAATTTCTTAGATAATGTATATATATCTAGGGACAATAGATCTTTTCTTGAAGGATTCGAAAGACTCAACCCAAAGAGAACTGGCGTATTTGGATATTTAAGAGTATTTAGAAACATTCCAAACTTAATGTTTGAAGAGCACCCTGACGACGACGCTTGCTCTTCTAACGACGGTCAATGGTTGTTGCATTTGGAAGAAAAAGGAAAGTCTTTGGCAATTCCTAGAACAACATATTTGGCAAGAGAGCATTATGATTCTGAAAATTTTAGAAATTGGAATATTAGGGGCGAAGTTAGGCTAATAGAAAAAGCAAAGCAAAGAAGATCAAATATTCAATTGCCTTCTCCAAGAAAAGTTGATTACTTTGACGATATTTATGAAGCTGCTGAAGCTACTTATTTGAGTTCTTTGAACTGGCAAACTTCAGCAAAGACATTGTCTTTTGTAAACTTTGGATATTCTGAAGAGCAGAAATTAAAACTAAAGACTTTATTTTTTGATCACTCTGTTAGCTTTGATGTCAAGAACACTGATTATTGTTTTATAAAAATCAACAGTTTTGATAAGTTGGATTATATTTCAATTAAAGCTCAACAACTAAAAAATCAAGAAAACCTAGTGTTTTTCTGCGACAATACTCATTTACAGCACAATAACAGAACTGGAATAAATAACCTAGAACAAATAAAAGAGTTTGTTTCTTCTATTATGCCTTTGTATTTTATTTATCAAGATAATAGAGCCTATTTCTTAAAAACAAAATGAAAGATCAACTTTTAAATCTTTATAGAAAAACAAACATCAAACATAGAAACCCTGAGATAAAGGGTAATAAGATGTTTGTTAATTTTAATAAGAAAGCGAAAATAGAAATCATTGGACCTCAAGGTTTATCTTACGATGTAAAATTCATAGATAATAAAACGAATGCTACAATTTATAACTCCAAAATTACAAATAATATGTGGGCCGGAACTAGCGTTGATTATTTTAGAGATTGGAAAATTGAAGTTCTTACTAAAGGCGAAGCGGAACCTGTTGTTATAAATTATAACGCTAAAGGAAAAAAAGTAAAAATCATAAATCAATCTCCGTCTCTTGGCGATTGCATAGCTTGGGCTCCTATAGTTAGCGAGTTTCAAAAGAAGCACGATTGCGTTGTTGATTACTTTACTCCTTATTTAGATTTATTTCAGGGCCAGTACAAGAATATTAATTTTTTGCCATACCCAGAGCACGAAAAGGGAGAGTATTACGCTACTTATGATTTAGGTTATTATTTTAACGAGGGAGAAGAAAAGACTCCGATAGACCCAAGAAAGAGAAATCTACAGCAAACTGCTTGTGATATTTTAGGATTGCAATACAAAGAAATCAAAACCTCTTTATTCTTAGAGAGCAAGCCTAGGCCGATTGTTGAAAAATATATCTGTATAACAACCTCTTCTACAGCCGGGTGCAAGCATTGGCAAAATGAAAAAGGTTGGCAAAAAGTCGTAGATTACATAAATAATCTTGGATTCAAAGTTGTTGTTATACAAAAAGAGCCGCTAGACTACATGGATCTAAAGGGCTTAAAAAATGTAACCCACCCAACTACTTCAACTTTGCAAGAAGCAATGAATTGGATACATCATTCCGAGTTTTATATAGGATTAGGATCTGGAATTAGTTGGTTGGCTTGGGCTTTAGGTAAAAAAGTTATTTTAATTAGCGGTTTTAGCAAAACATTTGCTGAATTTAACACTCCTCACAGAATAATAAACACTAATGTTTGCAACGGCTGCTGGAACGACACTTCGGTAAGGTTTGATGCTGGTAATTGGAACTGGTGCCCAAGAGATAAGGATTTTATTTGCTCAAAAGAAATAACATTCGAAATGGTAAAACCTCATATTGATTTTTGTATTAAAGGCCAAGTTCAGCAAAAAACGTTCTTTAAAATTTAAAAAACGAGGCTTTCGTGTGTAATAAAAAGCATGGCTGTCTACAATATATCCATTAATCAAGGAGAAAGTTATAATTTAGATGCTGCTTTAGTAACCGCGTCGGGCACAAGTGTTAATTTAAGTGGTTATTATTTGAGAGGCCAAGCTCGTTATTCTTATGGATCAACTGGGGTTCTTATAAACTTAGGCCCCACAATAACAAACGCAACAGGGGGAGCTATAAGTATAAATTTAACCCCAACTCAAACAGCATCTTTACCATCAACAATAGCTGTTTATGATATAGAGAGTTATGTTTCTGGAGAGAGCACTGTAAATAGAGTTTTGAACGGTTTGTTTTCAATATCGCCAGAAGTAACAAGGTAATTTTATGGCATCAGACAATGTCATAATTACGGAAAATAATGGTATTACTGTTATTGTAACTAGCGATCCAAATGACGCTAATCAAACAATAGTAGTTCCTCAAGCGGGTAATTCTATAACGGTTACCCCAAGTAACAATCAATTAGATGATACAATAACTGTCGCCAGAGGCTTGCAAGGCCCCGCTGGGACTTCGGGTTCATCTGGATCTACCGGAACCTCAGGTTCTTCTGGAAACGGCGGAACCTCAGGCTCTTCAGGAACTAATGGAACTTCGGGGTCTTCTGGAACAGGAGGAACTAGCGGTTCGGCAGGAACTAGTGGAACTAACGGATCGTCTGGGTCTGCTGGAACCTCAGGCTCTTCTGGGGTTAATGGTACTTCAGGCTCTTCTGGGGCCAACGGAACCTCAGGCTCGTCAGGAACTAATGGAACTTCAGGATCTTCTGGAACAGGAGGAACTAGCGGTTCGGCAGGAACTAGCGGAACTAACGGATCGTCTGGGTCTGCTGGAACCTCAGGGTCTTCTGGGGCCAACGGAACCTCAGGCTCGTCAGGAACTAATGGAACTTCAGGATCTTCTGGAACAGGAGGAACTAGCGGTTCGGCAGGATCTAGC
>Ga0209299_1000198_pt1 | contig 33790 bp, 37 predicted proteins | sample S_140806_MF_Meta_FD_187326 | JGI IMG/M metagenome (GOLD analysis project Ga0209299, IMG submission 187326) | Freshwater microbial communities from Lake Simoncouche, Canada to study carbon cycling - S_140806_MF_MetaG (SPAdes) (version 2) | ecosystem: Environmental > Aquatic > Freshwater > Lake ...
GGCCCAGGGGGAAACCCTGCTCAGCCGCCTACAGGACTGGGCCGTGGCCAAGGGCCTGCCCACCGACTTCGGCAACCTGAGCAGCGAGGTGATCACCCGCACCAGCAAGCTCGCCAGCCAGCTCAGCCAGGAACTGCTGAGCCTGCTGGGGGCCACGGTGGGCCTCACGGTGAACACGGTGATCGTGCTGGTGCTCACCGTGTTTCTGCTGATCGGCGGCGAGCGGATCGCCGAAGGCCTGGCCGAATGGCTGCCGCAGGGGGTGCGTGCTCTGGTCACCGGCACGCTGTTTCGCACCTTCAGGGGGTACTTCGGCGGCCAGGTGGTGCTGGCTCTGATCCTCAGCGCCCTGCAGATGGTGGTGTTCACGCTGCTGGGCATTCCCTACGGCGTGCTGTTCGCGGTGGCGATCGGCTTCACCACCCTGATTCCCTATGCCAGTGCCCTCACGATCGTGCTGGTGAGTCTGCTGCTGGCGCTGCAGAACCCCCGCCAGGGTTTTGAGGTGCTGGCGGCGGCGATCACCGTGGGCCAGGTGGTGGACCAGGTGATCCAGCCCCGCCTGATGGGCAGCATCGTGGGTCTGCAGCCCGCCTGGCTGCTGATCAGCCTGCCGATCGGCGCCCGCCTGGGCAGCCTGCTCGGACTGGGCGAACTCCTGGGCCTGTTGCTGGCGGTGCCGCTGGCGAGTTGCGGCAAAACGTTCCTGGATGCCTGGGCGGTGCGCCTGCGGGCAGGGGAGGTGGCGCTGGCGGCGGCGGAAGGGGTTCGGGAGTGACTGGGGGGGCGGAAACCCAGCGGCAGCCACCGACGTCAGCGCCCCACGTTGCTCCTTCCGGGAGTTCCTCCCTGAGCGTCTTCGGTGTGGAGACCGCTTGGGGGTTCCACCATGGTCTGTCCAGGCGGCGTCCGGCCTGCTGGCTCAGGGCGCTGGCCGTTCCAGCATCAGGGCTGGATTGCTTTGCTCAAACCTCGACCAGCCATACCCCTGGCGCTCGAGCAACTCCCGAATGCTCGCCATGGTGGCGTCATCCAGCCGGGGCGTGCGGGCCAGCACCCAGCCATAGCGGCGGTCTGGCGACCCCACCACCGCCCAGCGGTAGTCGTCGTCGAGGCCAATTACCCAGTAGTCACCCCAGAACGGTCGCCAGCCCAGGAAGCTCACCAGGCTCACCTTGAGCCTGGCGCTCGACACCGGATCCACCACCCTCGCCACGCCGGTGGCCTGATCCACGTTGCCGCTGCGCTTGATGCACTGGTTCAGCACGCTCAGCCGTCCATCCGGCCGTAGGCCGTACAGGGCCACGGTGTGACGGGCACATTGGCGTTGGAAGCGGTTGGGGATCCTGGCAATCTCGTACCAGCCGCCGCCGTAGCGGTTCAGGTCCACGGAGGGCACCGGGATCACCGCCGGCTGGACCCCCGTCGGCCGGGTAGAGGCCGGCGTGGTGAGTTCGGGCCTACCGGCCCCGGTGGGGGCTGAAACCGGATCCCCGAGCGCCGAAGCTTGGTGGGGAACAGCCAGGGCTAGGGCAATGGCGGCCAGCCAGGGCAGGGGCGGAACGCTGAAAGCGCACCCAGCCATGGCAGACCCGCTTCCTCTTGGCGAGTTCTGCTGGTTCACCCTTCACCCGCTCCCGGCACCACCCCCTGGCTCTCCAGGTAGGTCAGCACCTGCGCCACCGACTCCTCCAGGCTCTGGCTGCCGGTGTCGATACGCAGTTCGGGGGCTTCGGGGTCCTCGTAGGGGCTGGAGATGCCGGTGAATTCTTTGATTTCACCGGCCCGGGCCTTGGCATAAAGCCCCTTGGTGTCGCGCCCTTCACAGACGGCCAGGTTTGCGGCGCAGTGGATCTCGATGAAGTCTCCACCCTCCACCAGAGCGCGAGCCCGGCGGCGGTCGGCCCGGAACGGCGACACAAAGGCCGTGAGCACCACCACGCCCGCATCGAGAAAGAGCTTGGCCACTTCGCCGATGCGGCGGATGTTCTCCTCCCGGTCGGCGTCGGAGAAGCCCAGGTCGGCGCAGAGGCCGTGGCGCACGTTGTCGCCATCGAGCACGTAGCAGGCCAGCCCCTGCTCGAACAGGGCCGAGTTCACCGCATTGGCGAGGGTGCTCTTGCCGGCGCCGCTCAGGCCTGTGAACCAGAGGATGGCGCTGCGGTGGCCGCGCTGGTGTGCCCGGGCTGCTCGGGTCACCGTGGAGTGGTGCCACACGATGTTGGTGGCGATCCCAGGCTGGGTGGCGCCCCCCGTGCTGGCCATGGTGCCGTCGGCGGGGTTGGAGGGGGCGGCGGTCATGGCGGCAGGAACGGAGGGGGTGGTGGGGCTGAATAGCCGGAGCGGCGCATGGCCGCATCCCGGCCATTCTCAGCAACGGCAGGCCAGGGTCCCGCTCAGGCGGCTGCCGCGGCGATGGCGCTCAGCACGGCATAGGCCCCATCGCGGTTGCGCCCATCACCATGGTTTTTGATCAGATCACTCGCTGCGATGCGGGCGTTGAGGTTGTGAAGTTTGCCTGCCATGAAGTGATAAGCCCCAGCAGCTTGCAGGAGGTCGCCATCCTGGGCTTCTCTTCACAGCAGTGCTACAGGCACCGGCCAGGCCCTGCCTCAGGCCGCCACCGCCTCCACCACACTCACGGGCGAGGGGGTGGGCACGATCCGCTGCAGGCTCAGTCCCGCTTTGCCCAGCAGGGTGGCGTACTCCGAGGGCGTCCGTTCGCGGCCGCCCTCGGTCATCACCAGCATGTTGAGGTCGAGCAGCTTGCCGGGGAAGGGAGCGTTGCCCGGCGGAATCACCTGCTCCACCAGCAGCACCCGCGCGCCGGGGGCCATCGCGGCGCGGATGTGCTCCAGGATCCGCAGGCAGGCGTCATCGCCCCAGTCGTGGATGATGTGCTTGAGCAGGTAGGCATCGGCGCCGGCGGGCACGGCAGCGAAGAAGTCGCCGCCCTGAACGCTCAGCCTGCCCGCCAGCGCCGGCGGCACCACCACCGGCGCCACCACCTGGGGCTGATCGAACACGGTGCCGTACAGGGAGGGGTAGGCCGCCAGCACCTTCTGCACCAGCAGACCCTGGCCACCACCCACATCCACCAGGTGGGTGATGCCGCTGAAGTCGTAGCCGGCGAGCAGGGCGTCGATCTGGGCGCGGGAGTGGTCGCCCATCGCCCCATCGAAGATGGCGCCGCGGTCCGGGTTCTGCTGGTACCACTCGAACACCGACATCCCGTAGCGGTGGCGGAAGGCGCCTTCGCCGGTGCGCACGCTGTGGAGCAGGTCGGCCCAGCCGAGGTAGTGCTCATCGCCCATCAATCGGCCCACCATCCGCATCGAATGGGGATGGTCGCTGCGCAGCAGCTCCGCCAGCGGCGTGAGCGCGAACTGGCGCGGCGCCGTTTCCTGGAAGATCCCCAAGCTGGCCAGGCCCCGCAGCAGCCGGAACAGCCCATCGGTCCCGGCGCCACAGGCCTCTGCCAGCTCCTCCACCGGCTTCTCCCCGGAGGCCAGATGGTCGGCCACACCCAGCTCGGCGGCCACATGGATCATCTGGGTCACCCAGGCGCCGCTGGCCAGCTGCATCAGCCGGTCGGAGGGGGAGAGGGCCGGGGGGCCGCCTTGGGCGTGCCCTGCCTCCAGGGGCAGGGCGGGATCGGCGGACTGGCTGGCGGGTTCCGCTGGCTGGCGGGTGGCTTCGGCAGGCGCCATCGGGGAGGGAGGGAACTGCCTCCGCTTTAGCGCCGGGTGGGGTTGTGCAGGAGGTTGTCGTGCGGGCCACCGGGGCAGCCGGATCCAGGTTTTGTCAGCCGCGGAGGCCCGGTCGCTGATCGAGTGCTGGAGCCGCAACTCGGTGCAGTCGATCACCTGGGAGGTGCTCCAGCGGGCCCTGGATCTGCAGGGGCTTCACCCCCCCGCCTGCTTCGGCCGGAAGCCCTCCTTTTCCAGGGCCGCCAGGGCCGGCGCCACCTGGTCGCCCTGCAGTTCGATCACGCCGTCCTTGAGGGTGCCGCCGGTGCCGGAGGAGGCCTTGAGGGTCTTGAGCAGGGCGCGGGCCTCGGCTTCGGGGATCTCCAGGCCAGTGATCGCGGTCACGAGCTTGCCGCCCTTGCCGGCCTTGGTGCGCTGCACCCGCACCTTCTGCTGGGCCTTCGGGGTGGTGGCCCCAGCGATGCCGGAAGCCCCGAAGCTGGGCCGGGCCGTGCTCGCGGGGCCTCTGCCGAATTCCTGCCAGTCGCCTTTCTTCGCCATCCTCAGCGCCTTGCCACTGCACGTGGATTCTGATCGGTGCCGCTCCCGGATTCAGCCCCGTCCAAGGGGACCGCATCGCCCATCGGCCGCCGTTTGTGGTGTTGCAACGCCAGGGCGCTGGTCAACAGTTGTGCCGTGGCGGGCTGATCCGCCCATGATCACCGTTACCGCCCTTTGAAGGGCGCTGGCCTGAGCTCGGCGGCCCCCCAAGGCGTCAAACGCCCCAGCCCTATTGCTGCACCGGCAGTGGCACGGGGCCGGAGGTGCAGGTGCCGGTGCGCAACGAACAGCGCCCGGCGGCCTCAGCGGCGGCCTGCTCCGCTTCAAGACGCTCCAGCCCTTCCTGCACCCAGACCTTGCAGGCTTCCGTTGCATCCAATCCGGCGGTGCCGGCCGCCTCGGTCAGCCGCTGCCGCAGGTCGTGATCCAGCCACTCCAGGCTCGCCAGGGCCGGGCTGGCCGGGGACGGGGCGAGGGAAATAGCGGGGGATGCCGTCATGGCCGAGCCTGGAAAAAGCACTTGGTTCCATTGTGTGCCGCTCGGGTCTCGCCCGTCAGCTCAAGGTGATCTGTTCCATCGGCGCGGGCCTCGCCGGACAGCCTGCGCCACAGCATCCGCACCCCTGGGGACCGGCCCGGCGCCGATCACCTCGCGCTCTGAGGTTCGGCCCTGCGAGCGCGAGGTGTTCACTCCGCCAGGGGGGGCGTGCCGCCGCTGACGGGATCGGCCAGGCCCAGCACCATGAAGCCGCTCCCCTGCGCTCCGCAGCGCCCATGCCGCTCCTCCCCCAGTTGCTCCGCCCCGAGCAGCTCCAGGCCTGGCGCTTCGGTGAGAGCGACCATTGCCGCCTCGCCCTGATCTGCGATCCGGCCCACCACAGCGGCGGCCCCACCCTGCTGCTCGAGATCCACGACCCCAGCGACCGGGTGCCCCCCACCGCCACGCCCACGCGGTGGAGATGTTCTTCGTGCTGCGCGGCCGTGTCTGTTTCCATGTGGACGGCACCACGATCGAGGCCAGCACTGGCGACAGCGTGGTGGTGCCCGAGGGGGGCCTCCACGATTTCGAGAACCCCGGCCCGGATCGCGTCTATCTGCTCACCATCGTGAGCAGATAGACGATGGCTTCGCCGAAACCCTGCGCCACGGCATCCCCACCCCCCTCGATGCGGAAGATCTGGCGGTGCTGCGGAGTCTCTAAATGGGTGGCTGATGTTCCGTGTTGCAACCCAGGTTTGAGCCTATAATCAAGCAACGGGTTATTTAATCTGCGGGTTGAATGGAAATGCGCCAGCTTTGGGCATTGGTGCTGTCTTTGCAGCGCTCCGAACATCAACCCCTTCCCTACAGCCTTTGCTGCTACCAACTTCGCGGTAGTCGCTCGGGAATGGTGTCTATGGGTATGGTCTTCCATCCAATCCTTCCGGATGCCTTAATGGGTGCACTTCTTGTGGTCACGCGCCTCTTCACGCGGAAGAGGCTGCCGCTGATCATCATCCCTTCGCGGCCTGCGGCTGCTTCGTCCCCCCGACCCGCTCCCTAGGCTGCCCCCACTGCATGCCGCCGCCGGTGACCACCACCGTTCCCCCCCTCCAGGCCACCAGCCCCGATCCCGCCAGCCTGGCGCCGGCGGTGCGGCCCGATCCCCTCGGCCGCTTCGGGCCCTACGGCGGCCAGTACGTGCCAGAAACCCTGATGCCGGCCCTGGCCGAGTTGGAATCCGCCGCCGCCGAGGCCTGGGCTGATCCGGCCTTCACCGAGCGGCTCAACCACCTGCTGCGCACTTATGTGGGCCGGCCCAGCCCGCTCTATGAGGCCGAGCGGCTCAGCGAGCACTACCGCCGTGCCGAAGGCGGCCCCCGGATCTGGTTGAAGCGCGAAGACCTCAACCACACCGGCGCCCACAAGATCAACAACGCCCTCGGCCAGGGCCTGCTGGCCCTGCGCATGGGCAAGAAGCGGGTGATCGCCGAAACCGGCGCCGGCCAGCACGGCGTGGCCACCGCCACTGTGTGCGCCCGCTTCGGCCTGGAGTGCGTGATCTACATGGGCGACGAGGACATGCGCCGCCAAGCACTGAACGTGTTCCGCATGCGCCTGCTGGGCGCCACCGTGCAGCCGGTGACCGCCGGCACCGCCACCCTCAAGGACGCCACCAGCGAGGCGATCCGCGACTGGGTGACCAATGTGGAGACCACCCACTACATCCTGGGCTCGGTGGCCGGCCCCCATCCCTATCCGATGCTGGTGCGCGACTTCCACGCCGTGATCGGCGAGGAGGCCAAGCAACAGTGTGCCGAGGCCTTCGGCCGCCTACCCGATGTGCTGGTGGCCTGCGTGGGCGGTGGCTCCAACGCCATGGGCCTGTTCCATGCCTTCGTGGAAGATCCCTCCGTGCGTCTGATCGGCGTTGAGGCGGCCGGCGAGGGGGTGGCCAGCGGCCGCCATGCCGCCACCATCACCGAGGGCCGGGTGGGGGTGCTGCACGGGGCCATGAGCCTGCTGCTGCAGGACCAGGAGGGCCAGGTGCAGGAAGCCCATTCGATCAGCGCCGGTCTCGATTACCCCGGTGTGGGCCCCGAGCACAGCTACCTGAAGGGCATCGGCCGCGCCGAATACGCAGCCGTCACCGACACCGAAGCCCTCGATGCCCTGCAGCTCCTCTGCCGCCTCGAGGGCATCATCCCGGCCCTCGAAACGGCCCACGCCTTCGCCTGGCTGGAGCAGCTTTGCCCCACCCTGGCGCCCGGCACCGAGGTGGTGCTCAACCTCTCCGGCCGCGGCGACAAGGACGTGAACACTGTGGCCGAGAAGCTGGGGGATCGGATGGGCGGGTGAGTGGCCACTGGCCGAGCTATGCGGGGTACGACACTGGGCAGGTCCTTAAAGCGGATTCTCCTCCCACTGGAACCGCGGCAGCTTGCTGAGGGTTTCTTGCATGTTGCGGGCCCAGATCTCCATCGAGCGGGTCACTTGGCTGTGGTCCTTTTCAAGCTTGAGGCGGCGGGAGACCCGCAGTTCATCGGTCGGAACCAAGGCGATCTCAAACGGAGGCCCCACGGTGAGATTGGAGCGGCGCGTCACGATCTGCGATACCAGGCAGAGGCGGGCTGCATCCTCGAGGGAGAGACGGGTGTGGCCCACGTAATCGAGCGGGGGTTTGCCGTATTTGCTCTCACCGATCTGCAGGAAGGGGGTTTCCGGCGTGGCCATGATCGCGTTGCCCTGGGGATAGATCAGGTAGAGCCCGTGGGGTTGGCCGGCGATCTGGCCCCCCAGGATGAAGCTGGCTTCACCGCTGGCACCCGCCTGCTGCAGGGGTGTGGAGAAGGCCCGCTGCACCGCCACGCTGAGGCGACCCACGTAGTCAGCAGCTTCGAAGAGGTAGCGGGCTGTGAGGAGATCATGGCCCTCATCCGCGGTGCCGGGGGGCTTGGGCCCCGCCAAAGGTGGGGGAGCCCCAGGACCGTCGTTTACCGCGCTCACCATCGTGGCGGCCGCGGCGGCTTCATCGAGGGCCAGATCCCGGCGGATCCGGTTGAGCACCGCCTGGGTGGTGCCGAGATTCCCCGCTGCCATCAGCACGAACAGCCGATCCGGCGCCGGCTGAAACACATGCATCTTGCTGTAACTGGAGATGTAATCCACCCCCGCATTGGTGCGCGAATCGGAGGCGAACACCAAGCCGCTCTCCAGCAGGAAGCCCACGCAGTAGGTCATGGTCGGACTCGGTTCTCCTTCATGGTCTGAATCATTTCCGGATCAACTCAACAGGCGCTGCAGGATCGAGGCCACCGAATCCACTGCGGCGCGGGCCGTGGCATAGGCCATCCGCATCGGACCCACCAGGGCCACCTGCCCCCGCGAGCCATCGGCCGTGCGGTAGGGGGCCTGCACCACGGAGCACTGGCCCAAGGCGATGTGGGGGTGTTCCGTGCCGATCCAGATGCTGCCGGCGCTTTCGGCCGCCTGCCCGTTAACCGGGGGAGCCAGCACCTGCTGGGGGCCGCTCTCCACCAGCTGCACCAGGGGCAGCAGGCTGGAGGTGCGGCTGAACTCGGGCTGGCCCAGCAGGCCGCCCAGGCCGGCCGCCACCACCCCGTCGAAATCGCCCGCCCTGCCGAGCTGGGCATGGCTTTCCAGGGCCTGACGCAGGAGCCCGCCGCTGGCCCCCAGCTGGGCCGGCAGCCGCTCCCAGGCGATCCGGCCGGCTGGGCGGTTGCGCAGCTGTTCGTTGGTCCAGCGCTCCAGCAGGGGCATCTGGTCGGCGCTGCCTCCGGGCAGGCGCAGGTTGAGGCTGGTGGTGAGGGCCGCCCCCTGCACCAGGAACACCAGGAGCCGGTCACTGCTCACCACCAGCCGCACCTCCTGGAGGTGGGGGCGGGGCCGGCGTGGCCTGCTGATCAGGCTCAGCAGGCCGGTGAGATCGGCCAGCCGGCGGGCCAGGTGCTGCAGCAGATCATCGAGGGCTGCCCACTGCAGACTGATGCCCGCCAGTTCCCGCTCTAGCTGGAGGGCTGCTGCCCCTGGTGAGGGCAGCAGCTGGTCCACGTAGAGGCGGTAGCCGAGCTGGCTGGGGATGCGGCCGGCGGAGGTGTGGGGCTGGGTGAGCAGGCCCCGCTGCTCGAGGGCCCCCATGGCGGAGCGCACCGTGGCTGGGCTGGCGGGCAGGCCGAAGCGTCGCACCAGGATGTGGCTGCCCACGGGTTCCACCGTGTCCACGTAATGCCGCACGGTGGCCTGCAGCACCTCCTGTTGCCGGCGGGGCAGGCTCTCCAACAGGGCATCGGCAATAGGCACGTTTGCGAGCGTAGGCAGCCAGGGCCCGTGGCTGATGCTTTGTCATGGGCGGGAAGCCGGCGGCGGGTCGATCGCCCGGGCCCTGTCTTGCCTACTGGAGGGCTTCGTGAGCCAATGACGCGCGACTTGCCTCAGGAGCGCGCCACTTGAATCAGTAGCGCGGCACCGAAGGATCCACCTCGCGGCTCCAGGCTTCGATCCCCCCCTCCACGTTCCACACCTCGGGGTAACCCCGCTCTTGGGCCAGCCAGCAGCCAAAGCGCCAGCTCCGCATGCCGGAATGGCAGAGCACCGCCACGGGCCTGTCCGGATCGAGCAGGTCGCCGATCCCCTCCATCCAGTCGGCCGAGCGACTCAGGGGCAGATGCAGCACCGGGTGGGGCAGGCGGGCCAAGTCGAGTTCCTGGTCCTCCCTCACATCCACCACCTGGATCGGGCCCCCGTCGCGCAGTTGTTTTGCCAGGTCAGGGGCGCTGAGGGTGCCGGGCAGCAGGGGGTCAGGGGTGTTCATGGTGGGCGCCGGGTCGGGCGGGCGTCAGGATGGACCCATCCTGCAAGAGGGGAATGAAGGCCAGGCCTTTCCTGGCGGTGTTGCTGGCCTTGGGCCTGCTGGCCCTCACCCTGGGCGGCGCCGGCTGGTGGCTGGTGGGGCAGCGGGGCCCCCTGGCCCTCCAGCATCGTGCAGCCAGCCTGCCGCGGGCGGCTCGCTTCGTGCCGCGCCAGGCCCCCCTCAGCCTCTACTTCCTCAGCGATGGGGAGGAACCCGTGGCCTATGCCCGGGCCGTGGCACCCGCCCGCAACCGACGGCAGGCCGCCGGAGCGATCGAGCGCCTGCGCGATGGCGCCTTCGCCGCAGCGGGCCTCGACTACCCCACGGAGCTGGCCTCCTGGCTTGCCCCTGAGATTGGTCTTGCCCTCTTTGATCTCCCGGAGGGGGATCCCGGCGCCGCCCCGGGCTCCGGCAACTGGCTGCTGGCCCTGCGCAGCCGCGACGGTGACGGCGCCCGCCGTTTTGTGCAGCGTTTCTGGCAGACCAGGAGCCTGGCCGGCACCGATCTGCAGGTCAGCCGTTACCGAGGGATGGGCCTCATCAGCGGCCGGGGCGCCCTGCTGGGCCGCCAGCCGCTGCCCCTCGCCACCGCCCTGGTCGATGACGACCTGCTGCTCATCGCCTCCGGCCGGGGCGTGCTGGAGCAAGCCCTCGATGTCTCCCAGATCGATGAGCTCAACCAGGGCGCCGATCCCGCGCTTAGGCAGCGCCTTGCCGACCTCGGCGACGGGGCGGCGCTGCTGGTGGCGCGGGCCGGCGGTCTGGTGGAGGGGCTGGGTATCACGGCCGATCCGGGGGGCGCTGGCTCTCTGCTGGCCAGCCTCCGCCCCGATGGCCGCTCACTCTGGTTGGAGGCTCTCTTCGAGCGGCCCGGTGCTGCGCCGCTCGGTGCCGGGGCCCTGGAGGCCACCTCCATGGCCGTGCGGCGTGCCCTGGTGGCGGCGGCCCCCGCTACCACGGAGCGGCTGGGCCTGCTCCAGAACCCGGCGGCCCTCCTCTCCGACCCCCTGCTTCACCCCCTAGTGGAGCGGGTGGCGGCCTTGGTTCCTGGGGCGGGCCCCCTGCCCCCCCTCCTGGTGGCTGCCGCCGATGGTCCCCTGGTGGTGGCCGAGGCGCCTGCCGGCTGGCTGATGGCTACGCCGCCGGATCGTCCGGCCACCGCTGCCCTGGAGGCTCCTTTGGCCGCCGCCGGCCTGATCCCGGCCCCGTTGGAGCTGGAAGGCCGCCCGGTCACCGTCTGGACCCGACTCGTGGCTGGCCGCGGCGCCCGCCCCGACCGGGAGGGCGTGGATCGCCTCCAGGCGCCCCTTGAGGGTTGGCGCGCCGACCAGGACGGCCAGGCCCTGTGGGGGCGCAGCCTGGCCCTGCTCGAGGCGGCCGGGGAGGGGCGGGGTGCCCAGCGCCGCGAGCAGCAGCTCGAGGCGCTGGATCTCCCCGCCGCACCGCTGCAGTGGGCCCTCGCCGCCGAGCCGGCCCGCTCCCTGCTGCGTGACTGGTTGCCCTGGCGACGCCTCTCCACCCTGGCCGGAGGTGCCCTGGATGCTCCCGTGCGGGGCATGGCCCTGGCCGTGGAACCCGGGGCTGGTGGCCTGAGGCTGCGGGCCCGGCTCGAATTCGGATCGGCCCCATGAGCGCGATCGGCCCGCTCCCCCGCTCCAGAGACACCTGACCCGGCAGTCCCATGGCACCCTTCGGCCCCCGACTCCTGCTGTTGCGCCACGGCATCGCCGAGGACCGCAGCGAAGATCGACCCGATGGCCTGCGGGCCCTCACCCCCGCCGGACGCCGCCGCACCACGGCGGTGCTGGAGCGGGCCGTGGCCTTAGGGCTGGCGGCGGACCGGCTGGTGTCCTCCCCCCTGGTGCGCGCCCGTCAGACCGCTGAGATCGCCCTCAGCGCCGGCCTGGCTCCCTGCCTGGAGCTGGCCACGGCCCTGGAGCCCGGTGCCGATCCCCTGCCGCTGCTGGCCCGCTGGCTGGCCTCCACCCCCACCGCCATGGCGCCGCCGGGGTTGCACCCACCAGGCGCAGCTCCAGCCCCCAGGGCCAACCCCTCCACCACGGCAGCGGAGCTGCCCCTGCGTCTCGCCCTGGTGGGCCATGAACCTGACCTGGGGGATCTCGCCGCCAGGCTTCTGGGGGCTCCCCCGGGATCGATCGCCCTGCGCAAGGCCGGCCTGGCTGTGCTCGTTCTGCCCCGTTCCGCCCAGGCCCGCCTAGCGGATCAGGCGGCGCCCGGCGCTTGGCGCCTGCAGCTACTGCTCACCCCCCGGGCCCTGCTGGCCTAGCGGTGGCGGCACCCACTGGCAGCCAGCGCTACGGCGCCTAGGAGGCCCCCACGCCTAGGTTCGGCGCATCGATAGTCACGGCACCTGGCATGGCGGCGAAAACCACCCCTGAGGCAGCCACCACCATTTCTGCCCCCGCCTCTGCCTCGCCGGCGACTCCAGCAGCCCCCCCGGTCTTTCGGCCGGGTCTAGAGGGCGTTCCGGCCACCCAGTCGGCGATCTGCGACATCGACGGCCAGAGGGGGGTGCTCACCTACCGGGGCGTGCCGGTGGACCAGCTTGTCCGCAACAGCAGCTTTCTGGAGACGGCCTACCTGCTGATCTGGGGCGAACTGCCCACGATCTTCCAGCTCAACGACTTTCAGCACGAGGTGCAGATGCACCGGCGGGTGAGCTTCCGCATCCGCGACATGATGAAGTGCTTCCCGGCCAGCGGGCACCCGATGGATGCCCTGCAGGCCAGCGCTGCCTCGCTGGGGCTCTTCTATTCCCGCCGGGCTCTCTACGACCCTCAATACGTCACCGAGGCGGTGGTGAGGCTGATCGCCAAGATCCCCACGATGGTGGCGGCCTTCCAGCTGATCCGCAAAGGTCAGGATCCAATCCAGCCCCGCGACGACCTCGCCTATTCGGCCAATTTCCTCTACATGCTCACCGAGCGGGAGCCCGATCCCCTGGCGGCCCGCATCTTTGATTCCTGTCTGATCCTCCACGCCGAGCACAGCCTCAACGCCAGCACCTTCAGTGCCCGCGTTACCGCCAGCACCCTCACCGACCCCTATGCGGTGGTGGCCTCGGCGGTGGGCACCCTGGCCGGTCCGCTCCACGGCGGCGCCAACGAAGACGTGCTTGACATGCTCGAACAGATCGGCACGGTGGACCGGGTCGAGGCCTGGCTCGACCAGGCGATTGCCTCGAAGCAGAAGATCATGGGATTTGGCCACCGTGAATACAAGGTGAAGGATCCCCGTGCCGTGATCCTCCAGGGCCTCGCCGAAGACCTCTTCGTGCGCTTCGGCCACGACACCATGTATGACGTGGCCCGGCGCCTTGAGGAGGTCGCCGCCGAGCGGCTCGGCCCGAAGGGCATCTATCCCAACGTGGATTTCTATTCCGGCCTGGTGTACCGCAAGCTCGGAATCCCCCGGGATCTGTTCACGCCCATCTTTGCCATCGCCCGCACCGCCGGCTGGCTGGCCCACTGGCGCGAGCAGCTGGGTGCCAACCGCATCTATCGTCCCACCCAGATCTACACCGGATCGGCTGAGCGCCCCTGGCTCCCCCTGGAGAGCCGGCCTGCCGTCTCCTGATCGGGTTTCCCCCAGCCCTGCTGGGGGGGGCCTAACGTCCCCCCACCTGCCCCACCAGCCATGCAGACCTTTGCGGTTGTGACTCCGGGCCTCGACCTGCAGGCCAGCTTCCTCGATCTGCTCGACGGTTTCGGCGTCAGCCAGGGGCTCGCCCACCTCCTCTGGCTGCCGCTTCCGATGCTCACCGTGCTGGTGTCGGCCGTGGTGGGCGTTCTCGTGAACGTTTGGCTGGAGCGCAAGATCTCTGCGGCCGTGCAGCAGCGGATCGGGCCGGAGTACGCCGGAGCCCTCGGGGTGCTGCAGCCGATGGCCGATGGCCTCAAGCTTCTCTTCAAGGAAGACATCATCCCTGCCAAGGCCGACGGCCTGCTATTCACCCTCGGCCCGGTGCTTGTCCTGGTGCCGGTGATCCTCAGCTGGCTGGTGGTGCCCTTCGGCCAGAACCTGCTGATCAGCAATGTGGGTTTGGGGGTGTTCCTCTGGATCGCCCTGAGCAGCATCCAGCCGATTGGCCTGCTGATGAGCGGCTATTCCAGTAACAACAAGTATTCCCTGCTCGGCGGCCTGCGGGCCGCGGCCCAGTCGATCAGCTACGAGATCCCCTTGGCTCTCAGCGTGCTGGCGATCGTGATGATGAGCAATTCGCTCAGCACCGTCGACATCGTGAACCAGCAGACCGGCGCCGGCATCTTCAGCTGGAACATCTGGCGCCAGCCGGTGGGCTTCGTGGTCTTCTGGATCTGCGCTCTGGCCGAGTGCGAGCGCCTCCCCTTTGACCTCCCTGAGGCCGAGGAGGAGCTGGTGGCCGGCTACCAGACCGAGTATTCCGGCATGAAGTTTGCCCTCTTTTACCTGGGCAGCTACATCAACCTGGTGCTCTCAGCTCTGCTGGTTTCGGTGTTGTATCTGGGCGGCTGGAGCTTTCCGATCCCGGTGGAGTGGCTGGCCGGCTTGCTGGGGCAGTCGGTGGATGCTCCCCTGGTGCAGGTGATCACCGGCAGCCTGGGCATCGTGATGACCGTTCTGAAGGCCTACTTGCTGGTGTTCTTTGCCATTTTGCTGCGCTGGACCGTGCCACGGGTGCGGATCGACCAGCTGCTCGATCTGGGTTGGAAGTTCTTGCTGCCCATTGCCTTGGTGAACCTGCTGGTCACCGCTGCCCTGAAGCTGGCCTTCCCAGGCGCCTTTGGGGGCTGAATCTGGCACGGTGCCGACGGCCCGGCCGGGACCTACTCACCGGCTGCGACACATTCCCTTCCCGGCCGCCATCATGGTGGCCAACTCCGTTCCCTGAGCTCCCCTCCCCATGTTCGGGTTCCTCAAGAAAGTCGGCGACTACACCCAGGATGCGGTGAGCGCGGCGAAATACATCACCCAGGGTCTGGGGGTCACCTTCGACCACCTGCGCCGCCGGCCGATCACGGTGCAGTACCCCTATGAAAAGCTGATTCCCTCGGAGCGTTACCGCGGCCGCATCCACTACGAGTTCGATAAGTGCATCGCCTGTGAGGTATGCGTGCGGGTTTGCCCGATCAACCTGCCGGTGGTGGATTGGGTGATGAACAAGGCCACCAAGAAGAAGGAGCTGCGCAACTACTCGATCGATTTCGGAGTGTGCATCTTCTGCGGCAACTGTGTCGAGTACTGCCCCACCAACTGCCTCTCGATGACCGAGGAGTACGAACTGGCAGCCTTCGATCGCCACAGCCTCAACTATGACAACGTCGCCCTTGGTCGTCTCCCCACCAGTGTGACCAGCGATCCGGCCGTGGTTCCGCTGCGGGAGCTGGTCTACCTGCCCAAGGGTGTGCTGGACCCCCATGATGTGCCCGCCACCATGCCGCGGGTCGGCAGACTCCCCGAGCAGGTGCTCGAAAACCTGCCCAGGCCGGCGACGGCCGCTCCTGACCCCGCCGCCACCGCCGAACCAGGCGCCACCCCCCAGCCATGACCATCGCCTCCACCACAGAGCTCATCTGCTTCCTGGTGCTCTCGGTCACCCTTGTGGCCGGGTCCCTCGGGGTGGTTCTGATCCCCAACATCGTGTATTCCGCCTTCTTACTCGGCGGGGTGTTCCTCTCGGTGGCCGGCCTCTACCTGCTCCTCAATGCCAGCTTCGTGGCTGCTGCCCAAGTGCTGGTCTACGTGGGGGCGGTGAACGTGTTGATCCTGTTCGCGATCATGCTCGTGAACAAGAAGGAAACTCTGGCAGCCATCCCAGGTCTGCTGCTGCGGCGGGTTCTTTCCGGGGCGGTGTGCGCCGGTCTGTTCGCGCTGTTGCTCCGGGTCTCCTTCACCACCGACTGGGCCCTCCCCGGCCCCACCCCGGTGGGTGAAGAGGCCACCATTCGGATCGGGGAGCATCTGTTCAGCGATTACCTGCTGCCCTTCGAACTGGCTTCGGTGCTGCTCCTGATGGCGATGATCGGTGCCATCGTGCTGGCCCGCCGTGATGTGTACAGCAGCGATGTGATCACCGGTGAACCGGTTGATCAGGGTCTGATCGAGAAGGCCCGCACCCCCCTGCTGCTTGAGAAGCCCGCCTTGGAGAAAACCCCATGACCCTCGCCCTAATTCTTCCCGGTTTCAGCAACGGGATTCCCCTGCAGGCCTACCTCGCCCTGGCCGCCGTGCTGTTCTGCACGGGGGTGTGGGGCCTGATCAACAGCCGCAACGCCGTGCGCGTGCTGATGAGCATCGAACTGATGCTCAACGCGGTGAACCTGAACCTGATGGCCTTCTCCAACTACCTGGATGGCCAGCTGATCCGCGGCCAGGTGTTCACCATCTTCGTGATGACCGTGGCCGCTGCCGAGGCGGCGGTTGGTTTGGCGATCCTGCTCTCCTTGTATCGAAACCGCGAAACGGTCGACATGGAGCGTTTCAATCTCCTGCGTTGGTAGCCAGGCTGGGCCCACCTGATCTGCGGCGTTTCGCCTCATGCGGCTCGAGAAGGTCTGGTTGATCGTGCGCAGCGGCAGCCGCGCCGCCCAGCTTCAGGCCCGTCGCTGCGCCGAGGATCTCCGCTCCCGGGGTATCGGCGTGATCGTGGCGGCCAGTGGCCTGGCCCAGAATCCCTTCCCGGCCCTGCTGGCCACCGAACCGACTCCGCCCGATCTGGCGCTGGTGCTCGGCGGTGATGGCACCGTGCTCGGCGCGGCCCGTCACCTCGCCCCCCATGGGGTTCCGATCCTCAGCTTCAACGTGGGGGGGCACCTCGGCTTCCTCACCCATGAGCGCAGCCTGCTGCGGCTCGCCGACGAGGCCTCCGCTGAACCCTGCCTTTGGAAGCGTTTGCTGGACGATCGCTTCGCCCTGGAGCGCCGCATGATGCTCGAGGCCCGGATCGAGCGGGGCGATGGGGTGAGCGCCAGCGCGGCCGCCCGCACCCGTGCAACCATCGCGGCTTCCGATGTGGATGCCGATGGGCCCCACGGCGCCCTCAACGACTTTTACTTCCGGCCCTGCCTCGATGAGGTGTCGCCCACCTGCCTGCTCGAGCTCGAGATTGATGGCGAGGTGGTGGATCAGTACCGCGGTGATGGCCTGATCATCGCGACCCCCACCGGTTCCACCGGTTACGCCATGGCGGCGGGGGGGCCGATCCTCCATCCCGGCATCGAGGCGATCGTGGTGAATCCGATCTGTCCGATGAGTCTCTCCAGCCGTGCCGTGGTGGTGCCTCCCCGCTCGAGGCTCACCGTGTGGCCCCTCGGGGAGAGCAGCCGACGGGTGAAGCTCTGGAAGGATGGCGCTCATGCCAGCCTGCTCGATCCTGGCGATCGCTGTGTGGTCCAGCAGGGGCCCCATCCGGCTCTGCTGCTCCAGCTGGAGCAGAGCCCTTCCTACTACCGCACCCTCACCCACAAGCTGCACTGGGCTGGCAGCCTCACGAACGGCGAGGCTTCCTCGAACTAGGACCTACCCAGATGCCCGGAGTGCAGCCTCCCTCCGCTGGCTCCAGGGCTTGCGCGGCAGAAAGCCGTGATCGGAACGGGCCTCCAGGCATGGACTGTTTCACAATGCTCTTTTACAGGCGACCTCTGGTCGCGGCAGGACGTGGCGCTGGAGATCGAACGACGCTTTCTGGTGGTGAGCGAGGGTTGGCGCCGCCACAGCCTCTGGGTTCGCAGCCTGCGCCAGGGCTATCTGGTGGCAGCCGCCGAGGGCCTCACCCTGCGGGTGCGAACCAGCTCGCCCCTAGGGGCGCCCGGGTCGCAAGATGCCGCCGACGTTGGGGGCAGGGCGGAGCCCTCTCCGGAGGCCTTCCTTACCCTCAAGGCCCCTCCCCCCGCCGGCTTCAGCGGTCCGGCCCTGTGTCGGCTGGAATTCGAGTATCCGATTCCGCTGGCTGATGCGGAGGAGCTGTTGGGCCTGGCGGAGGCTTCGCTGCGCAAGCGGCGCCATGGCCTCGACTTAAGCGGTGGTGAGTGGGTTCTGGATGTGTTCGAGGGCGATAATGAGCCTCTGGTGCTGGCCGAGGTGGAGATCGCCAGCGCCGATCAGGCCGTGATGATTCCTTCCTGGTGCGGGCGGGAGGTCACCGACCGTCGTGACCTGAGCAATGCCGCCTTGGCTCACCATCCCTTCACCCGCTGGAGCGAGGCCGAGCAGCGCGAACTGCTGCATCGGTAAGGTTGATGCAGTGCACGATGCGGCGCCCGTCGCGGCGGGGGGATTCTTGATGACCGGCCTCTACGACAACCAGGGAGTGCTCCGCTGTGCCGGCAGGGATGCCGACGACTGCCTCGCCTACGCCGAGCTCTTTGGGCTTGCCGCCGATCGCTACAGCCTCGAGGCCCTGGAGGCCCCCCGCCCGCTCCAGTCCCGGCCGGCCTCCTGCCACAGCCACGCAGATCAGTCGCTGGCACTAGGGCAGGGCTGAACTGGATCCAGGATCAGGGCAGGGATTCCCGACCGGTGCCGGCACCGCCGCTGGCTGGACCGGCAGATCCGGCGGGCGGCAGAACGCAGCAGTTGAAGCCATCGCGGCAGATCTTGCCGTTATCCATGGCCCAGTTGAGCAGTGCCACCCGGTTCTTGGCGCCGGTCTTGGTGAAGATGTTGCTCACGTGGTTGTCCACGGTGCGCTTGCTAATCATCAACTGGGCCGCGATCTCCTGGTTGGTGAGGCCGGTGGCCACCAGTTCCACAATCTCCACTTCCCGCTCGGAGAGATCGTTGCGGGCTGAGGCGCTGAATCGGGCCGCCGGGGGACGCTCGTCAGGCCCAGGCTCCTGCCTGGTGCGCTCCGGTGTCCCGCGCTCGGGCATGCCCTGCTCCGCCTTGATGATTCACTCTAGGCAGGCCTCTGCTGCATTATGGGCAGCCATAGGGGGAAGGGGGATGTTGCTTCAAGACGCACTGCAGGCTGGTCAATTTGCGCTCACCGCGGAGGTCACCCCACCCCGCGGCGGTGACCCCTCCAGGGCCCTGGAGGTAGCCTCCCTGTTGCGGGGCCGGGTCCACGCCGTGAACGTGACCGATGGCAGCCGGGCTGTGATGCGGATGAGCAGCCTGGCCCTCTGTCGCCTGCTGCTGGAGGCCGGCATCGAGCCGGTACTCCAGATGACCTGCCGCGACCGTAACCGCATTGCCCTGCAGGCCGATCTGCTGGGGGCCCATGCCCTCGGCATCCGCAACCTTCTTTGTCTCACCGGGGATCCGGTGCGGGCCGGCGATCAGCCGGTCACCCGGCCGGTGAATGAGCTCGAGGCGGTGCGCTTGCTCCAGTTGGTTGGCCGCTGCAATGCCGGGATGGATCCGGTGGAAGGCCTGCTCCCCGACGGCCCAACCCTGCTGTTCCCTGGAGCCGCGGCCGATCCCCAGTCCCCCAGCTGGAGTGGCCTGGCCTCCCGGGTGCGCCGCAAGCAGGCCGCCGGTGCCCGTTTTCTGCAGACCCAGATGGTGATGGATGAGGGCGCCCTGCGGCGTTTCGTGGAGGAGATCACCGCTCCGCTAGGGCTTCCGGTGCTGGCCGGGGTCTTTCTGCTCAAATCTGCCCGCAATGCCCGCTTCATCAACCGCGTGGTGCCGGGCGCCTGCATTCCCGAAGTGGTGATCACCCGCCTTGAGGCGGCGAAGGATCCGGCGGCGGAGGGGGTGGCAATTGCCGCGGAGCAAGTGCACGAATACCGTTCCATCGCCCAGGGGGTGCACCTGATGGCGGTGAAGGCCGAGGAAAGGATCCCCTGCATCCTGGATCTGGCCGGGATCCAGCCTGTTGCCTTGCAAGGGGCTGGCCGCGCCTGATCATCTCGCTGGACATCCCAGGAGCCTGATAGACCCGCGCTGGCCAATTCAGCCCGGAGGATCGGGCTGAGCACTTTCTGGGATCCCGGCCCAGGATCCTCAGCCGGCCTTCAGGGCGAGATCGCTGCCGAGGAGTTCGGCCATCGCTTTCTGCTGGGGGGAGGGGGAGAGCACGTCCTGGCGGCGGGCATCGGTGATCAGCCAGTCGAGGGAGGCTTCCTGGAGATCGAAATGATCGCCGTTGCGATCCACGCAGTAGCGGCCGTAGACGAGTTTTTCAACCAGACGCACACCGGCGCCAATTCGCGAGTAATCAAAGATGATCGAATTATCGATCGTGGCCCCTTCGCAGATGTGGCAGCTTGGTCCGATCATGGCTGGTCCGATGATGGTGGCTCCGTCTTCGATGCGGGACATACCACCCACATAAATGGGCCCTTCCACATTGATCTTGTCCCAGTTGGCCGCCACATTCAGGCCGGTGAAGATGCCTGGCCTTACCTCAACACCGGGGATCTGCACTTGCCGCACATGGCCCTGGAGCACACTGCGAATCGCCTGCCAGTAGTCGGGCACCTTGCCGATATCGACCCATTCGAACTCCATCGGTAGGGCGTAGAACGGGGCGCCTGCTTCGACCAGCTTGGGGAATAGATCGGAGCCAATGTCGAAGGGTTCACCACTCGGGATGTAGGTGAAGACTTCCGGCTCGAAGATGTAAATCCCTGTGTTGATCATGTCGCTGGCGGCTTCCTCCACCGACGGCTTCTCCTGAAAGCAGAGCACGCGGCCGTCGGGGTCGGTCACCACAACCCCATAGCTGCTCACCTGGTCGCGGGGAACGCGCTTGGTGATCAGGCTCGCCATGGCGCCCTTGGCACGGTGACGGCGGACGGCCTCGCTGAGGTCGAGGTCGATCAGCGCATCACCGCAGAGCACCACAAAGGTGTCATCGAAGAACGGTTGAAAGTCTTGGATGCGCTTCAGCCCACCGGCGGAACCGACGGCATCGCCGATCAGTTCACCATCCTCAATTCTTCCTTCAAAGCTGTAGGCGATCTGCACACCAAAACGCTGACCATCGCGAAAATAGTTTTCAATTTCCTCGGCCAGGTGGGAAACGTTCACCATGATCTGGTCGAAGCCGTGCTGGCGCAGCAGTTCGAGCAGAAACTCCATCACCGGCTTCTGCAGGATCGGGATCATCGGCTTGGGCGTGGTATGGGTGATCGGTCGCACCCGTGTGCCTTTGCCCGCCGCCAGGATCATCGCCTTCATCGGCGTTGACTTGTTCAGATTTGTCGCGCCAGCCTACGGACCTGTCTCAGGCTGCCTGGGCTTCCAGAGCCGGCCCCACATCTGGCCCCTGGCCACTGAGAACCGGCACCGCCGCTGCGGTTTCGGCCTCGCTGAGGCGCCGCAGCCGCAGGCTGCCGAACAAACCACCATCCTGCTGCAGTTCGAGCTTGCCCTGGGCCGAGAGAAAGAGAAGGGCCCAGAACACGCCCACTCGGTCCCGATCCAGGTCGTCCTTGGAGAGGAGTCCTGCCGTGTTCCAGGCCTCCACCAACTCATCGAAACCCACCCAGCGCTCGTCGCGGGCGGCATGCCACTCGAGCAGGAACAGGCTTAGGGCTGCCGTGGTTTCCGGCAGTTTCTCCCGGTGGGCCAGGGCGCTCACCTGGGCGATGGCCGCCGATTCGCTGTAGGCCCGGCCGCGGGGGCGGTGGCGGGGGCGAGGTCCCTCCTGCTCCAGCCGTTCGGCGATCTCCTCCAGCTGGCGGATCAGTTCGCCAAGGGTTACCGGCCGATGCAGGGGCGGCGGGGCCACCGGCCGCCGCCGCAGGTGGGTCTCTGGCCGGCGGGGGAGCGCCATGGAGGGTGCGCTCAGGCCATCTCCGGGATCCTCAAAACCGAACGGATCCTCAAATAGAGGTTCCGGCGGAAAGGTGGCGGCCTCAAGCACCTCAGCCTTCAGGCCCACCAGCACCGATGCGGCCAGAAAGGCCTCACTGCTTTCCGCCAGATCGCGCTCGAAGCTGCCACCCTGGGCGGCCGCCAGGCGTGGCAGGGCGATCCTCTGGCGGAGCTGATCGAGGAAGCCATCGATCACCCCGATCACATCCACATCCCAGGGGTCGATCTCACCCCGCTCGGCGGCGTCCTGGAGCAACCGGATGGCCAGCCTGGCGCCTGCTTCTGCCACTCGCTCCGCCGCGCTCCGAAGCCCAGGTGTTTCTCACGGTATCGGCAAGGACCGGAACCGTCACGCCCGCGTGTCTCCCGGAGACTTAGATCGCGGGGCTCAATCCGCCGATACCGCCTCGGCGGGTGCGGGTGAGGGGGCGCTGCTGCCACCGGCAGCCGGCAGCAGGCCCAGCTGAGCATCCACGGTGGCCCGGTAGCGCTGCAGATCGTGCTCGAGCTCCTGGATGCGCACCTGCTGGGCCTCCAGCTCGCCGCTCTCCTGGAGGGTTTCAACTTTCTTCATGACCCCGCCCCACACCGCGAAGATCCAGGCCGCGGTCGCCCCGATGCCACCCACCAGCAGCAAGAGAACGGCCAGGGGGAGGGTGGTGGCCATCCCCGGCAGGAAATGGACCGTGGTCGGCGCCGTGTTCTCGAGGGTGAACGTCACCGCCGCCAGGCCGAAACTGAAGATCAGCAAGAAATTCAGCTGCCGCATCGCAGGATTCAGTCGGAATGATCTGAGGGTATCGAGCCGATCGCTCCGCCAGGGATCGGGCCACGAGGGCGCAGAACTTTGTTACCCCGCCGCGGGGATCAGCCAGCCCGAGGGATCAGCCTTGCCCGGCCCTGAGGGATGGAGCCTGGAGGGCTCCCGGTAGGGCCACGGCCAGGGAGGTTTGCCGCATCACAGCGGCGCCGGGTGGGTGCTGCACCAGGGCCATGGCGGTGGATTCCCGTTTGACCAGGGCCTCGATCGAGGCCCTGTAGGTGTCGGTGAGTAGCCGAGGGTAAAGGCCGATGCCGATGATCGGCACCAGCAGGCAACTGATCACGTAGATCTCGCGGGGTTCGGCATCCACCAGCTGGGTGTGGGACACCAGTTCGGCGTTCTCCTTGCCGAAGAAGATCTCCCGCAGCATCGAAAGCAGGTAGATGGGGGTGAGGATCACCCCGATGGCTGCGAGCACGCAGATCACCACGCGGAAGGCCAGGGTATAGGCATCGCTCGTGGCAAAACCCACGAACACCATGAGCTCGCTCACGAAACCGCTCATGCCCGGCAGGGCCAGGGAGGCGAGGGAACACACGGTCCATAGGGCAAACATCTTGCGCATCTTCTGGCCCACGCCGCCCATCTCATCCAATTGGAGGGTGTGGGTACGGTCGTAGGTGGCGCCCACCAGGAAGAACAGGCTGGCCCCGATCAGCCCGTGGCTCACCATCTGGAGCATGGCGCCGCTGGTGCCCAGGGCACTGAAGCTGCCGACCCCGATCAGCACGAAGCCCATGTGGCTGATCGAGCTGTAGGCGATCTTGCGTTTGAGATTGCGCTGGGCAAACGAGGTGAGCGCCGCATAGATGATGTTCACCACCCCGAGCACCACCAGCAGCGGCGCGAACTGCACGTGGGCCGCCGGCAGCAACTGCACGTTGAAGCGCAGCAGGGCGTAGCCGCCCATCTTGAGCAGAATCCCAGCCAGCAGCATGTGCACTGGGGCGGTTGCCTCACCGTGGGCATCAGGCAGCCAGGTGTGCAGCGGCACGATCGGCAGCTTCACGCCGAAGGCGATCAGCAAGGCCGCATAGCAGAGCACCTGGAACCCCACTGGGAAGCCCTTGGCGGCCAGAACGGTGTACTCGAAGCTGGGGCTGCCCCCGCCGAAGAAGGCCATCGCTAGGGCTGCCAGCAGGATGAACAGGGAGCTGCCAGCGGTGTAGAGGATGAACTTGGTGGCGGCGTATTGCCGCTTTTTACCTCCCCAGATCGCCAGGAGCAGGTACACCGGCAACAGCTCGAGCTCCCAGGCCAGGAAGAAGAGCAGCATGTCCTGCACGGCGAACACGGCGATCTGGCCGCCATCCATCGCCAACAACAAGAAATAGAAGAGCTTCGGTTTGAAGGTCACCGGCCAGGCCGCCAGGGCCGCCAGGGCGGTGATGAAGCTGGTGAGCAGGATCAGCGGCATCGAGATGCCGTCCGCCCCCACAGACCAGGCCAGGCCTAGGTCGGGCAGCCAGGTGTAGCGCTCGGCTAGCTGAAGACCATCGACCGAGGGGTCGTAGCCATTGAGATAGGCCCCCACCGTGATCAGGAAGGTGAGCAGGGCTACGCCGAGGGCGTACCACCGCACGGTCTTGCCGTCACCCTTGTCGGGCACGAAGGGGATCAGGAGTGAAGCTGCGATCGGGAACAGGATCGCGGCGCTCAGCCAGGGGAAAGGCACCAACCACTCACACCATTTGGCCGGAGTGTAGAAATGGCGACCGGTTTGGCCCGGAGCCGATGGGGGTTGTCACACACGCTTGGGGGCTGCCGGCGCCCTGCGGTGGGGCGTCAACGCTCGCGTTGCTCGCTGACGCCGCCCCACCGCAGGGCGCCGGCAGCTGGTGGCTGGGGCTCTTGGGGTAGTGGGTGTGCGCTGCGCTGCCCCGCCGTGGGGCGCCGGCAGCTGGGGGCTGGGGCAGGGGGCTTGGCTGGCTGTTGAAGAACGTCCGCCGGCTTCCCACGTCAGTGGGGCAGGGGCTCCTAAGGGGAGGGATCCGATCGGTTGCTGGCAGACGCGAGTGTCATTTCAAGGTGCAGAACTTCATGGATTGACAGTGTTGGCTTGGAATCAGCTGGCGTTCTCGCGCTTTTTCAGCAGCCTCCTGGCGGCAGGGCCGGAGGGCTTTGCTTCAGGGGGCAGGGCTTGGAGGCTGCTGAATAGCCAGCTCCAATTCAGGGGAATGACTCAAGGCCACTGAGGGGATGGGCGGCCAGCACAGAGGATCGGGGTCGCCTGGTCTCCGCGATGTTGAGTGGGTGCCGCGCTGCAACTCAACCCTGGCAGGCCAGCAGCGAGTTCCGAACGCTGGCAGGGGAGGCTCTGGGTCGCTGGGCTATCCCGCAGGAGTAGTGGCGGCTGGTAGCTGGTTTGGCTGCTCTGCGGCGGAGGCTCCATAGCCTTGGGCGCTGCGGAGTTGGGGCCGGGCGGTGTGGTGTGCTGTCTCTGGAGCGCAGGGCTGGGGGGCGGCTGGGCCCGCTCCAGTGGAGAAGTTCTCAGCCGAAGGCGCTGAAGAGCACAACCAGGGCGACCACGCCGCCGAACACGATCAGGGCATAGAACTGGGCCCGGCCGGTTTCGAAGTATTTGAGGCCTTCGCCGCTGCCGAGGGTGAGCAGGCCGGTGAGGTTAACCACCCCGTCCACCACTTTGGAATCCACATCCAGCACCTGCTTGGCCAGCTTGCGGCTGCCCTGCACGAACAGCCTCTCGTTGATGGCGTCGAGATACCACTTGTTGGCGAAGAAAGCATTCACGACCGGGAAGCGGGCGGCCACGGTCTGGCCCAGGTCGATGCGGTGCAGGTAGTACGCGAGCACCGCCAGGCTGATCCCGGCCACGGAGATCCCTACCGAGGCGCCAGCCAGGGGGAGAAACTCACTCCAGGAGAAGTGTTCGGCCATCTCGGACGCCTCGTGGGGATCGAGCAGCTCGGCGAAGCGGCTGTGCCAGGGGGTGCCCAGCAGGCCAATCAGCACGGAAGGCACCGCCAACACCGCTAGGGGCATGGCCATCTGCCAGCCCGATTCGTGGGGGTGGTCGGCGTGGTGGCCATGGCCCTCCTCATGGCCCTCACCACCAGCCTTGCCGGAGGCGCTCAGCAGCTGGGTCTGCAGGGCCTTGTCGTTGCCGCGGAAGCTGCCCTCAAAGGTGAGGAAATAGAGGCGGAACATGTAGAAGGCGGTCATGCCAGCGGTGATGAAGCCGGCCGCCCAGAGGAGCGGATAGGTGTTGAATGCCTGTCCGAGGATCTCGTCCTTGCTCCAGAAGCCAGCCAGGGGCGGGATGCCGGCGATCGCGACGCAGCCGATCAGGAAGGTGATTGCCGTGACCGGCATGTATTGGCGCAGGCCGCCCATCAACCGCATGTCCTGGGCGAGGGCGGGTTCGTGGCCCACCACCTCCTCCATGGCGTGGATCACAGACCCCGATCCCAAGAACAACATCGCCTTGAAGAAGGCATGGGTCACCAGGTGGAACATGCCCGCAACCGGAGCACCGCAGCCCATCGCCAGCATCATGTAGCCGAGCTGCGAAACCGTGCTGTAGGCCAGGCCCTTCTTGAGGTCCTGCTGGGTGAGGGCGATCGAGGCCCCGAGAAACAGAGTGATCGTGCCAACCACGGCGATCACCAGCTGCACGGCCGGGAAGGGTTCGTACACCGGCTGGAGGCGCGCCACCAGGAACACCCCGGCGGCCACCATCGTGGCGGCGTGGATCAGGGCCGAGATCGGCGTGGGGCCCTCCATGGCGTCGGGCAGCCATACATGCAGGGGGAACTGAGCCGACTTGGCCATCGGCCCCATGAACACCAGCAGACAAAGCAGCACGGCGACGCCATGACTGAGGCTTCCGCCCGCTACGGCTGCGCTGAGGCGCGTGCCGATCTCCTCGAAGCCGAAGCTGCCGGTGGCCCAGAACAGGCCGAGGATGCCCAGCAGGAGCCCGAAGTCGCCGACACGGTTCACCACAAAGGCTTTCTGGGCGGCATTGGCGGCACCGTCCCGGTCGTACCAGAAGCCCACCAGCAGGTAGGAGCACATCCCCACCAGCTCCCAGAACACATAGATCTCAAGCAGGTTCGGGCTAATGACCAGGCCCAGCATCGAACTGCTGAACAGGGCCAGGTAAGTGAAGAAGCGCACATAGCCCTTGTCATGGGCCATGTAGCCATCGGAATAGACCATCACCAGCAGGGCGATGGTGGTGACCAGGGCCAGCATCACCGCCCCCAGGGCATCCACCCGATAGCCCATCTGCAGGTTGAAGTCGCCGGCGCTGGCCCAGTTGAACAGCACCTCCCGCGCGCTGGCCCCGGCCAGCTGCTCGGCCAGCACCGCATAACTGAGAACTGCCGCGATGCCCACGCAGGTGAGCAGCAGCAAGGCCACCGGCTTGCGGAGGCGATTGATCGTGCGGTTGAAGCTGATCAAACCCAGCCCCGTGATCGCGGCCCCGACCAGGGGCAGCAGGGGGATCAACCAGGCGAGCTCTGAAGCGGAGGGCATCCTGGAAGGGGCGGGCTGGGCCGAGTGTAGGCAGGGTGGCGACGCTGTTCAGGGCCCTGTCAGGCTCTGCCGCCAGGCGGGCCCATCGGAGCGATCGACTGTCTCTAAGGCCAGATCCGACTTGGGGCAGGCCGTGTCAGCCGAGCCAGTGGGCCAGGCCGGTGCGGGAGAAGGCGGTGGCCCCCAGGCCGATGAAGCGGTGCGCCCACCAGAACACAGCCACGGCGATGGCGATGCCCAGCTGGGCGGGCCGCAGGAATTCGCTCACCACCAGGGTCTGGCGGCCATCCAGAACCGCCCGGAACGGGATCACCGAGGTGCTGGCCTTCAGCTCCTCAAAAGCTGCGCCAAAGCGGTTGGCCAGCCGCCGGTCGCCGTTCCACACGGCGAACAAGTGATGGGCGATCAGGCCGAAGCAGGCCCAGAGGGTGAAGCTGGTGCCGATCCAGAGCAGGTGGGTGGCGCACCAGAGGATCTGCCCCACCGCCTGGGGGTGGCGGCTCACCCGGATGATGCCGGTGGCATAGAGCCTCACCTGGGGCTTCAGCACGGCCGGGATCTCCAGCAGGTTGTAGGTGGCGGGATACAGGAACAGAAACGACACGGCGGTGCCCGCCCAGACCAGCGGCATGATCCAGGGCTGGTCCTGCAGGTTCCAGAGGCGGATGCCGTCGTAGCGGTGAGCCAGGAAATAGCCGATGACCACCACCGCCGCCGGGATGCTCACGGCCGCAAACAGCAGCCGCCAGGCTCGTTCACCGATCCGCTGGGCCCCCCAGGCCCGCAGGGAGGCTCCGCCGCTGTGCAGCAGCGCGAAGGCCAGCAGCAGGGCCAGCATCACCAGGCTGCTGTGGTGGGGGTCGGGGGATGCCATAGGCATAGCCGTGGGCATGGGGGGATGGGAACGGGGCTGTGGGGGCCATGCTGCCCGGTCCCCGGCTGCTAACGGGGCCGGCGCCCGCTCCTCTACCGGCGGCGCCCGGTGGGCCAACCGCGGCCGGATGTGAAGCCAGCCGCGGCGGTTCGTGGGGACCCGCCTAGATTTCCCCTCTGCTCGACGGTGCCGGCCCCTAGGCCCCTCCATGGCCGATCTGCCCTTCACCCTTGATCAGTTGCGCATCCTGCGGGCCATCGCCAGTGAGGGCAGCTTCAAGAAGGCGGCCGACAGCCTTTATGTGACCCAGCCGGCGGTGAGCCTGCAGATCCAGAACCTGGAGAAGCAGCTGGACGTTTCGCTGTTCGATCGGGGCGGCCGCAAGGCCCAGCTCACCGAGGCCGGGCACCTGCTGCTCAGTTACTGCGACCGCATCCTCAGCCAGTGCCAGGAGGCTTGCCGCGCCCTTGACGATCTCCATAACCTGCGGGGTGGCTCCTTGATCGTGGGCGCCAGCCAGACCACCGGTACCTACCTGATGCCGCGCATGATCGGACTGTTCCGCCAGAAGTATCCGGATGTGGCTGTGCAGCTGCAGGTGCACAGCACCCGCCGCACCGGCTGGAGCGTGGCCAACGGTCAGGTGGATCTGGCGATCATCGGCGGTGAGCTACCTGCCGATCTCAACGACCTGCTCCAGGTGCTGCCCTACGCCAACGACGAACTGGCCCTGGTACTTCCCCCCAAGCACCCCCTGGCCCGCCTCCCCGAGCTCACCAAGGACGACCTGTACCGGCTCGGTTTCGTGTGCCTTGACGCCCAGTCCACCACCCGCAAGATGGTGGACCAGCTGTTGCTGCGCTCCAAGCTTGATGTACAGCGGCTCAAGATCGAGATGGAGCTCAACTCCTTCGAGGCGATCAAGAACGCCGTGCAGGCCGGCCTCGGGGCCGCGTTTCTTCCCGTCGTCTCGATCGAGCGGGAGCTGGCGGCCGGCACCCTGCATCGCCCCCAGGTCGCCGATCTGATGGTGCGGCGCCAGCTCAAGTTGATCACCCATCCCGCCCGCTATTGCTCCCGGGCCGCTGAGGCTTTCCGGCGGGAGGTGCTGCCGGTGTTCGCCAGCCCCGACAGTCCCCTGCGTCAGGCCCAGCCCCGCACCGAGCCGGTTGGTACGGCGACGGCCTGAGCCCGCTCAGAACTTGTCGCCTTCAGGGGTCACCCCCACCCCATCGTCGGCGGCACCGGCCACGCCAGGGTTCTGGAACTTGTTGCCGGTGATGTCGGTCTGATACACGCAGCGCACCACGGGTTTGTCGCGGATCGAGCCGATGTAGGCGAAGGTGTTCATCCGCTGCTTGCATTCCCGCATCTGTTCGGCGGTGACGGCCCCCTGTTTCTGAAGCACCGCCCAGTTCTCCCGGCGGATCACGCAGCCCGGCTGCAGGGTCGGCTGGGTCACGAAGCTGCTGCTCGGGTTCATCGTGGTGTACATCTCCACGTCCATCACGAAGGCACTAGCCCCCCACTGCTTGCAGAACTCAGGGTCGGGCACTGCCATGTCGAGTTGTTGGCCGCTGGCGATGTTGCCCTGGCTGCCCTGTGTAGTGCTGGTCACGGCGCTGCCGATGCCAATGCCCACCACCAGCACACCGGCTAGCAAGGCGGCGCCCCCCACGTTGAAGGGAGGTTTGCCGGATCCTTCGCCGTTGCCCCCGGGCCCCGGCCGACCCGGGGGACCGCCGTTGCCATAACCGCGGGGTGGCATGCGGGATGGATCCCGATAGGGGGTGGCTTCAGGGCTGCGGTCGCCGTAGGGATCGGAGCGGCGCTGCCGGCCGTAGTCCGCCTCGGCCGGGCGAGAGGAGCCGTAGCGGGATTCGGAGAACCGCTCGGAGGGGCCGTCGCCGCGGGGGGGAGTCACAGCGCCTCGGGGGTGCGGGGCAGGCCCATCGAATAATTCAGCACCCGACTGTCCGGGTTGTAGCGGATCTCCCCGGACTGGAGCATGGTGCGGATCTCACCCTCAAGCTCCGAGCCGATGCGGCGCAGGTTGTAGTCGTTGAGCTCGGCACCTGCGTAGTCGGCGACCAGGGAGCGAAAGCGGCTTCGCAGCTTCTCCAGCGCGGCCTCGACCCAGAGGAATTCGTTGTCGGGATCGATATCCAGCGTCAGCTGATCGGGATCGGGCACCAAGTCACCGTTCTCCACCCGGGCCGTGAACAGGCGGATGTGCCGGGTTGTGGACTTCAGCAGGGTGTCGGCCATGGATCGGGGACGGCTGGCTGGAAAGAAGGCTGGCTGGAGGCGAGGGAGCTCAAGGGTGAGCCCTGACACTGCCATTGGCCATGCCCTGACGAGACGACTCTAGGGATGCCCGGCCTTGTCCAGCCGGAGCCCCGCCATCCCGCCGCACAGTGGGGGAAGGGGGCCGATAAGGTTGCAGCTTGTTCAGAGCTTTGCAGGATGCGTGTCGCCATTGCCGGAGCCGGCCTGGCAGGACTCTCCTGCGCCAAATACCTCAGCGACGCCGGCCACACTCCGATCCTGCTCGAGGCCCGCGATGTGCTGGGCGGCAAGGTGGCGGCCTGGCAGGACGACGATGGCGACTGGTACGAGACCGGCCTCCACATCTTCTTCGGCGCCTATCGCAACATGCGTCGCCTGTTCGCCGAGCTGAACATCGAGGACCGTCTGCAGTGGAAGAGCCACTCGATGATCTTCAACCAGAAGGACAACCCGGGCACCTACAGCCGTTTTGATTTCCCCGACATCCCCGCTCCCTTCAACGGCGTGGCGGCGATTCTGGGCAACAACGACATGCTCACCTGGCCGGAGAAGATCTCCTTCGGCCTTGGCCTGGTGCCGGCGATGCTGCGGGGGCAGTCGTATGTGGAGGAATGTGATCAATACTCCTGGACCGAATGGCTCAGGCTGCACAATATCCCCGAGCGAGTGAATGACGAGGTGTTCATCGCTATGGCCAAGGCGCTCAATTTCATCGATCCCGATGAGATCTCCAGCACGGTTGTGCTCACGGCCCTGAACCGCTTCCTGCAGGAGAGCGATGGTTCCAAGATGGCCTTCCTTGATGGCAATCCGCCCCAGCGTCTCTGCCAGCCAATCGTGGATCACATCACTGCCCGCGGAGGTGAGCTCTATCTCGATGCGCCGCTTCGTGAGATCGCTCTAGCCGATGATGGCAGCGTTTCCGGATTCCGCATCGGTGGGATCAAGGGCCAGGAGGGCCGCACGATCACGGCCGATGCTTACGTCAGTGCCCTGCCCGTGGATCCCCTCAAACTGCTGCTACCTCAGGCCTGGAAGGAACTGCCTTATTTCAGCAAGCTGGACGGCCTCAATGGCGTGCCGGTGATCAACATTCACCTCTGGTTCGACCGCAAGCTCACTGGGATCGACCACCTGCTGTTCAGCCGTAGTGCGTTGCTGAGCGTGTATGCCGATATGAGCAACACCTGCCGCGAATACGAGGATCCCAATCGCTCCATGCTGGAGTTGGTTTTCGCCCCCGCTATAGACTGGATCGGCCGTAGCGATGACGAGATCGTGGCCGCAACCCTCGAAGAGCTCAAACGCCTGTTTCCCCAACATTTCACCGGTGATAATCCTGCCAGTCTTCGCAAGTCGATCGTGGTGAAAACGCCGCTTTCGGTGTATAAAACAGTTCCCGGTTGCCAGGCCCTGCGCCCGAATCAGACCAGTCCGATCGCCAACTTCTTTCTGGCTGGTGATTACACGATGCAGCGCTATCTCGCCTCGATGGAAGGGGCCGTGTTGAGCGGCCGTCTCTGCGCTGAGGCGATCGGTGCGGCCCAGTCCGACGGTGTGATCGCGGCCGCGGGGACAACCGCCGTTGGATCCGCCGCCGCCGGTCTGGCGGCGGTCTGAGCGTGACGCTCACCTCCCTATTCTTGGCTCAGGGCTTGGATGAGGCTTACGAAGCCTGTCGGCGCGAAACCGCCGAGTGGGCCAAGACCTTCTATCTGGGCACCCTGCTGTTGCCGCCGGCCAAGCGCCGCGCCATCTGGGCCATTTATGTGTGGTGCCGTCGCACCGATGAGCTGATGGACAGCCCCGCAGCCCAAGCCCTGCCCCCCGCCACCCTTCTGGAGCGGCTCGATGTCTGGGAGGAGCGCACCCGGGGCCTGTTCGCGGGTCGTGTGTGCGACAGCTTCGATCGGGTGATGGTGGACACGATCGAGCGCTTCCCCCAGCCCCTCCAGGCCTATCTCGACATGATCGAGGGTCAGCGCATGGATGTGGTGAAGCACCGCTATGCCAACTTCTCCGAACTGCAGCTCTATTGCTATCGGGTGGCTGGCACCGTGGGGCTGATGACCCAGGACGTGATGGGCCTTGATCCCGCCTACACCACCGCCCCCTGGAGCGAGCAACCCGATCCCACCGAGGCGGCCGTGGCCCTGGGCATCGCCAACCAGCTCACCAACATCCTGCGCGATGTGGGCGAGGATCGCGGTCGCGGTCGCATCTACCTGCCCCAGGAGGATCTAGAGCGCTTTGGCTACAGCGAGGCCGAGCTGCTTGCCGGCACCCTCAACGACAACTGGCGGGCCCTGATGGCCTTCCAGCTCGAGCGGGCCCGCGCCTGGTTCGCCCGCTCCGAGGCCGGCGTGCGCTGGCTATCGGCCGATGCACGCTGGCCGGTGTGGGCTTCGCTGCGCCTCTACCGCGGCATCCTGGCGGTGATCGAGCGCCATAACTACGACGTTTTTAACAAGCGGGCCTATGTGCACCGGGCCGGCAAGCTGCTCGATCTGCCGCTGAGCTTCATCGTCTCCCAGGCGCGCTGAGCCACTCCACCAGGATCGGATTCACCTGCTCCGGCGCCTCATCGTGGGGGCAGTGCCCCAGCCCCGGCAGCACCCGGAGCTCGCGTACGCAGGGATAGGTGCCCGCCCAGCGGCGGGCTTCGGCCACGGGCTCCCACGGGTCGGCTTCGCCCCAGAGCATCCGCACCGGCAGATCCAGCCCGGCCAGGAGCTCCGGGGCCAGCCGGTCGTTGAACAGATTCACGAAGCCGCGGAAGCTCTCCGGTGCGCCGGGGTCGCGGCTCGGTTCCAGCAGCAGGTTCACCAAGTCCTCGTCCACGTTGGCGCCGCTCGGGTAGGCCTGGGCCAGCACCTGCCGCACCACTGCCGGCCGGGCCAGCAGCTGGAACAATGCCTGGATCAGCCAGCGCTGCCGCACCGTGGCCATCAGCAGGGGGCGACTCCAGCGCTGCAGCGGCGGCAGTTCGGCCAGCCGCTTGCCATCGAGGGCCCGCTGGGCGCAATCGATCAGCACCACCTGCTCGGGCGGCCTGCCCTGCTCCTGCAGCAGACGGGCGGCATTGAGGGCCACCACGCCCCCGATCGAGTTGCCCACCAGCTGCTGGCGGCCAGGGCCGATCCGGGTGTCGCAGAAATCGATCACCAGCTCGGCCCAGAGGTCGAAGCCGTAGCGCACCGCCCCTTCCTGAGGGGCGTCGCCGCTCAGGTGGGAGGGGGGTTTGGCGCTCGCGCCGAAGCCCAGCAGGTCGAGGGCGTGAACGTGAAAGCCCGCGGCGCTCAGGGCGGGGATCGTGTGGCGCCAATGCCGCCATGAGGCTCCGAAGCCATGCACCAAAAGAACGGCCCCCCGATCTGGAAGGCCCTTCTGGGGTGGGCTGCAGACGCTGCTGATGGTCTGGCCCCGCCAGATCCACGGCAGAGTCTGCACTCCCGCGATCACTGGCTTCAGACGCCCACGGTCTGGTTGGCTAGCAAGCTCTTGAGCTTGGCGAGCTCGCCGGCCCAGCGGGGATCGGGGGCTTCGGCATCGACGCTGTCGGCGTGCACCACCTTGTTCACCGCCTTGCGGCTGGCGGGGGAGGGGGCAGCGCCAACGCGGCGCTCGCCAGGGCCACCGGCGGGGCGGCTGTCACGGCGCTCGGAAACCTCGATGCGCAGGGCGTTGCCGCCGAAGTCGCGGCCATTGAGCTGTTCGATCACCGCATCGGCCAGCTTGGCGTCGTCCACATTGGCGAAGCCGAAGCCGCGGCAGCCGCCGGTCTCACGGTCGTTCACGGCCTTGAAGCGCACCCCCGCCCCCACGCTCTCGAACAGGGCTTCGAGTTCCTTGGCATCAAAAGACTGCGGCAGGTTGCCGACGTAAAGGCGAATGCTCATGACGGGGGGCAGGAAAGAAAAACAGGAAGACTTCGG
>Ga0209299_1000202_pt1 | contig 33635 bp, 36 predicted proteins | sample S_140806_MF_Meta_FD_187326 | JGI IMG/M metagenome (GOLD analysis project Ga0209299, IMG submission 187326) | Freshwater microbial communities from Lake Simoncouche, Canada to study carbon cycling - S_140806_MF_MetaG (SPAdes) (version 2) | ecosystem: Environmental > Aquatic > Freshwater > Lake ...
ACGGCAAGCACCGTCCATAATGCCATACTCATCAAATCCAACAGCACGAAGAAAACTCTTGAAGAGTTCAAAATACTGATGAGTATTCAAGTCTTGTGCGGGTGCTTCAATCGTGATGGTCTGCTTATCAATAATTTCAGGAAAATACTTATTGTGAGATACTTCTGTGTCGTTGATGTAGCAGAGCTTGACGGTTGCGTTGTAAGTCATGGCGAAGGTGTTTCAATACAGATACTATAAAACCCTCAACTTCAAAAGTCAAGGGTCAGTGGACGGTTTTTCAGGTGTCTGTTTAGACTTCGTAATAAGCACTAATCACTTTATCATCCCAGGCACTCGGCAACTGGTGTTCTCTTGCTCTCATATGATTTAATCCTGAGATGGGAAGTTCCAGTAATTCTGGATCGTGCAGCATTCCATCTAACTGCTTTCTTTCGTTTTCGGTGTGCGGGAATCTAAATGCTCCGTTGTGCCAACCTTCCGTATTCCTATGAGTTCTTGACATAATGTTTGTGAATAAACACATTACTAATTATATCACTTCTTGAATTCTTTTTCAAGTTCCTTTGCAAGTCTTAATGCATTTCTCCACATTAACCATTTCACAATCGGATTGGCAGGATTATAAAGTATCCACCATTTGATTTTCTCATATTGTACTCGCGCAAGTCCTGTGAGAAGAACAAATAATCGCGCAACACTTGCATCAGTGACTATCAGATAACCGATGCAGGCAAATATAACAAACCAAATATAAAATGGGTTCATTCAAAAAAGAATGCGATTGTAGTATTTAACGGTATTCGTACTTGAAGAAATGATACTCTGCAAGTTTTGTTTTGAGATACCTATATGGTTCTAAATCTACATCGAATTCATCGTTCATATTCCAGGATTCAAGATCTTTAATCTGATCTCCAAGCACTTTAATGAGGAGACAGATCTGATCTTCTGTGAGCTCAAGATTTTTCATAGAAATGCTTCTAGGGATGATGTTCCTGGTTTAATTTTTTGTTTTTTATATTTGGGTTTAGATGCCTCAATCTGCTTATTGATATAAGACTTAGCGGTCGCAAGAGTTCCAATAACATGAACTTGTTCACCATTATGAAGAATCATAAACTGCTTACCAAAAGGAACTGCTGCCCACATCTCATCTTTGGTTACATAACCTGCAGGATCTGATGGTTTGGGATTTAGCAATCCATAGTTGGGAATATTCATTAAAATACTCCTGTCACTGATAGAATCTTAGCGTTAGGATTGCGAGCAAGTGCAGTACGTTTTGCATCAGCATAATCACGTGCCTGAACTTCTTCATAGAAGACAGTGCCAGCAACATAGAGTTGAACTTTGCAGCGCATTGGAAATCTCCTTTGGGATTGATTATATTATAAGAGGTAATCGTAAAAAATCCGATTATGGTGTGCCAGTGCTAGAAGTGGCACATCAGTATTTACATTTTTGAGGAGTAAGACATTTTGATATTTTCAGAATATCCTCGTTGAGTATGAATTGCCCCAAGTTGAAATCCTAATTGTGGCCATGGTTTTGTTGGAGTCGGAACACAATAAATCTCCCTAATTGCAAAGTTATTTTCCCTCATATCACGTATTCTTTTTTTTGTTGTGTAATGATTAATCGTAGTCAAATACACAATATTATCCGATATTTTCATTCCATGCTCAAGAAATTGCTGCATTTTAGACCACGGTGGATTTGTGATAATCCAATCTACTTTCAAGTTATACGTTAGAAAATCTTTACCTTCACCAAGTTCACACCAATCTTTGGTCTCTATATTAAAATTATCATAAAATGCTCCCTCACCTCTACAGGGATCTAATATCAATCCCGATGGAGAAAAATGTTCTATGATTTCCTTTGCCAGATATTCTGGTGTCATTACCATATCTTTCTCTGGACTATTTGTTGGTGGACAGAATGCTCTCATTTGTTAAATGTTCTCTTTTTGGATTGAATAATAATATTAATATCTTCCTTCTTATATTCTATTCCAGAATTGATCAATTTGTCAAGAGGAATAGAACATTGAACTCTACGCTGCTTTTTGCTGTCAACCTTTGGATTAATAATGAACATCGATGTGTCAGAATCAACTTCAGATTTCCAAGATTCTTTAAACAATTGTTGATACTGTAACTGTCCCACTTTACCCTTTTCAATGGATTTTATTTTAGATACATACTGTTCAATTTTTTCATAATCCATACCATTCCAAAGCATATCATAGTGCTGAGATTTAATAAAAAACTCATATTGAGTATGAAATACTTTTTGCTTCCCAATCTGATCATAACATCCAACAACAAATCTATATTCGCCAGTGTGATTCATCATATTCAATAAATCCGCGCAGCAAACAGTATTATTTTGAGTTGTTTTGATACTACCATCATAATCAACAATCAATCCTGCAACAAGATCAAATTCTGATGTGTATCCATTTTTTTTAAGTTCATCGTATTCTTTTTTGGATAAACCAGTTCTTTGTTGGATAATCACATCCTCAAATATATTTCCATGTGCTTGAACTTCGGACATTGGATTAAATGGTTATGAGATTATTATAGGACACTCAGAGGAGTCTGAGTGTCCTGTGTGTCAGATCAGCGATTGATCGTGCTGAATGCCACTTCCCCTTGATGGAAGATAATGTCCACCACGTTCTGAACCTTCTGGGCAGTGCCTGCAGATGCCTTGTCAAAGGTGGGGCAGATCACCAGTCCATAGGATTTGGTGTAGGAGGGTAGATCGCCTGCCACAAGGGCACCAGAGCGGATTCCAGCGGCATCCTGGGGGTGCAGACGAAGGGTTCTGCCTACAGTTTGCCCAATACCCACGATGTCCATAGAGCGCATAAAGACCACTGCCTCCAGGGCACTGATATTGATGCCTTCTGCCAGAATGGAATGGTGAAGAACCACAAATTTCTTGGCAGCATCCTTACCCCAATCGTTGAGAATATCAAAGAACACCTCACGATTGACTTTCTCACCATCAATAAATGCACCGTGCTTAGAAGTAATGTGCATCACAGAATAACCCTGCTCGGCAAGTTGCTCAGTAAAATTGGTTTCAGACAACAAACCAATGATATGCTTGGTTGCCTTAGCGCAGATCAGGATCTTGTCGACAGGATTGTCTTGAATGGTCTGGAGAAGATACTCACAGTCACGTTGAGCAATATCCTCACCCTTCACAGAGAGGCGCATTTGAGATGCAATCACCTTAGGAGGAATGATATAACCATTCTCCACCAGTTCAGGAGCAGGAACTTTAGCGATAATGCTACCGTAGACCTCACTATCATTCATACCTGCCTTACCAATCACATTGCTGTATTTTGGAGTTGCAGTAAAGAAGTAGCAACGCTCTGCCTCTGCGGAAAAATACTCCACAGCAGGAAAGAAGTGACGTTGAATGCTGTTGTGTGCCTCATCAAAGTAAATCGTATCTACCTTGATCTCAGCACGTTGCAGTTGCTGCAAAGAGTTATAGGTGGTGAAGATGAGTTTGTGACCAGAAGTGTTATCAGCAAACCAAGCAATATCACTGGGTTTTGTGGAAGAATAGTGATGCGTCTCACCACTATGCACGTGCATCACAGCAGCATTAGTGATAAACTCAAGATACTCACTAGACAACTGCTCCGACAAAAGAATGCGTGGAGATACCACTACAATCGTTTGAGGAGTTGCAGACAGAAACTGATTGATGGCATCAAAGATACCTACGTTGGTTTTGCCACCACCCGTAGGAAACACACAGATGCCCTTAGAATGCTGTTGAAGAGCATCCAGAGCATCTTGCTGGTGGGGACGAAGTTGAAACACGTTCTCCATTGCGTATAGGACTATTATAGCAGAAAAGGGTCCCCGTGAGGACCCCTTGTGCCAGTTATGAAAGTGGTTTATTGAAACTCGTTGTAAGTTTCAACGTTATTTGCTTGTGCCAACCACTTGTAAGTAGGAGTCTTGAGTTTTCCAGAACGATAAGCAGTAACAACTCGCATACAATAGTTAAGATGACGCTTTCGTTCAGATTCCATTTGCACTCGCAACTCTTGAATGTTGTCTTCAGTTGGTTGTGTGCTTACACCTTGACCTTGCTCCAAAAATGAATAGATGGTGTATTCGTTTTCGGGAAACTCAAGTTGCTTTTCGAGTAACATTTGGAACTTACGTGAGTGATCGGGTTTGCGTCCCCAACCCACAGTTACGGAAAGATCACTTTCTTTCATCGATGAGATGTCACCACAAACTCCGATAACTTTATAGGCATCATTCAGAACTTTTTGTGCTTTACTGATATCAAAGGGTTCCATGGAAATCTTGATTCCCTCTGCATTGAGGATTTCGGCAGCAAAGATACGACGATCTTTCTTACGAATTTCCTTGTATCGTGTTTGAAGAACAACCATAACAGAATCAAAGTTTTTTTCGATTTCGTTATGTTTGAACCCCAGTTGAATCATATACTTGACGTCATCGGGAGTACAATCGTTTTTCTTTTCTTTTGTAGGATTGTTTGACATCGCTCCATATTGAAGCAATGCATACTCAGTTTCACCACTAATCACCGCACAAGGAAAATAATTCCAAGGAAGTTCATAACGGTTATTACCATCACGAACAATATACTTGTATACTTTACCGTTATATTCAATCGGTTCTTTCAGTTTAGATACTGCAGGTTGAAAACAACGATAATCATAACCTTCTGAGGCAACGTTGTTAGTGATTTCATCAATCGTAGTTTGGAACAGTGCTTGACCGACCCGAGTTTGGCATTCAATCCCAAGTTCCCTGGCAACCGAGTGAGACATTACTTCATCTTTATGAAGAATTTCCCAGTTTTCAAACTCAGTTCCAGGTGATTTGGGAATACGACCAAATTTTTCCAACTCTTTCAGGTTGAAAATATTCTCATTTGGATTGATAGTATCTTTGGTATCGATAAGACAATATGTACCTGCAAGATCCATAGAATCTCGGCACATCATTTTTAGGAGTTCATCTGCCTCAAGTCGTTGGATTGCGGCACGAACAACTTCTTCTTCGTTTTTATTATCATAAAGTTCTGAAACACGGTTTTGGTTCAAAACCAAATCATAAACTTGTTGAAGAGTAAAAATTACTCCAGGAACAAAATTCTCTCGAAGAGTTAGCAAAACGTGATCTTTAGTGGAAACCATAATTAAATTTGTTTACGAGATCAATATACGATGAATTTCCCGTTCTGTCAACTCCCTGATTGATTAGAAAAACTTTTCAATACCGATAAGATTTCCAAAGGAGTAATCATATGTAAGAGCATCATGGCACACATAATGTGGATGTGTAGTGGGAACGCCCACTCTTTGACACAACTCTTGATGATTATCTCCCATTAATTCTACAGCGTATAGCATATTATTAAGCACGTGTTCTTCAGAATGATACTTGATCAATTCATTTTTAAGAGTAAGAATAAAGTTACCAGATCCTGCAGAATTATCTAAGAATCTTGAATTTGGATCTTTTCTTTTCTCAATGGGAATTTTCTGAATCATTTCTTCACAAACATGTATTGGTGTGAATACTTCTTGAGTTTCAGCAATTCTTTCATCTGATCTTTCAATATTAGAACCAGTTTCTTTATTATGCTTGTTCTTTGTGCCCATTACCATATCTTTTTGTATATACTGTAACTAATTTTTTCTTACCAAAATGTGGGATTCCATTAGTAGTCTCCATAGCAATGTCTCTAAAAGTGTTATCACCATTCTGACCAAGAGAAATAATTCTTTCAAGGATTTGTTCCTTTGTATTATTTTCATCAGGTCTTACTCGAATGTAATTATGAGAGGAAGATTTTTCATATTCTGTCCACCTCTTACCTTCAGGATTTTTTTCTCCAGGAAGAAAAACTCTCCCAGAAGCACCTGCACCATCACCACCAACAAAAATATCAGCATCATAACGATTCTGGTATGAAAGAAACTCAAAATGTGGATGTTCTCTATATTCAACTTCTAATGGACGTGATTTTTCACCAATCTTCCATTCCTGAATACATGCATCAATACTTGCAGCAAAATCTTTAGGATCACAATCCTTGCTACTTACAAGTTCAAGATCTCGATTAATTTTATTAAAGTTAGATGATCCTTTCTTAATAGATTTGGGTAGAATCAAAAGAATCTGCCCATTCTTTGCACGAACTCTATCCGCACAATTATTTAAAAATTTTAGTGCTAATCCACCACCCTTTCCGAAAGGAGGATTGCCCGTTACAGCATCAAAATCCATGGATTCATATTCTCCTTGTGTGATAAACTTTACAGTTTCTGGTATATATCCAAATCCAATATTCATATCATAATCTTTATCGGTGTAGATATTGGTATATCCCAGATTAGATAAAGTAATACAAAAATGCCCAAACGCATCCATTGGTATATAAATTATAGCATCTTTTGATATAGATTTCAACTTGTCAATTATATCACCAACCAGATATAATTTTGGAGCACGAACTGCTTCAGGATTCTTTTCTTTAATCTTTTTAGCATGAGATTCTGGAGTGAATCCATATACTCGTTCTTGATCATAAAATTTTTTACTTAATTCAAGAACTTTATCTCGGAGATAACTAATAAACTCTGAATAAGTTTTAATCCACAAGGGTGCAAAAACTATTTCTGGGGATCCACCCAAGTTAGTTTTTCTGCATCCTTGAGAATACAAACTTGCTCGAATATAATGATCAGATAATTCGTGATGAACATGCAGAAGTTCATCAGGAGACACCTTTTCTGGAAGTTTAGAATAATCTCCATCTTTGAAACGTTCTAAATTACGATGAGGTCCTGTTTCACCAACGTAGGCACAAACAGAACGTCTCCCCAATTCAATTAATTCTTTAATTGCTGGTTGTTGATGAAAATATATACCATTTTTTTCATCACTAACTGGACCTGGATATCCAAGATTGGTAACCAGAATTGCATCCATAAGACCATTCATAATGTATAGAGAAAGTCATCTCTAACGACCACAAAGGTACTCTAGCACATTTTATAAGGTTTTGTCAATATTCTTTTGTATCTCTGCAAATTTCTTTTCCCAACCTTCTTTATCCACATCCCATTTCTTAAGAGGACAGGAATCTAAAATAATCTTTGCTTTAGCGGGAATATAACAACCACATTCTCTACAACTATTTTCAAGTTCATTAATCTTTTCACAAGATCTACAAATACTTACTCGTTCTGCATATATTTCATCAGAAACAAATAAGGATTTTTCTCTATTAGTCCCAAGATATTGGAGCAATTCCCAAGAAAAATTAGCAAGATTTTTTGCCTTATCAACTAGGGAAGGATTTTGATTTTCTTCAGTCATCAGTAATAATCAATAACTATGCGTATTTATTATGCGTTATATGCCCCTTTAATCGTTGTTCCATTGAGTGCTCCTGACAGAGCATAGTAACTTCCAAGAAATGCTTTTCCAGCGTATCCACGATGCCACTCAGCAGTTGTTTCTTCACCATCTTGTGCCCAATCTCCGCCAGCACCTCCAGGTGCGCCATCTGTTCCACAAGTTCCGCCCACTTGAGCCAAACCACCAGGGCAAGATGGACAGGTTCCTGCAGTTCCCGAAGATCCCGAAGTGCGAGCACCATCATATCCTTGACCACGACCACCACTACCACCCACTCCACCAGTGGGAGTATTAGATGGTTCGACATGAATACACAGTGTAGAATAGATGGTGAAGGGTTTGACACATCTAACTCCACTATTCCACAGAAAAGTTACTGAATCGCCAGGGTTGCATTCTGCATAATAACCACAACCATTTCTAAAGTATTCAAAAACACAATTTGATGGCGCACCATCATTCCCATTACGTCCTTTTTCTCCTCCTCCACCACCTGCCCAAATTCTAGCAGAAGACTCAATAATTACTGGACTTATATTTCCACCTTGATCATATTGAATATTAACTGCAGGACCACCATCTTTACCATTACCATCTCCAAAAACACCACCTATTCCTCCAGCACCATAAATTTGACCACTTATAGTGATGGTTGTATTATAAACAGGAACTCCTGGTGCCAACTGTGCTGCAGGCATAGTTGTATAGTAAGATCCACAAATACCTGTAATACTAATAAATTTTTGAATATTTTTTGTATAGTTTCCGTTAGTATAAAATTGTCCATCTCTTCCACCATCTCCACCACCAGACCAATCTATACCACCAGTAGAACTGGAATATCTTCCTAGTCTCAATCCAGGTTCACCAGAATTTGAATAATTGGTATTTGTTCCAGATTGAGTTGCATAATATCTTTTAATCGAGTTTCGAAACTGAGATAAACTTAAGTTAGATCCTGAAGAAATATTTTCATTTTCAGTAGAATCTGGTACAATAGGATTTCTTTCGTTAGGATCAGTATTTCTTCTAAGTTCAGATGCACTAACTGATCCACCACCAGTTTCTTTAAATGTTGATCTCAATTCACTAAAAGAAATAGATCCACTTGTAAAATAAGGTCCTTGTTTTACTACTGAGATTGACATTATTCAGTTACCTTCCTTTTATTAGTGGAAATCTGTCCAAGCAATTCCAGTATAACCCTGAAATTTACTGGTTGTTTTATTGAAAATAAATGCTCCAGCAATAGTAGAAAGACCTGCTCTTTCTGTAGTTGTGACTATTGGTGGTAACATAAATCGGAACGCTGCATTTGTGGGATTATTCGCAGCGTCTGCCAAATCAATAACTGATCTAGGTGTACTTGTTCCAATTCCAACAAAAACTCTAGAATCTGAACTAAATGTTGAATTATTTACATTAATAGAACCATCGGAAATTGATAATGAATCACCGTTAGTAGTTGTAGTTCCGATACCAACACCAGTAAATAAAGACTGTCCAATAACTTTTAGAATAGAATTTGATGTTGAAGTTGTATTAATTCCAAGGGATAAAAATAAAGCACTTCTTTGCCTAGCATCTACACCAACAATTGGATTTGTAGTTCCTATTCCAATAGAAGATCCAATGAGAAGATTATTTTGAACTTGTAAATTGTAAGTTGTTGAAATTCCTGTAGTTGAATAGATGTTAATTGGAGCTGGATTTGGTAAAGTTATTGATCCAGTAATTGTTCCTGTAACATTCAGATTTCCACCAACATAAGAATCGCCAGTAACCGTAGATGTACCAACAACGTGTAGTTTGTGAGTTGGATTTGTGATTCCAATTCCCAAGTATCCATCATAACTCAATGCCATCAACTCTTGGAAAGTTTGTCCATAAATCCATCTGAAACTTCCAGTATTAATTCCTGCTGGCCCAGCGTGTAGATATAGATTAATATTTCCAGAATCATTATTTGCAATATCAAAAGATTTTGGAGAGTTGCCATAACGTATTAATCCAACACTCGATGCTACACCTATTGGTGGATTAATAGTTTGTCCGATACTAATTTGAGATACACCACCTCTACTAACAAATTGAACCTCAACATTATTTTCCTTTACGATCTGTATATCTGTTGTTGGAGTTGCGGTTCCTATTCCTAATCTAGCAGATGATAGCAATGAAATTACAGTTCCACCTAAACCAATATGAACTGATGTAGATGTCGATACTCCAAGAATATATGAGGTTGATGCAGCAATTCCTATTGCAGCAATATTCGACACACTAATATCTGGATTACCAGTTAAAGATCTTGCAGTTGAAGCAATACCAATTACATTTCCTACAATTCCACTAGAAAATGTTGAAACTCCACTAGAATTTACATTTCCAGTTAAATTTCCTGTTAGATTTCCAGTTACATTTCCTGTTAAGTTTCCAATGAATCCACTTGAAGCAGTAATGATACCAGAAATACTGATATTTGATGAAAGTTTATCATTGGGAAGAGTTGGAAGTCTATCTGTGCCTATAGTTCCCGATGAAATATTATTTGCATTTAATAAAGTTAAATCTGAACCAATACCAACAAACTTAGAAGCAGTTACGGTTCCCGTTGCACGAATATTGCCAGTAGAATCGATACCAACACCAGTTGCAAAAGTGCCTAGATTATTTGTTCCACCGACTTGAAAAGTATATCTCGGATCATTGGTCGCAATACCAACAAAACCACGAGCATAAATGCTTGTAAATCCTAAACCAGCATCAACGTCTATCCACTGAGATGTTGGAAGATTCAGCAATCTACCACCGTCCCCATAATAAGTTACGACTCCACTGAATGCAGTTATAATTCCACTTACAATTGAAACTCTTCCACCAGAGAATGCTGCTGCAACTACTGAGGATGTTGCAACTATTGAGGATGCTGTTATAACTCCTACAGAGATACTATCTGTTGTAGTACTGGTTGCATTGATAGACCCTACTACCTTAAGATTTCCACGAACATCTAAAGCCTCTGTGGGAACAGTCGTCCCCACACCGACCAAACCAAGAGGATTTACGATTAGATTGTCATCATCAACCTGAACACCATTACGAAAATTGAAAGTTTTTCTGATATTCGCCATCTTAGTTTTTTAGTTATTTATTTGTTGAGTTTATCTTCAAGGTCAGAAACTTTCTGGGAAAGTTCTTTAATCGCTTCAATCAGAAGTGGAACAATCTTTTCATACTTAACTGTCAGATAGTCTTTACTTGCTGGTGCGGCAACAACTGCCTCTGGAAGAACTGCTTGAACTTGTTGTGCAGAAACACCTACATGAAGTGTTTCAGTGCTAAATCCTAAAGATTGACCAACTTCGTTAAAGTTGTAGGTAAATCCACTCAGAGAAAGAACTTTACCAAGAGCATTTTCAAGTGGTTTGATATTTGTCTTCAGTCTTTCATCAGAAACAAATGCAGTAATGTCACCAATAACATAAAGACCTTTATTACCACGATTAAACCATCCACCATCCTCTACATTATTAAATCCAAATCCAAGTCTATCGTTGGATGTTCCAGAACCAGAATGCTCATAAAAGACTAATCCCTCAGCAGTCGAAGATCCAGATTTATAGAATTTTAATGCACTTCCACCAAGTGAACCATTTGCAACTAAAGATATGTGGCAAGCATTATTATTTTCAATAACAGCAGTATCATAAGGTCCGAGTGTTGGGAAACTAGCAACCGCTCCTTGTGCTCCAACAACGTGAAGTCTTCTCTGAGGAGATGCGTGTCCTACTGCTAGATTATTTGATCCATTGAAAGTTAAATTACCAGAACCAAAACTTAGGGTAGAACCTGTCGTATTTCCAGAAATATTAAGAGTACTTGAAAGTGTAGTGGCGCCAGTAACGTTAAGAGTATTTGAAAGTGTGGTGGCACCAGTAACACCAAGAGTACTTGAAAGTGTGGTGGCACCAGTAATGGTGGCGGAACCAGCAATAGTAGCAGAACCACAAACATTCAGATTTTTGCTAATACCTACTCCACCAGTAACAACCAATGCTCCAGTAGTGCAGTTTGTCGACTGTGTTGCATCTTTATCTTTAACTTCAACACGACCACCAGTTCTCAGATTGTTATTAATAACAACCTGTTGATTCATTCTCAGTTCACCATTGAATGTGATAGGTCCATTAAACTGAGATAGAATGGTTCCTGAGTTACCACCTTCAACGAGAAGTCTTTCTTTAACGATTACTTCATCAAATACAACACTCAAACGATTTGGATCTTCACCAGTTACAGTTGGTTTTGGAATATCGTAAGATATAACCTGACCACTTGCAGCAGAAGTCTTGGTATTGCCATTGAATACGTCGCCATTACTGTTCATACCAGTATAGATGACATTACCGCAGGAAGTTTCTTGTGATTGTGCTAAGAAATCTTCTCTTTCTGTAATAGTTTTAACTTGAACTTGTGGTAGACCTGTTGAATAGTTACCAGGACCGTATCCAAGATATTCAAAGGTATGTCCAGATGCTCTTAAAATAGAAGGTCTGTGGAACTGAATAGGAGTCAGTTTAATCTTTCTGATGAGAGATCCATTTGAATGGTTTTCTCCCAAGGTTCCCATAGAACCACGAATTACTTTAATTTTATTATTACCAGCACCAGAAAGAGCACTACTGGTGATTCTCATAATCTCATTATCAATTTGAATATAAGATCCAAGTTCAAATCTTCTTGTAGTTCCAATACCAGAATTTCTCAAACTAATAGCAAATTCTGATTCTGTGGTGATGTTACTACCAAGAATTGCCACTTCTTTTCCATAAACCGAAAGACCTCTTGTACCTAGGTTTTCCCCCAAACCATCGGCAGTTGCACTATTTGCAGATAATGCGTGCTTCAGAACATATACTGAAGTACTTACATCCCTACTAGTTTTTGATGTAAACTGAGTAATTGACGCTGCATCGTTAACAATATAGTCTCCAAGATTATTATTGGATGAATCAATAATTCTAAATGCATTTCCAATAACTAAACCGTGCGGTTCTGAGCAAGTAAATGTTGTGATTTGAGTTGTGGAATTATAAGAAGCAGTAGAAACCTTAATTGAAGGTCCATTATGAATCACATATTGACCAACAACTGGAGTCGAATCTCCTGATGTTTTTGCAATCGCAATAGCATACTTATTGGATGCTGCCGTGATTCTATAATATCCTCCAGCAGTTGTTCCAATACCAGTAACCTGAACAACATCACCAATAACTGTGGAAATACCAACAGTAGCAATAGTAATATTTGCTTGTGGAGTTCCACCAATCTTGCTGCTATCAAAATAAAGAGTCTCTCCATTAGTGTATCCAGAACCACCTGATGTAATTTGAGCAGAAGAAACAACACCACCAGAAACTGTTACCGTTGCTGTTGCACCATCCCAAGTTGCAGATGAAGGAGCAGCATTACTATTAAACAACTTAACATTATAATAAGTGCCATTCGTATGCCCACTGCCACCACTTAACGAACTATATGCAGCAATACCCGATAGTTGATGTTCAATATCAAAGGTTAGAGTTGCAGAAGTTGGACTTGAAGAAACTGTAGTGATCTTTTTACCATGATCAAAACTATAATAGAACTTATCAATTGTTTCTCTAGTAATACTCTTCTTAAGATCACTAGTTACAATATCACCTAGAGGAGATCTCTTTGCATATGTTTTTGCTGATGTTGGATTATCATTGAAGTTATCTTTATCTAATTGTGGATAAAGATCAACAATATTTTGATTGTAATTTAAGTCAGTAAACTCTTGCTCAACATTGTTAGAAGAGTTAAGCATATAAACATAATAAACACCATCTTGAACATTGTAAATGTATGGTGTAATAACCTCCGTTCTATACGTATAGAAGTTACTTCTTAAGTTGCTTCTTTCAAATCTAGGTAAAGAAACAGTTCTACTATTTGTGTCATTTGTGAATGAACCAGGTGAATGAACTATTGAATAAACATCCGTCGTGCTATACTTAAATGACTTATCATTTACAATTTCAGAAACATTGAATGTTCCGTTATAACCATAGTTATTTGTACCAGCAGTATTGGTCGTACTGGTTACGTTTTTAACAATAATCTGATCATTAACTTTTAGATTGTGAGGTTGATCTGCGAGAACTGTTACAATTGCCGTAACAGGCTCATAAGAACAAGTTGTAATAAATCTCGAATTTCTATTGTACAGATAATCTGCAGATGTGATATCAGTTAAGTTAAAATCTGCAATAGATCTTACACCAGTTGAACTAGAATCTTGAATGACAAATCCATCTACAGGATCTCTACCATTCGTGAGTTCTTTTGGAACAACTACACGTACTTTATAAAGTCTTTCATCAATACTTCTTCCATCTTCCTTTCTATTCACATAAGAAATTTCGGTTCTTTCACCATTAAATGCAGAAGGAGTTGATGATCTAATTGTGCTGAAAATAGTATTGGATGATTCAACGTGAACAAACCAAGCACTATTTACGGGATCCCATTGAATTGGAGATCCGATTTCTCCAGCAGATCTATCACAAACTCTTCTTAGAACTCTAAGTTGAATTCCACCATATGCAGAAATACAAACAGGAGTTGTGGCATCGGCATTAGTTTTTGATGCTGCTATTTGAATCTGATTTGCTGCTAAACTAACACCATCTGCACGAGATGCATTCTTTTCTTCAGTAATGGCATAATATGTTATATTTGGTTCAATATTTTCTGGCAAATCTCCAGTATCGGAGATAAGGCGAATTTTTTCACCATTTTTTGGAAGTGGTATTGTAGAAATATCAATCGTAAATCTTGAATTATTTCCTGCAGTTGGTCCAGTAGTTACAGAAACATTTTTCTCTCCACTGGTTGCTCCAGATGCTGTTGGAGTACCAGTAGAGATTACATTATCGACCATCAAGATCTTGGCGTCTACAGTTACTCCAGTCGAGATTGGAACATACAAAGTATCATTTAGTTTTGCACCAATTCTATAACCCTGAGAAATAATTGGAGGTTCTTGATCTTGTTTTGTGTATCCGTAAAGATACAGATGATTTGATTTGTTTATATCGTATGTTTTTCTTGCATCAATTTGTACCCACTCAACCTGAGTGTCTTCGGTTACGATTGCTCTTGGAGTAATAATTGATGTGATGTATGCCTTATTATCCTTATCAAATGCTTCCTTCTTGAATCCCTCAGCACTCAGTGAAACTTGACCGAAGTTTGAGTTGGAGTTTGTGATTGAAGCATCACCACCAGATACAACCTCAAAGTGCTTATTAAATCCGATTGCAAAGACAGAAACGATCTGAATGAATGAATCATTGGATGCTTTAATATGAACTGGTTTCCATCCAGTTCTATAAACTGCATTCGAATCTAAATGATAGACTTGATTAGTATTTGTTGAAGAAGAACCAGAAGAAAGTAAGGATCCAGTAACTTTTGTGATGTTTAACCCATCATAAGTTCTATTCTGCTCAGTATAACTTACAAACGCACGGTCATCTTTTTGTAGAGAAACTGCAGTATACTGTGCAACAACCATCGAACGGAATCCTGATGCTTTGCTACCATCAGCGTGCATACCGTTCATACCCCATACAGAGCGTAGTGAACAGTTAAAGACGTATGGTGATGCACCAGATACAGTATCAGTCTCAATCGTTGCAGTTGCTGAAGATCCACTCAAACCTGCAGAAGATCCTGCAGGAAGATTATCTCTTACATATGGTAGAAGATAGGTAAATGATGTGGTATTAATAACATTTTGCACTTTTGTTGAGATATTATAATCATCAACATTAACTCCACGAATCTTAATAGGAGTATCTGCATTAAATCCGTGCGCTGTTGAGGTAGTAACAGTTACAACACTTCCTGGAGTTGCACCGTCTCCAGAAATAATACTAGAAATATTAATAGGATCAGAAGCAAATGCACCAACAATTTCCCATTCTGGACGTTGCTTTGCAAATCCACCAGATTGCTCAGGGAATTTCTGGTCAATATCTCTATTAGATGCTCTATTGAAGGCATTACTGACCTTACTATAGTACATATCAAGGTCAGTAAGACCATATAAACCTACATTGTTAACACCATCAGCATATTCAAATCCTGTGAGTTTGTGGTGAGAGAATGTTGGTCTAGCTTGATTTGTTGAAGAGAAGTTTTGTGGATCAGTATAGACTAGTGTGCTCTCACTACCATCAAAGATAGTAAACTGCCAGAAGTAACAAGCACCAGTGATTCTAAAAATAGCACTATTTGGTACTGCAGAATCAGTTGGATTTGGAACATATTTTGGTCTAATTTTAGTTTTTCTTAAATCTAGACCAACAACCGATGTACCTCTAGGAACAATAACACCACCATTAACACTATTAAATTTGTAAAGAATATTGTTTGATTGTGTTAAATCGAAGTTACTATCTAAAGTAAGAGTAAGTTGATCCTGTGCAAAAGATTCTGTGCCTCCAGGAGAAACTGTTCTTGCAACTCCACTGGCATTATAAATTGCATATCCTGGGCGATTATCAATTACGTGTTCGCCAGGAAAAAGAAGAATGGTTGTTTTCTCAGTAATATCATTATCGTTACCTCTCAAATATGAAAATCTCGCCGCCTCAATAAGTGCCCTTTGTAGAGTTTTGAAGGGCTTTGTCATTGAGTTGCCCTGATTTTCTACACCATCAGTAGCATCAAGATCGTTTGGATTTACATAAAGAATACGTCCTTCTGTATTTTTTATGAAATTTTCAAGTTTGTTCAAAGGCATGGTATTATGACTTCTAAAATATTTCTATGGTCTATTTAGCTAGTCAAATCCTCCCCATCAAATTCCATTATATCTTTTGGTAGGTCTTGTGGATTCTTTAAATCCATCTCAAATAATAATGGATGCGCCTCTTCGTCTATTAGTTTTTAAATAAATCTTCTGGTTCAAAAGACCTTTGTTTATCTGCCAATCTACACAGATCTTGATCATACAAGTGCCCGTCTGGTAGTTCATCAAATGTAAAAGGAACTTGATTAATAAAGTACATCTTAACAATCATACTACCTTCATTATACCAACAATAGGCGTGACTGATTTGATAAGACATTTGGGAGTTCCAATATCTTATATTTATTTTAATACCCCCTGCCAGGGTCGAACTGGCACGAACAAGTCAACGCTTTTTAAGAGCGTAGCGGCTACCGATTACGCCAAGGGGGCTTGTGTATGAGATCATTATAATATAATGATCAAATGCTCGCCAAGGGAATTGAACCCTTCTCCGCCAAATTATGAGTTTGGAGCATTCTACCAGATTGCTAGACGAGCATAAAAGTTGCCTTAAGACAACCTATAAGACTTATATGTGGTCTTGAATCAACAACCTTCTTCGTGATCTGTATGTATTCGAATCAGGTCGTCAACTTCTTTACATTTGCCATAAGGAATCATTATAGCATCTCCATATTCGCTAGTAATGATGAAAGACTCTCCATTTTCTACTCTCTCTAGTAGATTATCAAAGTCTTCTTGAAATTCTTCTACGGTAAACTTTTCCATTCTTCAAAAAGGATTGGAATATGCGAGACAATCATCACTTACCTGTGTGCGAACCACTTCCAGTATACTCATAAACTGGTCAATAGATTCACATTCTACAATCTTCTCCCCGCCTTCATTGGAATAGAGGTAAAATTTACGTGCTAGAGTATCTACAACGCAACGGGACAGGAACTCTTCGGTAGGCATTCGGTCTTGTGTTGATTACCTCGTTATTGTAGGGCATCTGGAGGCAGATGTCAAGGGGATTCGATCACGATTCTTGCATTTCCATTTACGTTTCCACCAGGACCTCTGTTGGGATCTCCAGGATTAGCAAATGTTGATGTAGAACCACCACTTACATAAGATGGATTTATGTATCCAGATCCACCACCGCCACCAGAAGCAGCACGAGTTCCTGAACCATAGTCATCACCACCACCGCCGCCACCGCCACCGTAGTATCCGCCGCCGCCGCCGCCTCCGCCAGACCAGTTGGGATAGGATCCAGAACCTTGTCCACCAGTTCCACCCTGCAATGCCGATCCAGGAGATGCACCAGGAGATCCAGAACCTGAACCACCACCACCAGCACCACCCTGTGTGCCACCAGAACCTCCACTAGATCCAGTCACACTATCAGGTGAGTTTCCACCATTACCACCCGATGGACCTCCTCCAGCACCGCCAGGGGCATTTCCAGATCCACCAACAGGAGGGGCACCACCGCCACCACCACCAGCGATCATAATAGAACTTGGTTGAGATGCTGCTGGGCCATAAAACATTCCAGCATATCCACCGCCACGTTCACCACGATTTGATCCACTCCCACTTCCAGGATTTGAAGGACCTCCACCAGTGTTTAATGAGATAGTATAAGTTTGACCAGATGAAAATGAAATAGAACCAGTAGAATATCCACCTTGTCCACCATATCCATCACCTTGTCCACCTTGTCCCCACATCTTAACTGTGGTGCTAAAAGATCTTTGTGCAACTAATGTGTAAGATGTTTGTGTTCCTCCATCTAAAATCAATGCTCCATTTGAAGATAGAATCCATTCTGTGATTCCACTTACTGATGGGGAAACGGTAAAATCTATTAAAGAAGAACCTGATGTAAATCCAAATGCTCTTGCACTCAATGATGATATTGTTCCAAGAATAGGCATAATATTAAGCGAACTTGGTTATTGAAGCAAAGACTGTAAATGTTGCGTCTGCTGTTTTGATAATAGTGTAGACATAGGTATTCACGGCACTTGCAAATCCAGAACTTGGAGCAGTGCCACCTTGCCATTTTGGTGATATTGTTGATCCATCTACCTTAAATGTACTTGCAAGACGTGCTGTTGATTGTGTGCTTAAAACAGTCACAGTTACACTTTTACCTACTGGTAGAATCGCATTTAAACTTGTTGATGCATTTCCTCTAACATTAAAAGTCCAATCTGCGCCAGCATTTGCAGTATAATAAAATAAGGTTCCAGAAAGAATATCGAGATCAATCGTTCCAGTTAATGCTGTTGAAGATAGATTTACGTTTTCAAAAAGTTGTTGAACAATACCAGTTCTTTCTAATGTAACTGTATTTGCAATACCAATATTGTTTTGAGTAAATGTAACAATACCTACAGAGTTGGTCGTAACTGTAATCGTATTTCCAGTGCTAACCGTAACATTGGAGTTTCCATTAATAATTCTGAATGGATCTGCAAAATCTATACCATCAACACCATTAAAGAATGTTGCTTTCTCGTTGAAAAAGACTGGTGTTCCATAAACAAGAGCATTTTCATCTGGAGTATTTGTGGGATCTATATTAATTTGTGCCATAACTAACCACCTCCACCAAATACACTTTTAATTAAATCTGTTCCAACAAATGTTCCATCAAATGTAATTCCACCAAAAGTTTTGGGAACTGGTGGCAAATTTCCGTCCAAAGCATCACAATTTGCAATATTAGACTTGAGATTGATTGTATTTCCTGCTTTAAGATTTATATTCTTACCAGCAACTAGGTCGATTGATTCATCGGCATCAATTGTAACTTTTGCACCTCTAATTCTAACCTGACCATTTTTTTCTGCAGTAATCCAAATATCTCCATTTTTTCCAGTAATAATAATATCTACACCCGTAGTTTTTGATTTCTCTCCAGCAACAATCTCAATCGTTTGATCATTGTAAATATGTAACATTCCACCTTCGGTTGAACCAATGAGAGAAACGTCTCCATTATCGGTAACACCATACAAGTTATAAATGTCGGATCCGTTAAGACCCATTTGAGGATTTGCTATATCAATTCTAAACTTTGGACCAAAACTTTGAAAGTTTCTTCCCTGCCAGTTTTGTTTGTCAAAAGGTCTTTGTTGTGCCATTTATCTTGTAATACAATCAATGTTTTGTTTAATTTCACCTTGAGGTGTAATTGGTTTCTTTTTAAGATTTCCTTTTAAGATAGCACCCTTTCCAATTTCGGATTTAATTGTAAATATTGGCGGATCCGTAACATTAGGCGATTCTATGTTGCTATTTATTGGCGTTACAGTATTGATACGTCCATCAATAGTATTGATAGTATATGAATTACCAAAGTTATCGGTGATAACGTCCTCATTGGTATAATCTTCACCTGGTTCAACAACTAAAACATCATTGATAATATATTCTATATTGGTATTAGGTGTATTAGGAGGTGTATTGGGAGGTGTTGGAGTTACTTCATCAATAGGATAGTTTTCACCTTCAGAAACAAAGTAGATTGATGTAACCTCTCCAGCATCATTAATAACAGATCTTCCAATAGCACCATACCCTTGGCCACATTCATCAGTAACTTCTATAAATGGTGGGAAGTCGTATCCAGATCCACCACTTGTAATAATTGCACCAATAATACTTCCAGTAGAACTACGTCCTTCTCCAACCAATGAACCAAATATTGGAATAGCGGAAGCACCAGATCCTTCACTACCAAAAATACTAATCTTTGTTCCACCACAATTTAATCTTGGTCCTGCATAACAAGAACTCAAAACACTTGAAAATCCAGGAGTGCCAATGCTTGGATTTAAGAAGTCCATAGATCCAATAGAACCTACTAAATCACTAATGGCACCTCCAGCAGAAAGTATAGATTGGGCAATTGAGTTTGCTTCATTTGCAGTTTTTAAGATTTGTTCAAAAGGAACTCCTGGAGCATTTTTGGCACCCTTACCAATCACCCATTGATTTGTGTTTGCATTAAAATTTGGTGCAATCTCACCACAACCTAAATCTGAAACAAGACCAGCAATACCTTCTACAGTATTACGAAGAGTATTAGCAACACTAAATCCACCAGAAATTTTAGAAACTGCATCCATTGCGGCAGATAGTCCGCTAGTAATGCCACCAATAATACTATTAATTAATGAACCAACTGCTTGATTTGCAACACAAGAAACAAAATTGGCAACATTTTCGACAACGGATTTGAGAATTGATTTAATAATGCTTCCTAATCCGTTCAATACACTGTTTGCGATACAAGATAATAACTTTTGAATATTGGAAATTGGAGGAACTAATGCTGTTTGTGCTGCAACTCCTGCTTTATGGGCAATTGAAGAACTTTTAGTTGCTGCAAAAACAGTTGAATAAACACTCTTATACAGAGCTTTAAGTCCTTTGTTTAATACTGGTGCTAGTTTTTTATAAAGACCATTTACCATACTACCGACTAAACCACTAGCAATCTTTTGAACCTTTGCAGTGATTTTATCGATCTCCAAATTAATATCTCTTTTCAGATTATCGATTGAAGTGCTAATACTTCCAACTGCCTCATTAATGCTATTAGTAATACTTTGAATTTTTTTAACTAGATTATCAATCTCCGTGGTTATTTTATTAATTGTATTATCTGGTGATGGACTTGCAGCGTTGACTGTATCTCCAATGGCACGAAAATATGAAATTTCATCAGAACCTATTTGTTTTGCCTGAGTTGGTGATACATTTCTTGGAGATTTTTGTGTTGCGGCATTTTGTTCATTGGATTCATTCTTCTTGACACGACTTCCATCATTCTTAATCTTATCGGTATATCCAGTAAATGCTTGAAATGGTCCTGCATAATCTTTTGATGGAACTTGAGAAGTTCTACCAAAGCATCCCACAATCACAGGAATCTGAGCATTATCCCCGTCCAGAAAAAATCCAAAAACAGTATCACCACCGTGAACCTTTATATTACTTGCATTATTTCCTGCACCAGTTCCTGATGTAGTTGGAAGCAAACATTGTGCCCAAGGAAGATCTTCATTCGGAAGTTCAACTTCACTGTATGGGTGATAACCCATAATACGAACCTTTGCCCTATTTCCCCAACCAGCACCATTTGCCTGCCCCCCCTGAGCATCCACAGGAGCAACCTGACCGATCCACCAAAGAAATCCGTCTCTTCCTACAAAGTTACTACGAATTAAAGAACTATCCAGCATCTTTAACTTTCCTTATTATTTTTTCCATAACGACCAAATGTGTCTCTGACCAATTTCATTGAAGTGTATGATGCATTGGAATCAAAGTGATGACACAATTCCTTAATCATATATAGACCGCTCTGGTCCTGATCATATTCCTTTCCTTCTGCTCTAGAAATCTTAGGAAACAGGCATTCAATAATGTCACCTGCTCTTAAATTAGTGTTGGAAGATACTGTCATACTTAAAGTCTGAGTGAACAAAACATTATATCTCATAATCGCTTGAGATTGATACTTAAATGGGTCAGAGTTTTCTTCTTTAGAAACATCTTTTTCCATTGTTCCAATATCTAATACCTGAGTTAAGATTCTAGAAGGAATATCGCCTAAGGTTTCTGGAGATCCTGGAGAGATCTTAGGAAGATCAATCTGTTTACCCAGATTTTTGGATTTTCCAGCATAGTCTTCGAGTTTAAATACCCCCTTTTCTGGAGGAGTAAACTCAAACGTTAATGGATTATAGAACATTCTATAACTTGAATATGTCCCTAAACGAAGTTTTTCTAAAAGATTTTGATTTCGATTGGTAACATAACTCAAAATATTAAAATCAGTATCAGTTTCTGCTGCAGATGTATTAACTTGACTATAAGTATAAGTTGCCTTTGGTTCTTGTGTGATCAACTTATCAATCGATCTAAAATGAAATCCTTCTTTAGTTTGAAAGAAAACAAATCCTGCAGTTCCATCTTCACTTGACAGTTCTGGAACTCCCTTAGATGCTAACCAAACTAAAACTGTAAATGGTTTGCGAAGATTACCTATAAATCCATATTTGTTTTGTGCTCGATCAACTGCCGCAATCCTATCGGTTTTTAAATATTCTTTAATAATATCAGTTACTGATGCATCAATCGTGGATGAGGTTGGATATTTCTTGGCAACTCTGGATGTTTCGTTTGTGATTGCTTCTCTTGATACTAGATTGAGTACAAAGGTTTCTCTCTGTGTTTCACTGATCACATTTGAGATGCTAGAAACATACAAATAATCATCTGGGTCTGTAGAAAAGTCTAATCCAGGATTAGATTCACTATTTCCAGTAATCTTTATTGAAACTCTTTCACCACCTCTTAAGGGAAGACCATTATAGATTGATTGAAGATCTCCATCAGGATTACCTTCATTATCAGAACCAGGAACAGAATCTCCACCATTAGTAACAACTAACTTTGCAGTAATCGTTGGTGAAAAGATATCTTCATAGTAATCAATAGAAACAGTTCCTAGTCTAATATCAACTGTCTTCTTTTTATCGGTTGATTCTATGAAGAGTTCTTCATATATGGACTTATTAATCGTCATTTATGTATATGCTAGTTCTAGAAGTAATCTGTGTGTCATAAGTCTATTTAACTCAATTTCACTAGAGGAAACATTGGGCATAGATTGACCTCCACCACCTTCCCCACCCATTGGAACTGGCATTTGTGGCGCTTGTGGTTGAGCAACTACAACTGTAGGTCCAGATCTTTCAGGAGTCATTGCCTGCATTTGTTGTGTTGATCCAGTTGGTGGTGCAGTGATTTTTGCAGGTGTTGTTATAGTTGTTGGTTGACCAGCAACTCCAGTAAGTGTTTTACCAATTGAAAGCATTCCAATATAAGGTCTTGGATCTATTGCCTTTCCATTAGGTCTAACTTCAAAGTGCAAGTGAATTCCAGTACTACCACCAGTACTACCAATTTCACCAATTGTTTGCCCATTGTAAGATTGACCATTCTTAACAAATACTTTTGCTAAGTGTGCAAAACGATAGATTGTATTTCCAGATTTAATGTCAACAAAATTACCATATCCACCAGGATCAAAACCAATATAATCAATTTTACCTGATTGTTTAAATGCAACATAATAACCAGGGCCTGCTGGTGCAATATCAATTCCTGCGTGTCTGTGTCCCCCTCTTGCTTCTCCAAAACTTCCAGTAATTTGTCCTGCTGCTCCGCCAGGTCTTCCTTTAAATTGATCTTGAACAGAAGTTGTGACTGCTGGTGCTGGTTTTGGTGGTGCTGGTTTTGGTGGTGTTGGAGCAGGTTTTGTTGTTGCTGGTGCATTTGGAGATCCAATCTGGTTAAAAGCTTCTTGAACATCTGAATTTTTAACCGTAGCGTAGTTTGGTGGTGGATAAAAACTTTTTCCGCTTGGAGTTGGAATTCCTGCCCACTCCTGTGCTAACCTTAGTTGAGCTTCTTTTGGATTATTTTTAACCATATCAATGGTAATTTCTTTCTTTTTTTCAATAAGTGCTATGGCCATTTTATCTTGATTTGCTGGACTAAAAAGATCTGTTGGTTTTAATCCAGCATACGCAGCCTGCCCCATAATATCCATAAATTGATATCTACCTGAAGCGCCAGATCCCCATTTTTTATAATTTTCTCTCTGAACTTTATCAGCCTCGGCAATTGTTAACTTAGAATATCCTGGATATATTCCACCAAATCTACTATCATACGATCCACCACTAGATTCTGCTTTAGATATCAAATCCAATACGGGTTTCCATTTTCCACCTCCACCTCCACCTCCACCACCAGATGGTCGTTGTGATGGTTGAGGACTGGGAGGATTGGTTTGATTTGGAGGAATTTCACCCTCTCTAGGAAGAACTCCACCTTGTGGTATTTTTGGTTTAGTAAAATCCAAAGGTTCTCTAAGAATATCCAGTGCAGCATCAAATGACCTTTCAATAGATTCAAATCCCCTGGACATTTGATTCATGGAAGATGATATATCATTTCCAATATTGGAAAATTTAAATTGGATTATGTCAGAAAAAACATTATTAAGTAAACTCCCAAATCCAGATAGTATCTGCGTTATTCCACTAACAAATCCACCTAAAGCACCAACAATTCCTCGAATTTTTCGAATCAATTGTTCGCCAAGTTTTATAATAAGTGGGAGATTGTTGAGTAACCATCCAACCATCAAGGTTCCTACAAAATCCATAATTCTTCCAAGGAATCCTTTAGTGCTATTTGCAATTACTTCTTTCTGTCTTTTAAATGCCCCACGAACACCAGATGATTCAATAATATCTTCTTGTTCTTTTCTTCTTACTGCTTCTCTTCTTCTCTGAAAAAGAACATTATCTCTTGCAATTGATTCTCGTTTAAATCTAGTACTCTTTAATAAAATCGTATTTGTTTTTAATGCAGAAGATTTTGCTTGCTTAATTCCTTTTCCCAAAGAAAAAACCGACTTTGAAATATTGGAGATATTAATTGATGATCTATATGCGGACTGTGCTACTGCCATTTTAGATCACCACGTTGTAATGAGCTTGAGAATACAGCACATAGAAATTATCTGGATTTGATGAAGAAATCGCAGGGACATTGTTTGCTACTCTACCATTACCACCAGATGGTGCAGACTGTGCTGGAGCAGGTGGAGATGGCGCCATCACAACTGTTGGTTGTGGTTCTGGTAAAGGACCAACACTCTGCATTTTCTGTTGAGATTCTTGAGATTTCAAAGGTTGAATCTGTGCTTGATTGGAAAATACTGAAGAATAATCTGTAGGTTGACCTTGTGGAGTTACTGCTGCTGCTTGACTATCTGCTCCAGATTCTCCTGCCACTGGAGCAATATTCATAGTTCCAAACTCTGGTGGTTTTGAAAAATCTTGAGACTCTTTGTTTTCAGATTCTTTAGGTGTTGCTGGAGTTTTTGCTGGTTTTTTGTTTTCGTTCTTTCCTAGAAAAGTTCCCTCAAAAGCACCAAACTCTCTGGCAACATCTAATCCTATAGCAGGCCATCCAAGTAATGGTACTGCAGAAGCAGCAGATAAAGATCCACCAACCATATCACCCTGAGAATATCTGTAACCAGCAATACCCAAACTAATTGGGGCCAAAAGTTTTGATCCAAAACCTAAAGCTCCCTTAAATAGATTTTTACCACCTTTTAGTCCTGCTTCTGCACCAGTTTCAAGAATTTCTGCCCCTGCTTTTACTTCTGCTCCAGCAACTTTTGCTCCCGCTTTTGCTTCCGCTTCTCCAACTTTTGCCCCTGCTTCTGCTGTTGTTTCTGCAGCAGATGCTGAAGCACTTGCTGACACTTTAGGTGGTGGAGTAGGTGGTTTGACAATATTCAATAATCCCTTTCCAGCGTCTTTAACCGCATTAATTAATGCTACAACTGGTTTAAGAAAAAGACCACCAACAACACTAGAAGTTATTTTAGCAACGACTCTTGTTGAGGCATTTAATAAAGCAGATAATCCACCATTAATCGCTAATAATATTCCACCAACAACACCAAGATTTTTTATTACATTACTTTTAATTTCTTCTAATCGTTTACTATTTTTTGTAATTAATGCTTGTATTACTTGAATGCTTTGATTTGCTATCCAACCACTCAATAAAATAGTAAAGAACTGTCCTACCTTATCTAATGTAAATTTTGCTTTCGCTGCAATTTTTGCCACAGGAGAAATCAATGCAGATTGCATTTTTTTCTCAATTATACTTTCTTTTCCTTCCCTTAACTGCTGTTGTGCTAATATTCGTTCTTGATTCTGGTTTTGTAACTCTCTTCGTTTATCTAGAGCACTGTCATTTGCAATCGAAACACCAATCTGTTGAAGTGCTGCACTTAAAGACATTATCTGCTGAGACATTCCAGATATCTGGTTTGAAACAGATGTAAGTGCTAATTCATTTCTTGTTAATATACCTATAGTTTGTGGATCTGGTCCAGAAGGAGCAGCGGCACGAGGATTTCTACCAAAAACACTAGAGGAGACCGTGGATCTGGCAACTCTTATTCCACCTAGTATTGGTGATGAAAACTCAGCCATTTGATATGCCGCTCTTTAGATTTTCTTCTTCAATATACTGTTGAAGAAGAGAAAGATAAATCTCCCTCTCCCAAGGTATCATATTTTCCAACTCTGTCAAACTATATTTATGATGTTGCATCAAGGCAAAATTAACTTTATAGTATGACGCAAGATCCTCATGCGCCATACTTACGCGAAAAAAGCAGATAAACCCTCCAAAACTACTTCACTTTCAACATTTGTTTTTGGATTTTTGATTTTAATGCTGTGAGAAAGTTTTGGCATCGTATCAAAGAACTTTTCAATTTCTTTGAATTGTTTGGAACTTAGTTGCTCAAGAAACTCATTTAGTTCTTTTTTAGTGCAATCAGCGGCAGACCAAGATTCTTCTTCAGAGTAAACTTGCTCAATGCATGAAGAAATCAAGTCAAAAGTTTCATCAACTCCAATATTTCCTCCCATAGAGAAGTTGTTTTTAATAAACTCATTCATTGATGGATACTTCATTCTAAGAACTAAAGTATCATCAAGTTTAATATCTCTAGAATGCTCTTCAGAAACTTGAACTTGAATTTCGTCGAGATTGATTGTAGTCGGAACCTGAGTCTCATTATCATCTGGGCAGGTTACAAGAACTTCTACTTCTTCACCTACAGATTTGCCACGAATGTTTAGGAAGAGATACTCAATATCAAATGTGGAAAGTTCGTCTACTTTAACGCCTTTTGTGAGAATACAATTTGATATTACGTTCTTAACTGAATTTGCAATCTGATTGGAATCTTCACTTTCCATTGCAATAATAAGGATCTTTTCTTCTTTAACCAGAAAAGGACGATATTTAACTTTCTTTTTGGATGATGGCACTTCCAACTCATATGTTGGTGTTGCAATTTTTGGTAAAGGCATAATAACCTATAGAATTCATATATTTTTATTTAGAGAGTTCTACGAGATCCAATTACATCATTAACTTGTGGATTATTTGAATTATTTGAAATTGGACCACCAATACCTCTTGGACGAGGATCATCTAGTCTACCTGTACCGACATTTAGATTTCTCCAAATCATTTCGTCCCTTCCTGTTGCAAGACGAGTTGATGTATCTGCACCCGTTCCATCTCTTCTTTCCCTATCCGCAACAGCATTCTTATTATTATCAATGTCATTATAAATGTCAAAACTTAAGGTTTTTCCAGAAACGTATCTTTCATAACTAAATGATGCACTTGCTTTTAAAATATCAGATGCTCCGTATTGAACTAAAATGGAGTTTAATGAAAGTGGAAATAAACCATAGAAAGTATATTCAATCTCGCGTCTATAATCTCTATCAAATTTAATAATCTTAGTTTGATTTGTTTTATATTGTTCTGGGTATCTCATCCTAAAGTAATATCCTTCATTGTATGGAGATGCCTGAGATCCACTGGAAATATATTCCATCCAATGCTCTAAGAACTTAAGTGCTTTATATCCACTGTCAACATAAAACTCAAGATCAATCTGAGTAAATTGGCGAGTGTGTGCCATCTTCTCAGCAACACCCATATAGTTTCCTACAATATCTGTCGTTGCAAAAGAACTTCCAGGTAAGGATGCAGAATTGCACAATAAACCAATACTTTCACCAATGAATCTTGAACCAATGCCACGATAGGCAAGATGACTCCTAAGACCAGCAGGAAGGCCACCAAACACAACTTGATAATGTGAAGTTTGTGCCAGATCTGTGATTAGAGGTTTAAATTGTGATATTTTACGCGGAATAGGCACTCTAAATACCTTTTATGAGTCTTATTGTTAAGTATTTAGATGTCATATAAAGGAAAATATCAACCCAGCAATCCCAAAAAATATAAAGGTGACCCAACCAATATAATTTACAGATCTTTATGGGAACGAAAATTTATGGTTTATTGTGATTCAAATCAGAATATTTTGGAATGGGGTAGTGAAGAACTGGCATTGCCATATAGATCACCAATAGACAATAAGATTCATAGATATTTTCCTGATTTTTATATTAAGGTCAAAGAAAGCACTGGACAGATTAAAAAATATCTAATAGAAATCAAACCAAAGAAACAGACAATAGAACCAATACCACAAAAAAGAAAGACAAAAGGATATATCTATGAGGTTTATGAGTATGCTAAGAATCAAGCAAAGTGGAAAGCAGCACAGGAGTTTTGTGAAGATCGTCAATGGGAGTTTAAAGTTCTTACAGAAGATGACCTTTTTGGGTATAAATAATGCCAAGAAAGACTCTTAAACAAATTAAAGTAGAGCAGCAGGGACAAAAAAAACAAGTAACAGATACTGATTTAAATGTTAATCGTGTCAGAAGTGTTGCTGAAAATCTAATTGGGAATGAAGATCCAGATGATTTAATGTTAGAACTTTTAGATGTACTAGAAGAAAGTGGGAAGATGCCTAGTTCTGGTAAGTTTTATATCTTTGTTTATAGACCAAAGACTCCAAATATTACATATGATCAAAATCCATTGGTTGCCGTAACTGATATTTTTCAGTGGGGATTTAGAGGAATCAACTTTCATTGGGGACAAACTCGTCAATATACATGGGATGAAATTCCTGGATCCATTTATGAAGTATATAAATCTGAACTCAAAGATCTGGAAATGATACCTTTTGCAAAAATACGAATAAATAACTAAAAAAGTATAAATGGCAGATCCAATCTTAGGATTTACATTAGCACAAAATGGAGTCAATCTAGCATCTCAGGCATCCAATGCTCTGAGTAGTGGAGCGAAAGGTCCTATTGAAAATGCATTTAGATATCCTCTTAAAGCATTAGATAATACAACAGATTATCTAAGCATTAAAATCTTTGAATATGTGCTTCCAGCAGGTGGATCTCAGTTTAGTATTGGTACTGCTGCTAATAGTTTTGCAGATTCTAAAATTCAGGCACCAAATTTTAGTCAAACTCTTTCAAAATCAAATATTTCCCCACAATTTTATATTACACTTCCAATACCACAAAATATTACAGATTCAACTTCCGTAACTTGGGGTGAAGATACTATAAATCCTCTTACAGCTGCTGGAGTTGGTGTTGCTGCAGAAGTTCTAAAAAATCCAGCGGAAGCTGGGCAGAAAACAATTAGTGCCCTTAAAGGGGTATTTACAAATCTTGATCAAAATACACTCACATCTTTAAACCAATATGTTGCCGCCCAGGCAGTTTCTGCTTTAGGTGCTAATGTGAGTGCTCAAGGACTTCTCTCAAGATCTACTGGACAAGTATTAAACTCTAACTTAGAACTCCTCTTTCAGGGTGTTAATCTAAGAAGTTTCCCATTTACTTTTGAATTTGCTCCTAGAAGTGAACCAGAGGCATATCAAGTTAAACAAATCATTAGAACTTTTAAACAATCAATGTCACCAAGAAATGGTGGTGCTGGTAGTGGAACAAATACAAATGCTGGTTTATTTGTTGCTTCACCAAAAGTTTTTCAACTTGAATATAGAAGTGGAAATAAACCACATCCATTCTTGAATGTCTTTAAACCGTGTGCTCTCTCTGATATAAGTATCAACTATACTGGATCAAATACATATGCAACATATGCAGATGGTACTCCAGTTCATATGACAATGTCTTTAACTTTCAAAGAGATTAATCCAATTTACTTTGAAGATTATGATACAGAAACAGGAAGACAAGGAGTAGGTTACTAAAATGGGATACTTTAGAGAACTGCCTGATTTACAATATCAGTCTCCATTACCTCACAAAATATCTTCTCTAGATTATGTGAGAGTAAAGAATCTATTTCGTCGTATTCAAATTCGTGAAGATTTACAAGATAAGTTTGTCTTATTCAATAAGTATCAGATACCAGAAGGTGCAAGACCTGATACTGTTGCCGAAGAGTTTTATGGTAGATCAGATTATGACTGGGTTGTTCTATTAACATCAGGAATTACCAGTGTAAGAGATCAGTGGCCACTTTCTGATCGTGATATCTACAGATTTGTAGAAAGAAAATACACCGTTCAAGATATGAACGATATTCGTTATTATGAAACAACTGAAGTCAAAGATTCAAAAGGAAGATTAATTCTTCCTTCTGGTCAGGTTGTAGATTCAAATTTCAGTATACCAGATCCAGATAATAAAAATAATATTGATTTAAATCCAGTAGTTGGTGTTACCAATTATGAATATGAAGTTCAGAAGAATAATGAAAAGAGATCGATTTATTTACTAAAACCAGGATATCTACAACAGTTCTTGAATGATATGAGAGACATTATGAACTATGATCCAAGTTCCCAATACGTTAATAATAAACTAATCAAGACGGAAAACACTGGATTAACTGGTCCATAAAAGATCTAATTTCTTATCAAACATCATTACATAACGGTGCTTACGGGAGCGTTCTCTCCATTCTCCTTCAACACCTTTTACTTTACCTCGTGAGTGCTTAGTTCCGTCTGCATAATAGAAATCTTTCTTTGCATCTGTGAGACCTGCATATGTGAAGTTACAAGCACGATAGATTGTGCCGCCATGAAAATCACTATCAGCATAAGAGATGATTGCTCTAACTTCAGTATCTTTCCGAAGTTGTTTAATCGTTCTTGATACAAACCAAGAAGTGATGTTATACTCTTCTGATTGTGTGTCAGGATGAATGCAGAGTCTTGACAGTTCAAAGAGTCCTTGCTGTTCATTTCGCTGTAGACCAAAGGCACCTTTTGCAATTTCAGGAACAGGAAGTCCAGTAAAGATACAAACTCCCTGAAGTCCACCAATGTTTAAGGGAGAAAACTCATTTTTCTTAAAGAGACCATAGTTATAACCAGACTTGAAACCTTTGGAAATATCCTTAAGATAGTGATATTTAAGCAACAGTTCTTCTGCTTGTTTTTTAGAAATCTTTTCAATATAAAAATCAGATTTCATAAAAAAAAGGGAGAAGGTTTTTCAACTTCCCCCCATTATAGCACAGATACCTTACTCTGCCAACTTTGCGAAATATGACATTGTGTCGTCATCGTCCTCATCATAAGAAGAAGACTTCGAAGAAGAGAGATTGCTCAGTTCAGTGCGGAGATCTTCATCGAGATCTTGAACTGTTCCACGAGAAGTTTCTTCCTCATCAGCAACCTCAGGATCCTGACGACGAGAACCCTTGTTACCAAGAACATAATCAAGACGCTTCTTCAGTTCATCATAGGTCTTGAACTGATCGGGAGCAACAAGTTCTGCAAGAGAATACTGCCTCTTCCAGATTGCTTCCATCTCATCATCATCGTCCAGAAGAGCACCTTGTGCAGCAAACTCACTGGAATCATAATTACGGTAACCAGCAACGTTCTTTGCCTTCAGTTTGAAGTTAGCACCTTGCCAGAAGTCAAAGGGATCAATTGCTTGTTCATCCTCAAACTCAGGTTGCATTGCGGCAGTAATCTTATCAAAGATTTTCTTACCGAACTTATACAGGAAAACTTTACCTTCGTTAGCAGGATTAGCAGGATCCTTCACAACATAGATGTTGCTCACATAAGTCAGTTTACGCTTTTGCTTACGGGCAACTTCCTTACCAGCATCAGTGCCATTATTCCACAGTTCGGAGTTGAGTTCCGACACAGGATCCTTCTGATTCAGGGTGGTGAGACTATTTTCTATATACCAACCACCAGATCCTTGAAAAGCGTGGGAGTACAGTTTCACAAATGGCAGATCTTCGCCGTTAGGAGCAGGGAGGAAACGAATGACGGCATAACCATTGCCGCCCTTATCACATTCTAGTTTCCAAAGACGATCATCGCCAGATGATGTGTTATTATTCATTTTTTCTACTTCCTTGACCAGTTTTGCGGTCAGGGAACCAAGTTTAGACTGTTTCTTGAGATCAGAAAAGCTCATTTAGATTCGGGGGATAGTTTGGATGTTTTGGATTTACTTGGATAGTATAACAAAAATAATCTTATTTGTCAAGAAATTTCTTGAGAGATTCAATAGTTTTATTCATACTATTAAACAGTAAACTCATATCTGTGTCGGGAGGAAATCCCATAATTGCCACAGATTTGCGAAGATTTTCTTTCATTTTAACCGCTTGTGGGTCATCTGAAAGAGAAAGTCTTGTATACATAATGCGTTGCTTTTCAAGCAACAATGTGAGTTTTTCAATGTGTTCAATTTTATCTTCACGGGATAAAGAACCAAATGACAGGATACTTCCATAAAGAAACTCTTGAAGTTCATTAATTTCTTTAAGTTCTTCTTGAATAAGGTCAGAATCAAAAAATTTACTCATTTACAATATGCCGCAAAAGTTTTTTGTAATTACACACATTGATATTTAGAAATGGTTTGTATTTCTTGATTTTTAAACTTACGATTTCCCAAACAGGATCAATAAGTTTTTTATCAAACACATTCCCAAACTGGAAGATTATATCATAAATCACCAGAACTTCAGGGGAAATCTTCCCACTCAGGAACTTTTTTAGAATAGGTGGATGACCTTTCGAGCAGTTGAAAGCATCTTCTAATTTGATTTCCGAGAGTAATTCTTCCGATTGTTCTTTGAACAAGTAGGTCAAACTCTGTTGTCGTTTCATCCACTCGACGTATGTTCTTTCGCCAGAATTTATGATTTCTCCAATCCATATGTTCTGTGGGTTATCTGTGGCGACAAAGTTTGATACTAGAAAATCTACAATTTCCTTATCGGAATATTTCCTTGAACTTTTCTCAAAAAAATATTTATCCTTACGTTTGTTGAAGGAAGTCAGAGTTGCCCTGGACTTTCCACCATACTTAAAGAAATCATATTTTGGATTCGTGAAATGACTTTTGAGTGACAAATAATGTTGATATGTCTCAAAAGGACTCATAGTGGAAGTTTTGCTCTCGAAGTTTTCTTCATAAAGTTGAGATTGATAGCATCATACTTCAATCTTTCCTTAAGTGGTTTAGATATAAGTTTCGTAATTGAATCCACCTCAATACTATTAATTTCACAATAGTAACAAATAGCATCAATGTAGTTCATATTCTCCTCTGAAACAATTCTCTCTATCTCTAGAGAAAATTTGGAGGGAGTTAAAAACTTATCCTCTATTGCTTTTTCTAATTCCTTATTAGGTTCCATACTGCTCAAGTTTATCTCCAACAAATTTTCTAATATATTGGACGAGCAATTTAAGGTACTTTGCTTTGTCGTATTCTTCATAAACTACACATTCTCCATTT
>Ga0209299_1000203_pt1 | contig 33518 bp, 59 predicted proteins | sample S_140806_MF_Meta_FD_187326 | JGI IMG/M metagenome (GOLD analysis project Ga0209299, IMG submission 187326) | Freshwater microbial communities from Lake Simoncouche, Canada to study carbon cycling - S_140806_MF_MetaG (SPAdes) (version 2) | ecosystem: Environmental > Aquatic > Freshwater > Lake ...
ACTGGTACGGCCTCAATCAATATTAATGGTACTGTGGGCGCTACAACCACCAATACTGGTGCATTTACTACAGTTACCGCTACAAGCTATGTAGGGGTGTCTGGCGGTACATTCTAATGTTTCAAACGGCTTTCCAAGTTAATGCGTTTCAGAATGACGCATTTCAGATTGTCATTACCCCTGTCACACCTACAAAGTTTGGTGGGGATGATGCGCCATATACAAGGGAAGAATTAAAGCGTCTTAAAGGTATTCAGAAGAAGCTGCGCCAGGCAGAAGAAAAGCGTGTTGCTGCGCTTAAAGCTGACGCTGAAAACCGTAAACAAACTATTGCAGATTTGGTAGACCCAAAACCTGTTGCAAACAAACAACAAACTAATATACAATCCAATCAAGAAGTTAGCGTTGATATACCGTCAAACCTAGCAAACATTGACCGATACATCGCTAATCTTGTAACACAACAACAAGACTTGCAAAACGCAGTATTGATAAGAGAAGCAAAACTCAGGTTGGAACAAGAGTTAGCAATCTTAGAAGTTAAGCGCCAAGCAGAATTAGACGATGAGGAAGCATTATTAGCACTCTTACTTTAAACCCGCACACGGAATACAAGAAAGCCTACGAACACCTCCATGCTGGTCGCTTAGACGCTGGATTTAGGCTTTTTGAATACAGATGGCATCCTGAGATTATTGCTAATCAAGCACAGCCATATCATCAGAAACTAAAAATGCCTGTATGGAGAGGTGAATCCCTATTAGGGAAAACCATTACTGTTCAAGCAGAACAAGGCTTTGGTGACATCATTCAATACGCACGATTTTTACCTTTTTTAAAGGTAATGGGCGCTAAAAGTGTTGTTTTATTACAACATGGTTCATTGCATACATTATTTGGGCAAATGGAGTGCGTTGATACATTTACCAATATGCCAGAAGAAGGCATAGCCACAGAGTCTGACTATTGGATAGGCATTATTTCCTTACCTTATTACATTAGCCTAGCCCCAGCGTATGCAAGGTCATTATTTCCTGTTACATGTAACAAAATTGTAGGGTCTGAAGGTTATTTAGACGCTATTCCAAGCAATATCCCTAAAAAACTAGCAGTCAACTGGTCTACATCAAAGGGTCTTTTGCATTATGTACGCACTATGCGCCCAGAAACCATGCTTGAATTAGTAGGCGATGACGCTTATTCATTTTGCCCCGAAGAAGATAGATTTTGGTCGCCATTACCTAATGATGGTTGGAAACAAGATTGGAATAAGACTGCAAGCCACTTAAAAGCCTGTAAAGGTCTTGTAACGGTTGATACAGGCATAGCCCACCTAGCTGGTGCTTTAGGCGTTAAAACTATTGTAATCATGCCTAGAAAAGAGTTTAAATGCTGGCGTTGGAAGCATGGAACTTGGTACAACTCTGTTTGTACGGTTGAAGAAGATGAATTAGACAAAATACCCGAAATCATAAGGAGAATGTAATGCTATGCCCTAAATGCGGATATTCCGAAGGAAACCATATTGAAGCCCAAAAGACGGATGAGGAATTCTTTATTGAGTGGTGGACTCCTACTATTGGAGAAGAAGCTGCCAAAGCGTCATGGCAAGATAAGCTAGAAATGAAAACTAGGGTAGCCCCTACAGTTATGTCTGACATACCAGGTCATATATCTATGGCTGATGGTACATGGGTAGATAGCCGGTCTAAGCATCGTGAAAACCTAAAACGCAACGGATGTATTGAATTAGGCAACGATGTGCCTATGCAGCAAAAAGCACCAGAAATGAGTAGACAGTCACAAGAGGCAAGAAAACGCCAAATTGCTGAATTAGCTTATGCCAAATTACGATAACCTATAGGAAACCCCATGTCAGATAACGAACAATTAGACCGTAGAGATTTATTAGAGGCTGCTTTAGAAGCGGCAGAGGAAGGCACTCTTGAAGTACCCATCGAAAAAGACATTGAAGTGGCTGAAAAGGACGACATTTCCGAGGAGTCCATTAAAACTGAAATTAGCTCGCAGGATAACGAAGAAACTGCCGAGGATGCTGAACCTATTGAATTTGAGGGCAAGAATGAGGAGAAGGAGGAGAAAGTAACTCGCCCATCTACCTGGAAGAAAGAATATGTCACCATTTGGGACAAAATGGAAGCTGGCGAACAGATTAGCAAAGAAGATTTTACTAAATTTGCTGAATATGCTAATCAGCGTGAATCTGAATACAAGAAAGGCGTAAGCACTTATAAAGCTGAAGCTGACAGAGCTAGAGGCTACGAAGAAGCGATTGCACCTTTTATACCTGAGTTACAAGCACAAAATATTAGTCCTGCCGCATGGATTAATAATTTAGGTCGGGCTCACATGGTTTTGACTAAAGCGCCATACGAACAAAAAGTCCAAATGTTTCAGCGACTTGCACAAGATTATGGTATACAATTAAATGGTGAAGGTGTTGCGCCTATACAACAAGACGCATATACTCAACAACTGATGAACCAGTTAAATCAGGTTAATCAAGAAGTTTCAAACATTAAAGGTCGATTTGCCCAAGAGGAAAATCAACGCTTAATGGGTGAAATTGAAAGAGTAAGAAGTGATGTGGAGAAGTTTCCGCATTTTGATGTGGTAAGGGAAGAAATGGCTCAATTACTTGAGTTAGGGAAAGCCCAAGACCTAGAAACGGCCTACAAGAAAGCCGTGCGTATGAATGACGATGTTTGGGAATTAGAACAAGATAGACTCTTGAAAGAAGCCAAACAAACGACAATCAAAGCACAGCAAGTAGCGAAGGCTAAGGCTGCTGCGGTTAGTCCAAAGTCCACTACACCTAGTGGAAAAGTGAGTAATCCAGAAGATAAAAAGGATAGACGGTCATTGATAGCCGAAGGATTAGGCGAAGCAATGAGTCGTAGGGTTTAACTAGCCAATTTTGGCACATTTTTTTAAGGATATATCATGGCATACGCTAACTCAGCTATTACCGATATTATCGCTACCACGATTCAAAGTCGTAGCGGTGAACTCGCAGACAACTTAACACAAAACAACGCTATTCTTCAACGCTTGCAACAGAAGGGCAATGTTCGTCCTTTTTCAGGCGGTAATGTAATTTTAGAAGAAATCATGTATGACGATAGCGCTACTAACAATGCTAACTCTTATAGCGGATATGAAGTATTGAACATTGCACCAGATAGCCCTATCTCTGCTGCACAATACAAAATCTCACAATACGCAGACTCAGTAACAATGTCTGGTTTAGAGATGTTACAAAACAGTTCTAAAGAAGCAATCATTGACTTGTTAGATGGTCGTATGCAAGTTTCTGAAGCCCGCTTGTTGAACCGTATTTCTGGTGACTTGTATGGTGATGGTACTGGTAACGGTGGTAAGAACTTGGATGGTTTAGGCGCTGCTGTTGCAGTTTCACCTACATCTGGTACTTACGGTGGTATTAACCGTGCTACTTGGACTTTTTGGCGTAACCAAATCACTACAGGTGCTACATCTGTAAACATCTTGTCTAAAATGACTGACGCTGCTATCAAACAGATTCGTGGCACAGACAAAGCTGACTTGATTGTTGCTGGTAACACAATGTATTCCTACTATGTAGGCGCATTGCAGTCTATTCAGCGTATTGCTGCCGAAGAGTCAGGCGCTGCTGGTTTTGCTTCCCTCAAGTTCTACGGTGGTGGTACTTCAGCCGATGTGGTATTGGGTGGTGGTTATGGTTCACAAGAAACAGCTACATACATGTATATGTTGAACACTAACTACATCTTCCTACGCCCACATAAGGAACGCAACTTTGTACCTATCGGTGGCGAAAGACAGTCTATTAACCAAGATGCAATCGTGAAGTTATACGGTTGGGCTGGTAACTTGACTACTTCTAACTGCTTCCTACAAGGCTTGTTGACAACCTAATAGATTGGGCGAAAGCCCTTTCTAATACCACATTATTTAAGGAAAATATCATGGCATATACCATTACCCCCCTCGCAGGGATTGATTTAGTAGACATTCAAACTGTTGCTGAACAAGCATTGAACGGTGGCACAACTCCTACATTTGGCCCATTAGGTGCAGAAGTATTTGCATCAGATGGTCGCCGTTATGTATGGGCAGTAGCAGGTGCAGCTATTACAGCTTCTACTACTACTTGTTCTATCAACGCTTCAACCTTTGTAGCTACCGCTTCTGCTGGTACTTACTTAGCACCAACAACCGCAATGGCTTCAGGCGATTATGGTTGGTTCTCAGCAGCTTCCGTTTAATAGGTTAACCCTTTTAAATTGAATATGTAGTAAAGCTGGGACTCTCTCAAAAGGGGAGTCCCTTTTATTTTTTTATAACCCCCTAACCACTTAGGAGTATTAAAAATGGCAATAGAGTCCGATACACAAGGCGCAGATTCACGGTTAGCAGTCCAATTCTATAAAAAAAGTGTTAAGCAAGAAGATGCTTCAAATGAAGCAAATAGACCAATTTTTAAAGAATTTGATTTTGTAAAAATTATGATTCCTGGCGATAATTTGACAGAAATTGATACTTACGCCCAAGATTCCCATAAACAGCGTTTTCCTCGTCAATGGGCACATTACCAAAACCAAGTAGCAAATCATCAAGATATTGTTGGTACACCTTTAGACCAATGGCCTCAGGTTACTCGCAGTCAAGCTGATGAATTGCGTGGGCTTAAATTTGCAACAGTAGAGTCTATTGCTGATTGTTCTGACCAACAGCTACAGCGTATTGGTATGGTAGCTGGTATGTCACCACATAATTTTCGCTTAAAAGCCAAGGCTTTTTTAAATTTAGCCAATGATTCTGCTGAAGTAGCACAAAGAGAGGCAGAATTGCAAGCACTTAAAGAAGAAAATGCTAAAATAACAGCAGAAACCGAGGCGAAGCTATCCAAAATGCAGGAACAAATGGATGCACTACTTGTTGCGGTTGCGGAAAAGACCCCAAAAACCCGTAAACCGAAAGTAGTAGAGGCTTAATATGTCCCAAACGATGCTTCAAATGGTGCAACAGACCGCAGCCGAGTTAAACTTGGCTGTACCGTCTTTTGTAGTTGGCAATACATCACAAGATGTGCAACAAATTCTTGCTTTGATGAATGGTGCTGGTTATGACTTGCTAAAAGAATATGATTGGCAAGCACTCCAAGTGCAGTATCGTTTTTACACACAAGCAATAACCGCCAATGCCACAACTGTTAATGGTTCTACTACATTAACTTTTGAGGCAGGCACAGATTTAAGCGGTGTTACAAGCCAATGGCAGTTAACTGGTTATAACATCCCTCAAGACACTTATGTTGTAACTGCAAATAACACTACAAAAGTAGTAGTTATGAGTCAAATTGCAACTGGCGATGGAGTGCAATCAGTAGTATGCGCCCAAACTGCTTATGACCTTCCTGCTGACTTTGAAACAATTACCAACAGAACCCATTGGGATAAATCTAAGCATTGGGAAATGTTAGGGCCAGAAGATGCCCAACAATGGCAATGGTTAAAATCTGGTTACATTTCTACAGGCCCAAGAGTGCGTTGGAGAATATTAGATAATCAATTCCAAATATGGCCTGTTATGAATACCCAAGAATATTTGGGTTGGGAATACAGGTCAAAAGGTTGGGCAAGAAGCGCTGCTGGCGCAGTCAAGAATAGCTTTACTGCTGACTCAGACACAACTGTTTTAGATGACCGCTTAATGGTTTTGTTTACCAAAATGAAATATTGGGGCATTAAAGGCTTTGATACTACCGTTGTTTCTCAAGACTATCAGCGTGTATTGACTATTGCTAAAGCTAACGATAAAGGCGCACCTAATCTGTCATTCTCACCACAAGCAAGCAGAGTGTTGATTGGCTACGCTAACATACCAGACACAGGCTATGGTTCATAATGCTATTACAGAGAGCCAAACAAAACACAGCTAAAACTGCTTCTGTGCCAGCACCTATTGGTGGCTGGAATGCTAGGGATTCTCTTGCAAACATGAGTCCTACTGATGCTGTACAACTAGTTAACTGGTTTCCTACTCCTACTGATGTCACTATGCGTAAGGGTTACACTGTATCGTCTATTTTGACTACATCTACAGGCGTTAAAACTATTAGCAGTATTACATTTGTAGACACACTAGCTACTTTAACTACTGCTACAGCACATGGTTTGATTACAGGCGCTTATGTATCTATTTCAGGTACAACTCCAGCAGCTTATAGCGGTGTATTTAAAATTACCGTTACTAGCACTACAAAATTTACATATTCAACATTAACTGTACCTAGCGGTAATGCGACAGTAGTAGGCACATATTTAAATAAAGCTACTACCAAGATTAATACGCTAATGAACTATACCGAAACAGGTACATATAAGCTATTTGGTGCAGCAGGCACAGATATTTGGGAAACTAAGGTTAACCCTGCTGTTAAAGTATTTAGCGGTATTACTAGCGATAAATTGCAATCAGTCAATATAACCAATACTGGTGGCAAATTTCTAGTAGCTTGTAATGGCGTAGACCCCGTAATGATTTATGACGGTACTGCATGGTTTTATGTGGCTACAACCACTACTGCTGCTTTAATTAGCGCAATTACTCGCACAAGCCCATCTGCAACAGCAACATTTACTGCTGCAACTGCACATGGATTAGTGACAGGCAATCGAGTGACTATTAGCGGTGCTTCTGAAAGCACTTTTAATGGCACTTTTGTTATTACAGTAACAGGCGCAAATACTTTTACCTATACTTCTACAGGCACTTCTACAGCTACTTCTGTTACAGGAACTTATACAACTATTGGTATAACTGGCGTAAACAGCAATACTTTTATTGGCGTTAATCTGTTTAAAAACCGCTTATATTTTACACAAAAGGACACTTTAGCTTGCTGGTATTTGCCAGTAGATTCTATTGGTGGTGCAGCTTCACCACTATATTTTGGTGGTATTGCCCGTAATTCAGGCTATTTGCAAGCAATGGGCACATGGACACTAGACGCTGGACAAGGCGCTGATGACTATGCGGTATTTGTAACCTCTATGGGTGAAGTCATTGTTTATAACGGCACAGACCCATCTTCTGCAACAACCTGGGCTTTAAAAGGCGTATGGCAATTAGGTCAAACCTTTAGCCGTAGATGTTTCTTTAAATGGGCTGGCGATTTACTTTTGCTTACCCAAGACGGATTAGTGCCATTGGCTTCTGCCCTACAATCTAGTCGTTTAGACCCTAGAATTAACTTAACAGACAAAATTTACTTTGCGGTTTCTCAAGCTGCAAGTTCATATTATGCTGAATTTGGTTGGCAAATTAACTATTTTGCTGGCGAAAATATGTTGATTTTAAACATACCAATTCCTACTGGAATAGAACAGTATGTAATGCACACCATTACTAAATCTTGGGCTAGATTTACCAATCTTCAAGGGTATTGCTGGGAAGTGTCTGGCGATGCCGATATGCACTTTGGAAGTGATGGATTTGTAGGCATTTTCTATTCAACTACATCTGATGATGAAGCAAACATTACCGCAACTGCACAACAAGCATATAGCTATTTTGATTCCCCAGGGCAGTTAAAACGATTCACTATGGTAAGACCTATCCTACAGTCTACAGGTGGCGTGCCAAGCGTTTTATGCGGAATTAGCGTGGATTTTGATACGCAGTCTCAATTAGGCGCAGTTTCATTTAACCCTAGCATTCAAAAAGATGGTATTTGGGACACGGCTAAATGGGATGGAAATGTATGGGCTGGTGGTCTTATTACTACTAAAATTTGGCAAGGTGTTACAGGCATAGGATATACAGGTTCTGTAAATCTTAACGCTGCAAGCCGAGGAATTGAATTACATTGGGCTTCAACTGATTATGTTATGGAAGCGGGTGGTGTCGTTTGAGGAAAGTTACTACTGATAATCAGAAGTATATGGGGGATTGGTTAGTAAGATTAATGAACCATCCCTTACCAGAAGAAACAGTATGTATTGGGCAAGAAATAGACGGTAATTTAGTAGCTGTAGTAGGATATTGCAGTTTTATGCCAAAAGCGTGCCAAATGCACATTGCGGCAGTAGATGAGGTAAATTGGATGAGTCGAGATTTGTTGTGGGCGGCTTTCGATTATCCCTTTAATAAACTAGGAGTTAGCGTTATAATTGGGCAAATATGTGGCAGTAATGAAGATGCCCTTAGATTGAACCGACACCTTGGTTTTAAAGTGATAGCCGAAATCCCCGATGCCCACATGGATGGTGACTTAGTGATTATGGCTATGAGGCGTGAAGATTGTCGATTTCTTGACATCAAATGCCCTTTAAGAACAGCAAGAGGAGAATGACATGGGTGGTGGTGGATTTTTAGGGTTAGGCCCAGCGCCAAGTGCGCCAGCAGCGCCCGATTACGCTGGTGCAGCAAAAGAAACCGCAGCAGGCAATTTAGATGCTGCTAGGGCTGCTACTGCTGCCAATCGTGTCAATCAAATTACTCCTTATGGTAATTTAGATTACACAATTTCAGGTCAAGACCCATACGGAAACCCTACTTGGACTGCTAAAACAAGTCTTTCTGATATAGGACAACAGCTTTTAAATAATCAAAATAATGCTTCTTTAGGTCTTGGTAGCACAATTAATTCTGCGTTAGGTCGCACCCAAGAAATGATGGGTCAAGGATTTAATCCTAATTTGCCTTCTACCGGCATGAATCCTGGACAGTCTTATCAAGACGCTTATATGCAACGCCTTGCACCACAACTTGCACAAAGTCGTGAGGCTACTACTGCTGCATTGGCAAACCAAGGTATTGCACCAGGTACACAAGCCTATGAAAATGCTATGCGTCAACAAGCTATTAAAGAAAATGACTTGTTATTGGGTGCTACTACTCAAGGTTTTGGCGTTGGTCAACAAGCAAATCAACAGGCTTACAACCAAGCCCTTACAAATTACAATTTGCCACTCAATACATTAAGTGCATTGCGTACAGGCGCACAAGTGCAAAACCCATCTTTTGTAAACTCTGCACAACAGGCTACTACAGGCGGTGCTGATTTATTAGGCGCAGCGCAAATGGGTTACAACGCACAAATGGGTGATTTTAATGCTAAACAAGCAGCCCAAGCTAACTTTAACCAAGGTTTAATGGGATTAGGCGGTGCTGGAGTTATGGCGTTTTCAGATATTCGTACTAAAGAAAACATTAAAAATGTTGGTTGGATGCCTAATGGTTTACCTGTATACGAATTTGATTACAAATCTGAATACAAAGATATGGCAGGTCATGGTCGTTTTATTGGTGTTATGGCACAAGATGTTGAATTGGTACAACCAGAAGCAGTTATCACTAATGCAGATGGAATTAAAATGGTTAACTATGGGGTGTTAAATGGATAACAATTATTTCACTCAAGTTTCTCCATATTTTCAACAACAAGACCAAGGTTTAATGCCCGTCTTTCAGAATATTGCACAGCAACAAGCCAATCAAAATATGGCATTGCAACAAGGCATGAATTTAACCAATCAAGCTGGAATGACTACTGAAGGCAAGCAAGCTGGTGTAGGCATGAACCTAATGGCTATGGCTAAAGCCTTGCGTCAACCACAAACAGGTGCAGACGCAGCAAAAATGAATGAGTTTGGTGCTTATATGCCTTGGAATCAAATGTCTACTGCTGACCAATATGGTACAAACCCTTATTCACAACAAAGTTTAATGTTGGCTTCTCAAGATTTAGGGATGAAATAATATGGCAAATGAATATAACCCAATTCAAGCTGGCACAATGTCGCCAGATGATTATGCCCAACAACAACAATTAAACCGCCAACAACAAATGGCTGCTTTGTTAATGCAACAAGGTCAACAACAACCACAAGGCCAAATGGTTAGTGGTCGTTATGTAGCTCCATCATTTTTTCAAAACTTAGTGCCTTTAGCCAATATTGCTGCATCACAATATATTGGTGGTAAAGCTGATACTGAAGCTGCTAAATTAGCACAAAGAATTCGTGAAGGTAAAGAGTCTGAAAGATTGGCTGCATTACAACAAATTAAAGCTGGTAATGCTACCGGTGCTTTAGAGTTGCCAAATGTATATGGCGGTGCTGCACCTTATGAATCTGCATTGATTGAACAAGCTATACCTAAGAAACCTACTGCTGTGCAAGAGTTTGAATATGCACAACAAAATCCTCAGTTTGGTCAATATCAAACTGGCTTAAAGCGTGCTGGCGCACCTAGCACTATTGTGTCTATGGGCAAGTCTATTGCTGGTGAAATTGGCCCAATGATGAAAGAAGCGCAAGGCATAGCTACTGCGGCAGTTAAAACTGAAGATTCTGCTAATCGAATCACGCAAGCTATTGATAGTAATAAGTTATTTACTGGTACTGGCGCTAATGTACGATTAGGTGCTGCACAGATAGCCAATACTCTTGGTTTTGGTGGTGACACATTAGAAGCTAAGATTGGTAATACTCGCCAAGCCATGCAAGGTCTTGCTGAATTGACATTACAAGGTCGTCAGCAAATGCGTGGTCAAGGTGCTATTACTGAGTCTGAAAGCAAATTGGCTGAACGGGCTATTTCTGGTGATATTAACTTTACTCCAGGTGAGATTAAACAGTTGGCAAATGCCGCTAAACGGTCATCTAACTTTACATACGAAAATTATCAGTCTAAGCTACAAAGTATGGCTAAAAACCCTGATACTGCTGGTTTAGTGCCTTACTATGAAGTACCAAGAATGACTCCGCAAGGCGCAATGCCAGACCAATCTGCTATTGCAGCAGAAAAAGCAAGAAGAGGAATCAAATAATGGATTTATCTAAACTTTCTGATGCAGATTTACTTGCTTTAGAAGCTAAAGATTTATCTAAAGTTTCTGATGCTGGTTTAATGGTTCTTAGCGGTCAACCTGTAAATACACCAAGCGCACAACCAACAAGAAGAGTGCCTGAGATTCCACAATGGCAGTCAGCTATTGTTGGCGCTGGTAAAGGTATTGTTGACCCTGCATTAGCTATTGCACAATATTCAGGTGGTAGGCCTGCTGAAATATCACAAGCTATTCAGCAACGCATGAAACCATTTCAAGAAGCTAACCCAATGACATTTGGTGCTGGACAAATTGGTGGTGGCGTATTAACTGGTAGCGCTTTAATGAAAGGCGCTGGCATGATTCCTAGTTTTGCTAGGGCAAACCCTTATTTGCAAGGCGCTGCTATTGGCGGTGCTGCTGGCGCATTAACTCCTACAGATACAGGCGTTAGTGGTATGGAAGCAATCCAAGAAATACCTCAAAAAGTTGGTTTAGGCGCAGTAGGTGGCGCTGGTGGCACAGCAATAGGTCGTGGTATTGGTAATGTAGTAGCACCAAAACTAAGTGAAGCTGCACAAAAACTGATTGGCGAGGGCGTTAACTTAACTCCTGGTCAAATGATGGGTGGCGCATTACGCAGAATAGAAGATAAGCTAACTAGCGTACCTTTGCTTGGTGATGTTATTGATTACTCTCGCACCAAAGGTATTGAAGAATTCAATAAAGCAGCGTTTAAGCGTGCTTTAGAACCCATTGGTGGAACAGTACCAAAAGAAACAGGTCGTGCTGGTGTAGAAGCCGTAAAGACACAAATTAGTAATGCTTACAACAAATTGTTACCTAAAATGACTTTTGTGCCAGACCAGCCTTTGTACGATAGTCTTTCTCGATTGGATAAAGTAGTTGTTGGCTTGCCAAAAGCTGAAAACAAAATGGTTGCAGATAATGTTATAGGCATTATTCAAAAGCATATGCCTGAAAATGGTTTGATTAGTGGTGGTTCTTACAAAGCTATTGAGTCTGATTTAGGTGAATTAGCATCAAATTATGCTGGTTCTAAAGGCACAGACGCAATGGTAGGAAACGCTTATAAACAAGCATTAGGACAAGTAAGGCAAGCATTATCAAGAAGCAACCCTGACTATGCTGAAGAATTAGGCAATATTAATAAAGCCTTTGCTAATTTTTCCCGTATTCGTAGGGCTGGCTCTATGGCCAATACCCAAGAAATGATTACCCCTGCCCAGTTAGCTAGTGCAGTAAAAGCTGCCGATGAGTCTGCCGGTAAAGGCTCTACTGCTACAGGTAAAGCATTAATGCAAGACCTTACAGACGCTGGTGTTCAAGTATTACCTAGTAAAATACCTGATTCTGGTACTGCTGGAAGAAGTGCATTAGTTAATATGTTATTAGGCGCTGGTGGTGCAGTTGGCGGTAGTAGTGCTTACCAAGCCTTTCCTACTGTAACTGCGGTAGGTGCTGGATTGGCTGGTGCTACTGCACTTCCTTATTTGCCAGGCGCAAGAAAATTGGTTACAACGGCTATAGGCAAACGCCCAGAATCAGCAAAGAAATTAGCAGATGCAATTCGTGAATTAGCCCCATACATGGCTGCGCCTGCGGCCCAAAATATAGTTGGAGAATAAAAATGAGTAGAAACGGTAGCGGTACATATAACCTCCCTGCGGGTAATCCCGTAGTAACAGGCACAACTATTACCTCTAGTTGGGCTAATACTACTATGCAAAACATAGCTGACGGACTAACTCAATCAGTCGCTTCAGATGGGCAAACACCTATGTCAGGTGCTTTAAACATGGCAACAAACAATATTAATAATGTTGGTACACTAACAGCCTTAACAGGCATATTTGGCGGGACATACTAAAATGGCACAAACAAACTTTACGCCCATCAGCCTTTACTACAGTACAACGGCTTCTGCCGCACCTACTGCTGGTAATTTAGTAGCTGGTGAATTAGCAATAAACACCAACGATGGTAAGTTATTCTATAAAGATTCTAGCGGAGTAGTACAAACTATTGCTTCTAAAGCTACGGCAGCATTGCCAACAACTACTACAGGGTCAGGAAATATTGTTTTAAGTACATCCCCTACTTTAGTTACTCCAGCTTTAGGTACACCATCTGCTGTTGTTCTTACTAACGCAACTTCTGTGCCTGTAAATCAAGCAACTGGTACTTTGGCGGTAGCTAACGGTGGTACAGGTTTATCTTCAACACCATCTAATGGTCAGCTAGATATTGGTAATGGCACAGGATTTACTAGAGCAACAATAACTGCTGGTTCAGGAATATCTGTAACTAATGGTGCTGGTTCTATTACTATCGCATCTTCTGGTGGTTCAGGCACAGTAACTTCAGTTGCTACTGGTAACGGGTTGTCAGGTGGAACAATTACTTCAACTGGAACTTTAGTTATTGCTGCACCAGCTTGGTTAAGCATTGGCTCTAGTGTTACTGGGTATAGAACTACTAGCACAGCAGCCAACACAAGTTACGCTGGTAGTGGAATTCAAATTTTAAATTCAGACGGAAGTGTAACTTTTGGCAGCATCACAGGAACATGGCTAGCTTTAGGTGGCGACCCTAGCTATGGCACTTCTCAATTTGTTCGCACAAGTTAAGGAAAAGAAATGAGCTATACACAAGTTAAAAACCCACAATGGGCAAATGAAGAACACACGATGATTAATTGTGAAGTTGATTTTGATGATTTAGTGCAAGAGTTTGTACCATTTACTGCTGTAGCTAGTGGTGATTATGAACATACACATCAAATCTTTGCAGAGTGCGTTGATGGCAAATACGGAAATATTTTAGAGTATGTTCCTCCTACCCCAGACCCAGCTATGGATGCAAAAAAACAAGCCAAACAATCTGCACTAGTTAAACTAGCCGCATTGGGTTTAACCCAAGATGAAGTAAAAGCGTTAGTAGGCTAATATGAATTTCACATTCACCTGGATTCTTGACAAATTTGGCTTTCAACCAAAGATTGAAATTGAACCTATTAAAAAGCCTGTTGTTAAAAAATCTGCCGCCAAAAAACCAGCAGCTAAGAAAACTGTACGAAAGAAAGCATAATGCCTAACCTAACCGACAAAGAAATAGAAGATATTGTTGAAAAAGTGACTGAAAGAGTCATTGAGAATGTCTATACCTCTGTTGGTAGGTCAGTTGTTACCAAGTTTTTTTGGTTTATTGGTGTAGCAGCAATAGGTGTTGTTACTTATTTAGCTGGCGTAGGCCATATAAAGGTGGGCTAATAATGTGGACTACGGAATATCAGAAGGCATTAAAGGACTTTCAGGAAGTCTTGACGCAAGCAGAGATGCAAGTAAAAGCCTATCTAAGTCTATTGAAAACATACAGCAAGATGGATTGGATGTCGCACAAAAACAAGCCAACGAAAGACTCAGACTAAGACGAGAAGCAGAAGTAAAGAAGGAACGGGCATTAATTAAGGCTTTAGACTCCTGGAAGCACAAAAAACAAATAAGTGATGAAGAAGCAAGATTAAAGATTGATTTTGTAAAGAAGTACGGTGCAAAAGAGTGGGAAGCGGTGCTAAAGATAAAGTTAGATATTGAAAATATGCAACGCAAAGACAATGAAGAATTCCAGCATGATTTGAAAGCAGTTAGAAGGGTTCAAATATGGTGTTTTGTAGCTGCATTAATGGTCACTTTGTGGCTTAAATTTGTTTTAGGAGCTTTTTAAATGTTTCCATTAGGCGCATTACTAGACATTGGCGGTAAGCTAATTGATAAATTCTTTCCTGACCCAGAACAAAAAGCTAAAGCACAGCTAGAATTGTTGCAAATGCAACAAAATGGTGAATTAGCGCAAATTAACGCTGATATTGCAGAACAACAAGAACTCACCAAAAGACAGCAAGCCGACATGGCTAGTGACTCATGGCTATCTAAAAATATACGCCCTATGACTCTTATAGCTATCTTAGCGGGGTACTTTATCTTTGCAGGGCTTTCTGCCGCCAAGATTCAAGTTACAAGCGAATATGTTCAACTACTAGGTCAATGGGGTATGCTTATAATGTCCTTTTACTTCGGTGGTCGTACCCTAGAAAAAATTATGGATATGAAGAATGGCAAGTAATTTTCAAGAATGTTTAGATTTAGTATTAAAGTCTGAAGGTGGTTGGGTAAACAATCCAGCAGACCCTGGCGGGGAAACAAATCTAGGGGTCACCAAGCGTGTTTGGGAGGAGTATGTAGGTCATGCTGTAAAGACCATGAAAAACCTCACCAAGGACGATGTAGCGCCTATGTACGAACTTAAATACTGGAGGCCTTGTTATTGTGAAGTATTACCTAGAGGACTCGATTTTGTTGTCTTTTCAATGGGTGTTAACGCAGGGCCAGGAAGAAGCGTTAAATTGCTTCAGCAGTCTATTGGCTGCGTACCTGACGGAGTTATCGGCCCAAGAACAAGAGAACTTATTTCCGCCAGTAATAGTGCAAATCTTATCGCAAAATTCTCTGAAACTAGAAGGGAACACTACCGTTCATTAAAGACTTTCCCCATCTTTGGTAAAGGCTGGCTTGCTAGAGTAGACAGAGAAGAACAAGAAGCCTTAGATATGACAAAGAATGGCTAACGAATACGCATTACTTTAGCTTTTCTCATTACCATTTCGTATTCTTTTCTAGCGTTGTCATCTAGTTTGCGTAACGGTAATTCTTGGTAATACTTCCATTTAGTTAAATACTCTGGCAATTCAGAAGGTGGAATCCAACCTGCTAGTTTCCATCGTACCGTTATGTCTGTACCTACAGGCGTATAAATGTAATCGTTATCCATTATTTACTCTCCATGTGAATTAAAACCACAATCACAATCATTATTGACCAAGCTATCATTCCGCTTAACGCCATTGCTGTTATGAATACAGTCATTTTTTACCCCTTTTTTTAACAGGCGTATCTATTGTGGTTTTATAGTTATTCACAGCTTGTTTAAGCATTTCTAAAATGCCGTACTGCACCAAAATAGCTAGGCCATCTTTATCAAAATGCACCATTGCGTCTGCTGACCCATCTTCGTGTTCTTTTACAATTTCAACTTGGATTTGCATAAATTCCTCACATCTGCTGGTGCATTACTAGGAAGGTCGGTACAGGCAAAGACCTCTGTAGAAGGTACGGTATGCGACCACATTAAAAACATAATTGCTATAAACCAAAATACCGCTATGAATAACTTAAACATATCTTTCCTCATAAGTCAGCCAAGGCTTTTGCTGCAACTCATAGCCAAATATGTAAAACAATGGATTAAAGTTGGTAACAATCCGTCTTTTGGCTTCTAAAGAAGTGCCACTAATCTTTAGTATGCTGTCAATTTGACCAGACAGCTTAAACATATCATTCTTCAAAGAGGTCATGTATTCCCATTTCTTCTTTAGATTTAATAGATTTTAAGTAGTTTTTGAGTGCCTTGTCATCTTCTTTAAATATCTTGTTAAACATGCCCCTAGTTGGGTGTCTGACTGTATGTTCCTCAAATCTGCCATGTAGAACATAAAAAGAAAACGCCCTACAAGCCCATTCATACTCCTTACAGTCTAACGCCTGGTCGCACTTGTCGCATGGGGCTTCCCCCTCAAAAACTCGCCTAATATCCATTATGACCAAGGCTTTTCGTTATCAGCCAATTCTTCAACCTGAGGCCAAACATTAAGGTGATGCAACATTTCTGTTATATTTTCATCGCCAATGTAAGCGTATTCTATTTCTTGGTTATACCCATACAGGTCAACTGAAGTATTGCCAATATAAACACTACAAATGTGGTAACCGTCTTTTTCCATGATATTCCCCTTTAAAAATTCAGTTTCTTAAAGTTTCATGCACTTTAATATAGGTATAAACCCTAAGTGTTGTATTTATGCACTACACGCAAGTTGCGTAGGTTGATATGTATATTTTTTGCCGTTTTTTATACATGTATGTATCAATGTATATACAAAATATATAAATACTTATATAAATGGGCTGTATTTGGCAGTTGTTACCCGCTAGGTGGAAAGCCGCAAAAACCCTAACTTACTGCATCCTACATTGACGGCTTAACGCCCAAAATAAGAATGGGCGGTTTATAAACCTTTAACTGGCAGAAAATGCACAGACCCGAATAAGGTGAGGCGACAGAACACTCCGTGATGTGTTTGGTTTGGCAAAGGGGATAGCCAATCTGCCGCCTCTTAATTAGTTTAACCCAGTTTTAAGTTTGTAAAGGCGCAACAAACACAGAAAAGCCTCATATCCATCTTTTAAGTCTTGTTCTTTATGTTCGTAGATTGCAACCTCATTAGTATCACCATTAATGTATACATTGGCGCATCGTGCAGATGGGGCTAGAACCTCTCTGTAAGCTGCTAACTGTAGTGTATTCTCATACCAGGGTGTTTGTTCACCAGGGCTTTTTATTGTCGTTTTGAAGTCTAAAACTACCCCAGCAAAGTCAAAGCGTGGTCTGCAATAAAGGTCGCAGCGTCCACCATAGCCTTCTTTATTAACCAGACTCTGTTCAGGAATCCAAAGCTGAGTGCCAAAATAGTCTTGTATGGCTTTATCTACCACTTGAACATACGCAGGCATATCCGGCATATATTCTTGGCTGTAAAACGCTTCCATGAAGTCATGTATAAGAGTTCCCCTAGCCATTGCATCTTGGGACTTTTTCTTAGCTAATTCAATAACACGACTTAAATAAGACTTTTCATCTTCTCCATCTAGGCGAGGATTAGCAACGGTGGCAAGGATGGCTTCTTGCTGAAAATAGGTTTGTAGGCCGTCTTTTAATAGCTGTCCTGTAATAGTGCTGACACTTGGCACAAGCGTTCCAGGCGCAGCTTTTGCATCTCTAAGTGTAGTATTGCGGACTTTTCCAGTTTTTTTACTGACAGTCGTATATCTGGGTTGACCCGTTTCGGCACAGTACCAATGTTGTGACATAAAATTCCCCTTATTTGCATAGCTAATTAAGTAACTCTAAAATTGAATCTCTATCTGTTGTATTTAAACAACAGTCGGCACAGGTTTGTATTACATCCCTAATGATGGCAGCTAAGTCATTAACCTCAAATGATATTAACTGTCTTTCTTCATCTACCCCAAAAGGTTCTGTAGAAATGGTAGCTTTATCTTTAATAACATCTTTGATATGACTTAGCATGACTATCTCCTAAAAAGGTAGGTCTGAATCTTCAATGGTATTTCGTGGCATCTCGTCAGCACCTTTAGCGGTAAAGCCTTTAGGTTGTTTTTCTTTGCCGATAGACACGCTAAAAAACTTGCCCTTTGTGCCTTCCTTAACCCACGCAGATAAATAACATTCACGGTTATTGACCATAATGCTGCCTGTATAGTCTGGATGAGTTTCAGTTGTTTTGCGGTCATTTTTAAATAAACTCCCAGAACCTTCTTTTGGTACATAAGCCATGATTAAATATCCTTTGCTTTTACTACGGGTTTAGGTGACGAAGCGGCATTACCGTCATCGTCTGCTTGTACTACTCCTACTACTGCTGCTAATGCGTATCTACGCATATAAGTTAAAGCTGACCCAGCGCCTTGTGCGTCAGGCTTTGTAACGGGTACAGACATCTCTTGACCAATCCATTCGCCAGATGAATGAGAAAGTATGGTGTTTAATGACATACATCCTTCAAAAAACTCGCCAGGGAATTGCATAACACAGAGGCCGTTTTCAGCCAATAAACTGCGACAAGCATCCCACACAGACTCCAAATCAGCGTACTTACTTTTGAAAAAAGGATTAGCAGAGTCTTTAACAGCATAGGTTAGTTTCCCTTGTACGATTGATAGTGCTTTTGCTAAATTAGCAATACTTTCAGACTGTTGCATTATTTTTCTCCCTATGTTTGTGCAAAACAGAATCATATTCTTCTGTCAAAATTCCTATTGCATCTTTAAGAATGTCAGCCTTCATAAGCCAATCCTGTTCTTGAAATTCAGATGAATAGGTAATGACTGTTTCATCATGTTCTAGCCAACGCACATCAAACGCTTTAATCATTTTGCACCTCCAAAGATTGCGCCAAAGTCATTAAACACTTGTGTTAATACTGGATTCTTTTTCCAGCGATTAGGTTTGCCACACGCTTGACGAATACAATCTACCTGCGCTTGTGTAAGTAGTTCGCCACCATATTCCATGCAGTCAAGTGCCTCTTCTAAATATTCTTCGTGTTCTAGCATTAGTTGGTTTAGTTCACCCATTTAAATCCCCTTGAATGGCATAGCAAAATTGCTATAAGTAAGACGATAAGCTAACTTGTTATTATTGTCAACACCTTTATAAAATAATTACTTGTGTGGTAAGATAGCCACATGGAAAGACATCTAAAACTTACCGATGACGCAATTATTAACATTTTAGGCGGCACAAATGCAGTTGCTAGGATGTGTAAAGTTGCTTCTACCGCAGTCACTCAATGGCGCAAAAACGGCATACCTGCTGATAGATTTATGTTTTTAGCCGCCAGAATAGAAAAAGAATCACATGGGTTAGTAAGTCGTAAGGATTTGTTTCCAAACAACTTTTGGCTTATATGGCCTGAGATGTTGGAAAAACCCAACAGTTTTGGCTTGCAAATAGGTATAGACGAGGAGTAATATCATCCTCCGCACTCCAGGCGTACTAAGCACCTAAATCGGTGGCGTGGAAGAAAAGATAGGCTGGTGATAACCCCATTGCAAGCCTCGTAGCGTTAAATGGCGACTACACAAGATGGAGAGGTCATGGGTGATACAAACTCTCCATCGAATGAACATTAACCTCGGTAGGACTAGGTGTTGGTATTTCTAAGACATTGGGTCAGTTGATAGTTGCCTATCACCCTTGGTCAAGCTATGTGTAAAAAATACAACATTAGGGTTTTGGAGTATTTACTTAACTTCCAATAACTCAGAAACTAGCATTGTTGTTTAACCAAAGGGGATTTAAATGAAATCAATTATTCTGTTTGCACAAGGTGGGTTAGTAGGCCTTTTAATAGTTGTTGTAGTTTTAGGGGTTAATTACCTACGCACCGGCTATGTGTTATGAGTTTTACGATTTACACGCATGACGGCATGAAAGTAATTCAATGGTTTTCGGACATAGATAGTTTATTAAAATCTATGATTAATAACCCTACTGATAGGTATCAAAGGAATGTTTGATGAATTCTGGTCTTTATATCCACGAAAAATTGCTAAAGCAACTGCAAGAAAAGCCTGGGCAAAACTTTCCCCAGAGCAACAACTTATGGCTGCAAAAGCTATTGACACACATTGCCAATACTGGCGAACAAAAGAAACTGAGTTAGAATTTATCCCCCACGCAAGTTCGTGGCTTAATGGCGAAAGGTGGGAGGATTGCATTGTTATTGAACCCAAGAAAGAAAAGATTGACAAAAAATGGATGTTTTCTAACGAAGGTATTGAAGCTAAAGCAAGGGAGTTGGGTGTTTTGGGTACTGGTTATGACTCTTATGACAGCTTAAAACAAAAATGTATGAGGAAGCTAAACATCGCTGTGCTGTAAGATTTTTGTGTAATTTACGACACAAAAAAGGTTTAAAGTGGTTTAGAGAATACATTATTGGTAAACAAGTTTTACACCAATATTTTGCGGATTATCAACAGCAGTACGCTTTAGGAAACAGGGGAGAATGGGGAAAATGGATATTGAAAGATACATTGTCGCAGCAACAGGGCTTGGGTATTTAGTAGTAGGCCTTGCACAATACTTTAAAGGGTCGCCATCTAACGCATTTATATGGTTAGGTTACGCAGCAGCCCAAATCGGTTTATGGATGAACCTCAAATGAACTATTTAAGCGTTTGTTCTGGCATTGAAGCTGCCACAGTAGCTTGGCATCACATGGGATGGAAACCAGTAGGCTTTAGCGAGATTGAGAAGTTTCCTAGCCAAGTACTTGCACACCACTATCCACAAGTCACCAACTTTGGTGATATGACTAAATACAAAGAATGGAAATTAGATGACTCAATCGGACTTTTGGTCGGAGGAACTCCCTGCCAATCATTTAGCGTTGCAGGCTTACGCAAAGGGCTTGACGACCCAAGAGGCAACCTTGCTCTCACCTATGTTGGAATTCTTGACAAGTTTAGACCCAAGTGGTGCGTATGGGAAAATGTGCCAGGTGTCCTCAGTAGCGGTGGAGGACGGGACTTTGGTGCCTTCCTCGGGGCGTTGGGCGAACTCGGGTATGGGTGGGCCTACAGGGTGCTTGATGCTCAAAACTTCGGAGTCGCACAAAGACGCAGAAGAGTGTTTGTTGTCGGATGTCTTAAAGGTTGGGAATCTGCCGCAAAAGTATTATTTGAGTCCGAAAGCCTGTCAGGGAATATTAAACAGGGCAGAAAGAAGGGGGAAAGTGTTGCCGGATATGTTGAAAGCAGCTTTGGACAATATCGTGAAGATGTCATTGCAGGAACAACCAAAGCAAGCGGTGGAGTTTTAGGAGGCGGTTCTGAAACTTTTTTAACTATACCAATTCATGCACAAGCTACACAATATGCAGGCGGTGGTGATAATAGAAATAATGATGGTAAAGGTAATGGTCTAGGTATTGGCAAACCAGGCGACCCAATGAATACTTTAGATACATCAAGCCGCCATGCAGTTGCTACAAGTTTTAATGTAAATGCTAGGCCTGATGAAATGAAATTTTTGGAAGAACAATCTAATACATTAACTGCTAGTCAAAATTCAGGATTAATGCAAAACATGGCGGTTCGCAGACTTACAGAAGTTGAATGCGAAAGACTGCAAGGTTTTCCAGACAATTACACAAACATTAAAGAAAACTGTCCAAGCGGTGCAAGATACAAAGCCCTTGGTAATTCTATGGCTGTGCCGGTAATGCGCTGGATTGGAAAAAGGATTAATAACTATGAAAGACTATGACCCAAATGATGCGATTGACTTCATTTTCAAGAAAGCGCCAGATTATGCAAAGGCAAAGGGAAACCTTGCACAATTCGAGGCATTTAAACATAGCCTTAAAGCTATTGAAATGTCTAAGTCAGAAGCAACAACGATTGGGGGCAAAGAGATGGATGCGTATAAATCGCAGGCTTATCAGGAGTTATGTGAGGCCATTGGTTTGGCGACTGAGGAGGCAGAAGCACTTAGATGGCAATTAGAAAGTGCCAAGATGCGTTGGGAAACATGGAGAACCGAACAAGCTAATAATCGAAACATTGACAGGATGACCCGATGAGAAAAAAAGGAACAAAAAACCTTAACCCTTATATTAGGGAAGGTACTGATATGAATATTGATGATATTGCTAAAGAATTAGGTTTATCAAAAACAGAAGTAGAAACTGCATTAAAAGGAATTTTTTATAAATTTAGAAAATATATAAAAAACAATAATTTGCAAAAAGAACACTACTTATGATTCATTATCACGGGTTGCCTATAACGCCAGCTACTGTTGCTAATTATGCTGTTCAAGCCGGTCATGCCTTTGTGTCTTATGCCCATTCAGACCAGATTGGAACTGCGCTAGAAGTATGCCAATCTTTTGCCATAGACAATGGTGCTTTTAGTGCTTGGAAAAGTGGCAAACCTATTACTAATTGGGATGCTTATTATGATTGGGCATTAAACCTAAAAAAAGTACCATCTTGTGATTTTGCTTGTATTCCAGATGTAATTGATGGCACGGAAGCTGATAATGATGCGTTGTTAGAAGATTGCCCATTACCTAAATGGTTTGGCGCACCAGTATGGCATATGCACGAATCACTTGAAAGATTAGAACAGTTGGCTAATTACTATGTTCGTGTTTGTATTGGCAGTTCTGGTGAGTACGCTACAGTTGGTACTAACGCCTGGTGGTCAAAAATGGGTCAGGCTATGCGTGTAATTTGCGATGATATGGGTAGACCAATATGTAAACTACATGGCCTAAGAATGTTAGACCCAGCAATATTTACTAAATTACCATTTTCTTCTACAGATAGTACAAACATAGCTAGAAATGTAGGAATTGATAAACATTGGCGAAATGGTAATTATCCACCACCAACTAAAGAGGCTAGGGCGCAAGTAATGAGGGCTAGAATTGAAGCTCATAATGCACCAGTTACATGGAATTTTATGCAAGTAGAACAAGAGGGCTTATTTTGAAACTTACACAAACATTCCATTTTGATGCTGCACATACTTTAAAAGGTAGGTATGTTGATGTCCATACTAAAATGCAATCAGAAAACATACATGGGCATACTTATCATGCAAGCATTTCAGTCATAGGCGAACCTGATGAAAACGGCATGGTTAAAGATTTTGGACATTTTAATTGGGTAATTGACCCATTAAAAATACGACTAGACCACAAATTTTTAGATAATGTGGAAGATTTAGGCAGACCAACTTTAGAAAATTTATGCCTTTACATTGCTAATTTTTGTAAAGATGTTAAAGGTTTATGTGAAGTAACTGTTGAACGCAAATCTTCTGGCGACAAATGCACATTGGAAATTAAATGACTGATTATTCTGAAAATTACCTGCGTATACAAAAGTTACTTAAATGCTATCACAACGCTACACTTAAAAACAAATATGAAACAGCTACCAAGATAGCCCATGATTTAGCAGAAGAAACCATTAAGCTAGAGTTTGCTACCTATGACCAGGTGAGGAAAACTTGGTTAAGCTAATGCGTAATCTGTTTACTAGGGTTGTAGACTATGGTGAACTATTAGGGTTAATACCAGGTAATGAAAGGTTTTCCCCTAGCGATATAGATGGTATATGTGAAAGAAACGGGCAGTTTTTGATTATGGAGTGGAAACGCCCCAAAGATGAGGAATACGAAGGAGAAAAGGTAAGTTATGGTCAGCAAAGGCTATTGCAATCTTTAGCGGCAAAAGAAGGTTTTATTGTTGTGATTATTTATGGTAAAACTGACAATGAAATGCAAATAGAAAAGTTCTTTAGAGTTCAGCCTGATGGCCCATGTATTCAGTTAGGCATTGGTACGGATATGTTTAAAAAGTTTTATCAACAATGGTATGAACTAGCTGATGGCTACAAAAAATGAAGCGAAGTCACTCAATAAGATTGCAAACCTCGGATGTATTTTATGCTCCGAAGTCCTTGGGATTGAAGGCAGCCAGGCAGAACTCCATCATGTACGCAGATATGGAAATGTTCGGTCTGCATCCCCTGTGCTTGCATTATGCCCTGAACATCATCGGAACGGAAACGATAGTATTCACCGAATGGGTGTCAAAGGTTTTGAAAAAAAATGGGGAATATCCTGTGAGGAGTTGCTGGAACGACAAAGTAAGAAACTTGGAGAGGATATTTAGCGATGACGACATTCACTACGGCAGACCGATTGGCAGTTGAAGCTACAACTCTAGCGGGTCAAACCCCAATTCAGACGAGATACGGAAGGCTCTATTACGAAACTCCTTATCATGGTGCGTCCACTTGTTTGTTTTGTGACGGCTCATGTGTATACATTCGTGGCATAAAACACGAATCACCGTGTCAAGATGACCACACTTAGCAGACGAGATAGTAATGGTATGTTCGTAATCTTCACCTGTATCGTATAAATAAGTACCCATTACTTCTTTATCTTTATCCACAATAAAATCAATTTCTTCAGGTAATGGCATAGCCCACCTGTCAAATGGTTTCATGCAATAAATTGCCGAATACAAATTGCGAATAATTGCAGGCGTTAGTTTCATACTTGGTGTATTTTTCCTCGAAACTCTACTTCATCCTCACCCCATACTCTAATTATTTCAGGCTGCAACAGTTTGCTGCGTTCAAACGACAGCATTACAAAACCGCTATTCCAATCTCGACTTTGGTCTTCTGCATAAGAAAATTGTTGTCCATTAATATCGGCTAAAGTACCTGTCTGCACTCCCCAGCGTGTGCCGTTGTAATCATTAAATGGAATAGCTGAAAGCACATGAGTATGCCCTGTAATCATGTTAACACCTGAATTGACAGCGTTATTTCTGCCACCTGTCCATCCACCTTTCCAACGATGTTTAATACAAGTATCTTCATTTACCCAAAAAGACCAACAAGGATTCCACATAGGAAAGTAATCTTTAAGGCTAGTGCCACGCACACCCTCAAACGATGGAAGGTTGGCAATAATAGACATTTCTAGTCTTTGGTCATGGTTACCAATAGGCCAAAATAATTTAGCGCCTTTAGATACGGCTTCAATTTCACCCAAAAAATACTGACAAGCATCTAATTCTTCTTTAACGCTAGGTATTTTTGCCCAATCTTGGCGTGGGAATCGACTTAAATTAGCACCGTCTAGGGCATCGCCATTACATACCACAGCAGTCGGCTTGTACTCTTTAATCATCTCTAAGAGTGCTTTAAATGCGGTAGTGGTTTCGTCAGGCCAAAAGTGTGCGTCACTAAATACAATAACACGCCCCTTTTCTATATCCATTCCCCTTCTAGTATGTCCAGGAGTTTGATTTATTTTTTTTATTAGATTTGGATTGACAGCCGAAAATGTCTCTAATTTGATACCTAATCTTGATTCTATTGAACGCCTACGGGAATAGACATTGCGGATATTAATTTTATTAGCTTTAGAGAATGCTTCAGGGCTTCTTAATTCATTCCAAGAGGCAATCCATTGTTCATCCGTTAAATAATAGCCAGCCATTAAATTTCCCCTATAATCAATAAGTTATCAAATACTAACTGAATAATATGTCATTTGCTAAAAAAGTAGATAAAAACCAAGCATCCGTTGTTAAAGCGCTACGAGATAATGGTGCTGATGTCTACTTATTACACATGGTCGGCAAGGGAATTCCTGATTTACTTGTAGCTTATGAAGGCCATACTATTTTAATTGAAGTAAAAGATGGCGCACATAAAGTCTTTACCCCAGAACAAATAAAGTTTATTACCGGCTGGAAAGGTGGTCATTTGTATAGGGTAAATTCAAGCGAAGAAGCTGTAGATGTTTTAAAATCATTAAAACTGGAGTGATTTATGACTGAAACCAAAAATGTTGCTATGTTTGCTGCTACTTTGTTGCATAGCGCAACGAACACGCACTTTTTCCATTGGTCTACAAACTCTTATTCCCAGCACAAAGCATTAGGCAAATACTACGAAAGCATTGTGGATTTAGTAGATAGCTATGTAGAAGCCTATATGGGCTGTTATGAACAGGTCAAAGAATTCCCAAGCGTCTATCACCAACCTAAAGACGCACTTAAATACATGGAATCATTAAAGAATTTTGTTGGTGAAGCCAACGCAGATTTGCCGCAAAAACAAGAATTAGTCAATATTGTTGCCGAAATACAGCAATTAATTGATTCCACCTGTTACAAACTCAAATACCTCAAGTAAGGAATTATCATGCCAATGGACAAATCAGGGTCAGCCCAATCAGTAGGCAAGAACTACAAAACTGAGGTAGCCGCAGGAAAGCCAAAAAAACAAGCATTGGCGATTGCGTTAAGTGAAGAAAGAACACACGCTAAAGGTAAGCGTAAAGCTAAGTTAGAAGAAGCCTACAGCAAATATGTAGCTGAAAACGCATAATGAGTCGTCAAGACCAAATCCGTAGTGCAATGGATACGCACGATAAGCCTATCCCGCATAAAACTACGGGTAAAGGTAAGACTTACAACCCTACAGACAAGGGTGCTGGAATGACCGCCAAAGGTCGTGCCCAATACAACGCCAAGAACAACAGTAACTTAAAACCACCTGCACCAAACCCTAAGTCAGACGCAGACAAAGGCAGAAAAGCCTCATTTTGCGCTAGAATGAAGGGTGTAGTAGCCCATGCTAAAGGCCCTGCTGAACGGGCTAAAGCATCATTAAAGAATTGGAATTGCTAATGAAACCTGGTTTGTACGAAAATATCCATAAAAAACAGGCTAGGATAGCTGCGGGTTCGGGCGAGAAAATGCGTAAGCCTGGCAGCAAAGGTGCGCCAAGTGCTTCAGACTTCAAGCAAGCCGCCAAAACAAGAAAAGAAGTCATTACTGACAAAATGAAGGATATGTAATGAAACACATGACAAGAAGCTACCCGCCAGAGAACGCTATGCTGCGCCCGCACAAAGAATCAACGCTTGAAAAGCAACAAAAGAAGCGTCAAGACCATAATCCTCCATTAGAACTAGATGATAGTGGCATTCTTAATAAGAAAGCTAACCAACGCATGAAGCGTAAAGAGGCTTTATCTAAGGCTATGAACAAATACCACGATGTAGACATTGTAGGATAAACTGTTGTAGAATTAAACCCTTACAAATCAACTACTTGAGAATGTATGGAAAATAAACTGTCGAAGTCTGTTGAAAAGAACTTAAATAGGGCTGGTAGAAAGGCTGGAGTGCCTAATAAAGCCACTACAGAAGCCCGTGAGGCGATTAAAGCATTACTTGATGCTAATATACCTTTTATTCAATCGTGGATACAAAGCACCGCAGAAGGCATATTTGACGATAAGACAGGAAAGTACATTGTTCAGCCTAATCCGGCAAAGGCTTGTGAGATTGTCCAGAACCTAGTTGAATACTCTGTGCCTAAGTTAGCCAGAACTGAAGTAGTGGGCGATGAGAAAGCCCCCCAACGCATGGTGGTGTCTTGGAAGAAGTAATAGATGTAGAACTAGACTATAAGCCTAGGGATGTATTCTTAGACTTCCATGAAAGAGAACAGCGTTGGGCGGTCATCGTAGCCCATAGACGATGCGGTAAGACAGTTGCTTGTATTAATGAACTTATATATAGGGCATTAACCGAAAACAAAGAAAATGGGCGTTATTTTTACCTTGCACCATACTTGTCACAAAGCAAAAGCATTGCTTGGGACTACCTTGTACGCTATGCCCAACCAGTATTAGCCAAAGCCAATCAATCAGAATTATGGGTAGAACTCATTAATGGCTCAAGAATACGGTTATTTGGCGCTGATAACGAAAATAGTTTGCGTGGAAATTACTGTGACGGAATTATCCTAGACGAATATGCTGATATTCGCCCTAGTGTATGGGGTCAAATCATTCGACCATTATTAGCTGACCGCAATGGAATGGGTGGACATAAGACTTGGGCTGTATTTATTGGTACTCCTAAAGGCCATAATGGCTTTTATGATGTTTACCATAGCGCTACGCAAGACCCTGATTGGTATGTAAAAGTATTGAGGGCTAGTCAAACTGGGTTATTAGCTAAATCTGAATTAGACGATGCTGCCAAAATGATGACTCAAGACCAATACCTTCAAGAGTTTGAGTGCGACTTTGAAAGTGCTATCTTAGGTGCTTATTACGGTAAAGAGATGCGCCAACTTACCGACCAAGGCAGAATTACCGATATTGAGTATGACCCTATGTTCCCTGTGCATACTGCATGGGATTTGGGTTATAGCGATGACACGGCTATTTGGTGGTTTCAAGTAGTGCATGGTGAAATTCGTATGCTTGACTATCACTCGTCAAATGGTCAGCCTGTAGCGTTTTACTCAGGCATAATTCAGTCGAGAGAGAAAGAAAGAGGCTATGTTTATGGCACTCATTATTTACCTCACGATGCAAGGGCAAAGACACTTGCGTCAAATAGAAGCATAATTGAACAACTTTCAGACAAAATTGCGTTAAAATCAATGAAAATTGTACCAATGTTGTCACTTCAAGATGGAATACAAGCAACACGACTAGCATTAACTAGGGCTTGGTTTGACCATAGATGTGAGGACGGCATTGAATGTTTGAGGCAGTACCAGCGTGAATACGATGAGGATAAGAAAGTGTTTAGGGATAAACCTAGGCACGATTGGACTTCTCACGGTGCAGACGCATTTAGGATGCTAAGTATTGCCTGGAAAGAAGAAGCTAAGTTGCCTAATAAGGATGACTCCATTAAAGGGCTATTTGTAGGTAAAACCGAAGTAAGTTTGAATGACTTGTGGAAACAACCACAATCCACTTCAAGAGGAAGAATTTGATGGCAAACGATAAAGCTACAGTTAATCATACCTACGAAGATTGGTATAAAACCATTATGGGCTATGAACGCAGCTACAAGCGTTGGGAAGCCAGAGTTGACCGCATTGTAAAGAAATATAAAGATGATAGCCGCTACGACAGAAACCCTAATGCACGATTTAACATCCTCTGGAGTAATGTTCAGACTATTCAGCCAGCTATCTTTGCAAGACTGCCTAGACCTGATGTTAGTCGTAGGTTTAGAGATAATGACCCAATAGGTCGAGTAGCTTCAATGATGCTTGAAAGGGCATTGGAGTTTGAGATTGAACACTATGGTGACTATAAGTCAGCCATGAATAATGCAGTATTAGACCGTCTATTAGGTGGTCGAGGTGTAGCTTGGGTGCGTTACGAACCGCATATTGTTGGCGAAGATGCAGGTATGACGGATGGCGACACACCTGATGACGGGTTAAGTGTTACCGAAGATAGCGATGAAGCTGAAACTCCTGAAGGTATTGAAAATGAGTCACAAGAACGCATAGAGTACGAATGCTGCCCAGTTGACTATGTTCATTGGCGGGATTTTGGTCATACCATTGCCCGTACATGGGAAGAAGTAACCGCAGTTTGGCGTAGAGTGTATATGTCTCGCCCTGCCCTAGTTGAACGCTTTGGCGAAGAATTGGGTTACAAAATCCCATTAGATACCAAACCAGACGATTTAAAGCAATCCTACAAATCAGATGACGGTGTATATGAAGCCGTTATTTATGAGATTTGGGACAAAGAAACAGGTAAGGTCTTATGGATTTCTAAGTCACTTGGCAAGATTGTTGACGAAAGAGATGACCCGCTACAGTTAGAAAACTTCTGGCCTTGTCCTAAGCCACTCTATGCAACTCTGACTACAGACAGCTTAGAACCAATCCCTGACTTTACTATTTACCAAGACCAGGCAAGAGAATTAGATGTTCTGTGCGACAGAATTGACGGCTTAATTAACGCCCTTAAAGTGCGTGGTGTATACGATGCCTCGGCTTCTGAACTACAACGCCTATTCTCTGAAGGCGAAAATAACACCATGATTCCAGTAAGCAACTGGATGGCTTTTGCTGAAAAACAAGGCATGAAAGGTGCTATTGACCTTGTAGATTTAACCCCATTTGCAAGCGCATTGATGTCTTGCTATCAGGCAATGGACCAGGTTAAAGGGCAAATCTATGAATTAATGGGTATTGCTGACATTCAGCGTGGTCAAACAGACCCAAGTGAAACCCTTGGCGCACAGATTATCAAGTCAAACAACGCTGCCGGTCGATTAAAGACTCAACAACACGCAGTTGTAGACTTTGCAACCTCATTACTCTGCATTAAAGCGCAGATTATTTGCAATCACTTTACCGATGACACGCTGGTTAAGATTTCTGGTGCAATGCAACTGTCCCAGCAAGACCAACAGCTTATTCCGCAAGCGATTGCTTTGTTAAGAAACGAAGCTAGTAAGAATTTCCGCATTGAAGTCACTTCTGACTCAATGATTTACCAAGATGAACAGCAAGAAAAGCAAGACCGTATCGCTTTCTTGTCAGCAGTAGGCCAATATATGCAAATGGCGTTGCCAGCAGCACAAGCAAGCCCAGAATTAACCCCAATGCTATGCGAAATGCTGAAGTTTGGCGTAACTGCATTTAAAGCCGGTAAGCAATTAGAGGGAATTATTGACGAAACTGCCGATAAATTGCGTGAAACACAGAAACAATCTGAAGGTCAGCCTAAACCGCCTCCAGTAGAGATGCAAAAAGCGCAGATGGAACAACAAGCTAAGATGCAACAACTACAAATGCAATCTCAGATTGAACAAGCTAAGTTACAAGGTCAAATGCAGCTTGAAAAAGCTAAACAAGAGTACCAGGCACAAGAAAACCAGCTTAAATTCCAACTTGAAGAACAACGCAATCAGATGGATAGAGAGATGGAGATGAGGGTTGCCCAAATGAAGATGATGACTGAGAGAAATACTCAGGTTCTTCTTGCCCATATTAACAATGGTGCAAAGATTGAAACAGCCCGTATTTCTGCTGGAGAATCTGATGGCGAACAAGCATACATGACTGAAGAATCAATGGCACACGCTATGGAACATCCAATGCAGCCTATTGCAAACGCTATTGGTCAAGGAAATGAACAAATGGCACAAGCAATTAGCGCTTTAGTAGATACAATTAATGCTCAACATAACCGCCCCAAGACGGTGGTTAGAGGTCAAGACGGCAAGATAATCGGAGTCCAATAACATGGCTATTACAGTCACACATAGTAAGGTTTCAACAATACCTGACGGTGCAGACACATCTGTAGTCCGTCCTAGTGATTGGAATGCTGACCACCAACTAACAGGAACTGTCCCTGTAGCTAATGGTGGTACAGGTGCTGCTACTCTTACCGGCTATGTAAAGGGTAATGGCACTTCTAACATGACTGCCAGCGCAACCATTCCAAGCACAGATGTAACTGGTTTGGGCACAATGTCCACTCAAAACAGTAATAACATATCTGTTACTGGCGGTTCAATGTCGGGCGTTACTATTAGCGATTATGTTGCAACTGCAACAAAAGGTGTAGCTAATGGTGTAGCAAGTTTAGATGGTAGCGGTACAGTCCCAATTAGCCAATTACCAGCCGCAGTCTTAGGCGCACTAAGTTATCAAGGAACATGGAATGCCAGCACAAATACCCCTACTCTTACTTCGTCTGTTGGCACTAAGGGTTACTACTATGTGGTATCTGTTGCTGGTAGCACTAATCTTAACGGGATTACAGATTGGCAAGTGGGTGACTGGGCTGTTTACAATGGTACTGCTTGGCAAAAAATAGACAACACAGACGCTGTTACTTCTGTCAACGGATATACAGGTACAGTCGTTTTAACTACTACTGATGTAGCTGAAGGCACAAACCAATACTTTACAACTGCTAGGGCTAGAACTTCAGTAAGTGCTGGAACAGGCATTAGTTACGATAGTGGCACAGGCGTAATTACCAATTCAAGCCCATCTTTAGGTGGCGATGTAGTTGGCCCTGCATCAAGCACAGACAATGCAATAGCCCGTTTTGACACCACTACAGGCAAATTACTGCAAAACAGCGTAGTTACTGTAGGTGATACAGGTGCAGTTACAGGCGTTACAACATTTTCGGCTTCTACTAGCGTTACTACACCAATAGTACAAGCATCAAATTCAGGTGGTTTATCCCTTAAAAACTCCGCAGGAACAACTCAAATTAGCATGGGTGCAGGCGGTGGCGATAATGCTTCAATCAATGTTTCTACCAATATTAATGGTGCAAATGCACAAATAGACATTAGCCCTACTGGTACTGGTCATGTACATATAAATCCTACTGGCGTTAATTCAATCCAAATAAACCCTACTTATGTAGGAACAATGGACAATATGACTATTGGCGCAACAACGCCAAAAGCCATTACAGGAACAACCATAACTGCTACCACTTTTAGCGGTTCAGGTGCAAGCCTTACATCCATTCCTAATTCAGCCCTTGTAAACTCTGCCATTACTATTAACGGCACAAGCACAAGCCTTGGTGGGTCGATTTCAGTAGGAACGGTTACTAGCGTTACTGGTACAAGCCCTGTAGTTTCTAGCGGTGGCAATACTCCTGCCATTTCAATGCCAGCCGCAACAAGTAGCGTAAACGGCTATTTGACTAGTGCTGATTGGACTACATTTAATAACAAAGGTAGCGGAACAGTTACTTCCGTAACGGGTACTGCCCCAGTAGTAAGTAGTGGTGGTGCAACTCCAGCTATTAGCATGGCTGCTGCCACAGGAAGTGTCAATGGATACCTTACAAGCGCTGATTGGACTACTTTTAATGGTAAATATTCAGTAGGCGGTGCTTTGGGTACTCCGTCTAGCGGAACAGTAACTAATTTAACTGGTACGGCCTCAATCAATATTAATGGTACTGTGGGCGCTACAACCACCAATACTGGTGCATTTACTACAGTTACCGCTACAAGCTATGTAGGGGTGTCTGGCGGTACATTCTAATGTTTCAAACTGCTTTCCAAGTCAATGCGTTTCAAAATGACGCATTTCAGATTGTCATTACCCCTGTTGAACCTACTAAGTTTGGCGGGGATGATGCGCCATATACAAGGGAAGAGTTAAAGCGACTTAAAGGTATTCAGAAGAAACTACGCCAGGCAGAAGAAAAGCGTATTGCAGCACTCAAGTCTGATGCAGAAAACCGCAAGCAAACTATTGCTGATTTAGTAGACCCAAAACCAGTTGCACAGAAACAACAAAGTAATATACAATCCAATCAAGTAGTTAGCGTTGATATACCGTCAAACCTAGCAAACATTGACCGATACATCGCTAATCTTGTAACACAACAACAAGACTTGCAAAACGCTGTATTAATAAGGGCTGCAAAACTCAGGCTAGAACAAGAGTTAGCAATCTTAGAAATTAAGCGCCAAGCAGAATTAGACGATGAGGAAGCACTATTAGCACTCTTACTTTAAACCCGCACACGGAATATAAGAAAGCCTACGAACACCTCCATGCT
>Ga0209299_1000205_pt1 | contig 33427 bp, 37 predicted proteins | sample S_140806_MF_Meta_FD_187326 | JGI IMG/M metagenome (GOLD analysis project Ga0209299, IMG submission 187326) | Freshwater microbial communities from Lake Simoncouche, Canada to study carbon cycling - S_140806_MF_MetaG (SPAdes) (version 2) | ecosystem: Environmental > Aquatic > Freshwater > Lake ...
TTTTGTTCAGTTAAATAATTTTCATATGCAATTTCAGCATCAATAAGATCTTTTTTATCTGTTAAATATTTTTTCTTTATATCATATATTGCTTTCTGATATTCATCCTCTTTAATTGTTCCTTCAGCCTTTTTAAGATTTAATGCCTGAATTTCAGCATCCATTAAATCTTTATTAGCTTTATCGGTAATTTCTTTTTGTTTTGCTTTATTTGCTGTAGTTGTGGTAACATATTCAGCATCTAATTTAATTTTATCTGCTTGTAATGCTTTATATTCATTGCTATCTTTCTTATAAAGTGCCATCTTATCATTAAGTTCAGCAGCTTTAAGTTGATATGATTTATCAGCAAATGCTTTCTCTACATCTAATTTTTGTTGTTCTGTAACTGCTAAAGCCAAGGCTTCTGCTTTCATCTTTTCAAGTGTAGCTTCGTCTATCTTATCTTCAGCTTCCATTCTTTTAAGCTTTTCATCCAAAGCTTTTTGAGCTGCTTCAGATTGTGATTTAAGATTTTCCTTTTGGGTTTTAGTCATTTTCTTAGCACCCTTATCAAATCTTTCTGTAGCCGCTTCATAGTTATCACTAAACGCTGTTACAGATGACTTAGCATCTTCCCAAGCGCCTTTAAAATCTCCCTTGAATAATTTAACTATTGCACCACCTAATTTACCTAAAGATTGGAATACCGCTGTAACCGCAGAATAAACCACTTTAAAGGCTTTAGTTACGTAAGGCATAACTTGTATGGCCAGCTCAATAAAACCGTCTATAAGAGGCTGCAATGCCTCCATAATGCCACCAAAGATTTGTTCCATTGCAATCATCAAAGGTTCCAACTTTTTCATTGACCCTTCTGTCTGACTAAACGCAGCAACTAATCCACCAATTAAAGCAACAATTAAACCAATACCAGTTGCTTTTAAAGCACCACCAAATGATTGAGTAGCAACTTTAACTTTGTTTAAACCAGCACCTAACATACCTATTGGTCCGCCCGCGCCTTCAAGTGTATCAATCCAATCCTTAGATACGTTTTTACCCGCTTTGATTTTATCTTCTAAATCATCAATTTGATTGTATAACTTCTTAAACTCGGCAGTACCAACATCAAGACCTTTTAGCTCCATTTTCATAGCTTTTAAGTTCTTTGTGCTTTCAACGATATTACCTTTTACATCAAGTTCTATTTCTATTTTCTTAGCCATTTAAGCATTCATTTTTGGTTAATTGGAATGTGTGTTCCAATATAGTTTTATTTCCAATCAATTGATGTATTGAACTAAAGTCAATATCTACTACTGTTGGTTGTTTTAGTTTTGTTTTTTTAACCTTAATAGGTTTTTTACTTTTATATATCTCTATCTTTTTCATATCTAATTTTAGCAAATTGCAGCAATTGTTACCGTTGGGAAACCTGTATATGTTAATGTATAATCTGCAACGCAACCAGTATATTGAATTTGATATGCGCCTACAGTTCCGCCAACTGGATTACCATTACAATCATCACCAGCCCAATAAATATCATAACCAGATGAGCTATTATCTATTCTCCATTCAGTTGATGTACATCCTGGATCTGGAGTTGCTGTTGGAGCTGGAGTTGGTGTTGGACCAGGTGTACAACTTGAACCACAGCTAGTTATGGTAAATGCTGCCAAATCTGCAAATGGATAACCATAAGTTATTGAAGAACAATCTAAACAGTTTGTTAATATCACCGTACCTGTTGTTGTAATTTCTTGATAGGTTTGTCCTGATGACATATTATATTTAATCCAACCAGTATCAGTTACATTTAATGTCGCACCAGTTGTATATATATTTGGTTCAGCAGTTGGTGTTGGAGTAGGTGTTGGAGGAACCGATGTTGCCGTTGGTGTAGGAGTAGGCGTTGGTGTTGGTATTGCTCCAACAGTAAATTGAGCACAAACTGGAAAGATTGCTCTATGCCCAATAAATCTAAACTCAAAATAATATATACCATTACTAAATGCGGATAACCCCATTTGAGATGGTGTTACACTGAATGATTGACCAACACTAGAATATGTTGTTAATCCAGTTGTTGAATCTGATATATCATCTACAACTCTCCAAGGTTTAAAATAATTTTGACCATAAGCTAACATATGTACAGATACTAAACTAATCTTACCAGAGTCCATTATATATGGCTCAGCACCATTTTTATCCCATTGCCAATCATACGTGAATGTAATTGCACTGTAACTTACTGTTGTGGCAGTTAAATTTTCTACGGTTCCTGATACGCTATTGTTGTTTATATCGTTCACAATCTCCACATCGTATTCCGAAACATTATCGTTCGGGAATATAAAGTTTTGATTTATTATTTGCTTTATGTATTTCATTCTCATATATTATTAAATATAAATTATTAGGTAATCAAAGATGACCCGTTAATTGGATTTAGTTTTATTATTCCTCTTGCGGTTTGTGCACCTAAAAGAGTCATAGTACCTGTACATAATACGCCACCATCAGTTGTTATTTCAATATCTGATATACTACCATTAATTGCTGGCGGTGTAAATGTTGTATTTAATGTACCATCAGAATTTAATTTTACTAAATTATTAACAGAAGTTCCACTATAAGATGTAAAAGTTCCACCAACTAATAATGAACCGTCAGTCATTTGATATATGTCATTTATACCTCCATTTCCACCTGAATTAGGTAAGAATTGATTATAAGGGAAAGAACTATCAAATGTACCATCAGCGTTCAACCTCCACATTAAACCAACTGTAATGTTCCAATATTTCTTATTAAATGTAGTATCACCTAATCCAACTAAAATCTTACCATCAGATTGAACTTCAATATCATAAATCATTGGTGGAAACGTATAACCTGTTGTAGTGTCAACATTAAATGATGTATCCACCGTACCGTTTGAATTTAATTTTATTAAACCATTACAAGTAACTCCATTATATTTGTTAAATAAACCACCAACTAATATCTTATCATCAGGGTAAACATATATATCATATACTCTATCACTATAACTACCTGAAAACTGACTACCACCACTATTAAATGTTGTATCTAATGTACCATTAGAATTAAATCTCATTAAACCTGTATAACCACTATATGCCGTACTAAAATCATTACCATATATTATTTTATTATCAGATTGTAGTTCAATTCTTTCTTCATTAAATGACGTACCTCCATAAATTAATGTTGGAGTAAATCCTGTATCAGTTGAACCATCTGAGTTTAATCTATATAAGTTAAATCCTCCAATCTCTAAACCTGAGATTACTAATTTACCATCAGATTGTTCTTTAATATCATATGTAGATTCAGTTGATGTTACACCTGAAGTAATAAATGTTGTGTCTAATGTACCATCATTTAATAATCTTGTAACAGTAGAAACTGATGTACCACTATAAGATGTATATCTGTGACCAATAATAATTTTACCTGAACTTAATATCTCACTATCAAACGATATACCCGCAAGTATCGGATTAGTTGAGCCACTAAATCCTCCACCAATACTCATATAAGTTAATATAGGAGTTGGAGTTGGTGTTGGCGTAGGACTAGTTGTTGGAGTAGGCGTTGCAGTACTACTTGGCGTTGGCGTAGGACTACTTGTTGGTGTAGGTGTAGGAGTACTAGTTGGCGTTGGTGTCGGAGTACTTGTTGGTGTAGGAGTTGGTGTTGGTGTAGCAGTTGGACCAGATATTAAACCAACCAAATATTCAAAATTATAATCTTGAGCAATTGGTGTGGCAGTAAATTCAATAATTGTATTATATATATCAACTATAGTAGTTGTAAACGTAGCACCTGTAGTTCTAATACCCATATCACCACCTTGATCATCTGTTGTATAATCCACTCTATTAACTGACCATATTTTACCATATGGTGATATTGTTGATCCAGTAATTCTAACAACATCTCCAGGATATATATAAGTTGAATACAAATTGCTTGAATCAATATATTGCAATGTTCTTAATGCTCCATTAACAGAAACCTGATAATTATCTCCCAATTCTAATGAGTCATAACTCATCAATAACGATCCAAGCATATCAGGTGTTGGAGTTGGTGTAGGTGCTACTGTAGCAGTAGGCGTTGGTGTTGGTGTAGCAATGACTCCGTGATATGTTGAACTACCAGTAACAATACCATATGTTGTTGCCGCAGATGTAAATCCTGAGCAATTAGAATATAGATTTAAACCAGTAGTAGTAGATCCAGAATTAATCCAAAACCCAGGAACGTATGTATTAAATGGATCAAATCCAATTGTATATATATAATTATGTAAGCTATCATATTGCCAATCTATACCAGTTGTATCATAAGTTGTATCAGAAACCTCATACATAAAATATGGAACATACTTAATAGCATTAGCTTGATTGTCAGCAAATGACGCTGTAAATCCAGAAACATTACCACCTAATATACCGACATTATAATCATATAAAATACTCCAGAAATAATTTGTATCTCTTAAATTTTCGTTTGTAAAATCAGTTTTAAACTTATAAATTTTAGTTGGATCGTCACAATAATAATACTCAAAATATCTTGTTGGATATGTGCTTGGATTATTATTAGCTTGTATCAACTCAACCTTTGTTAATTCAGTATTAGTTAGATTAAACCCTTCAATCTTATTCCAAGTGAAGTATTGCTCATTAATTTTAATAAGGTCATTTGGTTTAAGGTTTTGTATATCAGATAGTTTTAAATAAAAATTACCTGTTAAAAAACGTGTGTTAGCGTTATATAAATTATCTACTCTATTTTGATAGAATAATTTATATGCATCATTTTCTGTATATACGTTATATGATGATGTTGTTCCAACTATTGCTGGTGGTTCTGAATTAAATAAATTACAAATACTATCATTATTTTTTTTATTGCTATCTGGATTACCGATTGGCATTGTATGGCTAATTACTGGAATATATTGAAATTTACCAGCTACACCACTTAAATCAGAAGTTGAAATATATACACAAAAAGTTTGATATGTATCAGCTAAACTAAATGTTTCACCGACTATATTTAAGAATGGATTAAACCCACCCAACCAATACATTAATTTTGGTTTAGTTCTAACACCCTTATATGTCCAAGTTTGATTCTCAGATCCACCAGCTGTGTTATTTGCTTGAGATGTTCCCACATAATTTATACCTAATGGTAATGCTATATTTTGATCCCAAGTTCTAATAAATTCGGGAGAGAATATTGTGTCTATTTTCTTTTGTTGAGACTTATAGGCAGTTGGATTATATACCAAATTTTGCCCATATATTCTAGCATTTGAATCTTTAAATGTCTTATTACCATAATCACCGTCCTCTTGATCTGTTAAAAATAATTCAGACTCAATATAATTTAAGGCAGGTTCAACCGTAAAACCTTTATCAAATGAAATTTTATCACTCCAATTATGTATATCTCCTGTACCAATATAATAGTTATAAGGCTCAATAATAATTTGATTAGACTTTTCTGGGTCTGGAATAAATACTAAATTAAACTTCTTAGCTATTGAGCTAATTAAATCTATTTGTTTTAAATCCTGACTTATAACTTTGCTAAAATCTACTAAATCACCATCTACATATGGTACAATTGTATTTGCTGCTTGTGGAAAATATCTTAATGTTGTTCCAATTGCTACCTGATCTGATGTAATTCCAATAAAAATATCTCCAACTAAATCAGCTGTATAACCAGTTGACCCTGCAGTAATTGTATGTGTTGATTCATATTGTATTGGTTCATATGGATATTCTGTTGTTAATGTAAATGTAATATCATTTGAACAATAACAAGGTATACCTGTTCCTAACTTACATACAATAACATTTATAGTACCACTAGGAAATTCAAAAGGAACTAATTCAACACCCTCTAATGGTAATGTAGCTATAGTACCAATTGAATAACCAAACTTAGTTGAATCACTACTAAAATAACCATACATATATAATGCCTTAAACCAAGGAGTGTTAAAAAAATCTGATTTAATTGTGTAATTATATGTTTTAAATATTAACTGAATTAAACTCCATATACTTAATCCTGGCTTTAATTGATTATCAATTAATCCTTGATACGGTGAGTTAATTCTATATTCACCTACAACCGCATAAGCAGCCGCAGCAGTGGCATAACTTCCTAAAGTTGTACCAGATGTTGTATATAATCTTGTTTGCTTTGATGGGGTTCCTCCGCTTAAATTAACGGTGTCACCAGAATATTCATAACCATTATGAATAATTGGATAAAAATATGTATTTGGATATATGCTATTCTCTGAAAATAAGTTGCGATTAAAGTCATTAGTTACAGCATATTGATCAAATGTATGATTAAAATTATATTCAGTATCACTATAATTCAAATCAATTAATAGGTTATTTCCTATTTGACCATATAAATCGCCTATTGTAGAATATAACGTTACATCATATTCAACCTTAGAATTTAATACAGATGTTTTATTTAGTTTTAAATAACCAGTAAAATATGCTTGATCATTTAATAATACCTGACAATTAACACGTTTAGTTGCATTAAAATAAAGTGATTGAGTATCAACGTTAAAGAAGTTCTCAAAGAATTTATTGTTCTTTTTGCTTCCAGGTAATGTTAAACCAATTGAATAATCAGAGTTACGCTTTGATATATCTTGCAATTCAGCAAAAGATTTATTAATCTTAATAGGAACATCACCATATAGATCTAAAAATTCATATTCGGTTATACCAGTATTGGTATTAACATTATCAAATTGTACGCGTAAAACTGTTTGTTGTTCGTTTGCCATATATTAGAAGCCTCTGTTTACAAAGTAAGAGTCTGCAGACTTAAGTGTGATCTTGTATTTATTTAGTTTTCTATGCTTTTTAGTTATTGTTTCAACCTCAGTTGATATAACTTGCATAGGTCTCAAATCCTTATATATCTTGTCTTGTCTATCAATTTGAGATATATAGTCTGGTTTCATTTCATACACTTGTGGTGATGTAAATAATTGTTCTAACCAGTTTGCCATAGGTACAGATAAATAGTCTGACTCTAATACTATTTCTTGTGTAATATTCGTATCAAAAGTCTTAACTGTTCTACCAAAATCCCTATCTGCTGATTGTAAATCAGTTGCATAATATCTTGAATCATAAGACTGTCTATCTATCTTTTTAGTGTCTTGTCTGTATGACGTAAATGTAAAGTAATCAAAGCCACCACGGTCATTTAAGAAGGCAAGGCGAGTATCTTCTGGACCACAGTTAGTATCCACATAAAAGAAAAACTCTTCTGACACAGGACCTATTGGACCTAAACTACTTCTTAATTCGCTGTTAGTTGGATAAGCATAAAACAATTGTACTCTATAATAAGCGACAGTATCCCAGTCAATTACTGTAAATAAATTATCTATATCTACTGGTCCACAAGGCAATGCGAACACTTGTAAGGTATCTGTATAACCTGTTGGTGATGCATATGGCGTATTAATAAAATTCAATTGTTGGTTAAATGTATTAACTAGAGTATTGCTTTCGTCATAAAATTGGAATACTGCGTAATCTGCTTCTATAACTTGTCTATCTCCTGTCTGTCCGTTTAAGTAATATAATACATAATTTTCGTTAGATTGTATATATTGTATCCTTGGTGCGTCAGTTAAAAACCTAGCACTCTCACTCATCTCTGGTACTGATGGATAGTTCATTAAGTACTGCGACATAGGACTATAAGTTCTAAATCTATCAACAGTATTAATTGTCAATCCTGTGCCTATTACGGTGCCCAATTCTTGATCAAAATTCGGAAGTATTAGTTTGTCCTGCATTTGGAAAGATCCACCCACATAGTCAAAATTACCACCTGTATTGGTAAAACCTGATGCAGTAAACCCAGTTGATGTTGCACATAATGGAATGTCTGTGTAGTGATCAAAATTATTAATTGGAGATGTTTGACCATATATACCCCATTCAGTTACAGTTCCTCCAGTTGAATTTATATATGTATACCCATATTTAAAATTTGCTGTTATGCTATTTGGATACGGGTTATTTAAATTTATTTGATTTATAGTTGCATACCAATCGTTTAACCAATAGTATGTATAATGCTGCGCTTGAACATAATTTGACATATAACTATACGGCCTTAGATTAAAACTATATGTATACGTTGCTCCTGATTGTGCAACATCATATGGAACAAGTGACATTCTGCCAACCTTACTACCATCTGAATACAAATCCACAGTCATTTCCATTGAAGATGCATAAGTATCTCCAGTTAAAACTATTTCATATGTTCCACCACGTTGGTAAACCATATCAGTTGAACGACGTATTTGCGTGTTGCTGTTTAATCCATTGCTATATAAGCGTTGATAACCAAATGTTGCCATAATTATATTCCTTGTATTAAGTCTAATAATTCTTCAAAAGAACCTTCTTCAATTAAATCCATAATCTTTGGATCATCTGCTATCATTTCTAATGCAACATCCAAAAAGTTGGAAGGTCTTATTCCAAATTTCTTTATATTTTTTTGTATCGCAAATGCGAAACTTCTTCTTTTTATGAATCTTCCTTTTTTATCTCTACCTGTTAACCCACGATCTTTAATCCATTTCTCTAATGCGTCAACTGGCACACCTTTCTTTCCAGGTAATCTTCCAGATTGAACCCATTGAGCATATTCAGCAGATAACACTTGTATGATAGTTTCGTCTTTATTAACTTTATTTGTTACAACACTAATGCTATCTCTTAATTTACCAGACGCAACCTTATTACCCGTTCCTTTAAACTTAGCAAATCCAAATGGATAACGCTTCTGTTCCAAGGTATCTTTCATAATCTTCTCAATAATAGGTGCGATCTTTTCTAAATCCATATTATACAATTAATGTCCAAGCACCGTTATAGAAGTAAAGTTTGTTTGACGAAGACACTGCTAAATCTCCGATTGTTCCCGCTGGTAATGGATCTTGACCTCTTAAATTCATAACGTTTGCAAGTTTAAGTGAACCAGTTACGTTAGTATTTGTGCTATTCAATGAAATTGTATTAGAACCAGATACTGTTACTGCTACTGATCTTAAGTTCATTTGAGCACCTGAACCAGTGGCATTCATATTAACTGTACCAAAAGATGCGTTATTATTAACAGCAAATGCTGTACCACTAAATGTTGCACTACCACTTACGTTAAACGAACCAGATACAAGTACGTTTGAACCAGTATCAATTGTAAGACCATTTCTTCTTGTTGCAGCAGCTGTACCAGTACCTACAGCGAATACAATATCACTTGTATTAGCAAAAGATCCTGTGTCATTAAACCTACCTAAAAATGCTGAACCACCAGATATACCTGTTGCTGTTGCGTTTGCTTGTAAATTGTAACCATATATTATTGTAGCATAAGAGTTACCAGCATTTGAACCACTAACAATTGCGTTTATATTAACTGTGTTACCACCTAAAAAGTTGTCACTAACTGCACGAGACGTATTTGAAGAAGGTGAACCTGAAAAAGTAATAAAGTTTGCTTGACCTTGATAGAAGTTTCTACTTGCTGTAATACCAGCGGTACCAAATCCATTTACCCAATAATTGTCAATATAATGTGTTGCACCTACAGTATTGTTGTTATTTACTGTAAATGAACTACTTACATAGTTTTGTACAAAGAATGTAGAGTTAATGTTATTAGCATTAAATGTTGATCTTAAGTTAGCAATTGCTGAACCTGTTTGATATATAGAAGTTGCACCATTTACAATATTACCTGTGGCCGTTAAAGATCCACTAACACCCATATCAGCAACGAAAGTCTGATTTAAAATATTGTTTTGATAACTTGGTTGTCCGCCAGCTACTGATGATGATTGGAAATAAAGTGTTGTTTGACCAAAATTTATAATGTTATTACTTGTAACAGGTCTTAAAAGTGACGCTGTTGTCATTGCTATTGTACCACCTAACATAATGTTTGATGAACCACTTACATAATTGTATAAGCCAACTGCTGATCTTGGTTTAGTAACTGCAAGTATATTATTTGAACCACTAATTACATATGAACCAGTTGAAGTTGCTTCTCCCGCCAATATACCATCCCATCCAAATAACACATTACCACCATATGATGAAGATACGTTATTATACGTAAGTGACATATTTGGGTTTTGAACTGTTACGTTACCAATTTCAGTTAATGAACCAGATGAAATTAAACTACCTGTTATTCTAACAGATGGTGAGTTAATAGCAACCGATGGAGAAATAACACTAACTATTGATGATGTTACAGTAGTTGTACCACTAATAGCTTTTAATAACAAATCTTTATTTGATGTTGCATATATTGAACCAGTTGTAGAACCACCATTATTTGAATTAATATATAAATCATTTTTAGATTGTATATATGTTTTATCTGCGGTTGATGTAAATTGTGCTTGAGTACCTGTACCACCTGTATAAAAGTCAACACCAGCATATGCTGTATATGTATTATCATTTACAATAAAACCTTTATAACTATTAATAGTTATTTGATTATTAGCCGATATAGTACCAGGTGCTTGTAAAGCAATATCTTTACCTGATGTAAATGTAATACTGCCTGTAGCACCAGCTAAAGTACCTTCAAACGTTAAATCACCATTTGATTGGAAATAGTTTTTATCTCCTAAGAATTGTACTTCTTGTTGAGCCCACGTTGTACCTGTATTAAAACCAAATTTAAGTTGTCCAGAACCATTAACAGGATTATTAATTAATAATGGATATTGTGTATTTGTTAATGTTTGTACACCAGTAAATGTGTTTGAACCTGTAGTAGCATAAGAACCACTATCAAATGTTGCACTAGTACCTGAAGTACCTGCTGTTCCAGAACTACCAGAAGAACCATTCACACCTGAGCTACCACTAGTTCCTGCAGTTCCAGAAGAACCGTCTATACCTGATGAGCCACTTGTACCTGCTGTTCCAGAAGAACCTGATGTACCATTTCCTGAACTACCACTTGTACCAGCTGTTCCTGATGAACCTGAACTACCATTACCAGAAGATCCACTTGTACCTGAGGTACCAGATGTTCCTGGAGGTGTTGTTGTTATAATAAATAATATATTATCGTTACCACTAAACTGATGTGTTGCTGAAACTAATGTAACAGGAAATGTATAATAAGTTGTATTATCAACTGATGTTCCCACATTCCATACTTGATAGTTATTGTGATTTGTTTTGTCTTGTAATGTAATAGTTGAACCTGAAGCTATATTACCTATGAATATATCAAGATTATCATTTTGTGTGTCTTGTTCACTTACATTAATAAATGTTGCTCCTGTTTGTGGTGCTTGGTTCCAAGTAATATATCCTGAACCAGGGTCACCACTTGTTGAAACTGTTTTAGCTTGATAATTAAAAAATGAGTTTGATACACCAGATGTACCACTAGTGCCTGATGTTCCGTTACCTGAAGAACCAGAAGTTCCTGCAGTTCCAGAAGAACCATTACTACCATTAGCACCTGAAGAACCTGATGTGCCAGCTGTACCGCTAGAACCATTAGCACCTGAACTTCCACTCGTACCTGCAGTGCCACTAGATCCTGCTGTACCACTAGTTCCTGAAGAACCATTAGCACCTGCAACACCACTAGAACCTGACGTTCCTGAGCTACCATTAGCACCAGAACTTCCTGATGTTCCACTTGTGCCTCTAGTACCAGAGCTTCCGCTTGATCCTGAGCTACCATTAGCACCGCTAGAACCAGATGTTCCTGAAGTTCCTCTAGATCCAGATGTTCCGCTAGATCCTGATACGCCACTAGAACCAGATGTTCCAGCTGTACCTGAACTACCAGATGATCCATTAACACCGCTAGAACCTGACGTTCCAGATGTGCCTGAAGTACCGTTTGTAATAGGCACACCATTTATATAAAATGCTCCTTCAACATAAACTGAACCTGATAATATTTGATCGTCAGTAAGTTCATCTCCTAATTGGTTTGAACCACTTGAGTATATTACTGAAGCAGTTTCGTATATTGTATGTAGGTAATTAAATGATGCAGAGTCTGCACTAATATTACCTATTATATCTAATGAACCTGTAATTGCTACTGAACCACTAATATTAGTACCATTATCTGCTACAATATCAATACGTTTAACTGAACCATAATTATCAACTTTAACGTATGTTACATCATTACCAATAAATAATTGACCGCCACTTGCTGTGATATGTGTGTCAGTTGGTGATGTATTATATACTTGTAAATATCTTGCGTCATTTTGATCTGGTTTTAAGAATAAACTTCCTGTACCAATAACATCTGTTGAATGTAATGAACCTGTCACACGTAATCCACGATTGAATTGTGGTTCTGGTTGTGAACCATCGTTTGCATCAACACTCATAAAAGGAACTGCAGATATGTTACCTGTACCATTATTCCAATCTGTCATTCTTATACCTGCAGCATCTGCTTGTAACCAAAGTTCATTATCATAACTTGCGCCATCCCAAGATATTACACCTAAAGATGCTGAATGATTATTTGCTGCAATATATATGTTCGCATTATCTGTATATGTTTCTATGTTTAATTCTGATGGCGTAATAGTTGATGCATTACCATTGATAATGTAAGTAGCTGAACCACTTAATATACTATGACTGCCAGTTTGATATATTGAACCTGATTGTATTGTATCGCCATTGATATGTAATTTATTGCCTTGTGTGTTTAACATATAAACATCACCCTCACCACCATCATCGTTTAGATGCAATGTTCCACCACTTAATGCTGAGAAGTATAAAGCACCTGACACATTATTAAGATAGTTGAAAGCACTATTACTCCAAGTTATTGCTCCTGTCATATCCAATGATCCAGATAAAACTATATCATTATTTGATGTTGTGTTTGTATCACCTATTACCAAATTGTCATTTACATAACCATCAGTAGATATAGCAATTGAAGATGTACTCTCATTGTGGAATATAAATCTACCGTCATTCCACGCAAAATAACTCATTACTGAACTAGTTGGTGAGAATGTGTCGTTATAAAATCTTTCTAACCAAGGTGTGTCATTATCTGCGTGAATAGATGCTAATGTATTATCGGGTAACATAGTTCCATCATATACTAATTTACCATTACTTCCTGTAATAGTTTGTTTACCTGTAAAGATATTAGATCCAGTGGTTGCAAATGAACCTGTGTCAATTGAACTTCCTGTAATTGGTGTCCCATTAACAGTAAAACTTCCTGATATGTTAACTTGAGTTGTACTAATTTGTAAAGGAGAATTATCCCCATCACCTGTTTGTACAGTTTGAAGTGTGTTAGTTAGACCATTAGTACTATCGGTCATCTTTAAGAGACCTTGGTACGATTGTGATACATAGAGATTTGTAAGTTGCCCCATAGTGTTTTTAATATTTTTGTGTTATACGTTTTCCCAGTCTTTTGAAACGTTTTTCCATAATTCAGCAACCTCAGCCCAAGTAAGACCTTTTGTAAATGGTAACTCAGGAAGCACACATCTGTCAAATGAATACTTCTGAATGAAGTGAAAGTCAATTATCCATCCAGATAAAACTGTTTCAGTTTTCTCATAGAATGGTGTAACGTTCGCTTCCCACCCTGCTTCAAAGTCAGATAGATATAGCTTTGCAAAAAAGTCCTTAACAATTTCCAATTGATCAGATAATACTTCCGTAAAATTTGATATGTCATTGTTTAGCTTATCCACAAAGAATACCCTCCAACCTAAATGTATATGTCCTGGTTGAATGTGAGTACTATCAGGTAGGACATACATACGTGGGTATCTTGGTTCCTGTTTTGTTATTATGTCATTAGTTAATTGTTCTATATCTCCAAATCCATATGATTCAACCTGTCTGTGTAAGTTTGCAAACTCTTGAAACTCGTCTAATACATATTTGTAACTGTTGTATTGTTGGTCATCAGGGAATTGAAAGTTTCCTGTAACAGGAGGTGTGCAACTGTTATAATCAAATGCCACCTGAAATGATACATTTAATGTCCATCCACCTAGGATTGTTTCAAACCTTTCTATGAATGGGATAATATCTGGATCATAATCTACAATCAAATCCCAACTAAAATTACCTTGTTGCTCTGTATATGATTGTAATAGAATGGTCCAAACGTCCATAGCTGTTCTTAAAGTATCTGACATTATTTCAGCCTGATTTGACTGATCATCATCTACTCTATCCATAATAATAATGGAAAACTTATAATGCAGATGATTCTCATTTAACCTAACATCTCCTGGCACAACATACATTCTTGTGTATTTTGGCTCTTGTTTGGTCACAATATCGTTTGTGCACTGTGCAAGGTCACCAAAACCAAATGATCCGATCTGTGGATGATGGTAAGCAATTGAACTTAAGTCTGCTACTATCTGTTTATAATTTATTGAACTTGTATTCATTCTATTAATAAATATAAAATAATCTGAAAAGTCATATGAAATTAAACCTGACCCATCATTTTCTTCTGAGCTTTAATTTGTTCCTGTTCCCACGATATTAAATAGGACAGTTGATTAAGCACTTCTGTTATGTTTTTTTGGTAGATGTATTCGTGCTTAGTAAAATCGTTGTCAGCAATTTTGTTGACGACAAGAAACCAGCCGAAGGATTTTTGGAAGTTAGTTTGAAAATCGTCCTCCACATCCACCATATCAATTTGATCTGCATCCATACGTTCATTTTCGTCCCCAAAGATTGTGGGGTAAAGTTTGAAAATTTCGTTACGAATTTGATAAAAAAAAACTGTGCGCCTAAAACGAACTTTACATCTAATTTCTTTTTGAACAATTCTGCTCGTTTTGGTAAAGTTTGAATGTCGTATTTCTCTATTTCAAAGTTATGTTGTGAGTGTTGTTGAACTATTGGTCTATACATTACTGCTGCCAAAATATGTAGCATATCTAATAATTCATCTGCTTTCTTAGTTGAAATGGTATCCATATCAATAAACTCAGCAAAGGTTATGTCTTTCCAATTAGGGAAGAAACCATATTTAATACCATCTAATTCAAAACTATCAACAAATGCAACATCATCTTTAGTGGGCATATTATTGGTGATATAGTTGCATATATACGCAATCTCTTCAAAAGGACAATCTAATAGATCTTGTAATGGACAATTAGCTACTGTGCTAATTAGCTTGGCAGCAAAATAATCGTCATTAAACAAATCTTTAATCTTATAGATCTTTGCATATTGTTCAATAGTTATTGTTTCACCAACTTCATATGGTTCTCCATCAATCTTAAATCTAAGCATATTTTATATAGTTTTATACGAATGCCATACTGTATCTACCAGTGGTCTTCATATTCTTAATCTCAAAGTACATCCTCATCATCAATGCGTCAGATATATCGGGTGATTTACCCAGGATCTTCTTCATATCATCTTTGGACATTACTGCGACTTTATTATCTTTATCTACGTCCTTTAATTTTACGGACAATAATTCTTGTGTTAAATCATCTATTACCTGTGGGTTTATTATGTTTAAACTAATCTTGCTTTCTTTAAACAGTTCAGATAGTTTTACATAACATTGTGACTTAAGGTTGCTGAAGTTCTGTTTGTGTAGTGGTGATGAGTTGTTAACAAAATTTGTTGCTCTAAGCTGGTCACTAACTCCTCCGCCTACACCATCACTATCCACGATAACATTCGTAGGATGTATTCCGTACTTAGCTATTAGTTCCTTAATTTCAGCCGATAATTCTGTGGTTGATAGTTTGCTATAGATAAATACTTCTAGGGCAACCAAGCCACTCCAAACGATCGCTACGGACCTGTCAGCACCAAACCTTGCTACGTCCACTGACATATACTTCTTATCTGTTGCTTCTGGTGCAAATTTGAATACCGAATTGGATATACTATCAAAGTCAAATATATTATCACTCTCTTCCATATAATTCCAATCACCTTCTAGCAATCTTCGTCTTTGTGCTGGAGGTAATGACTTAAGCATCTCAATATAAGATGCTGGTAAGTGTGGGTTATCTAATGGTAATGCTGGAACAAATGCCATATTGCTTGGTAATGTTTCCTGTACGTGTGGTATATAAAACACTTTCTTAAGCCATACTTGACCTGGGTTACACGTTAATAATAACTTTGGTTGTAATCCATATTGATCTAATTTAAATCTCATACGAGACTTTAAGATATTGTAAGCTAATTGACCAATCTGTGCTGCCTCATCTACGAATACTGCTGTAAGTTCCAAACCTCCTAATGAATCAAAGTTGGGATCTGATGGTTGAAACTGCAAATCTTTTAAAACTATCTCAGATTTATTTGTAAATGTAATAACATTGCTTTGCCCGTTATAGACATAATGCTCACTCGCTTTTAACCCCATTGATTGTAAGGTTTCAAATAACGTATTAAGAGTTGTTAGTTTTAATTGTTGTAATACAGTTCTACCTATCAAACATCTTATACCAGGATATTGTAAACATAATGTGCTAATCCATAAACAACCTAACCAAGATTTACCAGCACCAGCTGAACCACCATACAACACTTCATTGGTTGTATTATCCATCAGTAGTTTCCAAGCCTGACCTTGCTTTTTAGTTAGTTTTATATTAATTTCCATACATAAAGTTATAAGCAAACAAATCAACTATATCAATATTATCATTCACTTCATTATCCCATCTATTCTGATCGTGCAATACATCACAATCTACCCTGCCTCTTTTACATCTTAACATCCAATCTTCTCTGGTCTTGTTATGGTAGTGATTTAAATATGCCACATTCATAGGACCATTAGGGTTGAATGGACCAAGAAACTTATTGCCGTTGGTATCCATTGCTGATCCATAACAATTGTGTGGTAATTGCAACCTATTATTACTATCCCTTTTAACCATAACCTTAACGTGTTGATCTGGGTTTTTATTTCTGTTTTGGAACATTTTAATTAACGAATTAGACGTTCTTGTTTCTAATCCACACGAACCAAACATATACCAGTTAAATGACAATACAGGATGGTTACCATATTCCTCAATAAACTCCTTAACATTGTTGTGCTTCTTTAAAATTAGAAACTCATCACAGTCAAAAAATGCAACCCAGTCATACTCATTATCTGTGTCTAAGAAACTATTGTATACTGCTAATTGAATAGCTCTGCCATCAAATTCTCTCTTCTCAAGGAATGGTCTTTCTATATCTGTTCTCCAGTCATTCTGGTACATTATAATTTTATCAAAGCCAATCTTATGATTGTAGTCTAACCACTCATCTAAATAGTAGTCTTCCCATTTTGCAACACATACTAATGCTACTTTCATTTATAATAGTTTTATCCAGCTTGCGTCTTTATATGTTTTGTCAGGTGTTTCAAACTTTTCATCCACAGCTTTCTTAACACCAACCCAAGGTCCAACATAATCGTGACCACCAATAATACCACCAGATTTAACTAACGGTAGATAGTTATCAATATCAATCTTAACTTGTTCATATGTGTGGATACCATCTATATAGATAAAGTCATATGTCTCACTATCCAGTTCTTTAACCGCATCATCTGATGTTAATCTAAGCGTTTTAATGTTTGGGAATGGAGAAGTTCTTCTAATGTATTCATCATATACCTCATTAAAGTTAAACTTGGCTGTTGGATCTTCTGCGTGATAGTCTGGTAAGAATGGATCAATTGCAATCACCTCTTTAAAGTGTTCTGCAAATATGATTGTTGATTCACCAATAAAGGAACCAATCTCAATCATTCTCATCTCTTTGGTATTACCCAATTCGCTTATTAGTTCTCTTAATCCTTCTGATGAAATGTTGTCCCTCATTATGGATTGATCTTTGTTAATTGTGTACATATAGTATTTTATCTATTTTAATTATTTGTGCTTCATTAAATCTGGCTAAGTACTCTTCAACGAAATAATAGTCTGCCTGATTTATATCCGATTTAAGCCTTAGTTTTTGTGCGTTGAAGGTTCTGGTCATAAAGTTACCAATGTCAATCTTACCATACTCTATATCGCAATTAACAGGTATATAATCATCCTTTACCCAGTTATGTACCATATTGCAGAATACAAAGTTCACATCATCTCTTACCACTGATAAGAAGTTATCCACAAATGTAGGAGCATAATAATTATCTTCTCCTGTCATCACCAACCATTCCTCTGTTGCTTTCTCCAGTCCGTAATTACGAGGCGTATGTCCCCAGTCATTATAGCGTTTGTCTAACACTGAGAATTTAATCCTATCATCTGATTCATAATAGACCGCAATGTTTGCTATCTTTATTTGCACATCTTCTGGTGGACAATCTGCAACAACGTGAATGGTCCAGTTGGGATTTGTCTGTGCAACAATTGAGCTAATGCAAGTCATCAGCAAGTCTGTTCTGTTATAAGTCGGTATTATAAATTCTATTTTCATATATATGGTAGGCCAAAAACGAAGTTTAGCGTGTGGAGTGGGTAAATTTTTTTAGTTGTCTATTTGAATGTTAATAGAGATTGCTTCACCGTTTGATGTAATATCTATCTTACGTTGTTCCAATCCATATAACTTATTAATATCAGCTAGAGTTTCGCGTTCCACCCTTTTATTGTTGTCAGCTCTGGCCCTAGCAAGTAAGTCAAAGTACCTAGATAACTGCTCTGAGATGACCTCTTCCGTCTTTTCTTCAAACCTGGCTTTAAGTCTATCTTTAACGTCTTTCCAAATACTTTCAGCTGAACGTTCGGTGATGCCCCATCGTTTGGCACCTTGTTGTCTAAATTCTGTGTAGGAGAGTTTTTCATAGAGTATCATTTCAAATGCGTCAGGTATTCTTTCTTCGTAAGTGGCTATATTAGACTTTCTTCCGCCTGCTTTTTTATTTTCTTGTTCCATTATAATTTAATTTTTAATGTATGTTTAAGGTAATTCTGCAAGATTCTTGTCTGAGTATGAACACAACTAGGACAATTAAAATCAAAGTCCTCATTGAATAAAGCTTGAAATACCTGTCTAATAAATACTTTCTCATTCTCTTTAGGACTACCTAACATTATATATGCTTTTTTAATATCATCAACTGATGGTATATAAGGTTCTAATTCAAATGGTAATGGTAATTTCTCTACCACAACTTCCTTTGGTTTCTTGCAGGTCTTACAACCTTTCTTTTGTTTTCCAGGGTTTTCAATTGAATTAAGTTTAAGTCTTTCCAATCTGTCTAGATTGATTTGATCAATATCAAATTTGCTCATCGTCTAAAGGATTAATTGTATCTATATTATTGAACCAATCTATGGTTTCTTCTCTTAATGCTTGTGCATATTGATCCATTTCCCTTGCGTGTTGTTGCTCAGGTGTTTGTGGTATTACTATTGGTTCTGGAGTTTGTACCACTGGTGCTTTCTTTTTACCGCAATTACATCCCATTTTGTTTTTCTGTTTTAACTACTTCCTTTTCTTCCATCATAAATTTATACAAATCCAATAGTTTTTGTCTTTCTTCTTCTGGTTGTTTATTAATTTGATCCATTGTTTCTTTGCTTATCTTTTGATAAAGCTTATTTGCTTCTCGTTGTCTATGTCTTTTTAATCGTCTAATTCCTGATGCTGCCATTTTATATAGTTTTATATGCGTGTATTACTCCTTGATGATCTAACTCAACTGAGTTAAACTTATAGTATTCTATTGTAAATCCATTGTCTTCTAACAATCTTTCACAAGATACTAAGCAAGGTAAATTATGATATTCCACCCCGATATGTTTAACCGAGTCTAGGTACTTACTATCCAACCCATTTAAATACAATTCTCCGCCCTCTACGTCAATCTTTACGACCGTGGGCTTGTAATACCCTAGGTAAAGCTCAAACTTCTCTATACGGTCAATATAATCCATTACGTTGATGAAGTTCTTTATTGAATAGTTTTTCTTAAACCAATCATATGATTGTTGTGCTGGGTCAACACCTATTACCTTTGCAGCTCCCTTTTCAATCCAATACATTGGTGTGGGTGTAAATTCATTGTTGTTTATTCCACAACCTAAATCTAGGATTGTCTCACCTTTTATTGGTAAGAACTTCCAATGGTCAGCTGGGTTTTCTGTCTGAATGTAATCCTTAATCTGTCTATCCATTATCTGTTTAATTTATCTAATACGTTTTTCTTGATTAGTGTTCGGCTTTCTTTAAGGTAATTTGAGATTGATGATAGTGGTATAGTTGTTTTATGTGCCACCTTCTTCATTGATCCTAGCGTCATATACATTTCAAATAACGCCTTTCTAAACCAATCAAGTTCACACCATTCCTCTTCTAATATATCAAAAAGTATTTGTTTTTCAAACTGTTCTTGTTCATCAGTCATTGTAAGTATCTCTGTTATGTCTGTATACTTCTGTATTTCCCTGCGGACTTTGTAATAGAATGGGGAGGTATTTGAATACCAATTGGTTCTCAGGATTGAGACAATGTAATATTTGATTTGATTGTCGTTATATTCTTTTAATATAATATTATCCTTGGCATATAATTGGAGAATTACCTCGTGTAGCAGGTCTTGAGATAGATCGTTGTTCTTTGTTATTTTCTTGGATATACTCAGAAGTTCATAGTAGTTCTTCGTTATATAATTCTCAATGGTTTTATTCATTAATTAATATTCTTAAGTCATTCAAGACCTGACATATCTCGTAGTTTTCCAATTCCTCGTTTGTTAAGATTGAACTTGTTAATAGATGGTCCAATATGGTTAACCTATTAAAATCAGGGTTTATTTTATTATCTAGTATAGTTAGTAGTTCATCTACTAAATTTTCACATAGTTCTCTTTTACCTTCTTCGTTCAATACCCAATAGTCTTTTGGTATTTCTATTTCTCCTACCTTAATGTGTCTTAGCATAGAAACGTTTTCCTTTTAAATAGTTGAATACGGTTGTGGTGCCTATATTCAATTTTAATGATATTTGCTCATACGTATCACCGTCTGCTCTTAACTCAAAAATCTTATCATATATCTCTTGAGTCATCCATTGCTTTATCTTCCTGTCAGGATTATTAACCCTTTTATATTTTTGTACTCTACCCTCAGCTATCTTTGGAAAATATGCTCTTCCATTGACAATTTCTTTATATCCTGGCTTATACCATATACCTGTTGCTTCATCATAAATATACTGCAAAGCCAACATTACACTAAAAGTACAAGACTTTTGATATTTGTCATTGTATTTGTTTGGTGTAGCACTCACTCTTTCTGATCCACAATTCTGTTCTAATTCAATCTCACGTTCTGTATGTCTATCTGTTTTCTCTTTAGATTGGATACATAACTTACATTTAAGCATACGAGCCCCATTTCTTTTATTATGAACATAATAATTATCAACTGGTTTCCACTCATTACAAGTATTACATTTCTTAAAGTTGGGATTATTACTATATAATTTATCTGGATTTTTTCTTTTCAATCTGATATTATACAGACATTCTGTACATTGCTTCCTTGTTCTCATCTTATTTTGTGTTGAATGCCAATATGTGTGAAACTTATCTTCTGTCTTTTCTACGTTACAAACATTGCATCTTATCATAAATATCAAGAAATAATAGAAAATCCCGCAGGATGTTGGAAGCTAACCTACGGGACTTAGTATGGGAGCCAAATATTACTATCAGGCTAATATAAATATAGTAAATTTATCTCAATAATCAAAGATAAAATCGGAATAGTTTTCAGATAGATTTATCTGTATATTGCAGTATTTCAATATGTGCTTATCCACGGATGTGCGTTCATCCATTGGTACTTCATATAAATCAAGTATGTATAAGTTCTTGTCATTGATAGACAAGTTATCAAATTCCTTAATTGTTAATGAACCTTCTCTTTGAGCTTCTGTTATTAATAAACTTTTCATATATATAAATATATTAAAAATATGTGGATAAAAAAAATAATTGTAAATATTTTGGATTTTCGGTATTTCTGTGTATATTTACATTATAGTCGCACTTCACAATTTACCGACATTAAAGATTTTAAGGGTTGTCTAAGAAAACTGAGGTGAAGTGCAGTGAGTATTAGATGACCCTTTTTTATTAAAAAAAATTAATAATATGGCTAAAAGATTTACAGATAGTGAAAAATGGGAAGATCCGTTCTTTACTAATCTATCAAATGATGAAAAGGTAATTTGGATTTACCTATTGGATCACTGCGATAATGCTGGTGTTCTTAAAATTAATATAAAAAATATTAATTATTTTTGTATTACAAACATAACGGTTGAGGAATTATTTATTATATTCCAAGGTAGATTAACCAGAATATCGGTTGATACTTGTATTATTAATAAATTCTGTATATTCCAATATGGACCAGATTTTCTTAAAAGTAATAATAAAGCAGTTCAATCTGCTATTAAAAAATTAATTGAGTGGGGTATAGTTCAATTAGTTGGAAGTAGTTATACCCTATCTATACCCTATCAATACTCTATCGATAGCCCCAAAGAAGAAGAAGAAGTAAAAGAACAAGTTAAAATAGAAGACAAAGTTAAATATAAAGTTAAAGATAAAGTTAAAGATAAAGTTATGGATAAAGATTTTGATAAAGAACAAATTGAAAGAAGTATACAATTAAATGATAAAATCCCAAGCGAATATAAAGAGATAGCTTTGTCTATACTTTATGGGGATGATATTACTATATCAGAGTTAGATAGTTTAAAACAAAATAAACATCACTTCAATGGTTTAAAAGCTATTCACAAGTATTTCAACGAAGTTAATATAACATTTTAAAACAAAAATTATGAAAACATTAAAAAAGATCCTATCTTTACAAGAGAAAGTAGAGGTATTGTTAACAGACTATCCTGAGTTAAAAGATGATGACAAGCTATTAGTCACTCAAATTTGGGATTACGAATTAAAAAAATTAGAGATTGATCCAAAGACAACGACAGTTGATGGTTTCTTTAAATTATATCAGAACAATTTCTTACCAATAGCTGACGTTATTACAAGAGCTAGACGTAAAGTACAGGAACTTAATCCTGAGTTGCGTGGTTTGACTTGGAATGAAAGACACAAAGAAGGTGAAGATATTAGAAAAACAATATAAAACTAGATAAAAAATGGAAGCAGTTAAAATCAAATCAACACAGGAACAGATTGTATCTCAATCTCAACTAGACAGATCATTGGAATTTCTTAAAGCACAAGAGGTTAAATTTGGTCTCAAAGAGTTTATTGGTGTGTCAGCAGTATTGGAAGATTACGTAATACACGGATGGTCCAAGGAATTGAATACACGAGTAGCCGCATTAGATAAATGGTTAAAAGAAAATAAAACTAAATAAAATGGAAGCAAAACAAACTACTTACGCTAACCCCGTAAATTACAAGAAAAGAAGAGTTAATATGTTGAATGACATAACACTTAACTCAATGAATAAGGATAACGAGATTATCCCAGTAACACTTCAAAAGGGTAGAAAATACACGATAGAAGATAGCTGTAAGATTAATACTGATGGTGTGGCTATTATGCTATGCACCATTTTTGATAACGCATTTGGACATAGATATGAATGTATCTTGGAATGTTCAGACGTAATTGATTTGTTTCTGTACGCAGAATTAAGTCAGTACTAAAGACATTGGGTAGTCCTGGTGAAACTACCCTTTGTTTTTTTTTGTTTTTTTGTTATATTTATATTCAGGAGGGTGGTTTTTTTATTCTATTAAAATTTAATCAACACGCCATGTTCATTAGTTATAATCACCCTCCTATTTTAATACGTTTTTTTCTATAAATATAATACGGTTATCGGCCTGAGTTTCTACTCGGGCCTTTTACTTTAAATAATTTTGGTAATATAAAAATATTGATTATCTTTGTGATAAGATTAATATGAGTTAGGATGCATATTAAATTGGATTAAGGTAAGTAGTAATCTAAAAAGCCCCGACATTTTTATGCTGGGGCTTTCTTGTTTTAAGGCGATTTAAGGCTACTTCTTTTCCCACTGGGAATAACATATACCTGATGCTTGTTCAGTGTCGTATTCGTCAGATATGGCGGCAATACAACGACTTATGTATTTGTCTTGTAACTCGTCTTTTTCTGGTGAAGGAATTGGGAACCCATCTTTAATGGTTCTTTGTTCTTCTTTAATCGGAACACAATTTGGTGATCCATCAGGTTGTAACCCAATTGGCTCATAACCATCCCAACAAGGATTAGGTTCTATGTCCATATTCTTTGGTTTGCTACTTTTATTTGTTTCCAACCTGATCTTGATAATTTGATCTAATCTCATATAAAACTATTTTAAACTTAATTGATATAATGTATCAACAATTAATTGTGCTATTTCGTCTATCTGGTTTTGTATCCAACTTTCTTGATAAACCATTTTGCGATGCTCTTGAACATATTGGTACAACCCTTTAAAATAAGTTGTGGAAATACCATCATTCCAATCCACAGGGTTAACAAGAGTGTAAGCGCCAATTCGTGGATAGACTCCTTGAACCGACTCAATAAGACCATCAAGTAATGGAATAATTTCTTCATAATAATTTTTTAATGCTTTATGCTCTGAAAAGCTAGTTGTTTGATGATGCCATACTACTGACTGCTCAAACGATTGTTTCAATGTTGAAATATATTCATTTAATTCCATATTTTTATTTTTGTAATTTTCTGTATTTAGTTAACGATAATTCTTCACTGGTTAAAAATACACTTGAATAGTTGTGATGTATCCAGTTATATAATTCGTCTTTGCTTATCTTATATTTTATATGTAAGTTCATATCAATTAATCTACCATAGTAATTTGCTTTCATTCCCAGGTTTAATTCCTCTTCAGTAGGTTGTGGTAACATCATATCTAATTCTAAATTATATGCCATTGTGTTTTTTTAATTTTCTATTTTCTGTATATAATTCCTCAACCTTTCTTTCAAGGTCTTGTATCTTTATGTTTAATCCTTGTATCTCTTGCTTAAGATCGTCAATGATATTCTTGTATAATCCTATTGATAATTCAAGATTACGCAAGACTTGATTGTCCGTCTCAGCATTACTTCTTCTTCTACCAGCAAACCAGGCGGCTATAGCGGTAAGTGCGTTTGATACAATTAATATATATTCTGTATTCATTTCTTAGTTTGGCGTTGTTTTACTTCCTTAGTTGGCATTAATAGCAATCTTGACAAGGAGGGTTTTCGTGCTCCAATTCAGAATACATCGGGATACCGTTATTGGTAATATTTTTCTTTGCATAACCTTTTCTTGTTGTGTGAGCAAGGAATATACCATTATTAAATTTCTGACTGCGATCTGGGATCATACCATCAATAGTAGATTGAGATACATAATCTGGGAATTGATTTTGACCACGGCCAATTAATAGATAATCTTGAAGACGTGTCATATAAAAGTCAGCACGTTGTTTTTGAATTGTACGCAAATATTTCATTGTGTCAATATCAACAGATGTAGCATTCTCCATAGTACCTTCAACAATACCACGGTTCATTGTTCTGTAGTGGATATGTGGAATAGCATTAAAGTATGCTGTCTGTATCATAAATGGTGCAATGTAATCATTTACCAATGTGGTTTCTTCAGCATTGAACGTATTACCAGTTGCACTTACTTGTGACAATAAATGGTTATAGAATCTGGTACCCAATAGAGTTTGAAGATCTATATCTTGAGCAATTTGAATTTCTGCTTTAAGTACGTCCATATCCACATTCTTATTGATGTTGGTAAACGCCTTTAATTTTGTTTCTGATATTAATAAAACACCCATTGTTAGTTATAATTTATTTCTTCTTCGCCTAACCACGCATTGCATTGTTCTTCTGTTAATCCATAACCTGCCATTAACATTTGCGCCGCTTGCATACGGTTTATTTTTTCTTTATTATATTCTCTTACAATTCTCAATAAACCCTGGTATTCTCTACCAGATAATTTCTTGATATTTTCATTGATTAATTGTTGTTCTCCTTCTGGTTCACCAACTAAAACTGGTGTTACTGGTTTGTCATCAACTATAGGGTTTTCTTTAACATCACCTGTTAAGAATAATGATAAAGGTTTAACTTCAAATGTAGTTGGTTTATCAAATTTTAATGAAACCAATTTGCTAAATGCTGGGAGAATTTCGTTTTGATACGGTTGAATAACCATCTTACGGAAATATTCAGAATGCTCAACAATCTCATTGCCTCCACCCAATTTACCAGCGGTAGCAATACCAAATAACTCAGCACTAGAAACTCTATGTGCGGATAAGATAGATCTTGTAATGTCATCGTTTAATGATTGATAATAATTGTCATTATCGTTTCTTGGAATTTGTGTAATTACTGGTGATTGTTCTTGGCTTTCATTGAATGAAATAATGGCTTGGCCAGCATTATCTGTTCCACCATATTGCTCTTCTAAAGCACGAACCAATGTTCTTTGTTCTTCCTCACCAGGAATACCATTATTATAGTTAATCCATAATGATGGAACCATACCTTTACGTAGGTTATTCATATGGAAATTCTTAGCTTCAATATCTATCTCAATTGCTCTTTGACCAGCAGACCAGTCAGGGATTGGATAGTATGTTAAATTAGGTTGATAGCATTTAAAATAAAATATTTGACTACCACCTGTTTCTTGGTTAAATGCTGTATATTCTTCTGGTGGAAACTTTCTTACTTGTTTCCAATCTGGACAGTAATAATAGCATTCTATTTCATCCTTATCGTTTAATTTACCACTTCTAATTCTAGAAAAATCTAGGTGATATATCTCAGCAATCTGTTTTTTATCCTTAGTCCAAATAACATTTAATGCAAAGCCACCAAATAACATAAAGTCTAAAGTAGCTTTTTTCATTACTTCGGTAACGTTTTCTCTCTTATTAATTAGATTAACTGTTGCCATTGGATTGTTTAAAGATACTAATCCATCACCCAAAATCTGATTTACCTTAGATGTAACAACGGCTTTGTGTATTGCACAGTTGTCATATAGTTGTATAAAGTAATTTGGAAGTAAGTTATTATCACCATAATATACCCACGGTACTCTTTGTAATACCTCTGAATATACTGGAACCGATGCGGTCTGGAATTTAATCTTTTGAAATTCTGATTTTTTTATTTCACTCATAACTAATCTTGTATGTATATATAATTCTCGTTATTCTCATTTGGTGATACATAAGTTGTAAAGAACGGTTCTTCCTGTGTTCCTTCAAGTATTGCTATACCTGTAAAAACTAGATCCGTACCGTCACCATAAATGTTTAAATTGTATTCACCCTCGTAATTCAAATCCTGACCAGCGTCTTGAAGATTTAGTATTATCTCACAATAACGAATATTTTGCGCATAGACTTGTGGGTCAGATGTGCTAACCGTATAACTCTTAACCTCTTGCGACATAATGTGTGTAAATGTCAAAGTATATGCACTAAACGATGTTGTTGAATTGTTATTAATATTCAAAGTTAATTCGTTTTGTAATCCTTTTTGTAGATATAACATAATGTGTTGTCTATAATAATAAATATAAAAAAAATGAAATTGAATTGATACAATAGAAAAAGGGGCCGCGAAGCCCCAATTCCATTTGGATTTAGATATAGAATATTCAGTCAGCAAAGACCTACTATTTACCCACTAATTGTAGCACCAGAAAATACTGTAGCTAAAGCACCCTCAATAACTCTTGCTGGTTCTTGTTCGCTTCCCGTAAAAATTAGCTCAAATCCATTGCGATCACCGAACGCAGTACCTGTAGCGGCAGAACCACCACTCAAATACATTCCATTAACTTGGCCTAAAAGATATTGAACATCATTTTGGTCAATTGCAACGATTTGTATTTGGTCGTTTTGTGATAAGATCTTCAATTGGTTTCTCTTGTCTTGGTCATATTTGAAAAGTATTGCAGTAAGAACTTGCTCAAAGAAGATAGTTCCGTTCTCAAATGATTTTTGAACATTTTGAGATAAAGAACTTGTATTTCTTTTTAATTCAAATCCGTACAAAGTAGTTCCAGTAGTTGAAGTAGCACCTGTAATAGCACCGTCAGCGTCATATGTATAACCTGTAACTTCACCTGTTGCACCACCCACAACGTAGATTTTCTTAATACCACCAATTCCGTCAGAACATCCTAATTGAACACCTGAAGATATGTAACAACTCATATTATTGTATATTAATTTTTTTAGTTTATTTTTAAATATGGTGGGACTTTCACCCACCAGTTTTTTTGGAGGTATTATAATCCGTTAGTTGCAAAATACTTGGTTGTACCAAATGTTGCGATAGTCGCACCATAGTTGTAGTTTGCACGTAATCTCAATTCATCAAAATCTTTAGAATACCAGATAACTAATTTTTCGTGATCTGATAACAAGTCAAAACCAACTACCATATATTCAGCAGGTCCGATTACAACTTGGTTAGAACCGTTCAAACCAATTGTAGGGATTACTTTAACGTTAGTGTTTGGTTGAGTTGCTTCCATCATTCCAGTAATATCAGTTGAACCGATATAGTTTTGGAAGAAGTTAGCACGAGTTAACGCTTGAACATATAATCTGAAGTTAGCATAAGACATAAACACTCTTAAGTCCTCACGGCTCATTGCGTTGTCATCTAATACGTTAATTAATTTGTCAATCTCAGTGATTGGGTTACCAGATACACCGTAAGCAGCAGAACTTGAGAAAGTTGTACCACTAGAAGATGCTACTGCACTTGCATAAGTGTTACCAGTTGATTGAGAAATTAACAAAGCGAAACCATTAAAACATCCACCACCAGCGGTTGTGTTTTGCCATAATTGTTGCTCAATTCTTTGTTGAATTTGCTTAACTTTTAAATCAGCGATTTGTTGTTCAAATGGAACAGATTCTTGAGTTTGACCTGGAGCCATCAACATTGACTGATAAGTGTCAAATAGATCTTTGTAACAAAGTGCTTCATTGTATTTCTCTGCACAAGTTGTGATATTGTGTTGAGTATAAGTTGTTGTACCAGATGGATTCCATCCACAAGTTCCGTCTTGGAAGTAAGCAGTTGAGTTAAGTAAGTTCAATGCTTGAGTACCTTTAATACCTAAACGTACATTTACGTATTTAGGAGTTGTTGCACCAATAAGTGCTTTTGATAATAATTCACCACCAACTTGGTCAACATATCCACCGATAGTTGATACGTCATATGCGAATTGTTCTCTTGATAAAATTTTCATAATTTTAATTTTTTTGTTTTATTTTAATTATTTGTTTGAGTTTCTCATTGCCATAATCATAGATATTTTATCATCTAGATCATCATTTGAAACATTATTAAACCTCTCAGTTTTTCCGTTAGCAATAGGTTTTGCTGCTGGTTCTTTCTTGAATGCTTTAAATTCATTTTGTAATGAATTGTAATTGTTTTCCATATTAGACATTTTTTCAGACATTTTCTTTATAAAGTCTTTTAACATTTCTAACATTTCTACTTCTACTTCTTTGCCTTCTGTTGCTGGTGCGTCATTTGCTGGAGCCATTGGAGCTGCCTCTTTAGGCATTTCATCTACCATTACTTCTTCAACTCTAGCAATAATACCATCTTTAGTTTCAATCTTGGTTCCGTCCTCAAGTTCGTGTACACCATCTGGTGCAGGAATTTCTGCATCTGCGGTAACTACAACAACTTTAGCACCCTCTAAAAGAGTATCACCTTCAACTTTAACTACTGTTCCGTCAGCTAATTTTGCATCAATAAAAATCTCTTTTACAGATTTAATTTCTCCGTTTGCCACTTCTATTTCAAAGTTTTCAACTAATCTGAATTTACCATCTTCTAAAACTACTTGTTCAAAAGCCTCATTAATCTTAGAGATTTTCTCTCCAACCTTTAAATCAGAAGTTTGTAAAATAGTATTGTCTTCCAATTTGAAAGACTTTAAAGCGGCATCATCAGCCAAGAAACCAAACTGCTTCATTAATTTTTTAATCTCAGCGATTGCGGTTTTTGAATTTGACATAATCTATTTTGTTTGTTTTATTTATTCGTTCTATTATTAAATATGTATTTTCATATATATTCCAAAAAATTAGTCATTTACGTTGTTTAATATTTCAATTACTTGTTTAAGGAACATCTCTTCCATACAGAATGATGCCACTTCCTCAAAGTAACCAGACACACTAAACCCGTTTAAATAACCGTCTTTAACCTTTTTCCAGGTCTCGTCATTCCTTACTTTCATTGATACAAACCAAGTTCCAACAGGTAGCTCAGAATAACCATACTTGTTAGATTTGTCTTGACCGTCTTCTTTAATCCAGCTTTCAATAACATATACGTCAGATACAGCTTTGCCATTATGCATCTCGTCATTGTTATCAATGTACTTATTACGCATATATTTTTCAGCAATCATCTTTATGGTATCAGAAGAGAAATACACATAATAAGGATTGCCTTTGCTATCCTTACGGAATATTCTTAAATCTGGTATCATTGCAGGACCTACCACAACACGTTTTTCTTCATCTGTAGCAAACTTTTGTTTACCCATCTTTTCCTTTTCAAATGTGTTAATCTTACTTTCAGCCCAAGATAATGCGGTTTTACCACCCCAAGCATCATACATCAATTTTCCACAACCGTCACCATAACCCTTTGAACTATCTAAATCACCTGCGTGTCTTGATAAGTAAGAATACATTCTACGGATGGTATCTTCTGAAATAGGTTCGCCATTAGCTAATTGATTTGCACGTTGTTTTCCTACGTCTGTACCGCAAGAACCCCATCCATTTTCCTCAGCATATTTTAACACAGCCTTGGCATTATTCTTAACACTATCTGGATAATCAGAATAACTTTCAAACATTGTTGGGTTTGTTAAAGATTTGGATATTGTATTTCCAGAAACTCCTGGATCAACATATCCACCAATATCACCTACCTCATAGTCAAACTTCTCAGTTTCAACATTTGGCAAGTTCTTAGAAATTGCTTCCAATTCTTTTGAGTTATTATCAATATGTTTTTCTATACCTAATTTCTTAATAGTCTCCCATTTCAATTTTCCGTCCGTTGCGTGGACTTTATCTTGTGAAATACCTAAATCATCAGCAACCTTTCTAACCTCGTCTAATTGATCTGATTGTCTTCTTGTAATTATTGATACATCTTTCCCTTCTTGTAATAGCCTTTTAGCCAGCGCCTTACCACGATCAGTAGATAGAGTATCGTCATAATCAATAGAAACCTTTTGAGCAATAAAATCATATACTTTAGATAATCCTAAATTTTTTTTAGTTGATGGCGAAGGATTAGCCAATGTAGCACTTGTTGTGGTATCTGGTTGATCATATCCTAATACTCTTGTATCAGGAATCATATCAGTAGGAAAACCACCAATAGTTACTTTACCCTTATTAACAGACGCTTTGTTGATAATCGTAGCATCTTTCTTATATTCTATTCTTGACCATACGTGTCTACAATTGTAACCACCTCTCCAAACCATAGCACTATCGCCAAAATCGTTCTGAGTGGCATCCATATCCTCAACACGCCATACATAATTCTTAGCAATCAAAGACTTACAAAAGTCTCTAGTCGTCGGAATTACGGCTCCTTGTCCCTTAATACGTGGATTTAAAATATACTTATAACGTACATTATATTCTTTTTCATCTTCCATTGATGGGCCATTAGGATTAGTTGAAACAAATTCATCTTCTCCAACGATGGTTATTTTATCTACCACCCATCCTTCATCAAATAGTTCCTGTTCGTCCTGAGCAATAGCCATTAATCTATCAATGTACTTTTGGTCTTCGCCATCAGGAATGTGAAAATCTTGTTGTTTTTCTTTTTTGAACGCCACCCAATTTACTTCAATGGCTGGTTCATCAACTAAAGAAATGCTATCAATACCTGATAACTCATCCTCATCGTCAATTCTCAGTTCAAATACTTTTTCGTTCTTTACCATATTATTAAATATAAATTTTAGCGACCTTGTCCTAAATAACGTTTAGGTTTCTGTGATTTAGGTCCATAGGACTTTTTACCATTATGTTTACCCGTCTTTCTTTTACCGAAGGATATTTTATTGCTTGTTCCTTTTTGCTTTGCCATATTATAATGTACTTAAATCTTTTAATCTAGCCTGCTTTTCAGCTGCTGTTGTTAATTCGTTTGAAACCACATAGGTTTTCATTATCATTGGTTGTTGTTCTGCCGCAGGATTTGTTCTTGCTGGATTATCATATGATGATACCATTGAGTTACCAAATGATGTTCCACCTCCTGATTGATTTAATGCCGATAATAATGGACCAAACATAGTTACAGCACCACGTGTCATTACCGCTTCACCACCTTCTGCATTAATTAATGTCCCACCTTGTGCGTGTCTTGGTCCTTCAATCATACCACCATCACCATAGTTTTTTCCTAATGATGCTGCTGAATTACCAGCTGATGCTGCAGAACTTGCACCTCCTGAACTTTCAAATGAAGTACTTTTAATTTTAGCAATATTAACACCTGTTGCAATACCTAAAGCAACTACATTAAGACCTTTTACAATCCAATCAAACGGTGATGGTAAGGTAGATGGTTGAGTTAATATTTGAATAATACCTGAAGCTGCTGACATTATTGCAGTTGCAATTTGTAATTTTTTACGTTTTTCAAATGCATCTTTACTTGTTTTGGCCTCCTCATCATATAAGGAAGCAACTGCTGAAGTTACCGAAGCTAATGAATCTAAGGTTTGTGTTATACCTTGAATTTGTGCTTGAAAATAATCTTTTTCAGTTTTAGTTTCCTCAGCTGTAATTTCTTTTCTTTTATCTGCATATTTCTGTTTAATTACAGTTTTTTCATATTCAGTAAGTTCTGTATTAGATAATTCTAATTTTTCAGCGTCATCTAATAATAATTTCTTTTGAGCTAAACGTTCTAAATCTTTATCATAATCATTTTGTTTAATTTGATTTAATCTATCAAATTCATTTAATCGTTCTTGAATTAATGACAATGCAATATTTCTTTCTTCCGCAACTTTCTTTTTCTTTTGTTCAGTTAAATAATTTTCATATGCAATTTCAGCATCAATAAGATCTTTTTTATCTGTTAAATATTTTTTCTTTATATCATATATTGCTTTCTGATATTCATCCTCTTTAATTGTTCCTTCATCCTTTTT
>Ga0209299_1000206_pt1 | contig 33382 bp, 29 predicted proteins | sample S_140806_MF_Meta_FD_187326 | JGI IMG/M metagenome (GOLD analysis project Ga0209299, IMG submission 187326) | Freshwater microbial communities from Lake Simoncouche, Canada to study carbon cycling - S_140806_MF_MetaG (SPAdes) (version 2) | ecosystem: Environmental > Aquatic > Freshwater > Lake ...
CCACCCAGGAAGAGGAGACCTACTCGATGGTCACCGCCAACCGCTTCTGGAGCCAGATCTTCGGGATCGCCTTCTCCAACAAGCGCTGGCTGCACTTTTTCATGCTGTTTGTGCCGGTGATGGGTCTGTGGACCAGCAGCATCGGCATCATTGGCCTGGCCCTCAACCTTCGCGCCTACGACTTCGTGTCGCAGGAGATCCGCGCCGCTGAGGATCCCGAATTCGAGACCTTCTACACCAAGAACATTCTCTTGAATGAAGGTCTGCGCGCCTGGATGGCCCCCGCCGACCAGCCTCACGAAAACTTCGTCTTCCCTGAAGAGGTTCTGCCCCGTGGAAACGCCCTTTAATTCTGGTCTTGTCTCCGTTGGGGGCAAGGACCTCGACTCAACCGGCTACGCCTGGTGGGCAGGCAATGCCCGCCTGATCAATCTCTCTGGTCGCCTCCTCGGCGCCCACGTGGCCCATGCCGGCCTGATGGTCTTCTGGGCCGGAGCGATGATGCTGTTCGAAGTGAGCCACTTCACCTTCGACAAGCCGATGTACGAGCAGGGCCTGATCCTGTTCCCCCACGTCGCCACCCTCGGATACGGAGTCGGTCCCGGCGGTGAGGTCACCTCCGTCTATCCCTTCTTCGTGGTGGGTGTGCTCCACCTGATCAGCTCGGCCGTGCTCGGCCTGGGTGGTCTTTATCACGCTCTCCGTGGCCCGGAGATTCTGGAGAACTATTCCGCCTTCTTCTCGCAGGACTGGCGCGATAAGAACCAGATGACCAACATCATCGGCTATCACCTCATTCTTCTTGGTGTGGGTGCCCTGCTGCTGGTGTTCAAGGCCATGTTCTTCGGCGGTGTCTACGACACCTGGGCCCCCGGTGGCGGTGATGTGCGACTCATCTCCAATCCCACTCTTGATCCCGGCGTGATCTTCGGATATCTCACCAAAGCTCCATTTGGTGGAGAAGGCTGGATCATCGGCGTGAACTCGATGGAGGACATCATCGGTGGCCACATCTGGGTCGGCCTGATCTGCATCTTCGGTGGGATCTGGCACGTCGTGACCAAGCCCTTCGGTTGGGTACGCCGGGCCTTCATCTGGAATGGTGAGGCCTACCTGAGCTACAGCCTCGGTGCCCTAAGCCTGATGAGCTTCGTGGCTTCGGCCTACATCTGGTTCAACAACACCGCCTATCCCTCTGAGTTCTACGGCCCCACCAACGCCGAATCCTCCCAGGCCCAGAGCTTCACCTTCCTGGTCCGTGACCAACGCCTCGGCGCCAACATCGGTTCTGCCATGGGCCCCACGGGTCTTGGCAAATACCTGATGCGCTCCCCCACCGGCGAGATCATCTTCGGTGGTGAAACGATGCGTTTCTGGGACTTCCGCGGCCCCTGGCTCGAGCCGCTGCGCGGTCCGAATGGCCTGAGCCTCGACAAGCTGCAGAACGACATCCAGCCCTGGCAGGTACGTCGTGCGGCTGAATACATGACCCACGCCCCGAACGCTTCACTGAATTCGGTCGGCGGCATCATCACTGAGCCCAACTCGGTGAACTTCGTGAACATCCGCCAGTGGTTGGCCGCGACCCAGTTCGTGCTTGCCTTCTTCTTCCTGGTGGGTCACCTCTGGCACGCTGGCCGCGCCCGCGCTGCAGCAGCTGGCTTTGAGAAGGGCATCGACCGTCAGGCCGAGCCCACCCTGGCCATGCCCGATCTTGATTGAACGGATTCCAACCTGTTCTCCGATCGGAAAAACTGTTTTTTCATGACATCTTGTTTATGGCCTCCGTCTACCGACGGGGGTCTTTTTTTTGGCCTCGCCCCTGGTTTCACAGCAGGGGCGGATACGACGCAAACCAGCGCCGCAGCAAGGGCAAACTGAGGCCGATCACGTTGCTGTAGCAGCCATCGATCCGCTCCACCAGAAGGCCACCCCGACCCTCAAGCGCAAAACCGCCGGCGCAGGCCAGCGGCTCCCCGGTGGCCACATAGGCGGTGATGGCGGTCAAATCAAGCGGTGCAAGTTGCACCCGCGTGGTGACGGTTTCCATCGAAAGGGAGAAGGGGGCATCGATCGCTTTGCCCGATTCAGGTCGGGATCGCAGCAGGCAATGGCCCGTGTGGAGCTCGGCCCAGCAACCTGAGAGGCGTTGCCAGCGCTCGATCGCCTGCTGGCGATCCCGCGGTTTGCCAAAGACCTCGCCCTCAAAGCTCAGCAAGGAATCGCAGGCCAGAAGGGCCCCGCAGGGGGTTCCGTCCTCGGCGAGAAGTCCGTTTCCAGCCACCTGCGCCACCACCGCCCTCGCCTTCGCTTCGGCCAGGCGCAGCACCAGACGTTTCGGATCGGAGTCCGTGATGGCCTCCTCATCCAGATCGCTCGCCCGGATCCGATGGGGAATGGCGGCCTGCTCAAGCAGACGACGGCGGGCGGGCGAGGCGGAAGCCAGCAGAAGCACGGGTTAAAGCAGCGAAGAAAACAGCCCAAACCTGCCACAGGCTGGCAGGGCCTGGCATCCACAAATGAAGGGATTGCTCTACCGCCTCAGCCACCGTCGCTAACTTCCTACAAGGTGAGACAGCTCCGCCGATGAACCGATCTCCGAGCCCCTACCGGCGCAGGGCTCGTCCTCGACCTCTCCTGCTGGCCTTGGGGCTCTTCAGTGCCTCAGCGATCCCCATGGCTGCCCGTGCGGTTGACTTCCCCCGGGCTGGGGTTATCTGCGATGCCCCCCGCCAGGTCTGCTTCGACCGTCAGGGTCCCTACATCGGCCTCACCCGCCTCTATTACGGTCCTGGCGCCAGCAACCGACTGCTGGCGCAGCTCTCGGGGAGCCCTCCCCAGCGGGAGTTCCAGCTGAGCAGCGGCCAGCTCTGCGATATCAACCAGCAGCTCTGCTGGGATGGAGGCTGGCGACGAAGAAACGTGAACCCGCTGCTGAGCCGCCAGCTCTTCGGGCCGTCACCCACCACAGGCCCGGCCATCGGCACGGCTCCGGCACCCCACGTGCCCCCCGCGGGGGAACGGCAGTGCCAGCTCATGCAACGCGGGCTGACCGTGTTCAACGGACCCTGCCGGCTCTACCGCCAGAACGAGACCGTCTGGCAGTACTACGTGGTGCAGATGGACAACGGCAAGCTGTATCGCTTTCAGCGCCGGGCTAGCCAACTGGTGCTGAGCGACGCCACCGGCACCTGGCCTGTGTTCATCTCCGACCGGGGCAACGCCGTGCAGTTCCGCTGGGCAAACCTGGTGCTGGATGTGAGCCGGCCGCGGCAGGCCCGCGGCGGTACCCCGGATGGGGTGATCCCCCCCACGCCGACACCCCGATCCACCGGGGAGAACGGCCAGGATCTGCTGGACACGATCTTCCCCTAAACCGCTCAGACGCCACCCCGCCTGCCGCCACCGAACCCTTCTCTGCGCTCCCCTTGGAATCGCCCCTGACCGTTCTCCCGCCCGTCGAAGACCGACTGGCCCTCGACCGCGCCACTGTGTCGCTGCGGTGCCTGCCCTTCCGGCGAGCCTTCTTCGAGGAACTGAAGAACCATGCAATCAGCAGCCAGGAACTCTGCCGGCGGCAGGACTGGGCACAACTGGTGTTCGCACCCTTCGGGCCTGAGCGGGCGGAGGCGCACTTCAACTGGCTGATTCGACTCGGGGTGCTGCGCCGGGAAGTGGATGGCCAGGGGCTGACCGAACGGGTGCGGCTGACCCCGCTTGGCCGGCAGGTGCTGGAACGGTGGCCCGGCGATATTCCCCGGGCCGGCCTTCGCGAGAGGATCCAGGAGAATTTCCGGCGCCACCGGCCCCGGTTCTGAGCCCCGCACTTGACCCGACCAGCCCCTGGCTCGCCGACTCCCCTGATGGTGCTGGGCACCAGCAGCGGGGCCGGTAAGTCGCTCATGAGCGCGGCCCTTTGCCGGGTGCTGCGACGCCACGGCGAGCGCCCCCTGCCCTTCAAGGGGCAGAACATGAGTCTTAATGCCTGGGTTGATGCCGACGGCGGCGAGATGGCCTACTCCCAAGCCCTGCAAGCCTGGGCCGCGGATCTGGAGCCGGTGGCGGCCATGAATCCCGTGTTGCTCAAACCCCAGGGGGACAGCACCAGCGAGGTGATTCACCTAGGCCGCTCCGTTGGCATCGCCCGGGCCGAGTTCTACTACCGCGACTGGTTTCGGCCGGGCTGGGCCGCAATCCGCACGGGATTGGACCGGCTGCAGGCCGCCCATCCGGGCGGCCGTCTGGTGCTCGAGGGGGCTGGCAGTCCGGTGGAAGTGAACCTGCAGCCCCGGGATCTCACCAATCTGCGGCTGGCCCAGTACCTGCGAGCCCGCTGCCTGCTAGTGGCGGATATCGAACGGGGTGGGGTCTTCGCTCAGATCGTGGGCACCCTGGCGCTGCTGCGGCCGGTGGAACGGCCCCTGATCCGCGGCATCCTGATCAACCGCTTTCGCGGACGATCCGAGCTGTTTGAGGAGGGGCGCCGCTGGCTGGAGCGGGAAACCGGCATTCCTGTGCTGGGGGTGATGCCCTGGCTGGAGGAGCTGTTTCCACCGGAGGATTCGCTGGATCTCCTGGAACGGCGTGGCGGCCGGCCCAACGGCGAGATCACCATTGCCGTACCCCGGCTGCCCTCCCTGAGCAACTTCTCAGATCTCGATCCCCTGGAGGCCGAGCCCAGTGTGCGGCTGCACTGGCTCCGGCCTGGCGAAGCGCTGGGGGATCCAGACGCGGTGGTGTTGGCGGGGAGCAAGCAAACGCTGCGGGATCTGGCCTGGCTCTGCGACACGGGCCTGGATCAGCAACTGAAGACCTACCTGGGGCGGGGAGGCACGCTCTTCGGGATCTGCGGCGGACTCCAGATGCTGGGCCGGGAATTGCTGGATCCTGAGGGTCTTGAAGGGGGTGAGGGAAGCCCACAGCCCCTGAGCAATGCCATGCGAGGGCTGGACCTTCTTCCCCTACAGACCAGTTTCGGCAGCAGCAAACAGCTCGCCCAGCGGCAGGTGGGGATGCGCTGGCCGCCGGGGCCAGCCCTTCAGCTAGAGGGCTTCGAACTGCACCATGGCCGTAGCCGCTGGCTGGCCGATGACGGCGCCGAGGCGGAGGCCCTGCTCAGCGATGACCAGGATCTGGGTTGGTGGCGTGCCACGCCCCAGGGTGGGGTGGTGGCGGGCACCTACCTGCATGGCATCTTCGAAAGCGGCGCCTGGCGGCGCCGCTGGTTGAACGAACTACGCCGTCGCCGGGGTCTCCAGGCCCTGCCAGAACTAAAGGAGAATCACGCCGACCAGAGGAATCGGCTGCTCGAGAGACTGGCCGACAGCTTCGAGCGCCACGTTGACCTCGAACCCCTGCTGCGCCGCGATGGCTGAATCCACGATCCCGATTCAGTGGCCCGATGGACGCTGCGACCAGGCCAGGGCAGGGGAGTCTTGGTTAGAGGCTGCCCAGCGCTGCCGACAGACGATCCCCACCGCCTGCCGGACCGGCAGCTGTGGCGCCTGTGAAATCGAGGTAAACGGCGTCGTGGTCCGGGCCTGCATCAGCACCGTGCCAGCCGTGGGCAGTCGGGGGCTTCAGGTGCTCCGGGTGGAGGATCCCCATTGGTGAGCCTGCGGGAGATCAACACCCTCAGGAACGGGTGCGACGGGCGGAGCGCTCTCGGGGATGGAGCCCGCAGCGACGGGCAAGCCTGGCCAGGACGCGGCGGAGGCGCTGGAGCGGAGGCATCAAAACCGCCTGGAAGAGCACGACCAGCCGCTGCCAGCGGAACTCCAGGTCCCAGAGCAACAGCAGGGCCCGTTCGGGGCGCAGGTCGGCAGGGGTGAGGGAGAGGCCGGGATCGAAGCCAAGCGCCGCAGCCAAAGAGCGGCTGTGCGACTCCCAGAAGGCTGACGCCTCATCGGCAAGATCTCGGCATGCCTGGGGAGCCAGCTCAAGGGTGGCGGCGCCGGAATGGAACCCCTCGCACTCGATCACACCCGGACAACCCAAGATATCCGTGCCCGTTTCGCTAAGCACGAAGCACCCGTTGAGGGGAGCCTGCCACATCCTTCCAGAGAGGGTGCGACCCCGCTGATACGGCCACATCAGGCCGAAGCAACAGGCCGAAGCCGCCAGCAGTTGGTTGGCCTGCCGATAGCTGAGGGGGCGAGCCCTCACTCCGGCTAGCTGCCAATTGGCCCCGAAGGCCCGGACCAGCCCGGCGCGGATCAGGGCGAGCAGGTCGCGCTGGTAGGCGTCATCGCCCATCCGCTTGAAGTTGGAGATGTGAACCGCCTGCTGCCGTTTGTCCGACCAGGAACGCTTCCACAGGGCCGGGATCACGGGCAGATAGGCATCCACCCTGCTGACTCTCGATGAATCCTCGAATGCGGAATGGGAATCCTCCGCAGGATGGAAGGACGACGAGGCAAGGGCCACGACCGTGACGTGGGAAGCAGATGGATAACGGCGCTCCCAATCAACGGCGTATTCTTTAACGTAATCATAAACATGGATCGGACCATGGAAATCCTTTAAATCGGAACCATTATCACCACGCAGAACGACTAACAGGTTGGCTTGATCATCCGAAGCGCCATTCAGACGCGCCGTTGGCGGAATCAGCCGATAACCCGCAGCCCTGTAAAAGGCACGGATATTGAGATAAACATCTTTATCGAGATAGTCACTAGAAATAATGCGACAGATCGGCCTGTCCATCCCTCACCAATCCTGAAGTGATGATGAATTCATGAACACGCCACAAAGGCCTTCCTCGCGCAGAGAACAGGCGTGGCCTAAGCCGACTAACCTGAGAACCAGATTGCAAGCCATGCTTGCCTAGGAATCACTTTCAGCAGCAACTTTAGCAGTCAGGATTCACCGCTTCGGCCCGGGGGGTGATGGCCGGAGGCTCCTAGCCGCCGTTGCCCCTCGCGAGCCGACCTGGATGGTCGCCCAGCCAACCGGCTTCTGCAAGCCGAAGACAACCGCGCCTGGCTGGAAGAACGTGTTAGTTTGTCGGGAGGTGATTGACAAGCATCCGTGGATGACCCGTTTGATCCCGGTGCAATGGCCACTTACGACTACCTGATCGTTGGCTGCGGTTTGTACGGTGCCTCCTTCGCCCGGCTGGCCAGCGATGCCGGCCTGCGATGCCTGGTGATCGACAAACGGAGCCACCTGGGCGGCAACTGCCATACGGAAAACAAGCACGGCATCAATGTGCATACCTATGGAGCACATATCTTCCACACCAGCAACAAAGTTGTCTGGGATTTTGTGCACCGCTTCGCCGACTTCAACAATTACATCAATTCACCCAAGGCACTCTCGAACGGCCGTCTTTATTCACTGCCGTTCAACATGAATACATTTTACGAACTCTGGCAAGTTCAAACCCCTGAGCACGCCCGCGCGCGGATCGATGAGCAACGCTTCCGGGGCGAACCCTCCAACCTCGAAGAACAGGCTCTTTCCCTGGTGGGCTCCGATATCTACACCACCCTGATCCGGGATTACACCAAAAAGCAATGGGGGCGTCACCCCAGAGAACTACCGGCCTTCATCATCAAACGCCTACCGCTGCGCTTCACCTTCAATAATAACTACTTCAACGATCGCTACCAAGGCATCCCGATTGGTGGCTACACCGCTATGTTTGAGCGCATGCTGACAGGGATCGAGGTGAGATTAGATACCGATTATTTTCAGAATCGCGATTTCTTTGACAGCCTTGCCCGCAAAGTGGTGTACACAGGCTGCATCGATGAGTTTTTTGATCACAGCTACGGCCAGCTAGAATATCGATCCCTGGACTTTGAACACGATATCCACGAACACGAGAACCATCAGGGCAACGCGGTGGTTAATTATTGCGATGACTCCGTTTCCTACACCCGAACCATCGAACACAAACACTTCGAAAACAGTCAATCTGACGTCACAGTTGTAACCCGCGAGCATCCGCAAGACTGCACGTCAGGTCGCATTCCCTATTACCCAGTCAACAGCGAAAACAACCAAAAAACCTATTCCCTCTACAGAGAAAGAGCATCATCCATCCCTACACATATCTTCGGCGGTAGGCTCTCTGAATATAAATACATGGATATGCATGTGGTGATCGAAGCCGCCATGAATCGCTTCCGTAGCGATAACAAGCAGGCTGCAGCAGGTCTTTTGCTGCAGTGATCCCGGCTTCTGTTCAGCTCTCGATCAAGCCGCCACCAAGCACCACTTCGCCGGCATAAAATACGGCTGCCTGGCCAGGTGTGATCGAAAACTGCGGTGAAGTGAACTGCAGCTCAACCTTCCAGACGCCCCCCGCCGCCGCCTCAGCGGAGTTCCCCGGTTGGGGGATCAGCCAGGCCGTTTCAGGCTCGCTGCGGTAGCGCACCTGCACCTCCACCTCGAGCGGCTGGTCCGGAGGCGCCATCGAGACCCAGTTGACCGCCTGAACGAGGCATCCACTGCGGGCTGCCTCCTGTCGCGGAGCCACCACCACCCGGTTGAAGGCGGCATCGAGGCGTACGACATGCAGAGGTTCCCTCCAGGCCACCCCTAGTCCGCGCCGCTGACCAATGGTGAAATGCTCGATGCCATCGTGCTGGCCAACCACCGTTCCGTCCTGCAGAACGATCTCGCCCTGACGCGGCGGCAAATAGGCATCGAGGAACGCCTTCATCGATCCGTGGTGATCCGCTAGGCAAAGATCCTGGCTCTCGGGCTTGGCGGCGGTCCGCAGACCGAAACGCTGTGCCTCCTGGCGCGTTTCGCTCTTGCACATCTCACCGAGGGGAAACACCAGATCCCCAAGAACCTCCTGGGGGAGGTCGTAGAGGAAATAGCTCTGGTCCTTCAGGGCATCCAAACCGCGTAGCAACTGGTGCCGGCCGCGACCATCGCCGGGCACCGGTAGTGACTCGCCGCCTCCGGCATGCCGAACCCTGGCGTAGTGGCCGGTCGCAAGCCGGCCGATCTGACGCTCAGCGCGAGACCAAGCCAGCATCGGGCCGAACTTGACCTCCCGGTTGCAGCGGGAACAGGGCAGGGGGGTGACTCCGCGGCCATAGCCATCCACCAGGAAATCCACAATCTGGCGCTGGAAGTGCTCGCGAAAATCCACCACATGGTGGGGAACCCCCAGATGCTCACAAATGGCGGCCGCATCCACCAGACCTTCGGCACAGCAGGCCCCCTTGCCGCTCATCAACCACAGGGTGAGCCCCTCCACCTGCCAGCCAGCCTCCACCAGCAGGGCGGCCGTGAGGGAACTGTCGACCCCGCCGGAGAGGCCCACCACCACCCGGTGCTCCCCGGGCCAGCTCCGCAGCCGCTCCAGGCTCGCTGCCCCGGCGAGGGTGGCGGCCATGCCATGGGCGTGGGGATCGGAAACGGCGAAGCTCACCGGCAGGAGAGAGAAAGAACGGAACGGTGGCTGGTGGCCATGCCTTTCCCTCCCCATCATGGAAGCCTGTTGCCCCGGGTTGCCGTGTCACCCAGGCCCGATCCATCGCGATGCTGGCCCCGCCGCGATGCCGACCATCTGCTGGTGAGCTCTCAGCAGATGGCTGCGCTGGAAGCCGAGCTGTTCGCCAGCGGGCTGCCGGTGGAGGCCCTGATGGAAAAGGCAGCGCTGGCCGTGAGCCGGCGTCTTCTGGCCCTGCGGGATCGGGGCGGAGCCGGGCGGATTCCGGCGGAGGGTGTGGTGGTGCTGGTGGGGCCGGGCCACAACGGCGGCGATGGACTTGTGGTGGCACGGGAACTCCACCTGGTCGGGATCCCCGTGCGGCTGTGGAGCCCCTTCCAGCGCCGTAAGCCCCTCACCGACCAGCACTGGAGACATGCCCGCTGGCTGGGCATTCCGGTGCTGGTGGAGCCACCCCCGACGGAGGGGACCGAACTCTGGATCGATGCCCTCTTCGGCAATGGCCAGACCCAGGCGCCCGGCCCGGAGATCGAGGCCTTGCTGGAGGCACGAAACGGTGCCCCCCGAGCGCTGGTGGCGATCGACGTGCCCACCGGACTCTGCAGCGACAGCGGCGCCCTGCTTGGGAGAACGGCAGCCCGGGCCGACCTCACCCTCTGCATCGGATTGTGGAAACGGGGTCTGGTGCAGGACCGGGCCCTGCGCTGGGTCGGACAGCTGGAACGGGTGGATCTGAGGCTGCCCCGGAGGTTGTTGGAGCAGATGCCGGCGGACCAACCCCTGGGCCTGGGGGGCCCGACGGCTGATCCGACGAACAATACCCAAGGGGACGGATGGGAAGCCCCAAGACCGGCTCCAGATCCAGCGGCCGGAAAATACGAGCGAGGCCGCCTGCTGGTGATCGCCGGCAGTGCCCGCTATCGGGGGGCTGGCCACCTGGCCCTGGCTGGCGCCAGCGCCTCGGGCTGCGGCAGCCTCCGGGCAGCGCTGCCTCCAGGCATGGGCGAGGCCCTGTGGATGGTGCACCCCCATGTGGTGCTTGAGGAGCCTCCCCTGGGCCCCTCCCATTTCGAGCGGCTCGACGCGGTGCTGGTGGGGCCAGGACTGGGCCCGAGGCCTGAAGCACAACAGCCTGGCAGCGATCAGCCGCTTACCGAACCTTGGTGGGATCCCCTGCAGCACTTCGGCGGCCTCCTCGTGCTCGATGCCGACGGACTCAACCGCATCACCCCCGCCTGGCTCAGCCAGCGCCAGGGACCCACCTGGATCACCCCCCACGGCGGCGAATTCGGCCGCCTCTTCCCCGATCTGGCCGGAACCCCGCCTCTGGAAGCGGCCGCAGAAGCCTCTCGCCGCACCGGGGTGAGCGTGCTGCTCAAGGGTGCCCGCAGCGTGATCGCCACCCCCGATGGGCGGCGCTGGCAGCTGCTGCGAGCCTGCGGAGCGGCGGCCCGGGCCGGGCTGGGGGATGTGCTGGCCGGCTACGCCGCAGGCCTGGGGTCAAGGGCCTCAGCCTGCGGCTCTCTTGATGGGGCGCTGCTGGCCGTGGCAGCCCTGGACCACACCCTGGCGGGCTGCCGCTGCACGGAACGCCACGGCCCCGGCGGAGCCACACCGCAGGCGATTGCCGCCACCCTCGGCCTGGGCGCCCCAGGCGAGCAAGCCGAGCCAAACGGAGGACAAACTGTGATTTGCCCCACAAATCCCGGCTGATTCCCAGCTATAGACTACAAAACGGGCTGAAAAAACGGATATTCCGACAAGATCTCCTCAACGTGTTGAATCGCAAACCAAAGCTGAAGCCATGCTTAAAAAGGGCCTGATAGCTTTGTTTGAGACTGATAGTCAGTCCACTTTCTCGTATTCCATGAGCGCCTCCACCGTCAGCAGCAACGACGGCTCTGGCCGAAGAGGTACCGACTCGATGACTTGGTACCTGACCTCGATCGGTCGGGAACCGCTGCTGACTCCAGCCGAGGAGATCGAACTGGGCAATCAGGTTCAGACCATGATGCGGCTGGTGGAAGAGAAACGCGACGACTATTCGATCCATGAGCGCAAGATCATCAAGATCGGACGCCGCTCAAAGGAACGGATGATGCGGGCCAACCTCAGGCTCGTTGTGAGTGTCGCCAAGAAATACCAGGGGAAGGGGCTGGAGCTCCTTGACCTGATTCAGGAAGGATCCCTCGGCCTGGAGAGGGCAGTGGAGAAATTTGATCCAACCAGGGGCTACAAGTTCTCGACCTATGCCTTCTGGTGGATCCGCCAGAGCATGACCCGGGCGATCGCCTGCCAATCGCGAACGATCCGTTTGCCCGTGCACCTGAGCGAGCGGCTTGGCACCATTCGCAAAGTGAGCCTAGAACTGGCCCACAAACTTGGGGCCATGCCCAGCCGCCAGGAAATCGCCGAAGCGATCTCCATGCCCATCGAAGAGCTTGACTCCCTGTTGCGCCAGTCCCTCACCACCTCCAGCCTGGATGCTCCGATCAACGCCGACGAAGGCCGCAGCTACCTCGGCGACCTGATCGCCGATGGAAGCGGCGAGGAACCCCTCGACCAAGTGGAGCGAGGAATTCACCAGGAGCAGCTCGGCCGTTGGCTGGGCCACTTGAATGAACAGGAACGCGAAGTGCTGGCACTACGTTTCGGCCTCGATGGACTAGAACGCCACACGCTTGCCGAAATCGGCCGCAAACTTGAGGTTTCCCGGGAACGGGTACGGCAGGTGGAGCTCAAGGCCCTGCGCAAGCTGCGGAATCTGACCCGCCGGGTCCCGACGGGACTCTGATTCCAGCGATCGGCCGGGAGGTTGATGGATCAGTCTTCCGCCCAGATGTAACGGGTGAGTTCGGAGCCATCGGGCTCGGGAGCGGCGAGGGCAAACTCCACGCAATCTGTGATCTCGGCATCCACCTCCCGTTCAATCTCCTTGAGTTCGCTTTCGCTGGCCAATCCCGCGGTGATCAGATCGGCAGCCAGCCGCTTGATGGGGTCACGCTGGGCCCAAAACTCCTTCTCAGCGGCGGCCCGGAGCTCATCGGGATCGGCCAGTGAATGGCCTCGGAAGCGGTAGGTGAGACATTCCAGCAGGGTGGGACCCTCGCCGGCCCGGGCCCGCTCGATCGCCCGTTGGGCGGCAGCACGCACCGCGAGCACATCCATGCCATCCACCTCCTCACCGGCCATGCCGAAGGAGGCCGCCTTGCGCCAGATCTCCGGATCGCTGGTGGCACGGTTGTGGTCCATGCCAATCGCCCAACGGTTGTTCTCCACCACGAACAAGATCGGCAGTTTCCAGAGCGACGCCATGTTGAGGCACTCAAAGAACTGACCCACATTGCAGGTGCCATCCCCGAAGAAGGCGGCCGTCACCGCATCGCTGTCGGCCTGACCGAGGGCATCCCGCTTGTAGCGGCTGGAGAAGGCGGCCCCAAGGGCCACGGGGATGCCCTCACCGATGAAGGCGTAGCCGCCGAGCAGGTGGTGCTCCTTAGAGAAGAGGTGCATGGAGCCGCCACGGCCCTTGCTGCAGCCGGTCTCCTTACCGAACAGCTCACTCATCACCTCCCGAGCCGGCACACCGCAGCTAAGGGCATGCACGTGGTCGCGGTAGGTGCTGCAGAACCAGTCGTGCTGAAGGCGCATCGCCTTAATCACTCCGGTGCTCACGGCCTCCTGGCCGTTGTAGAGATGCACAAAGCCGAACATCTTGCCCCGGTAGTACATCTCGGCGCACTTGTCCTCGAAGCGGCGACCCAGGGTCATGTCCCGGTAGAGGAGGAGGCCGTCCTGGCGGTTCACGACAGACCGCTCTGCTGGATAGAGCGCCTGGTGGCGTTCGGCATGGCTGCCGGCGGCGGCGGGAACGGAATTCGCGGTGCCCGGGGTCGGGGCAGCGGCTTGGGCGGCCAGGGCAGCCGTCAGTTCCTGGGTCATGGCCGTCGGCGGTACGGGTCGTGATGCCGACTGTACGGGGTCCATCACCGCAAGACGGTCAAAACCGCTGCCGCTGACTACAGTCCTGAGCCGAGAGCAACGATGGGGTTGGATCTGCCGCTCGACCACTTCAGGCTGCTGGGCGTCAGCCCAGCCACCGATGCCCAGACCGTGCTCCGCACCCTCCAGCTGCGCCTCGACCGGGCACCGGAGCAGGGCTACACCGAGGAGACCCTGAGGACCAGAGCGGACCTGCTCCGGGCCAGCGCCGATCTCCTGAGCGACGCCGAGAGAAGGTCCGGCTATGAGGCCGATCTCACCGCCCTTTCGGACGCCCCGGAAGCCTTGATGCCCGCCTTGGAGATTCCCTCCAGCCGGGAGGTGGCCGGATTGCTGCTCCTGCTGGAGGCCGGCCAGCCCCTAGATGTGCTGACCCTGGCCAGCCGCTGCCTGCAGCCCCCCCAGGCCCCGGCCCTCGGCAGCAGTCGCGAGGCCGACCTCACCCTTTTGGCCGGGGAGGCCGCCCTGGCGGCCGCCGAGGACTACCGCCGGGAACGCCATTACGAGATGGCCGCCCGGACCCTCCAGCAGGGTCTCCAGCTCCTGCAACGCATGGGACAGCTGCCGGAGGTCCGGGAACGGATCCAGACGGAACTGGAGGCCCTGGCCCCCTTCCGGGTGCTCGATCTGCTCAGCCGTGATCCCTCGGCCAGCCGCGAACGGGAAGAGGGACTCAGCCTGCTGGAGCAGCTGGTGCAGCGTCGCGGCGGTCTGGAGGGGAACGCCGATGACGGCTTCGCTCCGGAGGATTTCCAAACATTCTTCAAACAGATCCGCACCTTTCTCACCGTCCAGGAACAGATCGATCTGTTCGACCGCTGGTCAAGTCAGGGATCTGGCGCCGCCGATTTCCTGTCCAGCATCGCCCTCACGGCATCTGGCTTCGCCCAGCGCAAGCCGGAAAGGATCGCGGCTGCCCGGGAGCGGCTCCTGGCTAGCGGGCGGGATGGAATGGAACCACTGCTGGCGAACCTGGATCTGCTTCTCGGCGATGTGAATGAGGCCCTGAAACGCTTCGAGCGCGGCGCCGGTGGCGAGCTCGCCGCCTGGGCAGCCCGCCAAAGTGCCGACCCCCTCGGTCGGCTGTGCGCCTGGTGCCGGGATTGGCTGACCCGGGATGTGCTGCCGGGCTATCGCGACCTAGACGCCGATCCAGATCTCGAGGCCTTTTTCAGTGACCGCGATGTCATGGCCTGGGTCGAGCGGGAGGACCGCCTTCGGGGCCGCAGTTTCACGCCCTCCCTATCCCCGGGCTCGCCCATCGGCCTGGGCGGAGAAGGCCAGGCGGGCGAAGCGCTGCTGGTGCCGATCGAGCCGGCCGCTGGCTTCGGTGTGTTCGGCCAGCCCCTCGAGGAACTGGATCTGAAAGACCAATCCCGCGAGGAATGGCCACGTTCCGGCCGCAGGTCAAGGGGGCTCGGCAGTGAACGGCGCCAACGCCGCTCCCACACCGATGGCGTTGGTGGCGAAGGGGAGTTACCCCTTGGATGGGGGATCGAGGGCCTTCGGCATGCCCTGGCCAGAGGCGCCCTCTCCCGCCTGAGCCCCATCGCGGCAATCGCCGGGCTGGGGATGGCGCTGGTGGTCGGGAGCTGGCTGCTGCAGCCCCGTCCACCCCAGCCAACGGCCCGGATCACGCGCCAGGCGCCCGCCGGCCCAACCCCAGCCCCGGCGCCGCTACCGCCACCACCGACCCCGGTGGCGCCTTCACCGGCAGCAGCCACCCCGGCCTCGAAGCAGCCCAACGCAGGCTCGGCCGCTGTCCCCCTCACCGCCAGCGAACCGGATGAAGCGCAGATGCGCGCCCTGCTCGAGAGCTGGCTGCAGGCCAAGACCGCCGTGATGGCCGGCGGCGACATCCCAGTCAGCCTGGATCGGATCGCCCGGGAAGGGCCCCGCCGGCGGCTGGAGGCCGATCGCCAGCTGGACCGAAATCTCGGCCAAGTCCAGGCCATCGAGGCCCGGATCAAGAAGCTCACGATCCAGGAGCGCAGCCCCCAACGGATCGCCGTGGTGGCCGATCTCGACTACAGCGACAGTACCCGTCGCGGCGGACTGGAGGTGAACCACACCAAGCCCACCACCCTGCGCAATGTTTATGTATTCGGACGGGACGGCGATGCCTGGCGCCTAGCGGCGTCCGGTCCGGCCCGCTGAACGCCGATCCACCCTCCCAGTCTGCAGAGCATGTTTGACGAGCTATCCCAACGGTTTGAGGACGCGGTCAAGGGGCTGAGGGGCCAGGCCACGATCTCCGAATCGAACGTAGACGGAGCCCTCAAGGAGGTGCGCCGCGCCCTGCTGGAGGCAGATGTGAGCCTGCCGGTGGTCAAGGACTTCGTGGAGGAGGTGCGGCGCAAGGCGATCGGAGCCGAGGTGGTGCGGGGCGTTAGCCCCGACCAGAAGTTCATCCAGCTGGTGCACGAGCAGCTGGTGGAGACCATGGGCGGCGCCAATGCCCCGCTGGCGGCAGCCGGCAAGACCGGTGAACCCAGCGTGATCCTGATGGCCGGCCTGCAGGGCGCCGGCAAGACGACCGCCACCGCCAAGCTCGGCCTCCATCTGAAGGAACAGGGCCGCAGGGCTCTGCTGGTGGGAGCGGATGTCTACCGGCCGGCCGCGATCGAGCAGCTGCGCACCCTGGGGGGCCAGATCGGGGTGGAGGTGTTCAGCCTGGGCACCGAGGCCACCCCCGAGGCCATCGCCGCCGCTGGGATTGAACGGGCCAAGTCCGAGGGCTTCGACACCGTGCTGGTGGATACCGCCGGCCGACTCCAGATCGACCCGGCGATGATGGAGGAGATGGTGCGGATCCGCGAGGCCTGCCAGCCCGATGAGGTGCTGCTGGTGGTGGATTCGATGATCGGCCAGGAGGCCGCCGACCTCACGCGGGCCTTCCATGAACAGGTGGGGATCACAGGGGCGGTGCTCACCAAGCTGGATGGCGATTCAAGAGGCGGCGCCGCCCTCTCGATCCGCAAGGTGAGCGGCGCGCCAATCAAGTTCATCGGCACCGGCGAGAAGGTGGAGGCCCTCCAGCCCTTCCACCCGGAACGCATGGCCAGCCGCATCCTTGGCATGGGGGATGTGCTCACCCTTGTGGAGAAGGCCACCAAGGAGGTGGAGCTGGCCGATGTGGCAAAGATGCAGCAGAAGCTGCAGGAGGCCAGTTTCGATTTTTCCGACTTCCTCCAGCAGATGCGGCTGATCAAACGCATGGGCTCGCTGGGGGGGTTGATGAAGATGATCCCCGGCATGAACAAAATCGATGACGGCATGCTCAAGCAAGGCGAGCAGCAGCTCAAGAAGATCGAGGCCATGATCGGCTCGATGACCGAAGCCGAACGTCGCCAACCTGAGCTTCTGGCTTCCCAGCCCTCCCGCCGGCGCCGCATCGCCACCGGCAGCGGCCACGCGCCGGCGGATGTGGACAAGGTGCTGGCCGACTTTCAGAAGATGCGGGGCTTCATGCAGCAGATGACCCGCGGTGGAGGCATGCCGGGGATACCCGGCATGGGGGGAGGATTTCCAGGCATGGGCGGGGGGGTCCCCGGCATGGGCGGCTTCCCCGGCATGGGGGGGATGCCGGGTAGCGCCGGGGCCGGCCGGGGCAGCGGTGGTGGCACCCCGCGCAAGGCACCGAAACCTGCCAAGAAACGCAAGGGCTTCGGAGAGGTGTAAGGCCCGCGAGGGGGTAAGCTTTTCGTTTGGACACCATTCGGCAAGGCCACGATGATCAAGCTCCGCCTGAAGCGGTTCGGTAAGAAGCGGGAAGCGAGTTTCCGCCTCGTGGCCACCAACAGCACCTCCCGCCGGGACGGGCGTCCCCTTGAGGAGCTGGGCTTCTACAACCCCCGCACCAAGGAAACCCGCCTTGATGCCGAGGCGATCCGTACCCGCCTCGATCAGGGTGCACAACCCACCGACAGCGTGCGTTCCCTGCTCGAGAAGGGCGGGCTGCTCACCAAGACGGTGCGTCCCGCTGAAGTGGTAGGCAAGTTGAAGCAGGCCGCCACCCGCGAGGCCGCGGCTGCGGCAGCCAAACAGGCTGAAGTGGAAGCCAAGGCCAAGGCCGAGGCTGAAGCTGCTGCCGCCGCCGCTGCTGAAGTTGAAGCCGCTGCAGCAGCTACTGCTGAAGCCGCTGCAGCTGCCCCCTCGGCCACAGAAGACGAGGCCTGAAGCCAGCCGCTGCCATCCTCCCCCTCCCCTCAATCGAGGCGGCCCTGTCCCTGGCGGGATCCGGGGAGGTGAATCTTCGCCACCTTGAAGCGCTCACCGGCAGCCGACTGGTGCTGCGCGGAACCGATCTCCATCTCGATGGAGGCAGCGGCTGTGTCGAGCGGGTCACCCGGCTGATCGAGCTCCTACGCCCCCTCTGGCAAGGGGGAGAGATAGTGGGTCCTGCGGATGTGAACAACGCCCTGCATGCCTTGAATACCGGACAGACCGAGGCGCACGCCCACCAGACCGCCACCGTGCTGGCCACCCAGGTGAATGGCCGCCTGTTGAGGCCCCGCACCCTTCGGCAGAAGGCCTTCGTGGAGGCGATTGAGCGTCACCCCCTCACCCTGGCCGTCGGTCCGGCCGGCACGGGGAAGACCTTCCTCGCCACAGTGCAGGCGGTACGCCACCTCCAGGAGCGCCAAGTGGAGAGGATCGTGTTGACGCGACCCGCGGTGGAAGCCGGCGAACGACTGGGCTTCTTACCGGGTGATCTCCAGCAGAAGGTGGATCCCTACCTTCGCCCCCTCTACGACGCCCTTCACCTGCTCCTAGGCCAGGAGCGCACCACCGGGCTGATCGAGAAGGGGGTGATCGAGATCGCTCCGCTGGCCTACATGCGGGGTCGGACCCTGGCGGATGCCTTCGTGATCGTGGATGAAGCCCAGAACACCAGCTGCGCCCAGATGCGCATGGTGCTCACCCGCCTAGGGGAAAACGCAAAGATGGTAGTGACCGGAGACATCACCCAGGTCGACCTACCTCCGGGCCAGATCAGTGGGCTCGTGGAGGCTGCCGAGGTGCTGGAAGGGGTGGAGGGGGTGGCCCTCTGCCGCTTCGCCGATGCTGATGTGGTGCGCCATCCTCTCGTGCAGCGGTTGGTGCAGGCCTACGCGCGTCGCGATGGAACGGCGACCACAACGGCGACACGGCAGGGGATCGGCCGAACGACGCGTCCGTCGGGCCGATCCGATCGATAGGGAGATCCGAACGTCTCCAAGGGCGAAAAAACCGCAGTCATCCGACCAGGACTGGCAGGATGTGGTGAGTTCGATTCCTTGCCGCCATGCCGGCCAGCAGCAATTTCCAACAGGCCATCCGGGAGGCCAACGTCAGCGGCCTAGTAGGCCCCAATGTGGTCAATCGCGCCCTTCCCTACGTGGGAGGCGGCATGGTGCTCACGGCGGCAGGTGTGCTGGGCGGGCTGGGCCTGATGGCCAGCAATGCGGCCCTGTTCATGCCCCTTTTCTGGGTGGCCCTGATCGGGAACTTCATTCTGTTCTTTGTGGCCCAGAACGTGGCCAACAAAGCAGAGAACTCCACCGCCCTCCCCCTTCTCGCCGCCTACAGCCTGCTCACCGGTTTCACCCTCAGTGGCCTGGTGAGCTATGCCCTCAGCAGTGCCGGCGTGGGCGCCGTCGGAACGGCGGCCCTGGCAACAGGTATCACCTTCATTGCCGCCTCGGTGATGGGACGCCGCATGAGCGACAGCGTGGGCCAAGCCCTCACCGGGGCTGTAGGCCTGGGAGTTCTCGGTCTGATCGTGGCAATGCTGGTTCAGGTCGTTGGGAGCATCTTTGCTCCCGCAATCTTCTCCGGCGGAACCTTTGAACTCCTGATCGCCGGCTTCGGCACAATCCTGTTCGTGGGTGCGGCTTTCGTTGACTTCTACACGATGCCACGAACCTATAACGATAATCAGTATCTTGCCGGCGCCCTCGGCATGTACCTCACCTACATCAACCTTTTCGTTTTTGTTCTGCGACTCATCATCGCTCTTCAAGGTGGCGGCCGGCGCGACTGAACAGGGTTCATGGCCGTAAGCCTGGCACCCTCCTCGCCCACCTCGGCATCACCCCCCATCGGAGCTGCCATGCTTAAATGGCATTATCCCAGCCGCTTTGAGACGGGAGCTACTCCAGTGGCATGAACACTTCACGGTGCGGCAATTGCCATTCCCAACTGCCTGGCGTCCCCTTAAGACAGGGATGTTGGGCATTTTGCCTGGGTGCTGATTAGCAACCCAGCAAAAGCCGGCATTCTTGAAACCGACCCATCACACAACCCATTCCAGCGAGCAGCCAAATTAAATCCCATGGCAAAGACTGCATTGATCACCGGCATTACCGGTCAAGATGGCAGCTATCTCACCGAATTACTCCTTGAAAAGGGCTATGTGGTGCATGGCATCAAACGGCGTGCAAGTAGTTTCAACACCGAGAGAATTGATCACCTTTACCAAGATCCCCACGAAAAGGATCCCAGGCTGGTTCTCCACTACGGGGACCTCACCGATTCCACTAATCTCATTCGCATCATCCAGCAGGTCCAACCGGATGAGATTTATAATCTAGGCGCCCAAAGCCACGTAGCCGTGAGCTTTGAAAGCCCCGAATACACCGCCAATTCCGACGCCCTCGGCACGCTCCGAATTCTTGAGGCAGTGCGCATTCTTGGTCTGATTGATAAAACCAGGATCTACCAAGCCTCTACGTCGGAGCTCTATGGACTCGTGCAAGAAACACCTCAAAAAGAATCTACCCCATTCTACCCAAGAAGCCCTTACGGCGTAGCCAAGCTCTATGCCTACTGGATCACAGTAAACTATCGCGAATCCTATGGCATGTATGCCTGCAACGGCATTCTGTTTAATCACGAAAGTCCTCGTCGCGGCGAAACCTTTGTAACCCGGAAAATCACACGCGGTCTGGCCCGCATCGACGCGGGCCTTGAGCAATGTCTTTACATGGGGAATCTGGATTCTCTAAGGGACTGGGGCCATGCCCGTGACTATGTTGAGATGCAGTGGCGAATGCTTCAGCAAGAAAAACCGGAGGATTTTGTGATAGCCACAGGCCGGCAGGAGTCTGTGCGTCGCTTCATTGAACTCACCGCGGCCGAGTTGGGCTGGGGAGGCATCGAGTGGCGTGGCGAAGGGGTTGATGAAACCGGATATCGCGCCGATACGGGAGCCAAGGTGATAAGGATTGATCAGCGCTACTTCCGGCCAGCCGAAGTGGAAACCCTGCTCGGCGATCCAACTCTCGCCAGGGAAAGATTGGGGTGGACCCCAACCACAACACTGGAGGAACTGGTGCAGGAGATGGTGCAGGCTGACCGCGAGGAAGCGGCCAAGGAAGCGCTGCTCCTGCGGGAGGGATTCAAGGTGGTGGGTTCGATGGAGAACCCGCCCCAAGTCAGCGTTGTTCAACCATGACCAACTTGATCGATCACGCCGATAGAATCTTTGTGGCCGGTCATCGCGGTATGGCCGGCTCAGCCATTGTGAGGCGCCTCAACCAGTCAGGGTACGCCAATCTGCTCACCGTTACCCATGATGACCTTGATCTTCGTGATGAGGAAGCAACGGCAGCCTGGATGGAAAGACAACGACCCGATATCGTAGTCCTGGCAGCCGCCAAGGTCGGGGGAATTCAGGCAAACGCCACCTTCCCAGCCGATTTTCTTCTGGAAAACCTTAAGATCCAGAACAATGTGATTGAAAGCGCCTGGCGGTTCGGGGCCAAACGGTTGCTTTTTCTCGGCAGTAGTTGCATCTATCCCAAGTTTGCATCCCAACCGATTCAAGAGGAATCCCTGCTGACTGGAGCCTTGGAACCCACCAATGAATGGTATGCGATCGCCAAGATCACCGGCATTCAGCTGTGTCGCGCCCTCAGGCAGCAACATGGCTTCGATGCGATCAGTTTAATGCCCACCAATCTCTATGGCCCAGGTGATAATTACCACCCCACCAACAGTCACGTCCTGCCCGCGCTGATCCGGCGCTTTCACGAAGCGGCCCGTGATGGATTGCCCACGGTGACCTGCTGGGGAACCGGTTCTCCGCGGCGGGAATTTCTCCATGTGGATGACCTGGCCGCCGCCGCCGTGTTCTGCCTAGAGCACTGGCAACCCGCCACTGACGAGCTCCAATTCCTTAACGTGGGAACGGGCATCGATCTTCCCATCCGAGACCTAGCCGGCTTGGTGGCCGATGCTGTGGGCTTCCGGGGAACCCTGGAGTGGGATGCCTCTAAGCCCGATGGAACTCCGCGTAAACTCCTGGATGTGGGCCGGCTCAAGGCTTTGGGCTGGTCCGCCACGATTTCCCTGGAGGAAGGTTTGCGCGCCACGGTCAACGACTACGTTCAGCTTCAGTCCAGTGGTCAGGAGGTGCGGCTGTGAGAGTTCTCGTCACAGGTGGTGCGGGATACATCGGCAGCCATGCCGTGCGGGCCCTCAGCCTCTCCGGTCACCAACCGGTCGTGCTCGACAACCTCGTGTACGGCCATGCCGACATCGTGCGGAACGTCCTAGGGGTTCCCCTGATCAACGGCCAAGTGGGTGACCGCCAGATGATCGAACCGCTGCTGCGGGGCCAGCATCCCGAGTTGGTCGGCACCCCCTTCGAAGGAAAGCCGATCGAAGCGGTTCTTCACTTTGCGGCCTACGCCTACGTGGGTGAATCGGTGAGTGATCCCGCCAAGTACTACCGCAACAATCTGGGAGACACCCTCACCCTGCTGGAAGCGCTGGTGGCAGGGGAACAGCCCATCCCGATCGTCTTTTCCTCCACCTGCGCCACCTACGGACCGCCTCAGGCGATCCCGATGACGGAGGAGCACCCTCAAGCCCCGATCAATCCCTACGGCCGCAGCAAGTGGATGGTGGAGCATCTGCTGCGCGATTTCAGCCGGGCCTACGGATTGCCCTGCGTGATCTTCCGCTACTTCAATGCGGCCGGTGCTCATCCAGACGGTGACCTCGGCGAGGACCACGACCCCGAGACCCACCTGATTCCCAGGGTGCTGGACGTGATGAGCGGCCGCGAACCCTACCTGCAGATCTTCGGCGATGATTACCCGACGCCCGATGGAACCTGCATTCGTGACTACATCCATGTCAGCGATCTTGCCGATGCCCACGTTCTCGGACTTGAGCAGCTCCTGCGGCTAAGGGAACGGCAGGAAGCCCAGAGGGAACCGCTGATCTACAACCTCGGCAACGGCACGGGCTATTCCGTTCAAGAGGTGATTGAAGCCGCGAAGGCCGTGACCGGCAGGGGTTTGCTGGCCCACGTAGCCCGACGCCGGGAGGGTGATCCGGCCCAACTCGTCGCCAGTGCCACCCGGGCCCGCGATGAACTGGGTTGGCGTCCCCGCTATCCCGACCTGAACACGATCATCGAGCACGCCTGGAGCTGGCACCAGCGGCGCCATTTCCCTTAAGAAGCGGATCCTGACGATCCGGCCAAGGCCGAGCCAGAGGTTCGCCGATGAACACACCCTGGCCTGGCATGGCAACGCTACGCCAGTAGGCCTCGATCAGGGTGTCGCCACGCCTGTAATAGCTCAGCAGCAGCCCGGGATCGGGGAACTTGGCCGGAAAATTGCAGGGCTCCACCACGGTGCCATAGCTCGCGGTGGCCCCCGCCTCCAGCCACCGCAACGCACTCATCTGGGGGCTGTCGGTGAGCTGCCCTCCGAGCGAGGTGAGATGGTCGGCGACTGCACCCGGCAGGAAGCGGTTGGTGTTGATCGCCGGCACGGAGGCCAGACCCGTGAAGTAGCCCAGCACATTGGATGCCCCTTCCAGCGCATCCTGCTGCAGCAAGTGGACCCGGAGGTCCGGTCGGCCGAGCTGGACGGCCCGCTCGTATTCCGGCAGCCGGGTATTGCGCTTGTAATCACTGGTGCTCAACAGATAGAAGTTTCCCTGCGGCGCCGATCCATCGGCGAGGGCGCCTCGATCAATCAGAGCGCGGCCTGCTGCTTCATTGCTGGCGGCCAACAACATGGAGGGTCGGATGCGCAGGGAATCCCAGGGCCGGGTCACTTCCCCCCTGGCGTAATAAGGGCTGATCCTGGTGACATGGCAACCATCGGCGCACCAAGCGGGGTGGAGACCCAGGCTGAAGGCACTGGTGATCGACTGGCAGCCGACGCGATAGGGCGCGGCCCAGGCCAGCGCATACAGCTGCACCCGGGATGGGGTGTCGCGCAGCAACTGGCGCCGGATCGCCAGAAAACGACCTGGATCCAGGCTGGCCCGATGGGGGGGGAAACGCACCCGCAGCACCTGATCCTGCGGGATGCGGCGAACGCGTTGGTAATGGGTGCCGATGGCTTCGCTGAGGGGGTCCTCGCTGTTGATCACCACGGCAACGGAGCGAGCATCCAGGGGACCGGACCGCCCAGCATCGGCCCGCGACGGGTCAGGAGGATTCTGCCGGGCCAGTAGCAACAGCAGGCCACAGCAGAGCAGACTCCCGAACCGTGTCCAGCAGCGGCCTGGTGAAGTCGTCTTACCAGCCATGGGGGGGTCTGAGGCTTGAGAGCTGGCAACTTCCAAGTTTGGCCACAAGCGGCAGGATCGGCGGGGATCCGTCGTAAAAAGGGTACGGAGGAAAGCGCCGACTTTGACCTGCCAGGCTGATGCAAGGACAATCCCCGACAATCCCCTGATCCGCGGCATGCCGCACCACCCCGCTTCTGGACCCATGCCGCAGGGGCAACGGGAATTTTTGATTTAACGAGATCCTCACTCAGCTTATGGTCTTCTCCGGGCATCACCAATCCCAGCCAGGCACTGGATCTGAGGCAACACAGATCACAGTGCATGGATACTGCGAACTTGACGAAACAACCCTCCTAAATCTTGCCCATCAAGGTAATTTCGAGAAGCTTCGCAATCTGCGCGGTGAATACACACTGGTCCTTGAGGATCAGAGGCTCTGCACAATCATCACTTCACCGGTCGGGGCGATGCACTACTTCTATACCCAGGCCGGTAATGGACGATCGGGTTTTGTGCATGGACGTCGCATTGTTGACATTCTCACCAGAGCTGGACTGGATTGGACGTGGAACTGGCAGGCCCTTGGCGATCTCTGCCAACTCGAAAATCTAACCGACAATTCCACCCTGCATCCGGATATCCATCGAGTCCCTCCTGGCTCGGTGCTGCAGGTCGCCAATGGCGAACTCAAGCGTGACACCCGCTCGGCAGTCGAAAGCCTGGGTACTGAATCTCCCAATCCAGAAGGAGCGATCCGAGCGCTCAATGCCGAAGTGGCGCGACTGGCAGGTCCGCAACCCTATCTCTCCCTCTCAGGCGGGTTCGATTCGAGGGTGATCCTGAGCTCCATGCTCAAGCAAGGGATCAAACCCCATCTGATCACGATGGGCACCGACGAATGCTCCGATGTCAACGTGGCGCGCGCCATCGCCAGACGATTTGGACTGCAGCATGACCTGGTGCGAATCGAGCTTGATGATTTCCTCACCCACGCACCTGAAATCTCAAGCCTCACCAACGGCACCAAGACAGCCTGGCACTGGCATACCTATCTATATCCCCTCAAGGCAAAGATTCCCAGCACAAGCTCCTTCTTCGTTGGAACCCTTGGAGAATTTGCCCGCTCCTATTATTTCGATCGAGGTCAACTAGGGCGCCTAGGCGATCGTTTCCCTGGAGTCGCTCTCAGTCGCTTCTGGGGATTGAAGCTGCACCGCCACCCCACCTTTTTACCGCATGAGTTTGCGGGTCTTTCACCCCAGTTCGCCGCCCAGCTAGAGGAGCCCGGTATAGCGTCCCGCGTCTCAAGACTGCGCCAGTATTGCCATAATTCTTTCCTGCCTGGCTTAACCCGTTACTACTTTGAACAGCGGGTTCCCAATTTCTATGCCAACGGGATTGCCATGTACCAGGCATCCAGCCAGTGGCGCTCTCCCTTCCACAACCGAGAATGGTTGCAGGCCATCTGGAATCTTCCAGCAGGCTGGAAACTGGGCTCCAACTGGCACCGTTTTGCGATTGAAAAGAATAAACCTGAATTGCTGGATTTCTCTGAAGAGAACGGTTTCCAGCCCCACAGGATGCTTCGCAAGGCACCTCCCCTGTACTGGACTCCCCTGATGCGTCGAACCCCCTACATCTCCTACGACCGAAGTAGCGGCTGGTACCGGGAAAGTGCTCTCCAGGAAAGTCTGACTTCGAGGCTTGATTTACTGGGCGACCTAGTCGATCCGGCGACGGTGAGCGAGATTATCAAACAGCATAGAGCTGGTTCGGACCGCACCCGCAGCCTCGCTTTCCTCCTCACGATGGCCCACTGGAAACAGGTGCTGGCGGACCGGCCGAAAGCATGAATCAAACCATCTCTCCCCATCCCTGCGCCCACCTTTACGGCTGGGAGATTTCGGACAATGCCCATCCGGGAAGCTTCAACAACTCGCCGGAATCAGCAACCGTGCCCCTTCGATTCTCGGTGGTGATCCCAACCCTGAACCAGGTTGAAACGATCGAAGACACGCTGCTCTCTCTGATCCATCAGAATTATCCAGATCTCGAGATCATCGTGGCCGACGGCGGCAGCAGTGATGGAACAGCAGCAATCCTCAACCGCTACCGGGAGGAGTTGAGCGCCGTGCTCCCGGGACCAGATACAGGCCAATCGAATGCGATCAACAAAGGATTTGCTCAAGCCAGTGGCGACATCTTTTTTTGGCTGAATTCCGATGATTACCTCCTGCCCGATACCCTCTGGCGGGTTGCTGCCTGTTTTCAGGCTGATCCCACACTGGAATTCGCGGTGGGAGCCGGAGATGTGATCAGCCTTGATCATCACTTTCTTCGCCACATTCCGCCCCTGCCGATGGACGAGTCCACAATGCTGAATTGGAAGAATGACCAGTGGGTCATGCAGCAGTGCTGTTTCTGGACAAAGAATCTGTGGCAGAGCGTGGGCGGCGTTGATGAACAGTTGCACCTGCTCATGGACTACGACCTCTGGTTTCGCTTCTCCCGCAGGACAAAGGCAACCATGATCAAAGAGAAGCTGGCTGTAATGCGCTATTATCCGGAAGCCAAAACAGTGAAGCAGCGGAGCAAAACAAGCGAAGAACTGGCTTATGTTTACGCTAAAAATGGTGCTTTTGCATCCCTACGGGAGCAGGTTGCTGGTCTCGTTGTACAACGCGAAACCAGTGAAAATTACCTGAATCGCATTCACAGCTGCCTGCCGGTGCGGCTGCTCAAGCGCCTCTCCTTCTTTCCGACCCCAGCCAATCCAGGGCCATGAACGACCCCGATCTCTACGTTGGCATCACCAGCTGGAACAGCGCCCTTTTCCTGCCCCATTGCCTCGAATCGCTGCGTCGCACCACCGGTTCGGCCCGCCTTCACATCTGCGTACTCGATAACGATTCCAGCGATACCTCCGCCACCATTGCCCGCGACCACGGAGCCGAGGTTCTGGTTCGCCGTTGCTCCCAGCAAGCAGCCCTGCAGGAACTCGTGAGACGTTCCCGGGGAACTTACACCCTGCTGCTCCATGCCGATGTGATCCTGCTGGCCGCCGATTGGCTGCAGCGCTGCACCGCCAAACTCTCGGGAAACACGGTGCTGATCTCCCCTGAGGACATCGGCTGCGGCCCCCTCACCCGCCCCTTCGGAGCGGGCATGCCGGAGAGTTCCTTTCTGCTCTTCACCACCGAGGGCTTGCGCCGCTCCCGAAGGCTCATCTGGAAGCGGCGCTTTCGCATTCCCGTGCCCCGGCGCGAATTCGATTTCTCGGGCGGCCACGTGACCCACAACATTCCCAACAGTCTGGCCGAGCGCGGTTTCAACTGGCATCCGATGAATGTCTACATCTCCAATGCCGAGCCGGAAGCCCTCTTCACCCCGGGGCCGGACGCCACGCTCTGGAGTGAAGAGCTGGGACATCTGCGCTACGGCCTGGGCAACTTTTACGGGGTGGATGGCCAGATCACCCATTACCACAATTGGTATGACCGTGTGATTACCACCAAAACCGGACCGGCCGGGACACCGTCTCCCCAACGGCCCCGACGGGAGTTTCCCCCCGCCTTCATCAATGCCTATTCCCAGCGCTTCATCGCGGATTACCAAGCCGGTCGTGTAGACCTGCCCAGGGATCTGAGTACCCACCGAGTGCCGGTGGCCCTGTAACGCCATGTCGCGCTCCCCCTCCTCTCATCAGCGCCGGGCGGCCCATTTCCTGCTGGTGCCTGAACTGCTCTATTCCCCTCCAAACCGGGCCATCATCGAGGCGCTCCTGAGCTGCGGCTACGCGGTGCACGTGTTCTCGCCGGGCACACCGCAAGATCCCTCGGACTACGGACCTGATGTGCACACCCATCGGGCCGAGTTTTCGATGAACTGGCTCCGCCGCCATCTCCTTAGCCGCCGGTGGTGGAACTTCGACTGTTTCTCCGGTAGCAGCGAGGATCCCCTGGCCGTGGTCGGACTGCTCTCCGCCCTGACGGGCCGCCCCTGTTTCTCCCTGGTGGATGAAATCAAATCCGGCGGCTACCGAGGCAACAGCCCGGAGCGCTGGAAGCAACTCTGCCGTTGGGCGATGCGCCGCTCGCGCTTCACGATCGTCAACGACGACTCCCGTGTGAGCCTGCTGCGGGAGTACGCCGGACTGGCGGCCGACGCCAAGGTGGTGGTCTATCCCGGCTGCTTCCATCAGCCCCCCCAGCCCGATCAGGAGTTGCGCCGCAGCCTGCGTCGGCGCTGGGGCCTAGAGCAGGATGCCCTGGTGATCGCCTCCTCAGGAGCCTTCAATCTCACCGCTGGAGCCGACTGGCTCGTGCAGGCTCTCCAGGAGGAGCCGGGCCTCCAGGCTGTGATTCAACCGCTGGCGGTCAGCCCCCTGTGTCTATTCCTCCTGAGGCGCCTCGGACTTGAGGGGCGCCTCTACCTGCAGGAGGAACGGCTGGGTTGGCAGGAGGCCTGGCGATCCGCCGTGGGCCTCGACATCGGACTGGCGATCTACACGAATCCCGCCCCCCAGTTCCAGCACATGGGGACCAGTTCAAACCGTCTCTGTATGTTTCTGGCCATGGGAGTACCGGTGATCGCCACCCGGCAGCCGAGCTTCCGCTTCATTGAAGACTACGACTGCGGTGTTCTGGTAGAGAATTACGATCAATTCCTCGCCGCCATTCGCCACATCAGCGCCCATCTTCCCGCCATGCGGGAGAACTGCCACCGCTGCTTCCACGAGTACATCATGCCGCCGGACCGCTACCCACGCTTGCGTGAGGCGATCGCATCCCTCTCCGGCGGCTGAACCCACCGGCTCCCCCCCCCCACTCCCTGACCTTCGACCTTCCTTGGCACCCGCCGGCAACCTCCGATACCGTCTCTACTGCGCTGGCCGCGAGGCCGGCTGGGCACTACGCCGCCGCATTCCGACACGATTCCTACCACCGCGCAGCGATTTAGCTGGAGCATTCAGCATTGGAGTGACCACCTACAGCGAACGGTATGAGCGCTATTTCAAGCCGCTGCACCGAAAACTGAGCCGCATCTTTCCCGAAGTGAGTATCACCGTGGCCGTGAATGGCCATGGCACTCCGGAAGCGCAGGCCGCCTATCTCCATCGCTTCGAGCGAGAGGTCTGCCAAGGAGCGCCGCCACACCAGCGCTTCGTGCTCTACGACCGGGCCCACGGCCTCACCACCCTCTGGAACGCGATGCTGGCCGCCTCCCCCGCCGATCGCCCCCTGCTGATCCTCAACGACGACCTGGCCGTGGATGGATTCCTGCGCCGGTGGGCGGAGGGCTTCAGCTGGTCCAGCGTGGACCTCAGCTTGCTCAACAGCTCCTGGTCGCACTTCGTGATCGCTCCAGCCACGGTGGCCCGGCTCGGGGCGTTCGACCCCGGCTTCCCGGGCATCGGTTTCGAGGACATGGATTACACCGCCCGAGCCGGCATGGCCGGTGTTGGAATCGCCAACCATCTGTGCGGCTACATCCGCCACCAAGACCACAAACCCGAGGCCACCTCGTTCGACGACATCTCCGGACGGGTCTGGGGGAAATACACCTCGGCCAACCAGGCCCACTTCGCCGCCCAGTGGGAGACCTGCCCCCCAGGCGAAGGTGTCTTCATCAAGCAACTCCACGGCCATGTGCGGCCCCGGCTCCCCGTGACCGTCCTGCCCCTGAAACCGATCCCAGCCGAGGCCTGGGAGGGTTCATTGCTCTACCCCGACCGGCCAGCGTGAACCTTCTCTTCGTGGCGCCTTCGGCCTACCTGCTGGGGGGTGTTCAGGACTGGCTGGCGGATCTGGTGGCGGACCAGCGTCAGCGGGGGGTCAAGGTGGCGGTGGCCGTGCCCGATGACACCATCCATCGGCGGGCCCCCTACGCCGAGCGCTACCCAAGCCTGGAGCCGATCTCCTTCCGCAACCCCACCGGCAGCGAGGTCGGGCGCATCCAGGCGCTGGAACAGCTGCTGCGTGCCCATCCCGACCATCTGGTGGCAGGGGTGAACATCGCGGCCCTCTATCCCGCGGTCCGTCGGCTGCGGCGCCGGGGAGACTTCCAAGGCCACCTGGTGATGACCCTGCATGCGATCGAGGCGGACTATTTCGCCGATCTGCGCGACCAGAACGACCTTATCGATGGCCTGGTGGTGACGAACCGCCTCAGCGGCGAACTCGCCAGCGCCCTCGGGGGCATGGAGGCCAAGCGAGTGTTCTATGCGCCCTACGGGGTTGAACTGGGATCCGAGTGGGTCGAGCCAGCTCCCGCCACCGGGGAGGCCGGCAGGGAGCCGCTGCGGATCGCCTGGGTGGGGCGGCTGGAAAGGGGCCAGAAACGGGTGCAGGACCTGGCTCCAATCCTCGAGGCCCTGGACGCCCAGGGCATCCCCTTTGAGCTCACCATCGCCGGCGACGGCCCGGAACGCCCCGTGGTGGAGACCTCCATGGCTAGCAGAATCGCTGCGGGCCAGGTGATCGTCGCCGGAGCGATCCCGCGGTCGGAACTGGCCCAGCGGGTTTACCAAACGAATCAGGTGCTCCTGATCACCTCGGAATGGGAAACCGGACCGATCGTGGCCTGGGAAGCGATGGCCGCTGGAATGGCGGTGGTGAGCAGCCGATACGTGGGATCAAGGCTGGAAGGGGCCCTGGTGCACGGCAGCACCGCCCTGCTCTTCCCAGTGGGCGATGCCCGGGAGGCGGCCTCTCAGCTGGCGTGCCTCCGAAATCCTGCCAGGCTGCGAGAGTTGAGCGAAGCAGGCTTCAATCTGGTGAAACGGCGCTATTCGCGGGACGCCTCCCTGGCCGCCTGGATGGCCGCCTTCCAAGCTGTGGCGGCCCTCGCCCCCCTGCCGGCGCCGGGTCGGGCCGTTCCCATCGCCGCAGCCGGTGGGCTGGACCGACAACTCGGACCGGAGACGGCCGAACGGCTTCGCCGTCTGCTATCCAGGCGGTTCCGCCATCGCGAAGCGGGCAGCGAATGGCCCCACAGCGGCCATCCCCGCAGCGATGACGCCTCGTTGCTGGAGTTGGCCAGGGCCCTCGACCGTGGCACGGGGACCCATGACTGAGACGAATTCCCCAACGCGGCGCGAGCAACTCGGCGTGTGGTTGAAGGACCGCTGGCGCTGGGAGCGGGCCCTGCGCTCGCCTTCCCGCCGCTACCTCGGCCTGGCCAACCGCAGCGAAACCCTCGAGCCGGCTCCCGATGGCGAGGGTTTCGCCTGCTGCTGGACCTACACCTCCCGTCTCCATGCCTCCAAGGTCCAGCCGCGGCTGGCCCAGCGCCTGCTGGGGCGCTGCCTGGGGGATGCGCCGATCGGACGACGCCCGGCGCCGACGACCTTCAGCGGTACCCCCCAGATCAGCGTGCTGATCGGCCACAGAGGCACCGAGCGCCTCCCCCTGCTCCTGGCCACCCTGGAATCCCTAGCGGATCAGGAAGGGGTGACACTGGAATGCCTCGTCATCGAACAAGACACCACGCCGCGGATCGGGGCCGCCCTGCCGGCCTGGGTACGCCACATCCACGCGCCGCTGGCCGAGCCGGAGGCCCCCTACAATCGCTCTCACACCTTCAATGTGGGGGCCCGGGAAGCCCGCTCGCCGGTGTTGCTCCTCCATGACAACGACATGCTCGTGCCCCGCGGCTACGCCCGGCGGATCCTGCAGCGCATGGGCAACGGCTATGCGGTGGTAAACCCCAAACGCTTTATCTTTTATCTCCACCAGCAGCACAGCCAGGCGGTGCTGACCCACGGGGCCCCCTACGACGAAGTGCCCGCCGATTACATCGTGCAGAACCTGGAAGCCGGCGGCAGCATGGCGATCACGGCCGATGCCTACAACCGGCTGGGTGGCATGGATGAGGAGTTCCGGGGTTGGGGAGGTGAAGACAACGAATTCTGGGATCGCTGCCTCACCCTGCCCACCTGGATCTGGGGGTATGAACCAATCGTGCACCTCTGGCACCGGAGCCAACCCCTCAAGGGTGAGGGCGACAATCCGAATCTCAAGCGGGCCCGCACCCTGATGCTTCGTCCTGCCCGGGAGCGGATCGAGGAGCTGCGGCGGCGGCGCCAGCACGCCGATGGAGGGAGCTGAGGCCATGGCCCCGACCACAGAACGCGATCCAGATCTGGTGAGCACCATCATTCCGGTGCACAACCGTTCCGATCTGCTTAGGGAAGCCGTAGCAAGCGTCCTGGACCAGAGCTATCGGCCGATCGAGATCGTGATCGTGGACGACGGCTCCACCGATGACACCGCCGCCGTGGCGGACGACCTAGCCCGCTCAAACCCGGACTCGATCCTGGTGATCCACCAGCCCAACGCCGGTCCTGGTGCAGCCCGGCAACGGGGGCTGGACCGGGCACGGGGAAGCTTCATTCAGTTCCTGGATTCCGACGACCTGCTGCTGCCAGGCAAATTTGCAGCCCAGGTGGGGGCCCTGCGGCAACAACCCGACTGCCAGATCAGCTATGGGCCGAGCCTGGAAGAAAATCACTCGATTCAGCCGGTGCAACGCCGTGGCCCGATGCGCGGCACCGGCCAGGTGCGGAGTACCTTATTCCCCCATCTGCTGATAGAACGCTGGTGGACCACCAGTTGCCCCCTCTACCGCCGTGAGCTGCTGGATCGGATCGGTCCCTGGCGCAGTTGGATCAATGAGGAGGACTGGGAGTACGACGCCCGGGCGGCGGCCACGGGGGCCAGGCTCGCCTGGGTACCACAGGAGGTGTCTGTGCGGCGGATCCGTCTGGCCGATAGCCACCTCAGCGATGAGGGCTGCGAAGATCCTCGGAAGCTTTCCCATCGTGCCCTGGCCCAGGCCTCCATCTTCGACTGCGCCAGAGCTGCCGGCATTGCTGATAGCAGCCCTGAGATGCGTCATTTCTCGCGTTCCGCGTTCCTGTTGAGTCGCCAGTGCGGTCTGGCTGGGATCCCGGAGACATCCCGGAACCTGTTTCAACTTGCCCTAGAGGCCTCCACCCCTGAGGTCCGAGGAAGGCTCGAGTACCGGGTGTATCGCTTGATGGCGAGTGTTCTCGGGTGGTGCGGAGCTGCCCGGCTGAGTGTCTCCCTGCGTGGTCTACTGAGACAGCTTCGGGGCAGAAGTCATGCCAACTGAATGCTCTTCGCCACTCGTCTCTGTGGTGATGGGCGTGCGCAACAGCGCCGACTCTCTCCCTTCGACCTTGGCCTCCCTGACGGACCAACTCGGGGTTGATTTTGAGATTGTGGTGGTGAACGACGGTTCCTCCGACGCCACCGGAGAGATTCTGGCTGACCTGGCAGGGCAGGATGCCCGCCTCCGCGTGGTCACGCGGCCTGGGCAGGGCCTCACCCGATCCTTGATCGATGGCTGTGCCCTCGCCAGAGGCACCTTCATCGCTCGGCAGGACGCAGGTGGGGACCGATCATTGCCCGGTCGCCT
>Ga0209299_1000217_pt1 | contig 31987 bp, 53 predicted proteins | sample S_140806_MF_Meta_FD_187326 | JGI IMG/M metagenome (GOLD analysis project Ga0209299, IMG submission 187326) | Freshwater microbial communities from Lake Simoncouche, Canada to study carbon cycling - S_140806_MF_MetaG (SPAdes) (version 2) | ecosystem: Environmental > Aquatic > Freshwater > Lake ...
GGGTAGTAATTCAAAAACATCTTGTATTAATTCCGGATTAAGTACGATTGCACCAATTAGTTTTTCTTGTATCATAGTTGTTTAGTTTAGTTGTTATTTCTGTTTCTCCAATTTAATAATCTTTTTTTGATTTCAAAGGTTTCTTGCTTCTCCCATTTCAATTTACCGGTCTTTTCATTTGCCTCTGACCAATAATTATAAAATGCTAAACATAAATCTCTACCGAAATCTTCAATGTATGGTTTAATCTTTTCTGCAAATTGATTTTGTTTGTCCTTAACACTTATCTTATTATTATTATAAGTATTATTATTGTGTAAACTTTCTTTACACTCTTCGTGTAAACTTTCTTTACACTCATTGTAAACTTTCTTTACACCTTGTAAAGTATCTTTATGGTTAAAATAGATTAAATTCCATGTATCTGTTGTCCTTAAAAATCTTGTATTCTCATCTTTTTCTAACAGATTAATCTCTATTAATTTATCTACCATGTTTATAACTCCTTGTCTTGACAATCCTATCTCCTTTGCCAAAGTTTCTTTTGATGCATAGCACCAACCTTTAATCTTTGTTTCCGGATTATTTGATAAATGGAATATCATGTCAAGCAGTACATATTCATTGCATGATAATTGCAATCGTTTTCTGATTTCGTGTTGTATGTTCGTATATATTAGCATAATAAAAAAAGCCATTGCAGTAAGGATTACAATGGCTATGGTTTTGTGAACCACTAATAACTTATCGTTCCTTACTCCAATAGGTTATTTAATAATTTAAAAAAGTACCGGCTATTCATTTGTGCTTATGTTTTCACCGGTACTACAACTATGATAACTTTACAAAGATAATACCTAATTTATATATTCCAATTTTAACTTATCCACACTAAATCTCTGCTTACCCTCTACAATAATTACATTTCCGTGCTCTGCTATAATCTTAACTATTTCTCCTTTTGTTCCATAAACTATATCCTTTTTATTGCTCTTCCGGTAAGATAGTATATCTTCTAAAAGTTTAGCCTTATCTTGCATGTTTCCTCATTGCACTTGCTACTTGCATAATACTCTTTGCTCTTAATTCTAATTTCTTGGTATATGCAAATACCTTTAACTTATCTTTCTCTACTCTGTATCCGTAACTACTTGCAATGAGATTAGGTACTAAATTCTCTTTTCTTATCACATGAATAATGGCTCTGACTTCTTGCTGAGATAATTCCTCTCTGTACTTATTGTACATGATACCGATGATATCAGAGTTTTTAATAAAGGTCTTTGACTGCCTAATAATAAAGGCTACTCTCTGAATTGTCCTTTGTCTTTTTTCTTTTAAAGTTAATTTGTTATTCATAATAAAATCGGTTGGCCTATACACCGGAAGGTTTTAGTTGTTATTTTTTAATTACATAAAATTCATTATTGTGTCTGTATACTTGCTTCTCGCTATTGAGCCATGCAGTATCTTTAAACTTTGCAAATCTAATCTTGTCTTGCAATTGCATATAGAAGAAAGCCTCATCATCAATCTCTATTGCTGATTGTAGCATCTCACTACACTTCCATATTAATGGATAATTAGTTTCAGCCGCTATCAGAATGTCATCGCAAACTTTCTCATCTCTTACCACATCATGAATGAAATATCTCTCTTCTACATCAAACGGATATTCTACCCAATCATCTTGACCGAATACTTCCGGCTTAGTTAAGTAATTGATTAAGTATGCTTTATCTACTTTTAAAGCCATCATTTGTGTTTGTAATTGGTAGTAGTAAGCAGATTTCATTTTATCATTCTGTTCAATAAAACCGGATATACTATATTGACACTTGGCATCTCCTACTGAATCAAAACCGATAGCATCCGGAGTGGCACCAATATATTCGTTTATAGAATAGTAAATTTGCTTACCATCTTCATTGGTATTAGGAGTTAAATCTCTCTTCTTGCAAAGTATATCAAGAGCATTTCTCTCATTTACAATACCATGTAACATCTGCTTAGTAGTTATATTCTTTTTAGCATCCACACTCGCTTCTGCCAATTCAAAAATATAATTCATTCTTGTCTTTCCGGTTCCTCCGGACATGAGGTCGCCTACTCTTGAAGCACCAAATTTAATTCTGTTCATTTAATTTAATTTTTGCGTTAGAAAATAATTGTTTTTCTGATTGTGATAGGTTGCTTTGTTTATTGTAAAGCTTTGTCAATTCCTCCATTGACTTACAATCATTAATCGCAAGTAGTAAATCTGCATCAATACCTACCTTGCTATTAGCATCGGTTTCGGTATGCTTCCCATGAGTATTGGTAGCATCGGCATCTTTGGTATCATCAATCAAAAATAATCCGTTTAATGCGTACTTTCTCGCATAAGAAGAGGAAGCACCAAAACTCTGTGCAATATCCATTCCTTTTTTATTCGGTTCAATACCGGCAGAAGCAGTAACAGAAGTAGTAAACTTTCCATCATTTAATGATGCACATGCTTCAACATAAATTATACCTCCGATTTCTTTAATCTCATCGGTAATGATTAATGAGCAACCATACTTTTGTAGTAATGGCTTTACTGCTTCAAGTATATCCTCGCAAGAACGATACTTGTAGTTACCAAATTTATTCATTTGGTTTTTTGGTGCCTTTAATTCGGCTTGAATTTGGATTAATTTTTCCATAGTTGTAACCGGTTTCCTATACTCCGGTAAGGTTTTTAGTTGTATAAAGTTAATCAATTTTGTTTACTATTCCTAATCTATTTTTATGTCATCATATAAATCTTTCTGATTTTCAATAGTCCTAATTCCATGTAAAATTGTGGTATGGTCACGATGCAATGCCTTTCCAATATCCATTAATGACAAACCTAATTTTCTTAATTTGTACATAATCACTTGTCTTGGTATTACATATTCTGTATGCCTATCCTTTCTGAGTAATAATTCAAATTTAACATTGTAGGTTTCGCAAACCTCATCAATAGTTATATTAATTAATTCTTTTTTCAATATGCTTAACATTTCGCTTTCGGTTTTAATCTTCTCATCTAATTGCTTAATGTATTGCATTGACTTTCTATACTTCTGTCTTGTCTCTTGTTTCATTTGAATAATCGTTTATGTAGTAAGTGGATAGTTTAATGTTCTCTTCTTTTGCTTTAATAATAATGCTTTCTGTAAATTCTGTCAGTAGTGCATCAAACTCTTCTGACTTGCAACCTAATTCAAATAGGATTGCTATTTCCTCTAATCGTTTTAATCTTCTGCTCATAATTATTTTTTATAAAGTTTACGATATGTTTTTAATATTTCAGTACAATCTTTATGCCAATCGTAGTTTCTATCAGAGTATTGTCTATTAGGTAATCTTAACTTATTAATTGCTACTCTGTATACCCATTTAAAATGTTTGTTTTCAAATGGTACTCCATCTTTCAGAAGCTCAATAAGTAACCAAGCAAGATATTTGTTTGTCGGTTTGGTTTCTACCAACCAATTAGATAGGTTCTCCATATTACTTCTTTTTATTTTGTGCGTTAACAAATGTTGCATAGGTAAAATATGTTGCAACGATTAATAATAATCCAAGCATTAAATGGTCTTGTTGGATTAATCCTACCGATAGGAATGTTGAAAGTAGTGTAAGTTTATTCATAGTTAAAGCCGGTTAACCTATACTCCGGTAAGGTTTTGGTTATAAATATTATTTGATTTTGACTGCGAAACAGATTTCGGTTTTTAATTTAGCACCATCGTTCATGTTGCCTACTATCGTTCCATCAATGATTGTAAAAGTATGATTAGCAACACACACCACAAAGGTTCCGGTAGGATACATTTTACAAAATTGCCCTACATTAATACTTCTTATCAATCCGGTTTTTTCGCCTACTCTTTTTGGTGCTGAATACTTGAATATTGGTCTGCCATTCCAAGGTGCCGATTGCCAAGCTTTATCTTCGCCTATTACATGAGTGCCGATGGTTAATAGGTAATCATAGTAAACGATTGACATTACTCCTTTTTTACTCTTTCTGCCACATTTCTCTTGAAGTATTGAATGTGCTTCTGAATAAGATATTGAAAGTGCACTTGCTATTGCATAAACAGAGCAATCGTTTGTTTCTAAATGAGGAAGATTACCATCAGTAGATTTGATGACCATTTTTGAGTTGATGAATTGTGGTTGTGTTTTCATAGTTTGTTTCCCTTTTTTGTTATAACAAAGGTAATACCATAATATCAATTATCCAAATATATTGTGTACTATTTTTAATAATCTTTTTTGACATTGAATATCAATGAGTTATGAAGCATATCCATCTTGGCAAAGTGTCAAATCTATTGCAAAATCAATATTTTTCCGGATAAAATACTCTGATATTGAATTCTGTATTGAGCCTATTTCACTTTCAAATTCTCTTATTAAAAACAGATTATCTTCTGCATGATATTTAAAATCATAACCAACAAGATAAAGGTATTTGAATATAAAATTTTTATCGTTCTCTGTTGCCGGATAAATTATTAAATAAACTTTTCTCATTTTAAAAATCGGTTAACCTATACTCCGAAAGGTATTTAAAATTAAAAGGGTAATAAATCAAATACATAGTCCGGTTCCAATCCTATTTCCATCAGTAACTCTTCGGGGTCTTCATTGTCAGAAATAAATCTGTCTTGAAGGTCATAGAAGATTTCATTTGCTTCTGATTGAGATAAGCCATCTCTTTGCATAAGAATTTTGATAATAGTATTCATAGGATTAATTTAAATCAGTTAATTTATAAGTACCACTTTTAATGTTTGCTTCTATTTCTTTTGTTGTCTTTCCGAGAAAAGCATTTCTATACTTGGCAGTAGTTTTGGAATAATTCCATGCTTCCGTATCTAAATACACTACTCTTGTACCATCTTCAAATGTGGTTTTAACGATGATGGTTTGATAGGATTGGAAGTAGGTTGCTTCCGGAGTTTGAATAATAAATTGGTTTGGAACCACATTACCTTTACTTGATGTCATGTTGTTAATTTTCATAGTTGTTGTTTTAGTTGTTATTAAATATATCTTTGAATGTAATTTATTACTTCTAATATTGCTTCGTTTCTTGCAAAGTTTATTGCGTTATTGAAAGGGCAAGTGCTATTATGTCTGTAACTTTGTGCTAAACTAATAAAGCTACTAAGAATACGCACTAAAAATCTACTTAATTGTTCATCATCTGTAACATTCACTTCCTCTAATTGATATGTAATTGAATTGTAGTTTCTAATTATTTCTTGTTTCATTATAAAATCTTTTGCTTTCCAAGCGATATTATATTCTGATAATTGCCTTTCTGATAATTCCAATAATATTTCTTGTTGTGTTTTAGTTTCAAATTCTAAATACAATTTGAATGATTTTAAGTTTTTGTCGTTTAATTGTGTTGAGTTTTTCATAGTTGTTTTTTTTTAAGTTTAAAAATATCCGATTACCTATACATCGGGAGGTAGTTAGTTTAGAATGACCAATCGTAATAGTAACTTTTGGTTCCGAATAGTATATTAATTTTTGAGTAAACTTTCTTTTCTCTTGTGAAACCATCTACCACATTCTGAGGAGATACATGGTCTCCATAAATCTCTTTTGAAATCTCCGGATATTTATCTCCAACATAACATCCTACCCATTTGTCTTCTGCTTCTGCCTCTTCAATCATCTTCTTTGTAAATACAACTTGCGTTTCTTCAACTTTCCATGCGTTGTTTCTCCATACCAATGTTTGATAGTTTCCGGTAGGAGTGTATTCCCAATCTTGTGTGTAACTTTCGCCTACTAACTTTGCTTTTGAATGTTCAATCACTACTCGCATTCCATCTTCGCTTACTTCTACAACATCAGCAACATGTCTATCAGACCATAGCATGATTGTTGCACCCTCTCCGACAACCGGAATACTTGCGTTGTTAGACATTAGATAGTTAAAGAAACTACCGGTGCTTCTTAATGAGCGTTTCTGTGTTTTTGTGTTTGTGTTTTTCATAGTATTTATTTTTTCGTTTTGTTTCCACAAAGATAATATATATAATTCCAATTATCCAAATTTATTTTTGATAATTTTTTACAGAAAATTAAAAAGCCCTTTAAAATAAAGGGTTTCAGAGGATATATATATTTAAAAATATATGTTATTTGGGTACTTTTGCATGAATTTTACCTAAAAATAGGCACAATTATTGGAATATTTGTGACAGAAAAATGGCTCTATATTATGTATATAAAGCCTATTAATCATCAAATAATTCAAAGTATGTTTCGCTTACAAACTTCTCAACTATTCTGAGAGATTTACTTCTGATATTATCTACAACTTCTCTGTCATCTTTGGTCATAACATTTAATCCCTCCATCGTAGCAAGTGCATAGCAGAATGTATTGATATATTCCGATGCAGTAGTTTCATCTACTACCCACTCAATGTCTTCTTGTTCTAATTCCTCTTCTGCCATGACTATAAAATTTTACCATTGAATATCCTTTTGTTTTCAACTTTAAAATCTCCGTTCTTTTCAATCTGAACATAAGCAAAACCATGTGCATAGTTATTAGCGAATGGTACATAATCGGGATGAAGTTCACATAGACAACCCGTACTCCATGTAGTAGTTATCTCTCCACCTAAATTTGTTTCTGTATGTTCTGAAATTTTATGGGTATGTCCTATTATGATAGATTGCTTCGCCTTAACATAAACACCTCTTGCCGGAGATACCGGAGAGAATGCACCTCTCATTAGCAAATGTCCATGGTTTATATATAACTTACCGGCTTTAACTAACTTAGTATCTTCTATTGTCTTAATTCTTAAATCATTTAAGCCTAAAATACTCTCCAATGAAGCATGTGCAATGTCTAATAATTCCGGTGCCTTTTGCATCATCCAATGATTAAACCTTACATCATGGTTACCCATTAGCCAATATATATCTTGTGTAGGAAAAGTTGCTCTTAATACTTGTAAGAAACTTTTAGTTACATCAATTTCGTATGCTAAACTCTTTTTCCTTGGGTCTTTTAGGAACCTACTTATTTGATAGAAGTCAATTAAATCTCCATTAATAACTATTGTATTAACTTTCTTTTCTCTCCCATAGTTAAAAGCACAAGTCAATGCTTCTACATCATGATAAGGAACATGAATGTCTGAGATAACAAGTATGTTATTATTTGCTAATGGTAATTTGAATGGCTCATTCTCTATCGCTTCACTTTTGGGAAGTTTATAAGGATTGAAATTTTTAGTAATTAAAGGCTCTGCATTCTTATTGTTCTTTCTTGAAACTTCTCCCATTTTACCAAGAGATTTATTGCATTGTGAATAGCAACTTGTTAAATTAACAAATACCTCTCGATGCCTTTTATAAACTATTCTTGATAGTTGTCTAATTGCGATGTCCGGAAATTCTTTACGAACTTCTAAAATGATTTGTTTTTTTGTCATGATATAGTTTATGAAAAATATAAATTGGCTTCTGCCTCTCTTCTCTTTGTTAATCCGGCTAATATATTACCATTTGCCTTATTCCATCTAAGGAACTCTGCTCTTATAGAAGCATCAATTGGATTGGCATTTACTTTTTTTAACAATGTAGAATTTTTTAGATTGCCTACTCCACAATTATATGCGAAATCAGTCAATGCATCTTTTTGATTTTCATTAATTTTTACTTTAACTAATTCTCCTACTTGCTGAGAAAATTTAATTAAAGTAATTTCAAGCAACATCTCTGCCTTTGATTGTGTTATCTCATCTCCTTGCCTAACTCCAAGACCATCTTCATATCTTGTACTTCCGAAACCAATTGTCCATATATTAGCCGGACACTTATAGGCTTTCAATTTACAACCCTCAAACTCTTTAACTATTTCTTTTAATCTATTCGTGATTACCATTTTATTGATTTTAATATAATTTTAGAAAGGATAAGAATAACAAATATCATGACTATTATTCTGTATACTCTTAACTCAATAGTTTTATTATCGTTCTGTATAGTCAATTCCTTAATCTTATTCTCTAATAAAAATACCTTAGCAGTATTCTCTATACGAATAATACTATCTCTTTTAATTGTTTTTGTTATTGTCTTACTTGGTAGGTATACATAGCGAATAATCTCGTTATTAATTAAACTATCATTGTATAAAGTATCCGTACTCTTAATAGTATCGTAAGATATTAATTCTCTTATCTCTATTGTTTCTTTATTTGGAAACTTATCAGAACACGAAAGTGCCAAAACATTAGGATGCTTGGCACTAATCAATGCTATTTTTTTTATTGCTCTTTTCTCTGTAAGACAAGAGGAAAGAATGATTGTTGTTAGTAGTAGTAATTTTTTCATTTAATCTTTTTTAAATTTCTCGGCTACCGAACCTCCGATACCGACTAATATTATCATAAGACAAGCATCTACAATGGCACCACTCTCATGAGTAAACAATTTAACGAAAAGACAAATGCTTCCGATAAATGCCAATACTCTTTTAAGCGACCATTTCTCATTGTTATCTTTTAGTATTTTTACCATGCTTAATATTCTTTTTAATTTGAATGATGTAGTTAGCAATAGCAAGTAAAGAAACAATTACACCAAGTATAAATGTTATATCACTCTTTGTTAAGTTAGCCGCTATATTTAAAACTAATGAAGAAACTAATAGTAAGTTATTATTATGATGTTGTTCCATTAGTACAAAATTACATATTCTTTATTCTCATTTTTAGAAATACCGATAACATCAAATGGATGTCCTTGTGGAGCATACAACCAAGTACCGGCTAATATTTTTTGTCCTTGTGCAAATAAATGAGCCAAATTACCTCCAAGAACTTGTGTTCCCGAACCATATACATCTCCACCTGCCCATTCGACCATATAATTTCTATAATAAAAACCATCAGACACTCTTTCGCCTTCTGAATTTAAAAAAAACAATTCTTCCCAATATCCTAATTCTACTAATGTAGCATCTGTTGGAAAGTAAATTGCATTAATAGGTAATTTATTTTCTTGACTTGTACTATTCGGTATATTATCTTCATAAGTTAAATAATAGTTATCATCCTCAAAATTTGAGGTAAGTATTCTAAAACCATTTCCGTTTGTTAATCTTTCTTGTACTGACATATTTTTTATTTTTATAGTTTATTTTGTTGGTTGAAAACAAGTTTGATAAGTGAATGTTGTATCTAAATTAAAAGTTACTTTAACACCGGCTAAGTAATCCGGAGTATCTTCCTCTACGAATTCAAATGATACATCTCCAATAGTACAATTCTGTAACCATTGACCGGTCTGCATTCTTATAGTACCTAATATATCACAAGCAATTTGTAAACAATCATCTTTAACATCTTCAACATTAGATTGGTCTTGTAAAGTTTTGTCCAATATAAATATTTCTAATGCATATTGTAAAGTACCACCAAGTATATTACCACTCTCAATATTAAAAAAGAAAGCAGTATATTCATTATCTCCTTGGTCTAAGAAGTCCCAACTATCTCCGAAGAAGATTGTTCTTATCTGACCATGAGCATTTGCTATCTGCGTTAACTCGTGTATTACTTGGTTTAGTGTCATTTTTTTCTATTTTAGCTAAGAATACTTTTAGTTTCTCAACATTTCTGTTCGTATATTTTTTACTCATAATTTAGCACCCACAATTTCTTCCGGTCTGTCCTTGATACTTCTCTTCAAATGTTCTACCTCTACATCCATAGTCATCATCTAATACTATTGATATTGTATAGCCACTATTCTCCGGTACTAATGTATCAATGCCTGAACCCGGTTGTAAGTATTGAGGAAACAAACCACTATTAGAAGTAACTTGTTTCAAATATTTTATTAATCTCTCTTTATAAAACTCTGCTCTTGTCTTGTATCTATCAGAGATATCAATTAATTCTTGCATTGATGGTTGTTGTGTGTTCTCTCCGGTCTTTTGTACTGCACCTTTGGTATAAAATTGGAAATTTAAACCCATTGGCAATTCACTTAGAACATAATATATAAGACAATCCTTGATATAAAGATTGATTAAATTAGTTTCATCTGTTGTTAAGTTACTTAATTCAATGCCGGTCTGTAATCTATCATAAAGAGCCGAACCTAATGCCGGAAGTATATACATATCTTGACAAGTTTTAATCTCCGGATATAGATTTTTCTCATCAATGTTACCGGCAACACCGGTATTCTCCTTTATAGATATTGGACTTATTAAAAGTATATTCTTACTCATTATTTTTTCTTTTTCATTACAATATTACTTACCCATGTGTGTCTACAACTCGGAGAATGTTCTCCATCCGGCATAGTCCACCAACCACCTCTTCTATCCCATACAGAATAGCCTAATCTTGCACTCATCGTTTCTATATCTTGTCTTGTATAGAATTTATCAGCATTCATAACTGCAACGCAGAATGGTCTACTCGGATGTTTAGATGTATTTCTTTGTGAAGTAGGTATACTTCTTTTCCACTCATAACTATATCTAATCTCAAAAGTATTTATCTTCTTATTTGGATCAGTTAATTCTTTTAAAGGTGCGGTTAATTCATGTATTGTACTACCATTCTTTGCACTTCTTTTCAAACTACCTTCATTAACTAAATCTTCAATAATTACATCTACTTGTTCTACACTAATCTTTAATGCTTTTGCAATTATATCAGAAGTAACTAATTTATCTTTACTAATAATTGATAAAATATTGTTTTTGTCTTGTTGCAAAGATGCAAAAGTTTCAAAATCAGATAATTCATTAAATCTTTCTTTACTTTTTAATACTAAATACTCTTCTTTCGTATCTCCAAATTCATTGAATATACTAATCATTTCATCTTCACTCATTTGCACCGGATTAGATGGTAGTATATTTACACCTTGTTCTGTTGCTTTTAATCCTACTAATTCTCTAATTTCATTAGCAGTCATACTATCCAATACCTTATTAGCAACTAATGGAGATAAACTATTGATTGCTTCTATTATATCTCTGCTTGTTGTACTTGTTGTTTCCTCTAATGGTGCCTCTCCTATTCTTTGTCTAATCTCATTTTTACTTAATACAGAAGCTATTGTTGCACTATCAATCTCAATGTCAATTGGATATACTGATTGTATTTCCATTGGCTCTACTACATTCTTATAACTACCAATTAAATTGATAACTGCTTCTAATTGTCTTTGCTTATAGTTTACATAAGTATTCTTGAATATCTCATAAGCATCACGCATCTCTGTTCTGCTTCCTAATTTGCCCGGCTCATTAATACCGAATAAAGATGGGGAAGTAATTTGATGAGATGCAAATATGTTATTTTGAATTAATGCATCTACATTTGCAAAATCTTCTTTTGTTAAATCAGAAGCACCTAAATCTTCAATGATAGGTTTTCTTAAACTATCAGCAACAAATGATAAGATAAATTTCTTACCATCACTACCGGTAAATCTGTCTTCAAATTTTCTTTCAATCTTTCTTTTCTCTTCCGGAGATGGTTCTCCATTTGGTAAAGTAATTAATTTACTTGGAGAGAAGCCGGTTTGAGCATTGCCTAATATGTGTTTAGACACCTCTATATCACTCTCAATATAGTTAAGACCACCGAAGTATGATGGCAATGCATAAGTATCAATACCGGCTCTGTATTCCTTTATATATAGTATTTGACTTCCACTTCTAAATTGTGGATTAAAAGAATTAAAAACTTTTGCTTCCTCTTTTCTGTCAAGCCAATTATCTTTAAACCAAAATTGTGTGTTGTCTTTATTGCTTCTAATTTTTGTATAATCTACATGGTAGATATCACTAATGCTTCCTATTCTCGACCATATAACCTCTACATAAGCACCACCGAATAATTCAATATCTAATGCTAATTTTTTAGTAACCTCATCAAGAGTTTCTACTTGGTTAGCATGTTTAACAAATATCTCTCCGGCTACATCTTTTGCTTTCCAACCATTACCTACAATGTAATTAACTTTACCTTTAATTAAAGATTGATGCTTAGCAGAATGATTGAATAACTCTAATAAATATTGAGGATAATCATTTTTCTCTCCATACTCAATATACCCAACACCTTTCTTCTCTCTGTATTGAGGTTGCTTTGCTTGTGCAAAATTTAATATCAAAAAATTATTCTCCATATTATAGTGTTGTTACTTGTTCTCCATATACCACATAAACATTATCCGTATTGTTTGCAGTAAATGTCTGTGTACTACTATCTTTAATTAATAAAACTCCTACTTCTAATCTATTATCTATTGTTGTATTGTTCCAATTATTATTAATGCAATCTCTTATCTCATATGTATACATTCCTAATTCCCATTGTTCAAAATGAACATTTGGCAATTGGACTACTTCACTTGGAGATATGTAATGTGTTTCATATCTTCCATCATTATCTCCGGAACTACTATCATAATACCTATAATACACACTTTTAGTAACCATATGCTCAAATCTAAATATCCACTTAGGTAGTGAATACTTATATTGCAAAGTAGTTATAAAAGGGAATGTATTACCAATAGAAATATCAAATATTTGCATCTTAATACTAAATAGGTAAAAGACAGAAAAGTGCAAAAAAAAGGAGGCAAATGCCTCCTTATATTACAACTACGAACAACCTTAGTTTGTGATAGTAGCTACATTTGCACTTAGAACTGTTGGAGCCGGTTCAGCTTCCATAGCAGTAAAGGTCAATGTATAACCATTTCTATCTCCATTAGCAGTACCACTTGTTCCGTTACCGGCAGTAATATCAGCCGCATTAACACGACCAATTAACCAATAAGTACCATTCATATCTTCAACGATAAGTGCTAATCTGTTTTTTGCAATTAATAAAATCTCGTTACGAGTTGATGCTTTCATTTTGTTAAGCACCATTGTAACTTCTTGTTGGTAGTAGATTGTACCATTTTGTACATTTGCAGTAATAGTTTCAGTCCATGAAGAAGTTTGAGAAACTAATTCATACTTCCAAAACTTTTTACCGGCATCCATCGTAATAGTAGATACTCCGGCAACAACCGTAGTTGTGTCCATATTATCCCACTCTACTAAACGGATTGATTTCAAGCCACCTAATGACTCTTTACAATCCAATATATATCCACTTGTTAAAGGGCAAGCCATAAAATAAATTTAAAAATTAAAAGAAAGTGAATGGGGCTGAGTTAACAACCCCATAAATATTAATACTATACTAAAACGAATTTCACTACTTCTGAACCAAATGCGTAGTTAATACCCATTTTAAATTCAGATACGAAACGCACTTGGTCAGCTTCTCTTGCGTAGAAGATTTCAAATTTCTCTTCTTCGTTCAATAAGTCAGTACCTAAGAACAAGTTAGATGTTCTCATCGCATAGATTTTGTTAGTACCATTTAAACCTTGTAAAGCAACAACTTCAATAGTTGTACCCGGTAGGTAGAAAGCACTATCAGATTTAACATCAGTAGCATAATGATACATGTTAGCATTTTTTAATGCGATAGTGTAAGTACGGAATACATCCATTCCTACAAAAATTTTCATGTCATCAGCCGCTACAACTTGTGCCGGAATAGCCTTGTAGATACCATCTAAGATAGCGATTACATTTGTAGCAACAATACCGGTAGCAACATTGATTGGAGCACCCGTAATATATGTTGATATGTTAGAGTTTACCACTGTACCATCAGCACCGATTAATTTGATTAAACCATCAAATTTGTTTATGTTACCACTACCACTTGCAGTGTCACCTTGCCATAAACCAGTTTCTAATTGTTTAGCAATTAAATTAGCTTTCTTAGCAGAATATTGCTCAGCGAATACCATCTCAGTATAGTGAGAACCTTCCGGTAATGCTTTTTGCAAATATTTGCTTTCTAAATCTTTCATACATAATGCTTCGTTAACTTTGATTTTACCAACAGTTACCGGGCGTTGAGTGAAAGTAGTTGTGCCACTTGCATTGAAACCACAAGTAGAACCATCTTGGAATGTTGCGTCAGTGTCCATGATGTTGATTTGCTCAGAAGATTTTACTGAGACCATTACATTACCTTTTTCTTTAATTAAAGAAGCGGTTTTGTTTCCTAATACTGCACTTGTAACGAGTAATTTTTCGTTTTCTTTTGTGTAGTTTGATAAAGCAGATACATCAAATGCCATGTTATTTAATTTTTATTAGTTAATTGATTTTGTGAAATTTAGATATTTGTTTATTTTACTTTCTTTACTTTCTACTAATTGAAACTTATCTTTTGGTGCTTCAATTGGATTAGAAGTAGGTGCGTTTGCAATACCCTCAATAGCAGATGCTAAATCAGTAATTGCAGTTTGAAATTTAGAAAACTTAGCAGATGCTAACTCTTCAACTTTTTTTAATTCAATTTCAGCCATTGCAATCTTTTCTTCAATAGATTGTAATTTAGCTTCCATCTCAGAAACTTTTTGGTCTTCTTTAACCATTTCTTCTTCCGGCATGGTATCTTCTTTTGGAGATGCAAGTTCAATGATAATTCCATTTTCATCTAATTGCATTGAAGTACCATCGGCAAGAATGTGCTCTCCCATTGGAGCCGGAGTGCCATCAGCTAATACAACTTTGCCACCCACTTCTAACTTATCGCAAGAGATTTTAGTGCCATCTGCTAAAACATACTCAGCAAAAGCATCTACACTTGGAGTAGAAGGGATTTCTTCATTGAAAAGCGACTTTACTTTGTTTACAAATTCTGTCGGGTTCATACTTTAATTTAGTTTAAATAGGTAAATAAATAATTAGTGCAATTTATAACTCAATTTCTTTGAGCCAATCTAAAATATCTTTCATAATTTGCTCATCTTTGGTAATAGGAGTAGTATTACCGGCATCTTCTGTTCTTTTATAGTTAAAAATACCTTCAACACTAAAACCTTTAAAATCTCCACTTTTAACCATAGACCATACTTCCGGATTATCTATTTTAAAACTTCCAAACCAACTTCCTTCGGGTGCATCTTCAAATCCTTGCATAGGTTGTATGCCTCTTTTCTTAGAAGTAAGGAAACTTTCAAATAAAGTAACCCCATCAACTTGTCTTGTAGGGTCGTGCATAAGATTAACATTAGATTGATAACCTTTCTTAAAGTATTTTTGTACTATCTTTTGAATACTATCTGCATTAAACATTACATAGTATTCTCCAAATTCATCAAATCTGTAAATAGGAGTATCTGCTAACATTAACGGACCGGAAACAATTTGCTCTTCTTCGTTAAATGATTGCTTCCATATTGGAGCATCTGTCATTCCAAACTTTAAAAAGTTCTTTTGTATTGCCGGCTTATCTACTAATGCAATAAAGTCAACTTCTGACTCATCATTAAAGTCAGCTTCTATATCTAAATAGTAAAGTGGTTTTCCATCAAATGTATTCATAAGTATAAATAGTTAAAAGTTAATAATGTGCTATTTAAAGCGAGAAGAGTTTAATATTCTTTGTACTCTATTCTGAGAACCGGTAATATCACTTTCTACTACATAAGCCTTAATTGCTTGATTACCCATAGCATTGATACTATTTGCGTTTAATTGTGTAATAGTTTGTTGTACCGGTATCATAGGATTAACCGGTGCTGAGCCTCCACTTGCACCCTCTCCACCACTCTTATTAGCACCCATGATTAATCTTCTTGCTTGTGCTATATTAGCCAATATCTTCGCTATACCTACTGCATACTTAGCGAAACCGGCTATACCTCCGGTTGCCACATTATCAGCAGAAGCGGCTGATGTAGAAGCAGTCAATCCGGATATAGCAATACCGGTATCAATACCTAATTGTGTTAATGCAAATCCTTTTTGTAAATCACTATCTGCATCCATAGCACCGGCTAACATACCCATTGCACCACTAATCTCATTCCAACTTTGTATCTTAACATCTTTTTCTGATTTTGCTATTTGCTTTCTTTTATCAGATAATGCATTTGACTTTTCAGTATATTCTTTTTCTGATATTAACTTATTTTTATAGGCATCATCTAATAATTGTTGTTCAGCATTGATGGCATCTTTCCTTACAGAGAATAGCATACTTGTATTATCTATTACTGAATTTAATTTAGCCTCTTCTCCATCCATTATCTCTCTTAATATCTTGTCTGCTTTCTCCTTATCATCTTTATCATATTTATCATTTATCTCTTTTTTCTGTATTCTATATGCTTCCTCTAATTTAATTCTATCAGCAGAACCTACTTTAAATAGTTTACTTTCCTCTTTGAATTTAATCTCTAAATCTTTCAATTCTTTTTGTCTTGCATTCATGTTTTCTTCTGAGATAATTTTATTTACCTCATCCATGATTTGCTTTCTCTTTTCCCCTTCTGCTTTCTCTTTTTCAGATAGTGAGAACTTGCCGGTCTGTCCGGTACCTATTGTACCATAAGATGATTGAGCCGATTCTGTTTCAATCTTATTTAACTTTAATAAACTTTCCTCTTTCTTTTTATAGAAATCTAATTCTCTTTTTGTTTTGTCTATTAATGCTTGGTCTACATACTTAAATGTACCCTCTTCTTGCTTACTTAAATCTTGTAATTGTTGTTCTAATTCTACTCTTTTAGAAATGGTTTCAATTAAATCTTTTTCCTTTGCTTTAACCTCAATGCTCTTAATCAAAGAATTAGTTAATGCATCATATCCTACCTTTGCCTTTCCGGTTAAAAACTCTTCTTCTTTTATATTACCAAAATATGCCGGATATAGTTTTTGCAATTCCTCTACTGCCTCTTTCCTTTTTCTTTGAGAAACATTTACATCAGAAGCGGCTATGTATAGCATCTTTGCCTTTGCTATCTCTTGTGAAGTAGATTGTATTAGGTCATCTTTAATCTTCTTAGATTTAATACCCTCTTCATTTATTAATCTATCTATTTCACTTTCCTTTTTTAGTGCTTCATATAATTGTACTACTGCAACTGCTAATCCACCTACTAATACTGCAATACCACCGGTTCCAAAATTCTTCATTAAATTAGTAGCGAAATCAGATGCTACTGCTTTTAAGTTTTTGAAACCTTGAATACCACTATCTAAAAAGGTATTTAATCCCTCTGAGAATGCCAATGCAGATTGTACTCTAAGTAATTGTTCTTGTAGGTTCTTACTTTCTACACCCATCAAACCCATTGCACCTTGAACAGAAGCAAATGCACCGGCAATACCTTGCACCGATTGAGATACTGCTTTAAATCTTGCATCCGGATTAAATGCCTCAGCCATTGACTTGGCATCTCCTATTCTGTCTTTTAATTCAGCAACTCTCTTAGCAGCATTCCTTGCTTGAACAGAAGCCTCTCCGAACTTCTCATTCATAGCAATCAAATTCTGCGTTGCCTCTCTTAATTCTTTTTTAAAGGTACCTACCGAACCTCTTGCTTGTTCTCCATCTACGGATATCTTATACCCTAATACTTCTTGACCCATGTTTAATAAATTGTATCAATGACTTTTAATAATTCTACTTTTGTTGTTTGATTTCCTATTGGATTGAAACTATCAATCTTATTAATTCTCCATACAGAACCATCTATGATTATATTCTTTGAGAAATCTAATGTGCTTACATCTAATGTATTAAGATTAAAAAATGCAGTCATGATAATACTATTAGGATTAGTTATCTCTGCAAAGTATCTACTCCAAAATATATTGAATAAACCCATATTAGGACTTGTATCTGTTAATGCATAATATACTTCCTTTGGACTTGCGAAGCCTAAGCTCTCAAAGTATTGACCATTAGTAGGAGTATTAGGATCATCCCACATACCACTATAACCATACTCTGTAATATTATTTGCTATATTGCCACCACTTGCTTTTTTCAAATTCCAATTATTACATAGTAACATTTTAGATTGTAGTATTCTTATATTTGTACTGCTCTCTACTTTCGTACCATTAACCGGTTCGTAGTTTGCAAAATATGGAACTATTTTATCTTCTCCATTTTGTGCATAGTTAATTGTACTTGAAAATATAACCTCTAAATCTTCTTTCTCTTTTGCATACTCATATAAACTATCATAAGAGAAGTCCATATAATTCTCTGCATATTTATCTTTATATACTCCATTCCAATAACTGCTATCATCTTTATATTTAAAATTAAATACTCTCGCATTCAATTCTCCCATTGGTTTTAATCTAATCTCTGCTCTTCTGTCTAATTTATCAGACCAATCTATTGCATCTAATATATTTTGATAGAAATCTATATACGGAGTAATGATTAGTTTTTTAGGAGTAAACTTATCTTCTACAACATATAGATTAAACATCTTTAATAGTGAAGTGATAAAATCAGTTATCTTTATATTTTGTGGTACTGCACCACTCATGGCAATAACATCTACATTAAATATTGCTTTTGATAGTGAAGATGCTGAACTATTAAATTGCCAAATACTATCTCCCCATTGATTACTGAAAGAAATATAAGTAGGATTACCACTTACATTTACTAAATTATAAACAATAGTAATTATTTCTGATGGATTAATATCTATCCATAATAATTTACTTGTTGTATAATATGTTTTAACTAAGTTAGTATTCTGAGCACTTCCGGAAAAGTTAATCCTATCAATGTATTTATATGGAGAACCATTTTTATAAAGCCATAAATCGTAATAGCAATTAACATATAAATCTGCTTCTATATTTAGGTTCAAAGAAACCATACCATTGAATATAGGATTAATACCGGAATATTGATATTGACCGGCACCTATACTATTGAAATCTGTAAATGTACCATTATACCATAATACCGGCTGTGTTGTGCTTACACTTGAAGATTGATTAAAATTAGTATATAAATATAATAATCTTGAAGATATTGTTCTTAGTACCTCTTGGTTATTTGGTATAATTAATCTCTTGAAAAAATCTGTATCAAAAAAAGAGCAATCGTAAGTATAACCTACCATATTGAATATTCTATCTATGTATTCCTTTACATATATAGCCGGTCTTAATGACTGCTCATGCCAATGGTTTGGAAATCTTACATTACCATAATCTATTAATGGATAAAAATAACCGGTTCCATAATTGCCGGAATTCCAATTTGCCCATGAATTAGTTATAGAAAGATAATTCCATGTATGGTCTAAGTCATCAAAATTAATATGTTGTAATAATTTAGTACCGGTATTCTTAGCTGAATTTGAATTATCATCTACCGATACACCTTTACTTAATTCATAATAGAAGCCACCTAATTCTCCAAATACTGCACACTCATAAACTATATTATCGTTCTTTTTTACAACCTCCAATACTCTTAGTTTACCTTTAAATACTTGTATACTATCTACAAGTACAATACATTCACTACCTATTGATGGTATATAGTTATTCTCTACATTTGGTGCAAGTACATTTACATTCTCCACTGCAATAAATCTACCTAATTCACTTAAATGATTAAATATCTTATTATTCCTCTGTGTACCTTGAATAGATATAGTTTTAGAATAACTTGTATTCTTACTGCCAAAATCTTTAACATCATCTATTACATAACTTAACTCACAACTAATATCGTTAGTTATATCCAATTCAAATCCTTCAACTATTATCTTTGTTCTCATTATCTTAATTGTGTTTGTTGAGTACCTAATTCAATTTCAATCTCCATATTAAATACTTTATCTACACCATTGAATTTTTCTATCCAATCAGAAGTAGTAATAGTAGCCGGTATCATTACATTGCTATTATCAATCTGAATATATACACTTGGAGATGCTAATAATTCTCTTAACCATACAAAGTCAATCTCACTAATATAATCTGATATTAACTTCATTTTATGTGTCATTACATTATTGTAATTTACTTTGCTCTCTCCACCATAATCATTATAGTATCTATATAGGCTTACTTGTGATGAGCCAAAAGGAGGAGGAGATGTACTATAATTTTTATATGTTATTAATCCATCTTTTGTATATGAATTTCTCTCTATGCTTGTTTGCTTTCTGTTTACTCCACTAAATAAGAAACTTTCATAACCACCTAATGAATTTAAAAAAGTAACCATTACCGGATTATTCTTTGTACATACATCTGTGAAGTAAACTCTACTATCCGGCATATTAATTATTGGGTCGCCATCGCAATCATATTCAAAGTTTTGGTCATTAGATGGTAATGCCCAATTAAATAAACTTTCTGTTACTTCATGATGGTATATACCATATCCGGTTAAACTATTTGCTATTATATTAAAATTTCCATCATACACATAATTTAAATTAGAACCATTATACAATTGAGGTCTAAATAAAGGTATAAATACTCTGTAATTCCCATACATCTGTATTACTCTACTTCTATTTGTAGAAACATAAGTACCACCATAGGTATTGCTTATAGCACCTATATCATCTAACATATCTTCTTTACTGAAAGATGGGTATCCATACCAACCATAACTTGTATCACTTAATACATTGGTATATATGGTTCCATTAACATCTTCATATCCATATTGAATTTCATACTCAATAAAAGGAATGTTATACACATCTTGAATATTAGCTTTCGCATAGTTTGAAATTATTTTACTTGCATCTATATATTGATATATGAATTGACTGCTCACAATATTAGGTGCTTTCATTTCTCTTACCACAAAGTTACCTCCAACATATATGTCAAAGATATACCTATTGATGCCATAAGGTAATGGTGTTAAACTATCTTCTCCCATTACATGAATTAAAGGTCTGAATAATGACCTCATGTCTGTAATTGAATAACCGCCTTGTAAAATTGTTAATGCCATATTATTTTCTGTTTACCCAAGTAGATTGGATTGATATATTAATTTCTTGTTTTACTATGTTTTGTACTTTGTTCTTAAAGTCATTCGTGTTAAATAGCTTCATCGCATCATCTAAGTAGTGTGTAGATTTCAAACCCTTTTTCTTTATGTTTCTTGAAATAGCAGTAGCCAATCCAACATCTGTTGTCAATCTATTACCAATCTTAACTCCTTTTGATTGCTCAACCATTGCTCTGATTGATTTTTTCTTTCTCTCTAATGCACTTAACTTTTTAGTTTCGGTTGGCTTTATACCATTTCTCCTAATCCATTTAAGTATAGCAGTAATCATCTTCTTACTCGCATATCTTGTTTTAAACTTATATGGAGTATTTTGATTTCCCTCTAATCCTTTAACACCTTTATTGACATAATCAAAGTATTTACTTGCCGGACTATTTGCATAGTATCCTATAACTACATTGTACTTTGTGCCATCTTGTTGTACTTCAAATATTACTTTATTCAAAGCACCGGTATCTATTGAATTACTTTTCTTTAAATTCTTTTGTGCTTCCTTAATAACTTTAACTGCATAGGTAGATAACACCTTTTCCAATCTTGTCATGTTGCCGGAAACAACAAAGTCAGATTGTGCCTCTCCTAATTGAGAGAATAAACCGGATGTTATAAATTCGCCTTGTGCTTTACTCATTATTTATAATTCTTTATCTGCTGTCTTTCGTAATCTCTGTATGCTTTTAAATATGCTAAGTCATTTAAGAATTGTATAGCCGGCATATCATAAACCTTATCTAATTCAATCCTTTCATGTTCTGCTACAATTGTGGCTTGGTATATCCATCCATAAACTCCCATAAATCTCTCAGAAATATCTCTGCTTGATATTGGTTCATCTTCTGCTTCTTCATCAATGCTTGTATCAAAGAGCCCTTTGAAGTTTCTATCCAAGTCATGTATACTTTGCAAAAAAAAACCAACATGCCATGCACATCTGTTATCTTAGAGAATAGCATATCATCAGCATACTTGTCATGGTCTTGTGCATTGTACTCATCATCTTTCAATCCGAACCAACCTTTCTTTTGAGGTATAATCATAGTAGCGACTAATCTATGTATATTAGCAATAACATCTTTTTGGAAATGCTTAGCAGTAATATATCTTCCGGTTCCACCTATTCTAATCTCTCTTATATCCGGTACAAACCTATAAATATTTCCTTTTACTTTTATGTACTTAGGAGTTTTAGATACCATAGGAGTTTCTAAAAACTTTGTCTGTTCCAATAATCTATTAAACTCTTTAATAGGAAGCATATCTACTTGCCTATCGGTTAAATTAAATAAAATTCCGACAAGTTTGCATGAAGCATCAAAGCCATCTTCGTTACTGATGGATTGTATTTGTTGAAATTGATATACTGAAACATCGTTCCAAGTCATAAGTTGTATTTTATATAAATAGGTAAAAAATGAAAAGTGTATTAAATAAATGAGTATTTGCCAAACTCATTACTTAGGAAGTTTAATGCCACATATCTCAATGCATCAATAGCATGGTTATTGAAATCTACAACCTCATTGAGTGGTTCTCCGTTTTTCTGTTTCCATTTGTATCCGGATATCTCTCTTAATAGATTAGTGCTTGTATTTGTTATGTTTAGTTTGTATTGCTTTAATAGATTAATACTCATTCTAACACTATCAGCACCTTTCTTAGCACCCTCTACATAAACACCATGTTCAAATATCTCTTGTATAGATTTAGGTTCGCTACTATCTGCAACACAATTCCTAATGTTTGCTTCTTTTAACTTTTCTGCTAACATTGGATTGGTTAATTGCCTTTCATAAAATATCTCATCAACATATAATTCGTTATCGTACTTCCATACACCTACACAAGCCGAAGGGTCATTGGTAAAACCAAAGTCAAGACCATATCCAATAAGTTTAGCATCTGCCGGTATCTCATAACATCTGATATAGTTTCTAAATACTAATCCCTCAATCTTACCGGTCATACCTCTTGCGTATACTTTCCACAATTCAATATCGGTATCTTTGAGATTTTCAATCTTATCTCTTAACTTATTATCTATAAATGGATTATGCCTATGGTCTGATATTAATAATTTAACATTTTTCTTACCTATCAATTTCTGATGTACCCAAAAGGCTTCATTTGGATTATAGTCAATGAATGTCTTTTTCTTTGTACGCATATACAATTCATTGTATACATCGTAAGGCACACCATTAGCCTCGTTTATGAATAGATAATCTCTTTTACCATTCTTAGCATCTTGTCCATCATCATAACTCTTAAACTCTATTATACTTCCGGAATTGAAATAGAATATCCTATCACTCTTATTGTACTCTCTGATTAATGCTTTTAATGGTTCGCTATTACTCAATATGTTTAAGGCATCACGCAATGCACCGGCTTTAAGGTTCGGTATATCTTGACCAACTATGGTTATGATTTGGTTCTCTTCTTGTACTGCCAATGTAAATAGCACTTGGAGGATAGAATAAGTTTTACCGGATGAAGTGCCACCTTGGTTAACTATAATATCCTCCTTTGCATAATAATTCTCTTCGTATAGAATGCTTGTCTTGAACATTAATTTTTATATGCGTTAAGTATAGTTTTTGTGACTTTTCACAATAATATATCTTTAAAGATATAAAATTGCAACATTTAGTACATTATACTACTAATTAATCTCGCTTTCGCTATTTGCTAATGGTATACTGCTTTTAATTATCTCAACACTAACAGAATTGATAGTTACCTCTTGTGCAACACTTTCTTTCGGTTTACCATATACCCTACTAAGTAATGTGTCAATAGAATATAAACTACCCTTGTCAATGGACTTTCTGAGTGCATTAGCGATGGTCTTTTCAAGTATAGTAGCATTAGGATTATTCCATACTTCTCCTAACTCATCTATGGTCATTGATAGCATAACTTGTATACTATCATTAATCTCGCTTAATTTATACCCTTGGTCTTTCAGTATAGTAGTAAACTTTCTCGGTCTGCCATTTGGATTAGCAGTTTCTCCTTTCTGTAATATGTTCAATGCACCACCATGTGCTTGTTTAACTTGCTTTGCCATTGTTATTCCTTTGTTTTATAGTTAAAATTAATAAAGTTTACTCTTAACTAATTTAAGTTTGTGTAATGAAGTAAGCATCTCTTTATACTCTTTCTTGTCTCCGTATTTGATATGACATGACCTACATAATGCTTGTATGTTTTCTATTTTGTCTTTCTCCTTTGAACCACCCATCCCCCTACAATCAATATGATGAATATCAACAGCTTTGCTATTACAAACTTCGCAATGAATAAAGTCTGCCATTGTATATCCGAAGTAGTCAAGGTAGAGTTTAACATGTTTCTTCATTATTGTGGAATCCAACTATTTGACCATTCGGTATCAATAATAATATCACTCTTCTGAATACCCATTCTATTTGCCAATCTAACTACTTCCTCTTTCTCCATACCAAATTCTTTCATGATATCACTTAATGGTTTACCATTCTCTATTTGATACTTTACAATATCTCCCATCTTTAATACTGCGTGTGTACCTTTTGCTCTATTCATTCTAACGGTTGTTGCTAATGGATTGGTAGGGTTTAATATAAGCACCGGCACTTTACCATCTGTCATTGAATAAATCTCTTTCTGTCCACTAATAGTGTATCTATGAAAGCCATCTATAATTGTATACTTATCCTTATTGGCATTATCTGTCAATCCCTCTATGTGTATTGTCTTGTCAAATGCAATAATAGGGAATAGCCATCCATCTTGTGTGATGCTTTCTTTTAATAATTGCATTTCCGGAGGTGCTACTTTGTTCGGATTATAAAGATTTGGAGATAATTCATCTCTGTGTAGCCATTGTACATTACTAATTGGTTGTTTTTCCATTGTTATATTTATTTAATCGTTCTAAAAATTTATAAAAGTTATCGTGTATTTCTATATGGTTGAAACAAAATACTTGTACTTTGTCATCTGTAATTAAACTAATCATTCCGTAGGCTATATCTAATCCACTCTCTCTCACTGCATTAATGTAAGCAGACAATTGTAGTGGGTAATCTCTTAGATGCGTTTTTCTTTTAAATCTTGATGCACCTTTGAAGTCATTAAGTATGAGTATACCATTTAATTCAAATATGCAATCGTATCTACCTTTATACCCAAACTCTTCTGAAACTACATTGCTCTCTAATGAATGCAATTTAAATTTAGATAAGTGATTTTTTAGTGCTTCATGTGGAATATCTTTATTATTCAAATAATAATCCTCAACAAAACTATCATACATCTTACCTCTATTTAACGCATTCTTACTTATCCTCTCTGCCTCTTCATACCCTACTTTCTTTCTCCAATTCTCCAATGCAAGTATATCCTCTATCGGCTTTGTGGCTTCAAGTATTCTTGTTACTGATGGATATATTTTCTGTTCCATTACTTTTTCTGACTGAAATATATTTTCTTATACTTTTCTGTTCCGTAAAGGTTTACTGCATCATCTTGTGTTAATCCTAATCTCTTCATAGCCGCTTCCCTATCCCCATCTGCCTTTTGTCTACCTTTAAAGTCGCCTTTCTGAGCAATTTTGCATAACCATCTATATGATATGCCGGTTAATGGACTTGCCTCTATATCATCAATCTTATCCTTTGCTCTCTCTTGATGGTATTTGATATATGAATTTACATTTTGCTGAACATATACCTTTTCTTTTCCGGAGTATGTTTCTGTAATAAATAGTAAATACTCTTTCCATGTTATATTATCCGGCTTCTGTATACCACCAACACCATACAATTCGGTATTGGCATATCTCCAAGCAGTCGCAACACCACTAACTCTATTTAACATCTTATGCCACATATCCGGAAAGCACTCTGCATATACCCATAATCCACGCAAAGGTTCTTCGCCAAATGGAGGGCAAACTCTCTGAGTTAAAAACTTACCATACAATTCAGTTTTATTGAATATATCGTATGTCTTATTATAGTCGCATCCCCATTCCTCTACTAACTTCCAAACATCTTGGCTTGACCAATCGTATATTGGATGTGCGATAGAATAGTGACCATATCTTGAAATATAGTTATCGTTTACTTTTCTCGCTACTGCTTGATGTCTTCTCAAACTCTCTTGTGTTCTAACACCGGTAAGGTCGCAAGTCAATCCTTTACTTCTGTCTGCTCTCTTTTCTGTAAACTCTTGGAAAGATAATCCTTTGTAAAACTTAGGGTGTTCTGTTATAGCACACTCCGGCATTTCTCTTACCCATAAATCTTTTTTCTCGCTATCCCATGTATACCAAAATGGTTCCTCATTTGAAGATGCATTTCTGTGCTTAAATTCCAAACAATACCAATACAATTTAATGTCCGGCTCATTCATAACTCTCTCTACATACTCAATGGTAGTAGGATGTATTGCTTCCTCATCATAGAAGTGGCATACCAATGGCAATTTATTTTTCTCTCTCGCTACTTTTAAAGCAAGATTTAATACTGCCGTACTATCCTTACCACCGGAGAAGCTTACTTCTACATTATCGTATGCCTCAAATAGATATCTAATCCTATTGAGAGATGCCTCTAATACATTCTCATCTTGGTAGTTTTTCTTTCTTATTTTTGTTCCGGTATTTGCCATTATTTAGTCATTATATCTTTTAATTGATTAGCTGAGATGCCATTAACTATCGTTCTATTAATCATCGGATGGAATTCATCTTCCGGACCGAAGTCGCTATCCGGATGGAAAGCAATAACATTCATTACACTATCGGTAGTTTTGAAAGCATGTTGCCCACAAGCATACATTTCTCCATCTAATCCCATGTCATAAGTAGAACCATCCCATTGTTTAATAACAAATATCATTCCCTCTGTCAATGGTAGATTACCAAAAGGAGTAATACACTCTCCATATCCGGAAGATACTATACCAATTCTATGGCTTGGATGTGTATGTTGTGTTTGGTCAATACTACTTGGGAAGTGTAGATGATTAATACATGGCATACCTTTCTTTACCGGAGATATCAATAAACTATCTGTGCAACCATCAATATATTTTAATCTGCCGGTAGCTTCTATTGGACCACCAAATGTAGCATAAGCACTATAATTGTTTTCTTTGTAATAACCACCATTGATTACTTCAATAACTATTGCTTTACCATATATGCCATCAAGAAAATTAAAGTTACCGGATAGTGAAAAATATTGGTCTTTCCATAAATGTGTATGTGGCAATCCATGTCTTTTAATACTTACCATCTCTTCATATACAAAACCAAAATAAGAGTTTGCCGGATTAATATCTATTCCTCTACCATTAATTACATTGTAGTATTTGATAGGATATTTTTCATTGGCACTATCATCAAATATAATACCATAATTTTGTTGCCCAAAACTTATAAAGGCTGAGTTTTCTTGTCGCATGTTAGTTTGATTTTTTATATATTCTGATTAATTCCATTAAGGCATCTTCTAATTTTTCAAATAGTAATCCTCTTTTAATTTCGTTTAATGTATCTAATAATTCTAATTTATTCTCATGTAGCATTACTAATTCAAATAAAGAATACCCATCATCTGTCATCTTTGGTTTATTATCACTATCAAAGTCAAGTGGCTCAACATCAATCAAAGCATCCATAGGTGCAAGTATTTCTTCCGGTGCTTTCCATACATTGTACATTCTTAATAAATCTTCATTCCAATTATTTGCCAAATCATCCCAATCCCATTCTCCCGAAGTAGTATTATCTAAAATGATAAATCTATCAATCTCTTCTTTTGACCAACCTTTTGCTACAACAATACACTCATCCGGTATTTCTTTGTATCCTAATTGTTGCAATGCTCTATATCTTTGATTACCTCCGATAATAATATTGTCTTCTGTGATGGCTATTGGTCTAAGATATAGTCCTTTGAATAATTCATCAATACTACTTATTAGTTTCTTGAAATTTTCATCTCTAATAACTCTTGGGTTATTTGGATTAGGTTTGATTTTTGAAAGTTTAATCGGCATACTTTACTAATTTTGCTTCTGTGTTCGTTAATTTATTAATTTGGTCTATTTGTTGTGGATTATTGTCATAGTGTATTTTAACATCTAATCTTTTAAGTAACTCCCATTTGTTTTTACCATTGGTATAATAGATATCACTTCTCTTTATACCTAATTTAAGTGCCACATCATTTACTTCTGCACTCTGTGTTGATTGTCTTGCAGTTACGATGATTACTTTTATTCCCTCATTTATGTATCTTCTCGCAATAATCTGACCATAAGGAGTATCTAAAACACCATCAAAGTCAAATGATATAATATTACTTGAAAAGTTACCGGAAGCAAGTATGGCTTGGTATACTTTTATTGCTTTTGCTTTCGTTTCATATATGCAAGAGCCGGAGCCAATTCTCCACTTTCCGTTTTTACATTGTTCTACCGGCATCTACTTTCTTTTTAGTTTTCTTATTAATCGTGTTGTCTTGACTAATAGGTTCACTAATCTGTTCAGATTGAATAGTGCTTTCTTTGTACTTGTCTGCATAAATATAAACTCTTTTAACCATATTTAATGTGCAAGAACCACATCTGTTATTCTCTTCTACCGGACCAAGATATTGTCTGTGTATATCTGCATACTTATTGAAAACTTCTGTTGTCAAATGAGATAATACACCAACACCTTGTGCAATGTAATTGTTTGCTTGTTCCTCATAAAGGAATTCTAATTGCTCTTTTGTCATTTTCTAAATTGTTTATTTAATAAATAATAAATTATAATTGTCATTGAAATGCCTAATATCATTTCCCTAATATAAATAGGTAAAATAGATATTAATACATAAAAATATACCGGTAAACATATTTGACAACCAAAAGGTTTCTTCATTAAGAACCTATGCCATGTAAACACTTTGTATATTTCAAACCATACTATCAGTACAAGTATTGTTGTTATTGTATTTTCAAACATATAGGTTTAAAGTTTTTGTTTTTTATTTCTGTAATTGACTTAAATACTAAATCTAATCCATCAAGTATCTCATCAGTATCTACTTCTTCCGGAAAAGTCATTGAACATTCAATATTAAATTTAATCTTCTGCTTATTCCTATCTCTTTTTTTGGCTTTATCTTTAATCATTTTGATTGTATGATATATGGAACGAACCGGTATGCCGGTTTCTTTTGATAATTTATTGGCATTGTTGTCTAATTCAATATAACTCTCTATTAACTTGTTTTCATAAAAAGGTAAGGAGTTATGAAACTCCTCTGCCTTTTTTAACTGCTCTTCAAATAATGATGCATCTTCTGTATCCTTAAAATCAATTCCTTTTAATTCATCATACACCATTCTAAACTTATTGTGAAATTGGCTATCGTTACTTCGTACCATGTTTAATATGGTTCTTATTACATAGTATTTTAGATATCCCTCTTCATGCATTCTGATTAATCTCTCTTCATCTAATTGGCACACAACCAACATAACTTCCGATAACAATTCATCTCTTAAATGACTTGGGTTCATTTTAGAGATAACATCTTTTAATTCCTTAGAATTATATATCGTTGTTATTATCTGTGTCCTCATAAATCATTTTAAGAAGATAACTATATGTAATTAAATCTTGTAAGCTATCAGCAAGGCTTTCATTCTTAGGAGGTTTTTCAAGTAGGTTTACTATCCTCGCAATCTTAATTCCTATCTGATTAAGGCAAACTTGCATTGGTGTTGTACCACAAAGAACCGCAGTATCTTTAAAGTTGCTTAACCTATCCTCATTTGCATAGTCATCTCCTTTGTCTTTGATTAAATCAAAAACTCTTTGGCTAATAATTTCTACTGCTAAAAGTTGTTCTGCCTTATTCATTAGAATGGAGTATCTTCTTTTTTTGTTGCTACTTCAATCTTGCCATTAGTCCATGCTACTTTACCATTACCAACATAAACCTTTTTCTCTTTTGCATCTCTTTGCTCTTTTGTTTGTTGTTCTGTAATAGCAACATTATTGCCATACTTATCCAATTCATCATTGATAGATGCAGTATAATACTTGTATGTATTATCACTTTGCTTAATTCCGAAATTAATTATTGTTGCCATTGTTGTCTGTTTTAAAAAGGTTCTCAATATCTGTTTTCTTAAATCTAACATTACCTCCTATCTTATAGGAAATTAAAATATTAGAATTAACTAATTTGTGTAAAGTAGGCAATGATATTCTCAAATATTCTGCTACCTCTTTTCGTGTCATGTATACTTCTTGTTGTTCCATAATTATATTATTTATCCTTTTTCTTCTGTATTAAATTCATCATTAGCAAATTTACTTTCTAATTCGCTATACTTATTACTTATCTCGCTTTCTAATTGAGAAATAATTGTACTTCTTAAATCTTCTAAATTTAATCCAAATTCTCCAAGCAAAGATGAAGATATAGATGCTTCCTCATTTTGTTCTGTTCTTACATATAGTGAGAAAGACATTGTTGCATTTCTACTATTCTCTGAAATAAATGTAATTGCATCATTTATATCTTTAATGCTATCTAATTGTCTGCTAATTCTATTAGCGACCACTAATCTTTGTTTATCCATTGTTATCTGTTTTTAATTTATCACTTTGTTTTTTAATCAATTCTTCTGCATACTTTTCAAGAGCACTTCTATTCTTTTCATCTAATAGTATATAGCAGTTTGCCATACTATCAATCGCACCGGCATCTTCCATATCTTTCATGTACATAATCTTGAAGTCCGGATTATTTATCCTTTGCGTTATGTCCTTATTGATATATTCAATTCTGCCAATGTATTGCTTTAATAAATTCTTTGCAAAATAAGATGCATTGGTTTCAGTTATTAAATAATCAAAGTAATCTCTGCTTAATTTCGCATACAATAATGCTTTTGCGAAGTAGTAAGTATCTGTTGTTTTTGTTATCATAAAGTAAAGTTAAGTATTATTTAATTAATTTTAAAAAATAGTTATCCACAACCTCTTGAAATTCTTGAAGTGTCTTGCAAGTTTTTACTTTATATCCATGATAGGTAAGCTTCTCAATGAATTCTAATTGGTTTTTAGTTTCCTTATTATAGCCTACTTTCATTTCAATAAACAGACCACAATATAATCCATTCGGTATCGGTATGAATAAGTCCGGCACTCCGGATAGAACACCCTCTGCCTTTAATTTTATAGCAGTAGAGTAATGCCGGAAACCTCCATTGGGTATTGCAAAGATTATGTATTGTCTGTATTTGATACGGAACCACTTAACACATATTGTCTGCAATTGGTGTTCGGTTAGTTTATCAGAATGGATTGTCTTCATCTATAATTGGTTTTTTAGTTGTGAATGAATTAGAAAAATTGCCATCGTAATCTGTCCATATTTGTTTGCTTGGTATAAACTTTACATTTAAATCTTCTACTTGTCCATTCCTATTCTTTGCTATTACTAATTGGTTCATGCTCTCTTCATGATGGATAAATATTACCATATCAGCATCTTGCTCAATGGCACCACTCTCTCTTAAATCACTTAATCTCGGTTTTCTATTTGACTGCTCTATGCTTCTACTCATTTGAGATAGGGCAAGTACCGGCACATTTAATTCCTTTGCCATCTCTTTGCACTTTCTACTTATCTCTGCAATCTCTTGTTCTCTGTTCTTATTCTTTCTATCCTTTGAATAGCATAGTTGCAAATAGTCAATAATGATAAAATCAATCTTGTCTTTCCTATTTAGTTTTCTTGCCTTGTTAAATATATCTTGTATTGTCAATCCACCTCTGTCATCTATGTTTAATTTATACCGGCTTAAATCATTGATTGTCTTTGAGAATAATTCATAATCGTAATTATTTAATCTGCCATTCCGTATGCATGAGAAATCTATACCACTCGCTATGCTTATTAATCTTTGAGTAAGTTGCTCTTTCCCCATCTC
>Ga0209299_1000220_pt1 | contig 31746 bp, 27 predicted proteins | sample S_140806_MF_Meta_FD_187326 | JGI IMG/M metagenome (GOLD analysis project Ga0209299, IMG submission 187326) | Freshwater microbial communities from Lake Simoncouche, Canada to study carbon cycling - S_140806_MF_MetaG (SPAdes) (version 2) | ecosystem: Environmental > Aquatic > Freshwater > Lake ...
CCTAGCCTTTATTTCAACGTCGAACGGGACGTTTACTATGTCTTTACCAGCCCCTCGACCAACGACTGCGCTTCTCCACCAAAGCGATAAGTAGGCTGCAACTACTCGCTCGGTACGCAATCCTCGGTCTTTTCTGTGACGCGTCATGCACGTCCAGAAGAGTTAATTGTGCTACATTTTTCGCACTTCCAGGAGTTCTGCAAAGCCCTTTGCTTTATCTGAAACACACTTGGCGGTTCATTACAGAGATGGCAGATGATTGTAAAGCCCAACTTCTGTAAATCCCAAGCAGCTTCTCTAGCAGCTTCTAGTTCTTCATCAGTAGGGAATTGCTCCCACTCCTCGTCCATATTCTTGAAATATAATTTACCCACGTTGCACCTGTGGCTTCCATGTGCCATCAGCTGTAATCTCATACCATCGAGGCTCGCAGCGTTCTGCTTCCCCTAGTATCTTGCCAATGCAGCGCCAATGACCCCATTGCTTGCCGGTCTTGCCTGTACCCGTTTTCCAGACCATCTCACCATGAACACATGTCTGTATATCCGAGTCCGTTGTGCCACCAAGTATGTCTTTGACCATCTCGACTGCACTCTCTAAAGTCTGTGCTTGCTGTGCTGGTGCTGTAGTCCATGGATCATGTGCCTTTTCTACTGGTATGTATTCGCCAGATGTTTGTGCCATCTTAGCCTTTACCCTATCAAGTTCAGCCTTTACCTTAGACTGTTCTTGAACTTTCGCCATTTCTTCTCGACTTGGGCGTTTTCCCTTTGTTGCGTAGCCAGCACTAGCAAGCGCACGACCAATAGCAGACGTTTCACAGTTTTCAAGAGCAGAAGTAGCATTGACTCCACGACCCGATATCGTTTCTTCTGCGAGCCCAGAAGCCCAAGGGTGTTGATCAACTTCAGTTCTGTATATATAAGCCTGAACGATAAACCTCGTAGCACTCGCATCAACCAACTTTGTGTCAATTCTGCCATCTGGGTGTTCCTTCCAAAACTTGATGAGTCGTTCTTCTACTGTCTCGTAATCTTCTAGGTTAAACATAGAGTTCATTCTCCTCTGTGTGCAGCTGCGCCGCTATTGCGACGTACGCTGTAAGATCGACGTAAGTGTCTGTCTTTGCAGTTTCCATGCTTCTTGCGACTTTGACCAATGCCATACACATTGCCACCTGATAGTCTGTAATTGGCATTTCGAGGTATGAACTCCAGAGTGCGGCTGTTCGCTGCATATTGTCTTGAGGGTGTCCGTAATCAAGTCCTCTGTCCTGGATAGTAGCTCGCGCTTCGTTGAGGTAGTCACGGGCGTTCATCGATTGACCTGATGCTGCTGCATTTGACGTGTCAGGCGGCGATAAGACTGGCGTGCTTGCTTTAGCCCGTTTTCATGCCCCTTCATGTAGCCAAACAAGAATCCGGGTAGAGCGCCCACTAGCATCGAGAAGATAACAATGTGATCGTGGTTCATTATCGCCACGTCACAGTTGCATAGGTTGATGTGATAATCCATTGTTCCATGACTGAATCAAAAAGAACTGTGTAGTCCTCGTTCATGCCTTTAAGTAATGCCTTGGCTAAAACAACGTCTGAATAACGCTCGAACCAATACGCAACCTTGTGGCTGTAGTTAATGTCGCCATCTGTAAAGCGACCTTCTTGAGCTTCCCAGTCTGATCCATGGAATAGCATTGATACTTCTGTCAGTCTTTCGAAGTCTTGCTCTACTTCTGAAATTGTAGAAAACATTTGAGCCCTTTCTGTAGTACAAATTTTGCCTACAGGAAAAGATTACATCAGGACTAGCCGACACCAACCATGTTTAGGTAACGAAACGATAACGATTTCATCGACTGTCTCATCGCCAAAGTCCGGTCTAGCGAACCCTTCCATAGACCTTGCCTTGGACTATAAAAGTCCCATTCTTCTCAATGTTAATAATGTCCACCTGGACGCTTGAGCCATGGACGTACATGATGGCAAAGGCTTGCTGCCAATTAGCCGTTCCCTTGGTGTATCTAGCCTGTTTGAAGTCCATGAGATTACCTACCTCAACTCCATGTAGAACACGCCCTAAACGCCCTCCAGAGGCTTCTGTGAAGGCGCTACGCCCTGCCCTATGGGTATGACCAGAGATAACGTTCTTGCCATGCCTACGGGCTGCTTCAAGGGCTGACAGACCGCCCTGTTGCTTGATAGGTGTGTGGTCTCCATGTACTGCAATCCAGCCGGGAGCAATCGGCATTGGGTTCTTATGAAAAGTTATGCCTAGTTCATCGAACTTCATAAATTTCTCAAAGCGCAGCTCTGGCAAGGATAGAAACGATGGAATCTTGCGCATGATGACGTTGTAGAGCCGGTCTGTGTGATTAGATCGTATGCAGTCTGTGACGCCTAGTTCCCATAGAAGCTCTACGCATCGGTCTCGGTCATCGCCCAGGCTCTGTGAGTATTCCTCGGGCGTACCCTGCGACCACTTGCTTATGGTCTGGAAGTCAATCTCGTCGCCTATCGTGACTGTCTGGTCTGGCTTAAAAGTGCCTAGGAACTTGGCAATATTACGAACTACATGCACGTCCTCGAAAGGCACTTGCAAGTCCGAGAGTATTACGATTCTCTTAATCGTCGTCCTCATCATCATAGGGAATGTTGTCTATGCGATTGGGAAGGCTAGGCAGAATCCAGTCAGGATAGATATCCTTATCCACAATCAAGCCCATTGCTATGTCAGACCTAAAGCCAGCACGAATCAATGCTCTGTACATTTCATGCAGGGATATTGCCCACGCATCTAGAGCGTTGTAGGTGTCTAGGTCTATGACCTTTTTCTTAGCCATAGTATAAGTGTTACTTACCTAACAGTTCAATGATTGTATCGACACGCGCTTCTAGTCGATTAACCTGATCCTTTATAGATGAGCCGCCGTTAGGTCGTAACTCTGACAAGTAATGCTTAATCATAAACTGGACATAAGCTGCAACGCCGCCAAGGATTGAGATGATAGCGACTGATAATGCCGCGTAGTCCTGTGCGGTCATCGTTTAGGTGTTGCGTATCCAAATACGCCAGCTACGACTGAACCAAGGATTGCACGATAGTCAAGTGAGAAGTTAGAGGTAGTTCCCCATACTGCTAGGAACGCTCCGATTGAGATAATTGCTGGGTGCTTCATGTTCATGCTGTGCCGCCTATCATTGGGATATTAAAGAACGAGCCATCTGCATCGCCCTTCTTAGTGAAAGAGATATGGCAATGATGGTTATGCGCGTTAATTCCAGAATACTTTCTGAAACGCCACCCCATGCGAGGCGATGCAATTTTTCCTGCGAAGATAAGGTACGCAATACGTTTGCTTGGGTCAGACTTTGCAAAGAGTCGTATCTGATCCGCAAGGTCAGGCATGAGGTCAGGCTTTGCCTTTCCAGATAAATCCCTGTCAATATCAATCGCTCTGACGATACCTGCTGCATCAGGATTGTGGTCAGAAGGACGTGCTGAATGACGAGTGTCGCCAATCCAGCCGTCCGAGGTTCTATCTCTATCCGGGTAAGTATCATCCACTTGCAGTCTAAGCTGTTGGGCGGCTTTGCAGAGCTTCGGCGTCACAATCAGCACACTCCCATCGTTTCTTATCATTTAATAATAAAGTGTTATGTTTGCAAGGAGCAGGAGCAATGAAGGCATCATCTATTGGATTGTAAGAATATCCAGCCCCTGCAAAGTTGAATCTAATTTTAGAATTGTATGAAGTCTTAATCCATGTGCCACCAAGATTATCGATTAGCCATTTGTAACCTTCATCTCCTGCTGGGTCGTTATTATCACCAACTAATACTCTAATAACTTTATTGTCAGAATCTAATTCAGCCCAGTTACTCATGCTGCGTACCTCACAATAATGATTCCTGAACCGCCGTTTGCGCCGTTGTAAATCCCACTCGTGCCAGAAGCGCCACCACCGCCGCCGCCTGTATTAGCGAGACCGTCAACAGCATTTTGAACATTGTTTGTGCCGGCAGTTCCACCACCGCCGTTTGCGCCTGTTCCAGGGGTTCCAGCATCATATACACCACCACCGCCGCCGCCTGCAAAATAATAAGTACCAGATACATTTTGACCATAGCCTGTTGCTGTTCCCCATGATGAATAGGTACTTGAACCACCACCGCCTGAACCGCCGGCGCTGCCTGTTCCAGAATACCCTGCTGCTGCTGCACCACCACCGCCGCCTGCGCCGTAATTGTTGGCAGAAGTAGAGTTAGCACCACCAGAATTACCTTGACCTGAAGTAGCGCTACCGCCAGAGTAAGAAGCACTAGTACCACCTCGTGCACCGCCGCCTGAACCGCCTGAACCACCGGCTCCGTTGTAAGAACCAAAGCCACCGCCTACTGCGGAAGTTAGTGATCCGAATGTTGAATTACTGCCTTGAGTAGCTTGAATTACATTAGAAGTTCCTTTAGTTCCACCTGAACCAACTGTGCATGTGTAATTATTTGCAGTCAAAGATTGTGATGAATAGTAAGCAAGTCCGCCTGAACCACCGCCGCCGCCGTAACTACCACCACCACCCCCTCCGCCTGCGATAACTAAGATGTCGGCTGTTAATGTTCCACCAGTTACGCCTAAAGTGCCATTGCTGCTAAACACTCTATAGTTAAATCCACCTGATGTAAATAAAGTGCCGCCTGTTACTGCCAAGGCTGGAGTAGTTGGACTAATTAGCCCTGCTGTGATGCAACCAATCATTACCCAATTGCTCCTGCGACATACCAAACATTTACCGCGGTTTGAATGCAAACTGCTGTTTTGTATTGAGCCAAGGTAGGAGAAGCCGCTACTGCACCGGCTGAAAGAACTGTGGTTGTGCCAGAGGTGACTGCGCTGATTGTGACTGTTCCTGCACCTTTGTTAAGGATTGTGATTGCTGTGCCTACTGGGAAGGCTACTGAGGCATTGGTAGGAATCTTAAAGGCTACCGCTGTTGCTTTGTTCATAGGCACTAAAGTCTGGTATTGGTCAGTTAATACTGCTGTGTAATCCGCTGTCTGGTCTGATCCAACAGTAAAAGTAATAAGCCCGTTGAACATTGCCGCTGTGAGGATATCTCCCGTTGCGCTTGGAAAGCCTGTTGCCATTTATATCTCCTAGTAAGTCATTGCAGACGCGCCAATTATACCGCGTTCTGCGCTGCCGATGATGAATCCATCGACGATGGGCTCAAGTGTTGTAACTGTTACCTGCATTGCATTTGGACTAATTTCCCATTTAAGCCCCTGCACCTGCAAGGTCTTGACAATGGTTGAATTGTCCGGTTGGACGTTTGAGATTCTGACGTTGGTGAAATACTCCAAGCCAATCATTGTGTCTGTCGGGACTGCTGTATCTAGTAGATCAACAGTCATGGCATCGATGCGGATAACTGTCTCTGCTCTGGTAGCCACATAGGTTGCAGCAATATTAAGGGCATTGGCATCTGTATCAATGACAAGTTTCTGTGCTGAATATTGATGAGGGAAGTACCTGGTCACGCTAGCGGCGTTTTGATAAGTCTGCGCTGTGCCGCCTATGCGCTGAATACTGGCTGTGTTTATGATGAGCTTGTCATCAAAGGCAAACACTAGGTTGCGATAAGGAATACCGGTAGTTTGGTTGAACTCAATAGGAGTGCCAGAGATAGATGAGGCTACTTCATTGCGGCTCTTGAATATGGCTGTGCCTGACCCGTCTATGTAGAACGCGCCCTGCTCGGAGAACTCGACATTCTTAAGAGCTTCTAAGGACAAGCGGAGTGTGCCTGGGTCAGCCTGGCAAAGTGAATTGCCGGTGCTAACAGTTCTCATGCTGCTGGGAAATTGAATCTGGTCAAGAATCTTGCCTATGCGTGTGCCTGTTGCCTGTCCTGCACCAGAGTCTGCCACAGTTGTGACCTGGGCTAGGTTAAATAAGCGGAAAGCGTCAGCCGCGTAGATATCCACATAGCCTACGTTTTCTGCTTGATCATAGGTATATCTATACTCTGTTGTGTAGCCGGAGAATAAAAACTTTTGAGATGTGGCTGTTGTGGCTGATACACGAATCTTGCGAAGTGGCACTAGGTATGGGTAATAAACTGAATTTACGTTCTGTGGATTCCATGAGCCATCTTGATCATAGACTCTTATAACTGCTGTGCCTGATACATAAGTATCGGACTGGATATTGCGACCACGATCAATCGTAATGCTACGAACGTTAGGAGTTAAGTCAACTATTGGTTCTGGAACTGTAGAACCTGCCAGCGTCCCAGTACCTAGAATTCCATACTTAGAGTCGCCAATGGTAAAGGGATAACCAAAGGTTGCACCGGATGAGAAGTCGAAGGATACCGAGATGTTTGCTGGTAGCGCCATTTATCTCTCGCTTGTAATTCGATTAACTGATGATCCGATTCCTGAAAGAGATGAATCCTGTAATGCAGAGGCTACTGCCTTGCCGTCAATCTGAACGATGACTGGCGCTCCGCCGCCGCCATAAATGCCTGCTCCGCCTAATCCACCATAATTATTTGAACCAAGATTAGGAGTTACCTTTGGCAATACTGCTACGTTTGTAACTGGCATACCGCCGCCGCCTGCTTGTCCTGCACCTGCAAGACCGCCATAGTTTCCTGTGCCTGTATTGATGCCACCGCCGCCACCAGAGATAACTACCGCGCTCCCTACGTTTGCAACCTGTCTTGCTTTGGTCATAAGTTCATCTAGGTAAGCAGACCATGAAGCAAAAGGGTTAGCAGCTTGTGGAAGGCTTGCTAAATCTTTGGCAATTTTCTCGCCTAATCCTTGAGCCTTGGCTAATTCATAGGTAAGTAATTGGGCTTCCTTGGTATTGCCTTGAAGTAAAGCAAACTGCAGTTCTACGCGCTTGCGATCTTCATCAGATAACTGACCCTTGAGGGCAGCAATTAGTTGAATTTGTTCTAAGTCAAAGATTGAGCCAGCCTTTTTAAGGGCAAGTTGTTTTTTCTGCTCTGCTAAAAGCGCCTTTTGCGCTTTGATTTGTTGAGCGTTAAGTTTCTTTGCATCTTCTTGGCGTTTTTTCTCTATTAGATCAACACCGCTGGTACCGCTTCCACCCATAAATCTACGACCTGCTCTTGGGCTAGGTTGTGCTTCATTGCCTAATCTAGCCAAGTAACCAAGTAAGCTGTATTCAAAGTTGGCTGATAGCAACTTACTTAAAATTCCACCTGTAGACTTCTTATCTAAATCAGTTAATTTGCCAGCCAATACTCCAACGCCGCGAACGGCATCTGCGGTGTAATTTGATAAATTAGACATCGCATCGGCAACATCTTGAACATCGCCATCTTTGCCGCCTGCAAGAGCCAAGGCATCGACTAAGCCTTTACCAATTGTTTCTTTAGCATTTTCAGAGGCAACTGTAAGGATCTGCAACTTGCCTGCATAAGTATCCAAGAATGCTGCGTTAGCGCCGGAGAACTGAGCATTAAAGCGCTTTTGGACTTCTGTAAATGAAACTGTTGTAAGCTGCGCCTTTGTTAGTCCTAGGTTGTACTTTCTTAGTCCTCGAGTATTGCCGTTGTAAGCGTTGGCTATATCTTGTGCAACAGTTGTCAGTTCAATGCCAGTTGCTCTTGAGGCTTCGATAGCCATTGTTAAGAATTCTTGAGACTTGGTTAGCGATCCAGTTGTTGTAAGTAATGCCTGTAATGCTGGTCTTAAGTTATCGTCAAGTACTCCAGAAGTTTGCTCTAGCTTGGAGATGTAATTATCAATATAAGGCTGTTGAAAGGCTAAACCAAGGTTCTTAACTGCTGTAGCAAGTCGAGTAGCTGCTGCTTCATCGGCTACAAACGCCTTGACAGAAGCCTTACCAAAGGCAATAACCTTAGTGGCAGCAAAAACTGATGCTAACTGCTTGCCTAATTTCCCTACTGCTTTGTCAAGTGAGGTCGTGGCTTTGTCAGCTTGCTTAAATGCTTTCTTGCCTTTGAATTCTGCTGCTAAATCAATTCTTAAATCTGCCATTAGACCTTATCCTTCATTGAGTCGAACTTAGCCTTTGCCTTAAAGATTGCCTTGACTACTCCATCTTGGGCTTTGCCACGATCTTCTTCAAAGGCTCTAAAGATTGCACGACCTGTCATTTTCTGACCTTCACCAGATAACTTGCCACCGAGTCTTGGGGTAAAGTTTCCAGTTACCCCAGACTTGCGCCCTGCTGTCTCATAAATTGCCCCAGCTGCTGACTTGTTAAAGATAGAAGCCAATGCTTGAAAGCCGTTGCGATTAGGCTTGCTTGGTGTTGCACGAAAACTAATGCCACGACGCGCAATGCTTTGGTCGTAATAACGATTAGCCCAGCGACCACCGGCATTAGGGCGTTTGAGCCAGCCTGATGGTGCTTCCTCGTTAGAAGGCAAAAAGCCTCGACCGTTCTTAGTTAAAGGTTTAAGAAAGGACGCAATTTCTTTGGTTGTTTCTTTTGCCAGGGTAGGCTCAATTATCGCTAAGGCTTTTCTAAGAGCGACCGCGCCTTGCAGCTTTACTGGCATCGTTTCGCTCCTTCGCTAAGTCCTTCAGGACTTCTATATGTGCCTTGAACGCCATAGCCGGAAGTTCGACAATGGTTTGGAAGGGAACTCCATACTCGTAACTCAATCGAGCTGCGAGATAGGTGAGGGAGTTCCGATCTACCCTAAAGGGTCAGACTCTAAGACCTCAACTGACTTGAGTGTCTCGAGGAATGATTCCCCAAAAGGTTTGACTGTTTCACCCGAACGTCTAATTGCTTCCCAGCACAGCCAGTAAACATCTGATTGCTTCTGATCCTCAATAAGAGCCTTATGAAAGCCCTTCTTAGCATATTGCTCAAAGCTGTATTCCAGCACCGGAGTTATCTCGAACTCCTGCACTTGTCCATCAGCCCTTGTTACTTTGAGTTTTGCCATGTTAGCCCCTTACTTAGTTGTTTAGAATGAACCTGTTGTTGCTACAGCGATTGTACCTGAAACATTGAAAGTAATGCTCTGTGTGGACATATCTCCAACTGCGCCGTTGATATCGGTTGTGTTGTTAATAAGGCATGTTGCTGTGTAAAGAGGGTTAGTCGCTGAAACTGCTGTTCCCTTTGTCTGTAGAAGCACGATTGGAACGTTTGTTCCCCATGCTGCCTGGAGTGTTGCAAGAACGTTTGCTGATGCTGTGTCGTTTAAGAAGTCGATTGTGATAGATGATGCTTCAAGACCCTTGACAAACTTGTGTCCTGAATCACCCATTGCTGTTACTTCAAGTTCATCAAATGATCTTGAAATGCTTACGTTTGTGACGTGATCACTCAGATCGACTGAGTTAACCTTTACGCCTACGTTATTGCTTAGAAATACTGCCATTTAGGTTATTCCTCGTCTTTCTTAGTGGTTGGTTGTGGTGCTGGTTTTGTTGCTGGCGGAAGCTGACCAATCTTGATTAGAAAGTCGGCTTGCTCCTTTGTCCAATCGTCCATCGATTAGCTCCATTCCGTTAGGGTACTGATTGCAATATCGCAAGTCAGTAAATCACCGGAAGCGATTGAAAGAACGCTTGGTGCGCTCACGCTTCCTACGTTAAATACAATGCTGGACGCTTCAAGCAGCGCAAAGACCCGAACTACGTCGGCTTCGATGCCAGCAAGGTTGCCCTCATTGTCAAGCAATGGGACAAGGATAGAAATCTTAAAATTAGCCATTGGAGCAATCGCTGTGTAATCATTATTGGTAGGCACGATGTAAGGATCAGCAGGAGTCACAATGACGCTGTTAGCAATAGGGGTTACAGGTGGAAATGAGAAAACTGAATACTTAGTGTTATCTGTAAGAGCCGTAGCAATGCTTGACCGGAGTGTGGTTATTGCTGGCATTAGCCCACCATTGAGTTAGGTGCTAAATATGGAGCAATTAAGCCACGCACTCTAGCAATGAGCTGTGAAGACATGGCGTACATGTTTCCCATTGATCCATCAGGCATCATGCCGTTACCAGAGTTGGTCTGGCGTGAAGTCCAAATGCTAACGCATATCATGAGGCTGGCTTCTCTGACTGCTGGGATTGTGCCGTAAGTATTTTGTGTTACGCCCGAGACAATGCCAAAAGGAACGCAAGGGTGGTACTCGCTGGCTGTAGGAGTGCCAGTCACCGCAAAGGTAATGCTGTTCTCGCCTACGCCTGTCAAAGTCTTTGTGCCATTAAAAGGAGTGCCGTTTTTAGTAATCACAACTGATTGCCCAACGTAGTATGTGCCGGTAACTACTTCTTCAAAGTAAAGAGTTCCCTCTGTGGTTGTATTACTGTGAGCTATATTGTAATTCTCGTTCTTCCATAGAAAAGGCAACAATACGTCATCAGCGGCATCGCAAACTTCTTGAATGGTGGCGTCTGAATAAAGACTGCCAACGCCAAGAGCTGCTTTAAGTTCTGCAACTGTCGTTGTACTCATTGTTATCCTTTCTAAAGACTTAGAGGGACTGCAAGGGCTCTGGCAGCCCCTCTAAGCGACTTAGGGTATTGCTTATGTAAGGTTGAAGCGGCGAACGCCCTTACCTGACTTGCCAACGTAGATTGCAAGATAACCATAAAGTGCAATCTGAATCTGACCTGTGCCAAGAAGATTGACGCGAAGTTCAGTTGTAGGTGATTCCCATGTATAAACAGAACCAGGAGCAACAAGGAACATTGAATCGTCAATGACACCTGCAGTTGTAATGTTGTGATCAACAATGAGGTCTGTGCCTAGTACGTTTCCAACATTAGAACCTACTGAAACTGCACCTGAATTGTTCTGAGGATTTCCTGCCGCATATAGAGGACGCTTGTTATCGTCTGTGAAGCCCATCAATGCTGCCCAAACATCTGGGCTTGCTACAAGCTTGCTGGCGTACTCGCCACCAGTTCCCTTGTATGCTGCTGCTGATTCAGTTGCAATAAATGACTGAACTCCTGCTGCTGTTGCGGCTGTTGTCGTTGCGGCTGTTCCCGATGTTCCGAATGCAGAAATTAGGGCTGTATCTGTTGCCTTCTCGTATGCCTTGCGGAGTTCTGCCATTAGGAGTTCCATGAAAGCAGGTGATGATCGGTCAATAAGTTCAAATGAGACCTCGTTTAGACCTGAGTACTTCTGAACTGAAACTGTGTCATAAGCAGAAGTCATGCCTGTCTCTGATGTTGCTGCGGCTTCGTTAACTGCTGCAACTGTTGGGGCAACGTTAGCTGAAGATGCGTTTGTGTAAAGACGTGGAATGGTAAATGACATTCCTGTGATTCCTGCAAGTGATGAACGAGTTACAGCGTTAAATGCTGGACGTCCTGAGAATGTATCTGTAAGGAATGTGTTTAGGTGTGGTGCAAGTGTTAAACCTGTGTTTGTTGATGTTGAGTCATCTGCTGCGCGTACTGTGCGACGTGCTGCATCGTCTCCCATTGCTGCCTTGATGCTTGCATCGAGGTACTGTGCTGATGTTAAAGGAGCAATGCGCTCTTTAACTTGGAGATTGGCTACAACTGTTGGGCGAGCCGCTTCTACTGCCGCTGCTTCAACTGCTGGAGCTTCTACCGGAGTGGTTGATTCTTCCACTTGTGGCTCGCTTTCTGGTTGTGTTGGTTCAACAGGGGTTGATTCCTCTGCTGCAATCTCTAGCACTTGAGCAGACTTAAACGCTGGCTCGGTGACGAGAGAAACTTCTTTGAGTCGTGCTGATGAGACAACTATGTGTCCATCGCGTGATGGTTTTGATTCGATTACTTCTGCACCTACAGAAAGCCCGGATACTAAGCCTTCTTGTGCCTGGATAAGCGCATCATTGCCGCCAGTTGATCGTGAGAGCTTAAATGTTGCGTAAATGCCATCTGGTCGGACTGTTGCTGAAATCATGCGTCCAACGGGCTTTTTAACGTCGTGTTGTGATAACAATTTAATTTTGGTTGGGTCTGTAATCTCAATAGAGCCGGCTTCAAATACAACGCCACCCATGTTGGTATTACCAATCTCGCCAGTTCCCATTGGAACGATTTTGCCCGAGATTTCTCTGCGATCTTCATTGCACTCAATAGATGATGCTTCAATAATTAGTTGTTCCATTACAGTCCTTCGCTTCCGTTAGGAGTTAAATCCGTCATTGCCATTGCCTGTTCAGTTGTAATTAGTCCAAGGCTTAGGAGCTTCTCTAGCACCTGAATCTCGACCAATGGGTCTTGCTTGAGGAATGTATCTCCTACGCAGAATTTGACTTCATGCCCTGCTGTAGAGATATCGTCCATTGAAAGACGTGACTGAATTGCCTGTACAAATGGCTCAATAGACATCGCATAAAATTGTTTTCTTTCGTCTTGAACGTTGCTATAGGTCATGCTCTGATTGTCCTCGCTGGACAATAGGTAAGCTGGGACGTTCATAGTTCTTGCAATTTGCGTACTCAATGATCTAATTGCGTCCGTGTACATCATGTCTTTAGGGCTAAATGCAACTGCGTTGTATTCAAGAGTAGATGTTAAATAGCGAGTTGAGTTTGACTGGGCGCCACGCTTCCAAGCTGCAAGAAGTCCTGAAACCTCGCTTGGTGGCAAGTCTGCGCCTGTGTTCTTAAGATACCCAGCCGGTTGCGGTTGTGCAGAATTAACTGCTGCTGCGCGTTCCACGTCAATGGCTGCCTGGATAGTGCGGCTGCCACGATCTAGTACGCCTTCATCAAAGCCCTGGATTGTGACAATATCGTTCATGTCAATAGGCTTCATATCCATGTAATACTGTGTAACCATGATGCCTTCAAGGTCTGTTGTAAAAGTAATACGAGAGTTAGCAACCCATTCAAATTGTGCTGGTCTTCCATCTTCTGCATATCGTTCTGTAATGAGAAGATAAGCAACTCCGTAAAATAGAAGGCTGTCCACGCACCAAGTTAAAGTAACGAATGATGGCTGATTCTTAGATAGTTGCTTGATCCATCGAGGAGGTGCAATTACTTCACCCGTTGATGTTTTGTAATACTCAAGAGGGATAGAAGCTACTGTGCCACAAATAAGGTTACGGGCTCTAGCGACGCTAGGGACTGACATAGCATCGTGGCGTGAAACTCTTGCAAAGATTGCGTTGTACAGGCTAGGCATATTCTCGCCCATGACCTGTGGTGCGTATTGCGCTTCAATAATTTGTGGCTTACGCGTAAAGAGACCCATAGAGGGCAATTATACACTACATGTAGGTCATTCGCTGTAGATTGCCGCTACCTGTTGTGGTTTGGTTAATTGATGCACAACCATTGCAGTAGAGATTGCACCCGATACATCTCCAGCCGACTTGCGCTTTACAATTCTCCACGATGAGTCATTAGTCTTAGCTGCGCAATTATTCATCTGCTGCACCCAGTTCTCTTGCCCTGAATGAACTACTCGATGATTGACAAGGGCATCTAATAGATCACCACAAGCCTGATAGAAGGCAGCGCCAGAGATATCTAGGCACATTTGCCCTGCATTAGTTAATCGGTCTGCGATTGATTGGGCTGTGTATTTGTCAAAGCATATCTGCCGAGGTCTGTAGTTATCCGCCCATCTTTTGATATCCGCAGCGATTTTAAGGTCATCAACAGAGACCTGACTCTCCCATGTTTGTAGTATCCCGACTCCAATACGACCATCTGGGAGTATTTGCCCAGCAACCAGAGACGCATTACGACGAGATGGTGACACATCAAAAGCAAAAACAGTATAACCACCCGTCGGGATTGTGAGGGAAGCATCTGACGTATCTTCGAGGATTCCATGAGGCCAAGGAGACGAGAGAGAATCAATCCATTGACATAACAGCTCTGTTCTAGTGTTTTCAATCGGGCTTGTAGCCACAGCTTCTTCAAGTGCTTCCTCCGTTATCGTAAATCCCAAGGCTGGATTTGCTTGAGCCCAGCCATTAACACGATCTGTAATTTTGCAATATTGAGGAGCGCTGTATTCGTAGAAACCAAATGACTTAGGTGGATTCTCTAGCGCCCTTTCTCTCATGCCATTAAGGACTACCGAGAAAGCGTCTCCTGCATTAGAGGTAAGAAGCGTCTGAGAATTTGAACGCCCTCTAGTTGTAGGGATTGCCGCTCTGTAACCTTCTTCGGTGATTTCTCGTAACTCGTCGATAAAAAGGAAGTCTGCAGTTCTTCCGCGAGACCCATCTCTAGTTGCCGCAACAACATCAAGCCTTCTTCCGTCCAGCATCTCAATAGATTCAGTTCCGTTTGCATACCTAATTTGCTTAACGAAGCCTTTGAGGTGGTCATTGCTCTCCAATACTTGTGCGACTTGTCGGAAGGTGTCTAGTGCCATCGAGCGGTTCGAGGACATGATCAAGATGTTCTTGCTATCCCACTTAATCAGGTGAGCCAGAATCAGCATACGGGCTAAATGGGTCTTGCCATTCTGTCGTGCAATTAGTAGCAGGTTTGTCTTGCGAACCCAAGCGCCAGTCTTGTCAGTTGTGAGCATATCTTTCAAAACATGCTCTTGCCAGGGCAATAAAGGCATCTTAATGATCTCACATAAGTCTATGACGTCCTGGAGCTTGTTTTTGCCCTTGATTGGTATTGAAGCAAGCCTTGGTTTAGTTGCCCCTCGTAAGGGTTTGACTCGCTTGGTTGCCATCGGGTTAGTTCTGGACTGGTACGGCTGTGAACGGACTGTCCTGGTGAATCTTGGACTGCGTTGGGGAGGGGAAGGCAGAAAAAACAGGGGGGGTACGCTGTCGCTCTAAAAAAACGCCCTGTGAGCGGCTTCCCTTTCGTGAGTTACACGGCTTGCAGCACGAAACCATATTCTCAATTTGAATGGCTAGTTCAGGCGCTTTACTCACCGGAATTATGTGATCAATAGTCATGTCTTTGCCCTCGTATCCACAATAGAAGCAAGTCCAACCATCTTCTGCCAACTTACGCAATCTTACTTCTTTGTACTTACGACTTAGCCTTGGGTCATTGCGCTTACTACTCATTGCCAACCCTTAACTCTTAGATGCTGTAATGCCTTACACATATCAGGTTCATCATACTCTGTTATGCCATACCTAGATGAAACGTAAGACCAATACCAATAGAACTGTACATCATCAGGCTTATTGATTAAGTAAGTAGTTCTACCTTGGTAGTAACCATGATGCGATCCATTGACTGCATATCTATCAAACCTAGATTCTCTATACACAATAGCGTTATGACAAGACTCTTGCTTCTCTGTTAGTTGTATATCAGCTAATTGTCTAACACTATGAATAGGACTTATTGAGCCATTGTCTGCTATCGACATAGGTATAGACATAGATATCCCGATAACGAGGGCTACCCCCCGAGCTACGCGTCGGCGGCTCGGAGTGAGCCCTTGATGGGCTCTAGCCTGTAGAGTACCAGACGTGTCAAGCATGTGGATAACATGGGCGTGGCGTGAGCGTTGTTTAGTGTTTTGGTCAGACTTATCCACAGGCTGTGCATAACTACTTATCTGTTGAATAGAATCCTGTGCCGGTAAAGTGAACGGGAACAGAACTGTAAATCTTGCGCATAGTAGAGCTGCAAAACGGGCAATCAACATCATGTGGTTCATTGATACTCAACTCCTTGTCATATCTGGCATTAGCCTCGCATAACTCGTTATCACATTCGAACTCATAAATTGGCATTAGTACATGTCCTGCATGGGACTTCCTTTAGTTTCCACGATCCACACGATGTGCAACGTTCAGGCTCTAATTGTACTGAATCTTTATGAATATCTCCGTAAATAGGGAGTAGTAATTGCACCAAGTCACCAAACCGCATGAAAGCAAGATACTCGGAAGCATCTTCACCCTGTCCATTCATACGACACACCACGAACGCAAGCTCTTTACCTGCTGCTCTCTTGGTGACTTGACGCAACCACTCCAGGGGCTGAAAGGCAGACCTAGCCTTTATCTCGACGTCGAACGGGACGCCGTGAATATCTTTACCAGCCCCTCGACCAATGCTTGCGTTTCTCCACCATAGCGATAAGTAGGCTGCAACCACTCGCTCGGTACGCAATCCTCGGTCTTTTCTGTGACGCGTCATGCACGTCCAGCAGAGTTAATTGTGCTACATTTTTCGCAAGTCCAGGTCTCCCGTAGATACCGATCTCTTATCTGTTGCCTGTTTGGGAATTGATTACATAACTGGCATATCAATCTGTAACCTAAATCCTCTATCAGCTCTGCATTAGCCCTAAAATTGGCTTCTTGCTCTGCGTTAGGAAATGTCTCCCATTCACCATCTTGGTTTAAGAACTGTAAATGTCCCATTATCTTTGCACCTGTGGCTTCCATGTGCCATCAGCTGTAATCTCATACCATCGAGGCTCACAGCGTTCTGCTTCTCCTAATATCTTGCCAATGCAACGCCAATGACCCCATTGCTTGCCGGTTTTGCCTGTGCCTGTTTTCCAGACCATTTCACCATGAACACATGTCTGTATATCCGAATCCGTTGTGCCACCAAGTATGTCTTTGACCATCTCGACTGCACTCTCTAAAGTCTGTGCTTGCTGTGCTGGTGCTGTAGTCCATGGATCATGTGCCTTTTCTACTGGTATGTATTCGCCAGACGTTTGTGCCATCTTAGCCTTTACCTTATCTAGTTCAGCCTTTACCTTAGACTGTTCTTGTACCTTCGCCATTTCTTCTCGACTTGGGCGTTTTCCCTTTGTTGCATAGCCAGCTCCGGCTAATGCCCTACCAATTGCGCTGGTTTCCGCGTTCTCTAAAGCAGAAGTAGCATTGACGCCACGACCCGATATTGTCTCTTCTGCAAGTCCAGTACACCAGGGGTGTGCATCAATTTCAGTTCTATAAATAAGAGCCTTGACAATAAAGCGTTGATTTTCCGCATCAATTAACTCTGTAAAAATACGACCATCTGGGTGTTCCTTCCAGAATTTAATAAGTCGTTCTTCTACTGTCTCATAATCGTCTAGGTTAAACATAGAGTTCATTCTCCTCTGTGTGCAGCTGCGCCGCTATTGCGACGTACGCTGTGAGATCGACGTAAGTGTCTGTCTTTGCAGTTTCCATGCTTCTTGCGACTTTGACCAATGCCATACACATTGCCACCTGATAGTCTGTAATTGGCATTTCGAGGTATGAACTCCAGAGTGCGGCTGTTCGCTGCATATTGTCTTGAGGGTGTCCGTAATCAAGTCCTCTGTCCTGGATAGTAGCTCGCGCTTCGTTGAGGTAGTCACGGGCGTTCATCGATTGACCTGATGCTGCTGCATTTGACGTGTCAGGCGGCGATAAGACTGGCGTGCTTGCTTTAGCCCGTTTTCATGCCCCTTCATGTAGCCAAACAAGAATCCGGGTAGAGCGCCCACTAGCATCGAGAAGATAACAATGTGATCGTGGTTCATTATCGCCACGTCACAGTTGCATAGGTTGATGTGATAATCCATTGTTCCATGACTGAATCAAAAAGAACTGTGTAGTCCTCGTTCATGCCTTTAAGTAATGCCTTGGCTAAAACAACGTCTGAATAACGCTCGAACCAATACGCAACCTTGTGGCTGTAGTTAATGTCGCCATCTGTAAAGCGACCTTCTTGAGCTTCCCAGTCTGATCCATGGAATAGCATTGATACTTCTGTCAGTCTTTCGAAGTCTTGCTCTACTTCTGAAATTGTAGAAAACATTTGAGCCCTTTCTGTAGTACAAATTTTGCCTACAGGAAAAGATTACATCAGGACTAGCCGACACCAACCATGTTTAGGTAACGAAACGATAACGATTTCATCGACTGTCTCATCGCCAAAGTCCGGTCTAGCGAACCCTTCCATAGACCTTGCCTTGGACTATAAAAGTCCCATTCTTCTCAATGTTAATAATGTCCACCTGGACGCTTGAGCCATGGACGTACATGATGGCAAAGGCTTGCTGCCAATTAGCCGTTCCCTTGGTGTATCTAGCCTGTTTGAAGTCCATGAGATTACCTACCTCAACTCCATGTAGAACACGCCCTAAACGCCCTCCAGAGGCTTCTGTGAAGGCGCTACGCCCTGCCCTATGGGTATGACCAGAGATAACGTTCTTGCCATGCCTACGGGCTGCTTCAAGGGCTGACAGACCGCCCTGTTGCTTGATAGGTGTGTGGTCTCCATGTACTGCAATCCAGCCGGGAGCAATCGGCATTGGGTTCTTATGAAAAGTTATGCCTAGTTCATCGAACTTCATAAATTTCTCAAAGCGCAGCTCTGGCAAGGATAGAAACGATGGAATCTTGCGCATGATGACGTTGTAGAGCCGGTCTGTGTGATTAGATCGTATGCAGTCTGTGACGCCTAGTTCCCATAGAAGCTCTACGCATCGGTCTCGGTCATCGCCCAGGCTCTGTGAGTATTCCTCGGGCGTACCCTGCGACCACTTGCTTATGGTCTGGAAGTCAATCTCGTCGCCTATCGTGACTGTCTGGTCTGGCTTAAAAGTGCCTAGGAACTTGGCAATATTACGAACTACATGCACGTCCTCGAAAGGCACTTGCAAGTCCGAGAGTATTACGATTCTCTTAATCGTCGTCCTCATCATCATAGGGAATGTTGTCTATGCGATTGGGAAGGCTAGGCAGAATCCAGTCAGGATAGATATCCTTATCCACAATCAAGCCCATTGCTATGTCAGACCTAAAGCCAGCACGAATCAATGCTCTGTACATTTCATGCAGGGATATTGCCCACGCATCTAGAGCGTTGTAGGTGTCTAGGTCTATGACCTTTTTCTTAGCCATAGTATAAGTGTTACTTACCTAACAGTTCAATGATTGTATCGACACGCGCTTCTAGTCGATTAACCTGATCCTTTATAGATGAGCCGCCGTTAGGTCGTAACTCTGACAAGTAATGCTTAATCATAAACTGGACATAAGCTGCAACGCCGCCAAGGATTGAGATGATAGCGACTGATAATGCCGCGTAGTCCTGTGCGGTCATCGTTTAGGTGTTGCGTATCCAAATACGCCAGCTACGACTGAACCAAGGATTGCACGATAGTCAAGTGAGAAGTTAGAGGTAGTTCCCCATACTGCTAGGAACGCTCCGATTGAGATAATTGCTGGGTGCTTCATGTTCATGCTGTGCCGCCTATCATTGGGATATTAAAGAACGAGCCATCTGCATCGCCCTTCTTAGTGAAAGAGATATGGCAATGATGGTTATGCGCGTTAATTCCAGAATACTTTCTGAAACGCCACCCCATGCGAGGCGATGCAATTTTTCCTGCGAAGATAAGGTACGCAATACGTTTGCTTGGGTCAGACTTTGCAAAGAGTCGTATCTGATCCGCAAGGTCAGGCATGAGGTCAGGCTTTGCCTTTCCAGATAAATCCCTGTCAATATCAATCGCTCTGACGATACCTGCTGCATCAGGATTGTGGTCAGAAGGACGTGCTGAATGACGAGTGTCGCCAATCCAGCCGTCCGAGGTTCTATCTCTATCCGGGTAAGTATCATCCACTTGCAGTCTAAGCTGTTGGGCGGCTTTGCAGAGCTTCGGCGTCACAATCAGCACACTCCCATCGTTTCTTATCATTTAATAATAAAGTGTTATGTTTGCAAGGAGCAGGAGCAATGAAGGCATCATCTATTGGATTGTAAGAATATCCAGCCCCTGCAAAGTTGAATCTAATTTTAGAATTGTATGAAGTCTTAATCCATGTGCCACCAAGATTATCGATTAGCCATTTGTAACCTTCATCTCCTGCTGGGTCGTTATTATCACCAACTAATACTCTAATAACTTTATTGTCAGAATCTAATTCAGCCCAGTTACTCATGCTGCGTACCTCACAATAATGATTCCTGAACCGCCGTTTGCGCCGTTGTAAATCCCACTCGTGCCAGAAGCGCCACCACCGCCGCCGCCTGTATTAGCGAGACCGTCAACAGCATTTTGAACATTGTTTGTGCCGGCAGTTCCACCACCGCCGTTTGCGCCTGTTCCAGGGGTTCCAGCATCATATACACCACCACCGCCGCCGCCTGCAAAATAATAAGTACCAGATACATTTTGACCATAGCCTGTTGCTGTTCCCCATGATGAATAGGTACTTGAACCACCACCGCCTGAACCGCCGGCGCTGCCTGTTCCAGAATACCCTGCTGCTGCTGCACCACCACCGCCGCCTGCGCCGTAATTGTTGGCAGAAGTAGAGTTAGCACCACCAGAATTACCTTGACCTGAAGTAGCGCTACCGCCAGAGTAAGAAGCACTAGTACCACCTCGTGCACCGCCGCCTGAACCGCCTGAACCACCGGCTCCGTTGTAAGAACCAAAGCCACCGCCTACTGCGGAAGTTAGTGATCCGAATGTTGAATTACTGCCTTGAGTAGCTTGAATTACATTAGAAGTTCCTTTAGTTCCACCTGAACCAACTGTGCATGTGTAATTATTTGCAGTCAAAGATTGTGATGAATAGTAAGCAAGTCCGCCTGAACCACCGCCGCCGCCGTAACTACCACCACCACCCCCTCCGCCTGCGATAACTAAGATGTCGGCTGTTAATGTTCCACCAGTTACGCCTAAAGTGCCATTGCTGCTAAACACTCTATAGTTAAATCCACCTGATGTAAATAAAGTGCCGCCTGTTACTGCCAAGGCTGGAGTAGTTGGACTAATTAGCCCTGCTGTGATGCAACCAATCATTACCCAATTGCTCCTGCGACATACCAAACATTTACCGCGGTTTGAATGCAAACTGCTGTTTTGTATTGAGCCAAGGTAGGAGAAGCCGCTACTGCACCGGCTGAAAGAACTGTGGTTGTGCCAGAGGTGACTGCGCTGATTGTGACTGTTCCTGCACCTTTGTTAAGGATTGTGATTGCTGTGCCTACTGGGAAGGCTACTGAGGCATTGGTAGGAATCTTAAAGGCTACCGCTGTTGCTTTGTTCATAGGCACTAAAGTCTGGTATTGGTCAGTTAATACTGCTGTGTAATCCGCTGTCTGGTCTGATCCAACAGTAAAAGTAATAAGCCCGTTGAACATTGCCGCTGTGAGGATATCTCCCGTTGCGCTTGGAAAGCCTGTTGCCATTTATATCTCCTAGTAAGTCATTGCAGACGCGCCAATTATACCGCGTTCTGCGCTGCCGATGATGAATCCATCGACGATGGGCTCAAGTGTTGTAACTGTTACCTGCATTGCATTTGGACTAATTTCCCATTTAAGCCCCTGCACCTGCAAGGTCTTGACAATGGTTGAATTGTCCGGTTGGACGTTTGAGATTCTGACGTTGGTGAAATACTCCAAGCCAATCATTGTGTCTGTCGGGACTGCTGTATCTAGTAGATCAACAGTCATGGCATCGATGCGGATAACTGTCTCTGCTCTGGTAGCCACATAGGTTGCAGCAATATTAAGGGCATTGGCATCTGTATCAATGACAAGTTTCTGTGCTGAATATTGATGAGGGAAGTACCTGGTCACGCTAGCGGCGTTTTGATAAGTCTGCGCTGTGCCGCCTATGCGCTGAATACTGGCTGTGTTTATGATGAGCTTGTCATCAAAGGCAAACACTAGGTTGCGATAAGGAATACCGGTAGTTTGGTTGAACTCAATAGGAGTGCCAGAGATAGATGAGGCTACTTCATTGCGGCTCTTGAATATGGCTGTGCCTGACCCGTCTATGTAGAACGCGCCCTGCTCGGAGAACTCGACATTCTTAAGAGCTTCTAAGGACAAGCGGAGTGTGCCTGGGTCAGCCTGGCAAAGTGAATTGCCGGTGCTAACAGTTCTCATGCTGCTGGGAAATTGAATCTGGTCAAGAATCTTGCCTATGCGTGTGCCTGTTGCCTGTCCTGCACCAGAGTCTGCCACAGTTGTGACCTGGGCTAGGTTAAATAAGCGGAAAGCGTCAGCCGCGTAGATATCCACATAGCCTACGTTTTCTGCTTGATCATAGGTATATCTATACTCTGTTGTGTAGCCGGAGAATAAAAACTTTTGAGATGTGGCTGTTGTGGCTGATACACGAATCTTGCGAAGTGGCACTAGGTATGGGTAATAAACTGAATTTACGTTCTGTGGATTCCATGAGCCATCTTGATCATAGACTCTTATAACTGCTGTGCCTGATACATAAGTATCGGACTGGATATTGCGACCACGATCAATCGTAATGCTACGAACGTTAGGAGTTAAGTCAACTATTGGTTCTGGAACTGTAGAACCTGCCAGCGTCCCAGTACCTAGAATTCCATACTTAGAGTCGCCAATGGTAAAGGGATAACCAAAGGTTGCACCGGATGAGAAGTCGAAGGATACCGAGATGTTTGCTGGTAGCGCCATTTATCTCTCGCTTGTAATTCGATTAACTGATGATCCGATTCCTGAAAGAGATGAATCCTGTAATGCAGAGGCTACTGCCTTGCCGTCAATCTGAACGATGACTGGCGCTCCGCCGCCGCCATAAATGCCTGCTCCGCCTAATCCACCATAATTATTTGAACCAAGATTAGGAGTTACCTTTGGCAATACTGCTACGTTTGTAACTGGCATACCGCCGCCGCCTGCTTGTCCTGCACCTGCAAGACCGCCATAGTTTCCTGTGCCTGTATTGATGCCACCGCCGCCACCAGAGATAACTACCGCGCTCCCTACGTTTGCAACCTGTCTTGCTTTGGTCATAAGTTCATCTAGGTAAGCAGACCATGAAGCAAAAGGGTTAGCAGCTTGTGGAAGGCTTGCTAAATCTTTGGCAATTTTCTCGCCTAATCCTTGAGCCTTGGCTAATTCATAGGTAAGTAATTGGGCTTCCTTGGTATTGCCTTGAAGTAAAGCAAACTGCAGTTCTACGCGCTTGCGATCTTCATCAGATAACTGACCCTTGAGGGCAGCAATTAGTTGAATTTGTTCTAAGTCAAAGATTGAGCCAGCCTTTTTAAGGGCAAGTTGTTTTTTCTGCTCTGCTAAAAGCGCCTTTTGCGCTTTGATTTGTTGAGCGTTAAGTTTCTTTGCATCTTCTTGGCGTTTTTTCTCTATTAGATCAACACCGCTGGTACCGCTTCCACCCATAAATCTACGACCTGCTCTTGGGCTAGGTTGTGCTTCATTGCCTAATCTAGCCAAGTAACCAAGTAAGCTGTATTCAAAGTTGGCTGATAGCAACTTACTTAAAATTCCACCTGTAGACTTCTTATCTAAATCAGTTAATTTGCCAGCCAATACTCCAACGCCGCGAACGGCATCTGCGGTGTAATTTGATAAATTAGACATCGCATCGGCAACATCTTGAACATCGCCATCTTTGCCGCCTGCAAGAGCCAAGGCATCGACTAAGCCTTTACCAATTGTTTCTTTAGCATTTTCAGAGGCAACTGTAAGGATCTGCAACTTGCCTGCATAAGTATCCAAGAATGCTGCGTTAGCGCCGGAGAACTGAGCATTAAAGCGCTTTTGGACTTCTGTAAATGAAACTGTTGTAAGCTGCGCCTTTGTTAGTCCTAGGTTGTACTTTCTTAGTCCTCGAGTATTGCCGTTGTAAGCGTTGGCTATATCTTGTGCAACAGTTGTCAGTTCAATGCCAGTTGCTCTTGAGGCTTCGATAGCCATTGTTAAGAATTCTTGAGACTTGGTTAGCGATCCAGTTGTTGTAAGTAATGCCTGTAATGCTGGTCTTAAGTTATCGTCAAGTACTCCAGAAGTTTGCTCTAGCTTGGAGATGTAATTATCAATATAAGGCTGTTGAAAGGCTAAACCAAGGTTCTTAACTGCTGTAGCAAGTCGAGTAGCTGCTGCTTCATCGGCTACAAACGCCTTGACAGAAGCCTTACCAAAGGCAATAACCTTAGTGGCAGCAAAAACTGATGCTAACTGCTTGCCTAATTTCCCTACTGCTTTGTCAAGTGAGGTCGTGGCTTTGTCAGCTTGCTTAAATGCTTTCTTGCCTTTGAATTCTGCTGCTAAATCAATTCTTAAATCTGCCATTAGACCTTATCCTTCATTGAGTCGAACTTAGCCTTTGCCTTAAAGATTGCCTTGACTACTCCATCTTGGGCTTTGCCACGATCTTCTTCAAAGGCTCTAAAGATTGCACGACCTGTCATTTTCTGACCTTCACCAGATAACTTGCCACCGAGTCTTGGGGTAAAGTTTCCAGTTACCCCAGACTTGCGCCCTGCTGTCTCATAAATTGCCCCAGCTGCTGACTTGTTAAAGATAGAAGCCAATGCTTGAAAGCCGTTGCGATTAGGCTTGCTTGGTGTTGCACGAAAACTAATGCCACGACGCGCAATGCTTTGGTCGTAATAACGATTAGCCCAGCGACCACCGGCATTAGGGCGTTTGAGCCAGCCTGATGGTGCTTCCTCGTTAGAAGGCAAAAAGCCTCGACCGTTCTTAGTTAAAGGTTTAAGAAAGGACGCAATTTCTTTGGTTGTTTCTTTTGCCAGGGTAGGCTCAATTATCGCTAAGGCTTTTCTAAGAGCGACCGCGCCTTGCAGCTTTACTGGCATCGTTTCGCTCCTTCGCTAAGTCCTTCAGGACTTCTATATGTGCCTTGAACGCCATAGCCGGAAGTTCGACAATGGTTTGGAAGGGAACTCCATACTCGTAACTCAATCGAGCTGCGAGATAGGTGAGGGAGTTCCGATCTACCCTAAAGGGTCAGACTCTAAGACCTCAACTGACTTGAGTGTCTCGAGGAATGATTCCCCAAAAGGTTTGACTGTTTCACCCGAACGTCTAATTGCTTCCCAGCACAGCCAGTAAACATCTGATTGCTTCTGATCCTCAATAAGAGCCTTATGAAAGCCCTTCTTAGCATATTGCTCAAAGCTGTATTCCAGCACCGGAGTTATCTCGAACTCCTGCACTTGTCCATCAGCCCTTGTTACTTTGAGTTTTGCCATGTTAGCCCCTTACTTAGTTGTTTAGAATGAACCTGTTGTTGCTACAGCGATTGTACCTGAAACATTGAAAGTAATGCTCTGTGTGGACATATCTCCAACTGCGCCGTTGATATCGGTTGTGTTGTTAATAAGGCATGTTGCTGTGTAAAGAGGGTTAGTCGCTGAAACTGCTGTTCCCTTTGTCTGTAGAAGCACGATTGGAACGTTTGTTCCCCATGCTGCCTGGAGTGTTGCAAGAACGTTTGCTGATGCTGTGTCGTTTAAGAAGTCGATTGTGATAGATGATGCTTCAAGACCCTTGACAAACTTGTGTCCTGAATCACCCATTGCTGTTACTTCAAGTTCATCAAATGATCTTGAAATGCTTACGTTTGTGACGTGATCACTCAGATCGACTGAGTTAACCTTTACGCCTACGTTATTGCTTAGAAATACTGCCATTTAGGTTATTCCTCGTCTTTCTTAGTGGTTGGTTGTGGTGCTGGTTTTGTTGCTGGCGGAAGCTGACCAATCTTGATTAGAAAGTCGGCTTGCTCCTTTGTCCAATCGTCCATCGATTAGCTCCATTCCGTTAGGGTACTGATTGCAATATCGCAAGTCAGTAAATCACCGGAAGCGATTGAAAGAACGCTTGGTGCGCTCACGCTTCCTACGTTAAATACAATGCTGGACGCTTCAAGCAGCGCAAAGACCCGAACTACGTCGGCTTCGATGCCAGCAAGGTTGCCCTCATTGTCAAGCAATGGGACAAGGATAGAAATCTTAAAATTAGCCATTGGAGCAATCGCTGTGTAATCATTATTGGTAGGCACGATGTAAGGATCAGCAGGAGTCACAATGACGCTGTTAGCAATAGGGGTTACAGGTGGAAATGAGAAAACTGAATACTTAGTGTTATCTGTAAGAGCCGTAGCAATGCTTGACCGGAGTGTGGTTATTGCTGGCATTAGCCCACCATTGAGTTAGGTGCTAAATATGGAGCAATTAAGCCACGCACTCTAGCAATGAGCTGTGAAGACATGGCGTACATGTTTCCCATTGATCCATCAGGCATCATGCCGTTACCAGAGTTGGTCTGGCGTGAAGTCCAAATGCTAACGCATATCATGAGGCTGGCTTCTCTGACTGCTGGGATTGTGCCGTAAGTATTTTGTGTTACGCCCGAGACAATGCCAAAAGGAACGCAAGGGTGGTACTCGCTGGCTGTAGGAGTGCCAGTCACCGCAAAGGTAATGCTGTTCTCGCCTACGCCTGTCAAAGTCTTTGTGCCATTAAAAGGAGTGCCGTTTTTAGTAATCACAACTGATTGCCCAACGTAGTATGTGCCGGTAACTACTTCTTCAAAGTAAAGAGTTCCCTCTGTGGTTGTATTACTGTGAGCTATATTGTAATTCTCGTTCTTCCATAGAAAAGGCAACAATACGTCATCAGCGGCATCGCAAACTTCTTGAATGGTGGCGTCTGAATAAAGACTGCCAACGCCAAGAGCTGCTTTAAGTTCTGCAACTGTCGTTGTACTCATTGTTATCCTTTCTAAAGACTTAGAGGGACTGCAAGGGCTCTGGCAGCCCCTCTAAGCGACTTAGGGTATTGCTTATGTAAGGTTGAAGCGGCGAACGCCCTTACCTGACTTGCCAACGTAGATTGCAAGATAACCATAAAGTGCAATCTGAATCTGACCTGTGCCAAGAAGATTGACGCGAAGTTCAGTTGTAGGTGATTCCCATGTATAAACAGAACCAGGAGCAACAAGGAACATTGAATCGTCAATGACACCTGCAGTTGTAATGTTGTGATCAACAATGAGGTCTGTGCCTAGTACGTTTCCAACATTAGAACCTACTGAAACTGCACCTGAATTGTTCTGAGGATTTCCTGCCGCATATAGAGGACGCTTGTTATCGTCTGTGAAGCCCATCAATGCTGCCCAAACATCTGGGCTTGCTACAAGCTTGCTGGCGTACTCGCCACCAGTTCCCTTGTATGCTGCTGCTGATTCAGTTGCAATAAATGACTGAACTCCTGCTGCTGTTGCGGCTGTTGTCGTTGCGGCTGTTCCCGATGTTCCGAATGCAGAAATTAGGGCTGTATCTGTTGCCTTCTCGTATGCCTTGCGGAGTTCTGCCATTAGGAGTTCCATGAAAGCAGGTGATGATCGGTCAATAAGTTCAAATGAGACCTCGTTTAGACCTGAGTACTTCTGAACTGAAACTGTGTCATAAGCAGAAGTCATGCCTGTCTCTGATGTTGCTGCGGCTTCGTTAACTGCTGCAACTGTTGGGGCAACGTTAGCTGAAGATGCGTTTGTGTAAAGACGTGGAATGGTAAATGACATTCCTGTGATTCCTGCAAGTGATGAACGAGTTACAGCGTTAAATGCTGGACGTCCTGAGAATGTATCTGTAAGGAATGTGTTTAGGTGTGGTGCAAGTGTTAAACCTGTGTTTGTTGATGTTGAGTCATCTGCTGCGCGTACTGTGCGACGTGCTGCATCGTCTCCCATTGCTGCCTTGATGCTTGCATCGAGGTACTGTGCTGATGTTAAAGGAGCAATGCGCTCTTTAACTTGGAGATTGGCTACAACTGTTGGGCGAGCCGCTTCTACTGCCGCTGCTTCAACTGCTGGAGCTTCTACCGGAGTGGTTGATTCTTCCACTTGTGGCTCGCTTTCTGGTTGTGTTGGTTCAACAGGGGTTGATTCCTCTGCTGCAATCTCTAGCACTTGAGCAGACTTAAACGCTGGCTCGGTGACGAGAGAAACTTCTTTGAGTCGTGCTGATGAGACAACTATGTGTCCATCGCGTGATGGTTTTGATTCGATTACTTCTGCACCTACAGAAAGCCCGGATACTAAGCCTTCTTGTGCCTGGATAAGCGCATCATTGCCGCCAGTTGATCGTGAGAGCTTAAATGTTGCGTAAATGCCATCTGGTCGGACTGTTGCTGAAATCATGCGTCCAACGGGCTTTTTAACGTCGTGTTGTGATAACAATTTAATTTTGGTTGGGTCTGTAATCTCAATAGAGCCGGCTTCAAATACAACGCCACCCATGTTGGTATTACCAATCTCGCCAGTTCCCATTGGAACGATTTTGCCCGAGATTTCTCTGCGATCTTCATTGCACTCAATAGATGATGCTTCAATAATTAGTTGTTCCATTACAGTCCTTCGCTTCCGTTAGGAGTTAAATCCGTCATTGCCATTGCCTGTTCAGTTGTAATTAGTCCAAGGCTTAGGAGCTTCTCTAGCACCTGAATCTCGACCAATGGGTCTTGCTTGAGGAATGTATCTCCTACGCAGAATTTGACTTCATGCCCTGCTGTAGAGATATCGTCCATTGAAAGACGTGACTGAATTGCCTGTACAAATGGCTCAATAGACATCGCATAAAATTGTTTTCTTTCGTCTTGAACGTTGCTATAGGTCATGCTCTGATTGTCCTCGCTGGACAATAGGTAAGCTGGGACGTTCATAGTTCTTGCAATTTGCGTACTCAATGATCTAATTGCGTCCGTGTACATCATGTCTTTAGGGCTAAATGCAACTGCGTTGTATTCAAGAGTAGATGTTAAATAGCGAGTTGAGTTTGACTGGGCGCCACGCTTCCAAGCTGCAAGAAGTCCTGAAACCTCGCTTGGTGGCAAGTCTGCGCCTGTGTTCTTAAGATACCCAGCCGGTTGCGGTTGTGCAGAATTAACTGCTGCTGCGCGTTCCACGTCAATGGCTGCCTGGATAGTGCGGCTGCCACGATCTAGTACGCCTTCATCAAAGCCCTGGATTGTGACAATATCGTTCATGTCAATAGGCTTCATATCCATGTAATACTGTGTAACCATGATGCCTTCAAGGTCTGTTGTAAAAGTAATACGAGAGTTAGCAACCCATTCAAATTGTGCTGGTCTTCCATCTTCTGCATATCGTTCTGTAATGAGAAGATAAGCAACTCCGTAAAATAGAAGGCTGTCCACGCACCAAGTTAAAGTAACGAATGATGGCTGATTCTTAGATAGTTGCTTGATCCATCGAGGAGGTGCAATTACTTCACCCGTTGATGTTTTGTAATACTCAAGAGGGATAGAAGCTACTGTGCCACAAATAAGGTTACGGGCTCTAGCGACGCTAGGGACTGACATAGCATCGTGGCGTGAAACTCTTGCAAAGATTGCGTTGTACAGGCTAGGCATATTCTCGCCCATGACCTGTGGTGCGTATTGCGCTTCAATAATTTGTGGCTTACGCGTAAAGAGACCCATAGAGGGCAATTATACACTACATGTAGGTCATTCGCTGTAGATTGCCGCTACCTGTTGTGGTTTGGTTAATTGATGCACAACCATTGCAGTAGAGATTGCACCCGATACATCTCCAGCCGACTTGCGCTTTACAATTCTCCACGATGAGTCATTAGTCTTAGCTGCGCAATTATTCATCTGCTGCACCCAGTTCTCTTGCCCTGAATGAACTACTCGATGATTGACAAGGGCATCTAATAGATCACCACAAGCCTGATAGAAGGCAGCGCCAGAGATATCTAGGCACATTTGCCCTGCATTAGTTAATCGGTCTGCGATTGATTGGGCTGTGTATTTGTCAAAGCATATCTGCCGAGGTCTGTAGTTATCCGCCCATCTTTTGATATCCGCAGCGATTTTAAGGTCATCAACAGAGACCTGACTCTCCCATGTTTGTAGTATCCCGACTCCAATACGACCATCTGGGAGTATTTGCCCAGCAACCAGAGACGCATTACGACGAGATGGTGACACATCAAAAGCAAAAACAGTATAACCACCCGTCGGGATTGTGAGGGAAGCATCTGACGTATCTTCGAGGATTCCATGAGGCCAAGGAGACGAGAGAGAATCAATCCATTGACATAACAGCTCTGTTCTAGTGTTTTCAATCGGGCTTGTAGCCACAGCTTCTTCAAGTGCTTCCTCCGTTATCGTAAATCCCAAGGCTGGATTTGCTTGAGCCCAGCCATTAACACGATCTGTAATTTTGCAATATTGAGGAGCGCTGTATTCGTAGAAACCAAATGACTTAGGTGGATTCTCTAGCGCCCTTTCTCTCATGCCATTAAGGACTACCGAGAAAGCGTCTCCTGCATTAGAGGTAAGAAGCGTCTGAGAATTTGAACGCCCTCTAGTTGTAGGGATTGCCGCTCTGTAACCTTCTTCGGTGATTTCTCGTAACTCGTCGATAAAAAGGAAGTCTGCAGTTCTTCCGCGAGACCCATCTCTAGTTGCCGCAACAACATCAAGCCTTCTTCCGTCCAGCATCTCAATAGATTCAGTTCCGTTTGCATACCTAATTTGCTTAACGAAGCCTTTGAGGTGGTCATTGCTCTCCAATACTTGTGCGACTTGTCGGAAGGTGTCTAGTGCCATCGAGCGGTTCGAGGACATGATCAAGATGTTCTTGCTATCCCACTTAATCAGGTGAGCCAGAATCAGCATACGGGCTAAATGGGTCTTGCCATTCTGTCGTGCAATTAGTAGCAGGTTTGTCTTGCGAACCCAAGCGCCAGTCTTGTCAGTTGTGAGCATATCTTTCAAAACATGCTCTTGCCAGGGCAATAAAGGCATCTTAATGATCTCACATAAGTCTATGACGTCCTGGAGCTTGTTTTTGCCCTTGATTGGTATTGAAGCAAGCCTTGGTTTAGTTGCCCCTCGTAAGGGTTTGACTCGCTTGGTTGCCATCGGGTTAGTTCTGGACTGGTACGGCTGTGAACGGACTGTCCTGGTGAATCTTGGACTGCGTTGGGGAGGGGAAGGCAGAAAAAACAGGGGGGGTACGCTGTCGCTCTAAAAAAACGCCCTGTGAGCGGCTTCCCTTTCGTGAGTTACACGGCTTGCAGCACGAAACCATATTCTCAATTTGAATGGCTAGTTCAGGCGCTTTACTCACCGGAATTATGTGATCAATAGTCATGTCTTTGCCCTCGTATCCACAATAGAAGCAAGTCCAACCATCTTCTGCCAACTTACGCAATCTTACTTCTTTGTACTTACGACTTAGCCTTGGGTCATTGCGCTTACTACTCATTGCCAACCCTTAACTCTTAGATGCTGTAATGCCTTACACATATCAGGTTCATCATACTCTGTTATGCCATACCTAGATGAAACGTAAGACCAATACCAATAGAACTGTACATCATCAGGCTTATTAATTAAGTAAGTAGTTTTACCTTGATAGTAACCATGATGTGATCCATTAACTGCATATCTATCAAACCTAGATTCTCTGTACACAATAGCGTTATGACAAGACTCTTGCTTCTCTGTTAGTTGTATATCAGCTAATTGTCTAACACTATAAATAGGACTTATTGAGCCACTATCTGCATCTGCCATAGGTATAGATAGAGATATCCCAATAGCGATGGCTACCCCCCGAGCGACGCGTAAGCGGCTCGGTGTGAGCCCTTTGAGGGCTCTAGCCTGTAGAGTACCAGCCTTGTCAAGCATGTGGATAACATGGGCGTGGCGTGAGCGTTGTTTAGTGTTTTGGTCAGACTTATCCACAGGCTGTGCATAACTACTTGTCTGTTGAATAGAATCCTGTGCCGGTAAAATGAACGGGAACAGAACTGTAAATCTTGCGCATAGTAGAGCTGCAAAACGGGCAATCAACATCATGTGGTTCATTGATACTCAACTCCTTGTCATATCTGGCGTTAGCCTCGCATAACTCGTTATCACACTCGAACTCATAGATTGGCATTAGAACATGTCCTGCATGGGACTTCCTTTAGTTTCCACGATCCACATGATGTGCAACGTTCAGGCTCTAATTGTACTGAATCTTTATGAATATCTCCGTAAA